>Ga0070727_10000863_pt1 | contig 34422 bp, 48 predicted proteins | sample tdAd472_FD_66722 | JGI IMG/M metagenome (GOLD analysis project Ga0070727, IMG submission 66722) | Marine sediment microbial communities from the Atlantic coast under amendment with organic carbon and nitrate - tdAd47.2 | ecosystem: Environmental > Aquatic > Marine > Coastal > Sediment | place... | reverse complement strand
CAAAGCCTTCTTCGTCCAGGCCCTGCATTTCCAGCTTGAGCAAGTCCATATCCCAACCGGCATTCAACGCCAGCTTGTTATCCGCGATTATGTAGGCTTTCCGCTGTGCGTCTGTCAGGTGCGATAGCTCTATCGTCGGTAATTCGGCTATGCCTAGCTTCCGAGCCGCCATGACGCGCCCATGACCGGCGATTATGCCCTTATTCCCGTCTAATAGGACAGGATTGTTAAAGCCAAACTCTTTTATACTCGCCGCGATCTGCGCTACCTGCTCATCGCTATGCGTCCGGCTATTGGATACATACGGCACTAATTCTGATACTGGTCTTTGCTCAATCTGCATACATAAACATTTCTTTATATTTACTGCTCTTTCCCATAAACGCGCATCGTCCAGTCGCGTGTTCTGCCCTGTGCCGTAACGATACGGTTTCTGACTTCGCTCACGCTTCCAGGATCGCCGGACAGCCAGACATTTGCCTTGGTCGTGGTGTTGCTGCTGCTGTCAATCACTACCGAACCTGATGCTACCGACCATGTACTTGTGCTGATTGTGTCGCTGTCGTCGGATAGGTAAGCAGTCCAGTCGCGTGAGAAATCCTCTACGCTGTCCGGGTCTTTGACAACTGCCGCATAACCGTCACGGTCATTGAAAAATCTGCTTCTCATCGCCTGAAATATGTCCTGATTTCGTGGTCTGATTTGCTGGTGCGCCAGATTGGAGCGGAGAGGGTGTTCGTACCTACGCCGGTTGCCGTTGCCGTGGTCGCCTGAGCTGTCCCTGCGCCTTCCTGGTTGACAGGTAGGTAAATAACACCGGCACCCGTTGAATGCGCTCTGACAGCCTGTTCAACGCCTATACCGTAGAATGCACCGGCTTGGTTTAATGCGCCGCCCCAACCTGTTGCATTTGTTGCCTTGGGAGTGCCGGAAGCTGCGAAAAACAGCGATAACCCGTCACCATAGGACGGACTGGCTTGTGCTGCGCCGCTGCCCCGGTATCTATTCGGTTTCGCCATTTAGTCGGTTGTCTCGTAGGTGAATGAGGTCATCGAGACGCGCCCGCCAACTGCGACAGCTACAGCGGATAGTTCAATATCGCCGCCGCCGCCTGTTGCGGTTACTGTGCCTCGGAATACTTCTGCGTTGTCGCGGTCCTGAAACTTGAACAGCGCCACGGTTCCGCCTGTCGCGGAAGTGTCGTCGTTGATCGCGTTCATGGTTGCCACGCCAGCGACAGCCGCACCGAATGCCGGGGTTGCCGTCCATGACAGGGTAGCTACCTCTACGTCAGCGTCCGTCATAAAAACCAGATCGCCGGTTGTGTCGGTTGTGCCGCCGTCGATTAGGTCTACAACCGTATCGGCCAAAGTATTCCTAATCGCTGTGATGTGTGTCAGAGCCATATTTCACCTATGTAATTGAATTAAACCTGACTTCTGTTGCTACGTGTCAGGAACGCCGCGCACCTATTTCTAAGCCGCAATGGGAAGGGCCATTTCTGACCACTCTTCGCCGGATAAAAATACCATTTGTGTGCGATTATGTACCTTGGTACATATTTTTGGTGGAGATGGCGGTATTGCAACCGCGTCCAGAGGCTTCCGCCCTGTCGATCCTATTCATCCCCTAGATCAATAATAATATCTTCGTCGAATACGGCTTTCATGCCGGAAGCCATCGCCTCGCAAGTCGGGCAGATGATATCGCCGTCATCCACAATCATAAATTCTACGCCGTCGCACTCCCCGCACTGGATAATCAGTTGAAGCGGGATGACCTCACCCATTCAAACAATCCTCAAGCCTGGGGGCTGTGTGCTCCTCTGCTACATCTGATAGTTGCTCAAGCCGGTAGGCGATCTCTGATTTTTCCATGTGGAAGTTTTCAGGGTTTTTGTGAGAAGGCACCAGTCGGCGCACACGACTAGACAGGCTTAAAAGTTCCTCGGCCACGTTACTCATGGCAATAAAAAACCCGCCTCAACGGATTTATCCGGGCGGGACACAATTCTAACCATAGCGACATTAGATACTATTTCTGTTAATCTGTCAACCCCATAATAGCAATATTTTCTTAAAAATTTTCATTCCGTTCCGCTGTCCAAGCCCGTAAACCCGTTCTGCCTCATTTATTCCTAGATTATCGGTGATTACCTCCATCAACGCCGCCAGGGCCTTATCGTCACCTTGCGCCTTCACCTTGTCTTGCCAATTAATGAATTTTGTTACATCTACCCGCTGACGATCCGTTAAATGCCCGACAATGTGAGGTTTTTTGCTTCCGCCGCCACCCGCGCCCTCCGAACCTAACGGGCAGACCACGCTAGTTAAAGTTTCCGCCGCGTGTTCAATCTGCATGATCCAGTGATATTCCTGGTCGGTAAATCTGCCGCCTTTCCACATACGCAGCACAACAGAAGCCCGGTTTTTGCCCCTGGTTTCGGGTGTTCCCTTGTCATAAACCTCACCTCTGCTTTCGCGCTTGCGTTTCATGGGGGTACTCCTTACTCGTTAAAATTCAACTTCGTCGCCTCTTGACCAGTCGAAGGTGTCACGGATATTTGTGACCTCCGCGCCCGGAAATTCATTTTTCGCGTGTTTTAGCAAGCCATCCTCGAAACTGGCGATAATCCGCATGATTTCGTCCAGGGTGTATATCCTCAACGCTGTACCCTCGGCTAAGAGTGCCTCTGCGTCCTCCCTGGATCGCGCCAAAGCGACGATCTCGCCATCTCCTGATACTGTGGTCCAAACATCAGGCGATAGGGCTGAGAGAGGCTTAGAACCAATCCGCGCCGCTTCCGCGTCTAATTTGCTCCAGCCGCGTTTCATCACATCGACCCGCTTGCGAACTTCCTCCACATCGTCGGCTTCGATTGCCGCATCGAGTTTTGCCTTGGCGGAACCAAATTTTATTGCGGTGTCCTCGCTGACCAATGTCGGCAGTCTGTCGGCTCCCCATTTCAACTCCATCTCATGCGCCAATTTATCGAGGGGTCCAGTTGCGTGCCAGATCATCTCGGCAGTCGGGTTTCCAATTGGTTCATAATTTGTAATTCTGTCCGGCTTCATCGTTTTTCTTTTCATCCAATTTTTCTCCGTTACACTTTTTGCCCGTAACACCCGTAACACCCTTATAAGGGGGTGTTACGTTACGTTACGCTACGCCGACGTAACATTTACGACTGTTACGCTACTGTTACGCACTGTTACGGTATCCACACAAATTCTCCCTTGATCATTATTTTACCTTTAGTTACAAGACCTTGGTGGATACGCTGCCAGTAGACACGTTCCCCGGCACTATTTTCGGTAACTGTTACGCCCCGGCTCATTAATTCATTTCGCCAGAGGCTGTGATTGACCAGCGTAACAGTTGGGAAATCAACCGCTGGTACACGTTGAACGCCATCTGTTGCAATTAACTGGCGTAATATCTCAAATGCCTTACGTTCTTTATCGGTTAGTTTAGGCCCATCAAATGCAACTTTTGCGTCTGCGTCCATGACCACGCAGGAGGTGATTGGCTCCCCCCAAAAGCGGTCAATTCCGATCTCCACACTCTCCAATCGGAAGCCGAGATTGCCGCCATATTCCATCTCTCTTTGCTTCCTGACTTCGACGCTGCCAATCTCGCTGCCTTCCTGTCTAACGACTTCAATTTCGGTATCTGTCGCCGCCCGAAGGGACGAATGCCCCCGGCTGCCCTTTGCAGTATCTTTGCCGCTGTGGTGGATAAACATGACATGAGCGCCGGTTTCCTGGCGTACCCTGTCGGCATTTAAAACCAGCGCACCCATATCCTCCGGGCCGTTCTCATTGCCGCCAGCCAAAGCCCTCGCCAAGGTGTCAATCACCACAAGCTTTATGTCGCCGCCAATCTTCTCCTTTGCCGCCTGGATCGCCTCAATAAGGGGGTCTGTGTGGGCGTCCGGGTCCAGCAAATCAATAGATGATGCGATGACGCCTAATGGTGCCGAATTCACGCCATTCATCTCACCTTCATAATATTTCTTGAAGGCAACAAGGCGGTTTCTGATGCCGTGGCTGCCCTCCAGAGCGCAGTAAATAACACCGCCCTGGCGTACTTGCTTGCCTCGCCATGTCTGCCCTAACGCGACATGCAGAGCCATATCGAGGACGAAAAAGGTCTTGCCGGTGTTGCTGTCGCCGTAGACAACCGACATTTGCCCCTCGCCCAGGTAGCCTTTGACAAAATCCACACTGTCCAGAGATGCATGGATATCCTCCATCCAAATCGGCTCCAGGGCGGATTGAGGCTTTTTCTGTTCCGGCTGCGTGGTCGCCGGGTCAGGGATTTCCCACTTCCTCCGGGCCGCGGCAATCATGCCCTGAACCTCTTTAAAGGTGTCGGCCTGGGTATACCCGGCTTGTGTTAAATCACCGCACAGGCGGTGTATGTCGGTGTCAGACGTACCCCGGTTGACATAGAGTGCAACTAGCCTCAAGACGCTGTTGTGCCACTGTCCGGGCCTTGCTGCATCGTCCCTGAGTGCGTCCGGGTTCAGGATGCCTAAGTCAAGGTTTAGGGGGTCTGCGGTTGCCTCTGGCGCTGCCTGTTGGGGCGGAAATGCCCGCTGTAGGGCCGACAGGTCATAGGGTACGGCTTTTGCTGACATGCGTCCGCTGCGGGTGCGTTCGATCACCCTGCCGTCCTTGTAGGGCCACGCAATCGTGCCGGGAAGCCGCATCAACCTTGCGGGGTTCGTTACGCTGCTGTCGCCTTCCAGCTTTTCGGCGATGGCAATATTCAGGGTGCGGAGCGTGTCCTTGTCGCCGATAAACTCGCGGCATTTCCAGAATAGCTGTGCGCGTTTATATGGGTGTTCGCCGGTAATGGTGGCGTTTGTCGGCTTGGTAATGGAATAAATCTTCGGGGCGTTTTCGGCTACGCCCTGGTCGTCGAGGTCAGCCCACACGCCGGGGGAATAGATTGTGTCGTCGTCCTTGGCGCGTTGTCCTGTCGGCATGTCTTCCTTGAGGACGCTGGCGACGAAAAAGCATGACTGTCCGGGTTTGGAGTTAATGTCAGAAACGAATTCGGGAATAAGGTCTAAATCTGCAATGTCAAAGTTTTTACATGGGATGATGCCGCCTGAGTTGGGATCGTTCCAGGCAATCTGTACCGTCCCGGCGATCACATCCCCAAACCAGTAATCAAGAAAATTCTGTACCTCTTGCTCGTTTGTCTTTAATTCTGTCGTTGCGGGTCCGGCGTATTTCGGCATCGGGGTATTCCTCTCTTGCTGTGTAACGTGGGGATGGATGGCGGCTACCACCCACCCCCAATAGAGCGAAACGCAGCCCTAGAATTCTTCGTCGTCGTCTACCGTCTGACCCGCGCTTTCCGCTTCCACTGGCGCGGCGGTGTTGTCGTTGGCTAGGTCAGAAGGCCGGTCAACCCACTTCACGATCTTCAGCTTCGGGACGTTGGTATTGCCCTTGCCGACTTTCGTAGGTGTGCCGCCCTCGAAAGCAACAACCGGCACCTTGCCAGCGTTGGCCTTCAATTCAGCTTCGTATTGGGTATAAAGTTCCTGGATACCCATAACCGCACCTGTGCCGGTTGTGGCGAAATCCCTGATTGGCTCATCGCCGAACAGCTTGGGGCTGAACACCGGCACCTTGAAGCCGCGTTTCCATTCATCCCCCGGCTTGGGTGCCGACTTGCCGTCTACATCCATGACCCACTGCGGCGCTTCCGCCTCTTGGATCAAACCCCAACCCGTCTCGATGTTGTCGAGGTCGAAGACAGCTTGCGTCATGTCGTAGTCCTCCATGCCGTCTTCCGTCGTCTTCCGCCATGAGCCGGTTGAGGCCATGTAGCGAATGTGAGGGGTGAAAGTATTGTTACTTAGGTTTAATGGCATGATGTTTATCCTTTGAAGTTTCACGCTTGAAATGACAGGTTCCGCCTGTCGTCGGTCTTAAATCCCGTATAATTCTTTCCGGGTGTTTTCCTCTCCGTTCCAGTAAAACGTATTCGGGTTTACCGGCACGATGGACCGCAACAACTCACGATCACCGAGAGAAAGGAACTTTTCGAGGCGCATGGCTTGCGCTTTCATAATTGCCATCTCCTCTTTAATGTTGCCGCCCTCAAGCCACTTGGCCTTAGCCTTTGACACGTATAGAAACTTAACCGCCTTGTTGCCTTCACAGCGGGCGTAGAAACAGCGTTGCCGCCTGTGTGGCGCTGACATGATCGAGGGGATGCGGTTTGTTGTTTTCAGGTCAACGATGAGGCCATGCTGCGGGTACACCAGATCGAGGTAGCCGATTACCGGGATTTCCCAATCGCCGCATTTCATTATGCGGGTTACTTTGTGCTGCCCGCCGTGGTCGGGGAATTCCGGCTTGCCGTATTGCTCCAATTCTTCGACGGCGATCTTCACCATTGGCGCGATCACATCACGCTCTTTTATCGTCTTATCATCCAGTGCCAGAGGGAACTTGGCGTTAAACGCCTTTGTCGCCGAGGCTATGGCTTCGTCGATATCCGCGCCTAAAGCCAGCACTTGCACAACCGCGTCCTCGACGGCGATGCCGCGTTGAGCCGCTGCGCCATAGGTGCCTTTGTTGCCGAACAGGTAGCGGGAAACCCACACATCTATAGCTTCCTGTGCGAGGTTCAGGGATGAACAGCTAAGATGTTTGATGCCCTGGTGCTTAAATCCACTCATTCTGTAACCTTTCTGCCATCAAGCTGGTTAAGCCGCATGTCGATATAGCGCCGCGCCTTTTTCAGGTCGGTTATTTCGTTGTCCTTAAAGGGTGCGCGGCAGACGTATTTGATGATGTTGCCTTGCCAGAAATTCAGGTCATTTTTGAAGATGAATTCAGCCGGTTCGATCTCATATAATGCGTAATGATCGGGCTTGTTGATGAGGTCTTTTTTTAGCGTCTGTTCGTAGATATCGCGCCCGCAACAACGGCATTTATCGTCAATCGGCACACTGCTATGCCCGCAGTTTGCACAAAAGTTTGCTATGTTATTCATGCTGCTGTCTTTCTTGGTGAGAGGTTGTATGTAAACACCGCCTCGGCAAATCCGCGTGGCGTCTCTGATCTTAGATTTGCCCGATCCGCTGATGGGGGCATAAGGTGCATCTTCGAGCCTTCCGTAGGCTCAACTCTACAGACGGCCGGCATAACAAACCCGCCACCAGTCCACAGGCACGTTTTCTTGGTGTACCGATCGCCAGGCGGGTCGAGATAGCCGCCAAAGTCGCATGGGTCGAACTTGTAGTCCGGCTTGCGCCAATATGTTGATAGTGTGCTGACAGGGTTTTCAATCAGGTAGGGTGCGCCTGACCACTCACAGATGCGACGACAGGCGTCTACTATCTCCAACCCTTCTATTAACCCCGGCAACCCCTTGTCCTTGAACCATCTTGCGCCGCTCACCGCTAAATTGGTGCATGGCGGGAAGGCGAAAACCGCTGCATATTCCGCAAGCGGGGGGAGATACGATTTAACATCGGCCTCGACATAAGTAATGTCGTCTCTGTCTGTCTCGCCTTCGTGCTGAATATCAACCGCGATGCAGTCATAGCCAGCCTCGGCCCAAGGCTTGAGCATATTGCCTGTTTTGTCGCAAAGGCTTAAAACCTTCATTTCGGCAACCCTTCCTTTATTATTTGGAACCAAAGGGCTTCCGGCAGCACATAAAGCCGTTCTTTGCCTGTCTGCTTGATGGTCAACAGGTCTGTGTCGTCCTGGGATAGCCACTTGTAGATTGTCTTAAAACCGTCCGCGCGTTCCTTGCATTCCGCAGTTAAGCCTTCGATCTTCACATCACCCTTGAAGCCTCTTGCCGCACCGCTTAACGGAATACGGAGGGCGTGAAAGCCGTTATCTTTGTGCTTATTTACGATGGCGCGTTCTTCTCTTGCACCCTTATCTCTGCTGAATTTACCCATAATATATTCCCGCCCCCGCGTAGGGAGGACACGCAGGGGCGGGATGCTCAACCCGGAACTCGTTACAGTGGGGAGCATTAAGGTTTTTCACCGGCACCATTGTTGTCGGATCAGGACAAACACAGAATATTTGACCTCGAATGAGGGCTGGTGCCGGTGAAATCATAGGCCCATCTGCCTTGCGATAGACGGGCGTTTAAGAATATCCAGCGCAATCGCGCTATCAATGAATTTATCTCTGCTGTCTGTGTCGATATTTTTGCGGCGAAGCATGTGGAGTTCAGCAACACAGGGTTTGCAGTAATTTTTGTACCCGTCCTGATTTTCGACGGCGATGCTGAAATGCCGGATGCGCCGAGAAGTACAGCAGCGAGTGCAAGTTTTTTTGCGTTCATTCATCATATTAACCTCTTTTATTAACCATTCTGCTTGTTGCGGTCTGTAGCTGTTGATACACTACTGTTAGTAGCTAGTTGAAAATCGTTCGCAGTTACTTTCCCACCAGTCCAGTTTGTAATCCTGTTCATCAGTTCGTAGCTTGGTCGGCGTTTGTTTGTTTTCCAGTACCAGACGGCTTGCCCTGAAACATTGAGCATTGTCGCTGCGTCTTTTACTGAAATACCGTTAACGGTCATGTAGTCTCTGAATTGCATGGCTATAGTCAACCATAATGGTTGGGAAAGGTCAACCCTTTTGTCTGTTTCAAAATCGTCCGAAATGTTTGATGGTCTGTTTATGGAAAACAGACTAAAAAAAATCAGGCAGAGCCGTAAGTTATCGCAAGAGAAATTGGCGCAAATGATCGGCACTACAAACCAACAGATAGGAAAGTTGGAGCGCGGAGATCGCCGGCTATCTGATAGATGGATATACCCGTTGGCTGAAGCCTTGGGCGTAGCCCCGTCTGACTTACTGGAAAATCCAGAGCCAGCCAAGGTGACGCTTGTCGGCACTGTAGCCGCTGGCAAATGGCAGTCTGCTGATGATGTGCCGCCACCTGTCAATATGACTGGTGTACCATTGTCCAAGCACCTTAACCTATCTATCCCGCGCTATGGCTACAGGGTAGTCGGTGAGAGCATGAACGAATTATACCCTGACGGCTCTATCGTTATCGCTATCGATAATATACAGGCGAACCATGACCCGCAGCCCGGAGATCGCGTTATAGTGCGGCGAAGACGATTAGACGGCACAGTAGAATTCACCGTCAAGGAACTGAAGGTTGATGACGACGGCGGGAAATGGCTTATTCCGCGATCCAGCGACCCCAGGCACCAGACAGCGTTTCGGGCTGTATGCGATGACACTCTAGACGGAGATGATACCGCCGTCATGGTCGGAACCATTGTCCAACATCTGAGGCCCCCGAAATGACGGAACAGGTTTTAGATACATCAGAATATCTAGATCATCCTCATGCCGGTGAATTGTTGGGCTGGCTTGCAGACCACCCAAAGCGAACAGCCATAGATATGTGGGGCAGTCACCTTGCGAATGATATGCGGTACAACGCCGCTGGCTTTAAGAAGGTAGCCGGTGAATTTGAAATCATCCGTTACCCTGAAAGTTTTTTGCGTCTTTCCCATGTGACAAAACCGCCAAAGACGTTAGGCGGGGTGTACCAAGGTGACAAGCTGGCCCGTATCCGCAGTTACATCGATCATGTCTGGACAACAGGCGAAACGCATCTATCAACACGCATTCCGATCCGTGAGGATGTGCGGCGGCTTAATATCCACAACATCAGAATTTTGTTTGCTATTTTTGAACGCTCTGAAGTTGCCGCCGTCCTGTCGGTCCTGTCACCTGTCAGCATCGACTTGGCATTGGCGACAAATTCAGAAATGCTGGATATCCCAAACTTTGTGAAATCCGATAATGACCTTTCATTCCGCCTCTGCCGGGAACTTTATAAAGCTGAAATCATCGGCAACATGCCCACGGCCCAGGCCCTTTGCGTTGCGGTTGACACGCCGTTACGGACGCTTTACCGGGTGATTGCAATGCTGAAAGACGAGGGCGTTATCCTCGAAAAGGCTGACCCGGAAGACGGACGGCGACGCCTTTTTGAGTTGACCGGCGATGGACGTTGCAGGACTGTGACAGCATTGCGGCGGCAAACTGGCTAAAAGTTCGTGCCAAGTTGGCAGACGATAGTTATTGACCCAAGGCGTTGTCTGACTAATCTATATGCATGTGCATACATAACCCCCAAATAATCCCCCCGGTTGATTTTTTTATCGATTTCACTGAGCGTGAAGACGCCGATTTTAGCGATTGGCTTTGCCATGATGAGCAAGACCCCCCCCGATTAATCCCGTTTAAATCCTCCTGAATTAACAAACAAACTGTTTTGGTTGATTTTCGCTTGACACATTATCAACCAATATGGTTGTATAGGTCATCAGCAAACAAGTTGATGACCGCGCTGAAGGAACTCAGCAAATAGGAAAAGGCGCTTAATTACTCGAAGTCTCTCCAGGGGCGGGTTGGCCCCCAACCACGCAAAGACCCGCCCCAAAAGCGCCCGGAGGAAGCATGAACATTCAACAGACAATAGCGACAGAGATGCATGCGAAAGAGCATCTAACGCTGAACGAACAGCTTGAGGTGATCCAGGAGAAGATGGACCTCATCGGCTTTAGCCACGACCACGGCTACACCACAACAGAATTTCGCATGTTGTCGGAGCGCCGCGACCAGATCAAAAAGCAGATTGGAGCGGCAAAATGACCCGCCCGATCAACTTATCATTTCATGGCGTTGCTGAAATCAAGGTTTCGTCTGCCAGACATGCAAGCAGCATCGGCAGAGACGATTTCTGCCTGACAACACTAACGCTGCTCGATGACGCTGGCACCGAGACAGTTCTAAAGGCGTATGCCCCGCAAAGCAAAGATCAGATTAAAGTTACGATGGAGAGCGGAAATGTATGAAATTCCAAGAATGGACATAGACGAGATGGTGACGGAGAAAGAACACCTGACCGCCGTCAAGATCGCTATTGAAGCGGCAGTCACCACAATGCGTGGCACTGCTGGCTTGATTAAATACGAGGACATGCAAGACAAGTTACGCTTGCTTGCCGACGGGATAGAGCGCGGCGAATTAGACACAATTCTTTCCAACATAAACGACCTTGATGATGAAATCGCGTTCGCCGAAGACGCCATCGAGGGTCGTGTAGACCCGCACCCGAAACCGCCAGTAGACCGTTCGGTGTTCGCATGAAATATCAAAAATATGACTGGTTTTTGTACGGCGTGATCACAATGGGATCGCTGGTGATTGTTTACACCGAAATTATGATCCAGTGGTTCTGATGAGCAAACTAGCCACCCTGTCGTTCTCGTTCCTCTGCCTGTTTTGCGGGCTGACGATACACGGTCTTTACTACTCTCCGATATGGGGTCAATGATATGCTACATAAAATTCTAAACCGATTTAGCGGCGAACTCATTATTGAGATTGAAGCCCCTAGCATAAAAATAGCTGTGGGATTGGCTGTTAAGCAGGAAGCCGATTTGCAGGAAGCCGATTTGCAGGAAGCCGATTTGCAGGAAGCCGATCTGCGGGGAGCCGATCTGCGGGGAGCCGATCTGCGGGGAGCCGATTTGCAGGAAGCCAATCTGCGGGGAGCCGATCTGCGGGGAGCCGATTTGCAGGAAGCCAATCTGCGGGGAACCAATCTGCGGGGAGCCGGTCTGCGGGGAACCAATCTGTGGGGAGCTAGAGGCATACTTACTCTTGGCCCTTCGATAACAGGCAGAACTTGGGTCGTCGCCCGCCATGAAGACGGCGTTCGTATTTTAGCCGGCTGCAAATATTTCACCTTGGCAGAGGCCCGCAAGCATTGGGGGCGCGATTGGTCAAACGAATACGATCATACTAAAAGATCCATCCTTGCAGAACGAAACGCATATCTTGATTTGATTGAGGTCGTCGAGAAACGCTGGATGAAAAAGGGTCAATGATATGACAGATTTAAACGAACTTAGGGAAAAAAACGAAAAGCTGCGGGATGCGTTAAAATACGCACAAAACTTCCTGGAGGATGACGGCCACATGGTTTATGGCCGCAACCCTGATGACGGCAATCGCATTTATTTTGATGATACATCCGTTGACGAATAGGATGACTGACATGACCCGCCCCCTGACCGTAAAAGAGCTTGCAGAACATTGGCGTGTCGGAGCCGGGAAAGTACGTGAGTTGTGCCGCGCCGGAGAGATTGATTGCTTCCGGCTTGGCAAAACATATAGGATTAAGCCTCAAGCTATTGCAGATTACGAGGCGAAGTCATGGAAACCATCGGCACCCATCGAGGAAAATGCGTCATCAAATGGACAGAAGGCGGCAAGCGAAAAAGAGCCGCAGTCCCAGGGTGCGGGCAGGGCTGTAAAGGCAATGCGCGAAGCTGCGAAAAAGCACGCGCTGCCCTCGAAGCCTTCAAACGTGAGTTGGTTGCACTCCAGCAGCCGCCAGAGCCGACAGTGGGCGAGATAATGGAAGGATATTCGACATGGCTGAACAATCAGGGCAAGGACGGAACTCGTGTTTTGTATGCGCTGAAAGCCCTAAATACTTTGTCGAGCTTGACGGCGACTACTATCCAATCTTCTGCGCTGAGCCAACACGCGATATCCCGGAGAGCGGGTGGTATGGCACCATCAACGGTCTGGACGGAGATTGCTGCGTTGAGGTCTGGATTGTCCTGGGCGAAGAAGAAGGGTTGGATTGACCACGAACCGACCTTCGACATGCCCCGCAAATCACCGCCCCGCGATAGATGGCTGACACCTGACGAAGCCAACCGACTACTAGACGCTGCCGCATCGCACCACATTCGCCTCTACATAGAGGTAGCGTTAGGAACAGCAGCAAGGCCGTCAGCGATTACAGAGTTGACCTGGAGCCGGGTTGATATGAAGCATCGGCGCATCAACTTCAATGTGCCAAACGTCAATACGCCAGCGAACAAGAGCAGGGCAATCGTGCCAATCAATGACAGGTTACTTGCGGCATTGGAAGAAGGCTACAAGGTGAGGTCAAGCGAATGGGTGATAGAACACAACTCGAAGAATGTCGTTTCGGTAAAGAAGGGCTTTGCTTCTGCCGTGAAACGTGCAGGCTTAAAGAATATCTCTCCGCACTCCCTACGTCACACAGCCGCGACCTGGATGGCGTTAGCGGCGATCCCAATGCCGCAGATTGCGAACTACCTCGGTCACAAGGACTCAAGGACGACTGAGCGGGTGTATGCACACCATCACCCTGACTTTTTGAAATCAGCAGCAAAGGCATTAGAATGGTAGATATGGACTTAACCCAAGCACAAGACAATTTATGAGTTGAAAAAGGGCCGCACTAAGCATGTACCACCTAAAAGTGGTACATCCATGAACGCAAACGGAACAAACCGCACTTAACAGCCCTTATTTTGCTAGGAAAAACGATGCAAGCCTTTGAAATCATTGAAAATAGCTGTGATGTGAACGCACGGCGCGATGGTACAAATGAACCTATGACCGCCTGTTTAATCAATAGGTTAGCTGAATTTAACACAGTGACCAAAAGGTACTGGCGTACTACCTTGCGTCTGAAACACTATATATGGTGGGTAAAGGAAAATGAAGAATAATCCTTTTTCAGCACCTGTAACGACTATTCATGTCGCGAAACATAAAAACTCGCATCTCCTTCAGGTGGGCCGGGTCCATCCCAATTCCAACTGGAGCCGCCTAGATACTTAACCCCTTTATGTCGCCCCCAGGCGACCAGCTTGCAAATGATGCACCCCTTCCGAGCGATGCACTTTTTGAACGCCCTATCGGCTTTTTGTTTCAATTCCCACGATCCGCCCCAATAGTAGGCATAGTCATGTTCCGCGCAGCACTTGGTCATGGACCCGACGATGGGGAGCCAATCTAATACGCCGCTGCACCCATCGCTCATTTCTGGATACCAGGGCGGCGGGTTAGGGTCTTGCCTAGCCACAGACCGATGCCTCGTCCAGTGCGCCGGTCTTTTGGCGGATCAAGTCCATTGTGAACAGCGGCGGGTAGGCTCTCTTCAGGGCCAGCCTCGCCTTCTTGAAATCACCGGCAGAAATCAGCGCATCGACTTCACGCATAGCGAGGTCTAAGCACTTTTCACGGATGGCACGACGGATGCGGATATTCTCCGATACGTATTCGTATGCGGCATTGTGGGCAGCCTGTGAGTCTGTGACTGCCGTCGCCGCGAATTGCGTGCAGCCAGTTAAAAAAAGAGCCGCCGAAGCGACTAGCAAAATCTTTTTCATTTCAATATCTCCAATGGAGGAAGGTCGGGCTGATAGCCCTCGACGCCGAACCAGATTGCACCCATGATGACCATGCCCACGGCAACGCCGATAATGAAGCCTATCCGTAGGTAATCGAATTTGTGGAGTGTCACGACATGGCCCTCACGAAATGCTCTACTTTGCCCTTGCCGAAATGCGTGTTGTAATATTCTTTCCAGTAGCAACCGAGGCCGTATGTGTCGTTGGCGTCGGGCAGGGGGGCCTTGACGCGCCTGTAGTGGAGTCTAGCCATCGCCGTAGCGTAGTAGAGGTTGGTAACTAGCTGAGAGACCTTGCTAGGTTCCGGCGCCAGTAGCTTCTCTACTCTGATCGTCAGGCCCGGCTGATACTCCAGGTAGTTTGCCCAGATGTCGTCATGCGTGGCGGGTTCCATCTGGTAGAAACCACGGGCGGGGCCTGCCGGCTTCTGACGGAGCCAAGTCAAGTGACTTTCCGTGAGGGCTGTCCCCAATAGGAGACGCACCGCGCTGTCGCTGTGCAAGTTCATGCACATCAGCGCCGGGATAATCACGTTGTCTACGAACTGCGGTTGGTTGATCATATCTCGAAAACCTCGCCTCTAGCGTCCTTCGCCATCTGCAAAATACGTTCTGTCTGCTCGATGAACTTCCGATCGCCGGTAGCCTTCGCCTCACGGATGAAACGTGCATTTACTGCGACCCACCTAAACACCTGTGACCGTCCTTCTGTCGTTGAAATTTCCCAAACTGGCTTATTGTCTAAAAGCTTGAAACTTGTTTTCATTCGTATAGGCACTCACTTTCTTTTCGCGTGTAATACTTGCCGCCGATCACGGCAAAGTCCCTGATATCGTGGTGGTCGATTACCGTGGACAGGCGTTCCGTGTCGGTGTGGGTAACAGCAAAGCCGTTCTGCCACTTCTCACCGTTGCAGAAACTTGCCCGTCGAGCATGGCCACAACCTAACTGTATCCAGTTGTAGGCTTGGTAAATCGGTGAGTATCGCGCCTGAGATAAAAATTTGTGGTGGTGCCCGTTCATCCCCGGCAGTCCCATCTCTTTGCCTTCAGGGAAATGGTGGACGATAAAACTATTCCAGGGGCAAATCCAATTGCGGCCGATTTCCTTCTTTACATCTGTTTCGGTGAACGCCGCCAGATCAGCTTGCGCGTGATAGTTGACTTCAAACTTATCCAGGCCGAGCAAGTCCGGCACAGTCCAGCCGTGGAGGTCGCCTAGAATGGTCTGTAGAGCTGGCGTAGCCTCCGACAGGTGGCGAAGTAACCTGAATTCGTGGTTGCCTTCCAGCATGTCTATTTCGGCGTCTGGTGCGCTCTCACGCAAGTCTGAAAGGAACTTATGCACCCACTTGATTGACTTCACCGGCTCAAACAAACGCGGGTCTTGGGTGTACTTGCCGAACTCGTAAAGGTCGAACAGATCACCGCCGATTATTATCTTGTCCGGCTGTACCCGCTTAACCGTATCGACCACACAGCGCCGCCAAAACGGGTCGCATCTCTGGTCGTGAACGTCGCTCACAATAACAGCAGTCTTGAACCTGTCGCTGTTTGGTTTCTTGTATTTCCCGGAGAAGTCAGCCTTCTCTATATTCATTTCACGCTGGACGTCTTTCGACGCATGTTTGGCTATGGCGCGTTCAATGCTTTTAGCGTGACGGGATAGCGTGATATCCGCCGCGTTCTTGAATTCCTGGAAGGTGCCAAAATATCGGTTCCAGGTCGCCTCGGAACATCGAGCGTGATTGCGGAAATAATTACGTGATACGTATCGCGTATCGTCCATCGTGGCGACACGCTTCAGCTCGTTTATGCAGTCGTCCTTTGTCCAGTCTTTGCGAAACTTTGCTTCATTCTCAGATAGCGGGGTTTGCTTTGGCAAGGGGGAACTCCGTTACTGTTTCGGGAAATGCGTACCAAACCATGTCGCCACACCGCCCAAGGCACCGCCCAGGGCTAAGATCACTCCAAATGCTCCTCTGTATTTGCTTGCCATCTGGCTGATTTCAGCCAACTCTACCCGCATTTCCTTCTGGTCGGCGCGGGCTTCGTGTACGTCTGCTTGCAGCGTTTCAATGAGGGCCGATAGACGGCCAAGCTCCCTGTTGATATCGTCAGTCATTTTTTTGCCCGCGACGGTATCGCTTTCAAATACTTGGCGTAATCAATCGGGGTCGCAAAAATGACGGGAAGGCCAATACGCTGCCGCGCCTGCACCAGAATACCGACGATCTCACCTGTCGTAATGCTCACAACCGCTGAACCGCTTGAGCCGGGAGCGCCAAAGATTTGCAATAGAATGTAATTGTATTCATCAGAACCTGGGCGATCAAAATAACCGGCAACTGTACCAGCGTAATAGGTCTTCGATAACCCCAGCGGGAAGCCGACCATCGCTAATGATGTGCCTTCAGACACTTTTGAAGATTTTGCTAATGGCACAAGCGGCACATCAGTCCCGTCAAGCAGAAACAAGGCCATGTCGGTCGCTGGCTCGTCGTAACCACGCTTGCCGCCGTCGATTTCATAGTGCGGAACCTTCCAGACACGCAACCGGCGATACTTGTCGTCACCGAATTTGATCAGGTAAGATACGCCCTTTTGAACACAGTGGTACGCTGTCAGAATAACCGTCTTATCGCCCTCATGTCCGACAGCCGTGGCGCTGCAAAGGAACCGCAGATCACCGCCGTCTTGCAGGGCGTAGAGCGCACCAACGGAAGGCTTGAGTTTGGCAAATGTGTCGATCAGTTTCTTTTCGGATGCTTGAACGGGCAGGCACAAAAAAACCGACAGAAAGACGGCGAAGATGATCTTGAACATAACGAACTCCTAGTTAAGGCTACGGAGATATTGTTTAGGCGTACCGTCAAACCCGGCTAGTTCAGCCTGAGCTTTGACAAGACGACGGTTGATAGGGTTTGCTAGATAGGCACCGATAGGCCGGTCATTGTCAGCCGTGATTTCTGCTGCCGCCTTTGCACGAACGGCATGAAGTTCAACTACTGTGCCGTCACCCTGGACGTTGAACACAGGTTCCTCTTTGACCTCTGTTACGTGGTCATGCGGGCGGCTATCGACGATGCCGTCCTCAAGGTGCCAGCCTTCAGGGGCCGGTGATTTTGCAGCGTGCCGTCCTCGGCATTCTGAACGGTCGTCTTTTACTAAGTATTTGGGCATTTTGCTTCCTTTCTATGCCGCCTCATAGGTGAGTGTGAAGCGGACCTGAGAGGTGTTGCTAAAGTTAGTGTCGTCTATGGCAGTTGCCCCGCTAGAGGCGTGCTCGTTCAAGATAGCGTATGTATTGTTTTGAGCTAGTCGCGCGGACGTCGCGCCCACCATGCTGTTTAAATTCCCCGTAAACTCAACCATTCCCCCACCGGGCGGATAATCCGCCGCCGTCGTGAATGGTAATCCGGTGATTGTCGCGCTGCCTGTCGATGTGCCTTTTGCCGTTAAAACAATGTCGATGCGTATGAAAACCAGCCGACCGATTTTGTAATACCAGCCCTCTTGGTCGCTGTAGGTCATGCCTACGCTTGCGCCGCCGAATTCCAAATTAGGCGTCCAGGTCCCCGCTTCAAAATCAGGTTCACCCGTCCAGCTTGCCGTGTCATCGCAAATCAGGGTGATGGTCGCGCCGGGAGATAGGCTTATAGATGCGTCTGTCGATCCGCCGTTTATGTCGTCGCCGGAAGCCGGGAAGATAACCAGATCATCCGCGCTGTCATCGTTCTTGATTGTGATGATGCTATCTGCGGCAGCAGTCGGGAGGACGACAGCCTCCGCACTGGATGCCGTTATGGTCGTCACTTGGTTCCAGTCGGCGGTGAGGGCGAGTGCCCCGCCTTGCGTAGTTCCCGTCGCCGAAAGGCCGTTGCCTACTGTGAGGGAGCCGCCACCACCGCTGCCGACAGATACTAGATCGACAACCCATGTATCTGCTGCGGTCTTCTGGCAGCGTAGGCGCTCCCACTGTGCCGTTGTCGCCGCACCATTCGGGGCGTTAATCGTAACACCCGCCCCGGCTGTTGCTGTAACCGCACCCGCGCCCTTCTGGACGATTTCAAACTGTGTGCCTAATGGGAAATCGTCTGTGCTGTCAGGCTCGATTGTCGCGGCAATGGCAGAAGCGTTATTTGCCAGGATCGTCTTGCCAACCATGCCCCAATCGAAGCTAAACGCGGTTGATGTGTCGTCATACAAACCCGCCCCGAACTGTTGCCCCTCAATCGTCAGCGTGTTGGTGCTGTCCATCGAGCCAACGTCCCACTTCGCGTCCGAGACAGCTTGATTAATTTCAATAATCGAGTGGAAGACGTTTGCCGCAATGATAAGGTTTTCGTCCGGGTTATAAGACCCCTGGTTGTCCAGCATGATGTTCTTGAAGGCCATGTAGTCGCCGGATACAAGGTTTAGCTGAGTACCGTTGCAACCTGTCACCCGTAAGCCTTCAACCCGCACCGGCCAGTGGTATGTCCCGCTGTGATCCAGGGTTACAATCACGCCTTCTTGACAGCTATCAACCGTCACATTGTCAATATCAATAAAGCCTTCAGAGGTCGTATTGTTGATATCAATGCCGGTATTTGATGTTTCGATGTGGCAATCCCGCATTCTCAAGCCAATCCTGGACCTGTTGGCTGTTGCGGGGTTGTCGATATACTGGACCGCTGTATTCGTCGCGTCTTCAATCAAGCAGTTGACCAGCCCGCCGCCGTTTTCGATGACGACAAGGTGATTTCCGCCGGTCTGCGTGGCGATATTGTCAATCCAGAAGTTCTCAAATGTCTGGTGTTGCGTACCGTTAGAGGTCATCACGATGCCGTGGCCTCCGGCAACATCACAGATGATCTTAACGCGCCCCGTCCCACCTGGGTTGATGCCAAGGAAATGCGTGTCTATGCCGGTTGAGGGGCCAAGGTCCATCGTCGTATCAACAGCGTAGGAAGCCGACTTACATATAACAACCCCGCCGGCCGCTGCTGCGTCGATGAAGGCCTGGTAATCGTCTGTTACGCCGTCGCCCACAGCGCCGTAATCGTCTTCCAGGATGCGGAATGGAGTGCTACCGCCAGACTGACCGTTAATCGTTAGCGTTTCATCGCCGCCGTCGCTGCCCTCAACAAAGGTTACGTTCGTACCGGCGACAAGCTTGCCGTTCAGATAACCGCCTGTCGTGTCGTTTGACGATACTTTTGTCAGGCCATAGCCATAAATCGAGGTCGAACCGTAATCAACGCCGTCATGCACAACTACCGTTTCGCTGGTCGTCGTAACAAGGATTTCAGAGCCGGACTGTCCTGTTGTGACAGGGATGTTGAAGAATGACCCGTCAACCGTGGTCGTGGTGCCAATCTCAACGTCTTTTGTGCCGTTGCCGTGGATACCTACGCCGTGGAATTGCACACCGTAAGCTGCGTCAACGACGAGACCATTGGCGGTATTGGAGCCTATGACGCCGCCGCTAAACGTGTAGCCATGCCCTGCGTCGATCTCAACGCCCTTGCCGGTGTTCTGACTAAAGCGACAGCCGTAGAAGTAGAGGAAACGTGGCGTACTTGCGCCCGTAGAAGTGATGGTCAGGCCGTTATTCCCGGCATCCATACTCGATACATTATGGAACACCGACTGAGCGCAGGCCTCCGATACCGACACATCATCAAGGTGGATATTGTCGTTCGTGAATGACGAAACAGTGACTTGCTTCAGAGAGATTGGCGCAACAGCATAGACGCCATGTTTGCCGGATGCCTGACCCGCGCCGGAATATGTCAGGGTTAGGTCCTGCACGACAACTTCATCCTTGAAATCGCCCGCGCCGTCATCACCGCTATTGGTGAAGGCGTGGTCAGCCGTTGTGGTGAATATGATCTGCGTAGCGCGTTCCGAACTCCCGATAAAGAATACACCGCTTTCCGATACGTCCCATTTCGTGAAGTACCAGTTGCCCGCAGGGATGCGGAAAGTCGCCCCGTCTGCTAAATAGCTATTCAGGGTCGTCCAGTTGTTCGCCGCCTCTGTAACATCGCCCTCAACAATGCCGATTTCATAGAAATTGCTCTCCACGCCGTCGCCTGGGGTCGGTACCGTCGTCGTCCCGCTTTCATTGCCGAGGCTGTCCCAAACGACGATGGTGACGCCGTTAGCGTCCTGTAAAACAAACTTATAGTCATTATCGGAGAGGAAAATATCAGGGAAACGTCCGGCGCTGTCTGCGACTACCGGGTTCTGATTGGCAATCGTCAGGGCGTCAGTCGTATAGGTCGGCAGAGGCGTAGAGGTGCCTATAGCGTAAGTATGCAGCAATGCGCCGCTGACTGGATCGCCATTCGTGTCTATTGTCGAATATGCGGGGAGGCCGAGCCGTACTGCCATGAGATTGTCCTTCTAAGGGAAAGCCCGCGCTTCTCAGCGTTGGCTAAAATTATGGTGATTTAGTCGTTGTCTGGTGTTAGTGTTGGGGTATGGCTAAAACTATTTTCAGCTATGTCGCGTTCTTCGCTATTATGGTTGGGCTAACCCTGTCATTTAAGTGGGCTGGCCCTGAATTCGGTATCGGCTTTATGGCGGGGTTTCTGGTGTTTCTTTGTGTGTTCCGCCTTCGCAATGGCTGGTGGGGTTAGCGTGGCCCGTATTGTGGGCCTGTAAACCCTGCGTTTCGCTGCATAAGCAATTCCGCCAATCGCCCAGGCGCTACACCGCCACCAACATTCCCGACAGACGCTTGTAATGCCTGTAACTGCTGCGCTGCGTCAGGTGCGCCGGTTAGCGTCTCAGCTAGATCGACGTTCATTTGGTCTGCGATGCGCCCCTTTGCCGCTTCTGAACGCCCCATAGCACTTGCTGCCGCGCTTTTAACCGTCCCGACAGATTGCCCATGCCGCAAAGCGTTTACCGGGCCGTCTTCAAGTCTCGCCTTCTGCCGCCCTTGGATTACGCCTCTGACATGGGTTTTTGAATTTTCGATAACAGCGGCCTTCAAATCAAATGCCGCAGCGGATTGGTCAATATCCTTAAAGAGCGCGTCCGCTGCCTCATCACCAACTACCAAGCTGATCTTTTGGCGGTTCGCTCTACTCGATAGGTTCTTAATCGCAGCGGCAGTTTCGCGGGCGTCCGTATCCGCGTCCATCATGGTGCGCTTAACCTTGGCTACAGTGTCGTCAATGTGCTGGCGTAATCCGCGTAACACCTCAGATCGCGCAGCCGGGGTCATCGTCTCAAGCGCACTAGCCACATCTTCCGCCCTGACCCTATCCGTCAGCAAGCCGTAACCAAGTTCTAAAGCCTGATCGCGCTCGATCTTGTCGCCACCCATCTTGACCGCTTTATCGTATTCAGGGACAGCCTTGCCAAGAGCAACCCGCAGCCTTGCCGCCAGCTTCTTAGGCGTCAGGGCATCAGGGGCGATACGCCCGAATGCGTCCGTCTGAGCGCCCATCTTGCCAAGCGCCCGCTTGATGTAGTCCAACTGGATCACACCCGGCATTTTTGTAAGCGTGGCGGAACCATCCTCTGCAATCGTCGCCATCCATTGTTGCTGCGGGTGGCCATCGGCAAGCATATCTATGTCAGCCTGTTTGATTGCCTTGCCCATCAATGACGGGTGAATAGTCCCAACAACATTTTCAACCTCTCGGCCTAATGGCGAATTGTAATAGATAGGCTGGTCATATGCTTCCTTATACGCCGCTTCTCTTGCTGCGCTGGTCGCTCTGGCGATTTCCCTTGCTCTTTTGGTGTACCCTCTAGGCTTGCCCAATGTGTCGTCTAGCGCCTGCGTCAGGCTTGTAGATGCCTTTTTCAGCCGAACATCAATAGCTTTCTTAGCAACCTTCGCAGCCTTGCCGCTGGATTGGATTGCGGTATCCAGAAGCATTTTTGCTGACGGGCCTGCGTCAGCTAACATAGCGTCCGGGCCTGCTGCTTGGACTCTCTGTACACCGGCAGCGTCTAGAATGTCGTCAGCCTCCGCAGCCTCCAATATCGTCTTATATGTGTCCTTAGTCATGCCTGCCTGTTTTGCAGCAGCACCGACCTTGTTAGGGAATAGCTTATTGCCTACAGTACGCACACCCGCACCGACAACAGGAGCAAGCGCACCCACAGGCCCGCCGATTGCGCCGCCTACTACAGCGCCCCTAACGCGGTTTTCGTCATCAGATGCGGCACCGTAAGCCGCGCCTTCTGTTGCACCGATTGCGCCGGACGCTATCGCCCTCGCACCTACGCCCCCGGTTTGCGCGACTTTGCCCACAGCACCGTAAGGGATTGCCACAGCCGTTGGGATCGCGCCTGCGACTTCCGCCGCCGTTGTTGCGACAGGAAACTTTTCACGCCCTCTAGCAAGCCTGGACCGTTCGCGGTCTGTGTAAAGCTCCCTACGCTCTTCAAATGTGCCGCCAACGTCAGAACCTAGATACGGGTCTAAAGCCGCCCCGATAGCGCCCACGATATTGTCGCTTGTTCCGAAAGTCTGCCCTTGGTTGGCTGATCTGGCAACGGCCTCGCCCATCTCAACGTCACCGCTGTAGTTCAACCCGCCGTATTGACGCTTAAAAGTTTCGGCTTCCGTTTCGCCTTCTTCTGGCTTTGACGCCTGATCGCGCAAGTATTGCCCAAAACCGTCATTCTTCGCCCTTGCAATTTCCAGATCACCGACAGGCATAGACGCTGCGCGGCTCTCAAAGCTATCCGGCGCAGGGCTGCTCTCTGCTGGCTTCGCCCGGGCTGCGCGGATTTGGGATGCAAAATGTTCGGCGGCTTCCGTGTCGCCGTCTTCGTCTGCTTGCCTCAGTGCGCCGTAAAGCTGGTCTATCGTTGGCATCTACAAATCCACCTTAATCAAGGTTGTATTTCTTGTTAAGTTCTGCGTCAGAGCGACCAGACGCCCTGACATACTTGTTATGCAACTCTCGAATAGTCTCAACAGCCGCTTGCTTGACCGCATTCGGCACCGTTGGATCGCCAATCTGACCAGCCGCCTCCCTGTAAAGGTTTACGTCTTTATCCGATTGTGGGCCTTCCATCCTTGGCTGCGAGAGCATGAGGTTCGCTTGCAATACCTTGAGCTTACCCACAGCAATAGCTCCAGGCCGAGCCTCGCCAAATGCAGCGTACAGAGTGTCAAGGGCATGACCGCCCCATGAACCTGTAGATTGCTCAATAAGCTTTTCAACGCCTTCCAAAGCAGAAAGGGCTTGTTCGCTTTTGACGCCCTTTTCATCCGCAGCGGTTGTCGCGTCTACCTTCGCCTTCGCCTCACCCTTTACCGTCTCCACTTCTGCTAGGTGTGCAGGTTCTTGGGCTGGCGTTAACTCCTTATCGGCAAGAACCGTTGATGTTCCCTTCACAGGGTCAATCAAAATAAGCTGATTGCCAGTGTCCTTAACCAACCCTTGCCGCTGCAAGTGGTCAAATACCCTTTTATCTTTCTCGTTAAGACCCTGGTAGAACCTGTAGTTTGTAATCTTCGCCGTGTCCTTCGTCGCACCCGCGCCGCCGTAGTTATTACCGAGCCGGTTGCCTAGCGTTCCGTCATGGTTAAGCACAAACACGCCCTCTTTTGTACGGACGGTCTTTGGTGCTGCGCCCGGCTTTTCAGCACCCCTTGCAACCTCTTGCCCGCCCTCGTAGCGGATTTCTCCAGGTTTCAACGTAAACGCCTTCGCCGCAAACTTAGGTAACTCCATCTCTGTTACCTGCAATATGCGCCCTATAGCCTGTGGATCAAATTGCTGCGGCAGTTTCGATACGTCATGCCCGCGCTTTGACAGGCGTCCTAAAATCTCCCCGTATAGCGAGGGGTTTTTCATCGCTAAATTCAATGCGTTCTTGATCTGCGTACCTTCGCGGTACATCTGCTGATCTGACGCGGCTGTTTTCATCGCGCCGACTTCAATGCCCTTCTGCTCACGCAACAAATCAGCTAGTTCGTGACGCTGCGGGGCGCGGTCATTGAAGTTCTGCATTTCCGTTACCCGCTGGTCAGCCAAGCGGTTGCGGTTGCGCTGTGCCTGTACGTTAGGAAGGCTAAACGGCTTGATATCCAGCGATTGTGTGCGAATGGGCATGTTTTACCTATGTATTGTAAAGGCTGGCGAGATTTGTCAGGCCGTTATTGATGGCGTTTCCTCGGCCTATATAGCCGGACGCCGAAGCCTGACCCGCGTTGTTCATCTGGTTTGCAACACCTTGAGCGCCGTACAAGCCGCTTTGCGCCGTTTGACCTGAAGCCGTCTGTCCAATGCCTGCTAATGCAGCTAGGCGGTTCTGGTGCGAGTTCCATTCCTGGTTGGCGATACCTTGCCCGTAGCGAGTTAATGCCTTGGCTGTTCCACCGCTGTCCAGCAAGCCTCTGGATGCCGCGCCTGCGTCGATGGCGTTTACACCCTCGTCAAACTGGAACATGTAGCCGGGGGATTTCTGGAAGCGATCTAAAGCCGTTGCGTAGCGCTCTTCCGTGGTTCCGGGTGCGCCTTCGTAGTCAGCGCCTAGACCGGCCGCTAGTTGATAGAGCGAACCGGCACCAGCATCGCGCCAGGGGGCTTGGTCTTGCCGCCCTTGGTCAATCATCTGCTGATAGAATTCCAGCGAGTTATTCGCCGCGTCCTCTTGCGCGTCAGCCGCTTTATCGCTGTTGTACCAATCGGAAACACCGCCGATTACGGTAGTCGCTAAATCAAGCCAACTCATTCTATTGCCCTCTGCTGTTGTACTGGTCGATCATGTTTTGCGACGAGGTTTGTTGTTCTGGTGTTAATGTCTGCTGATGCTGTTGCCAGCCACCTTGCCCCCAGGGGCCGCGATAGCCGTACTGTTGCGCTAACTGTCTGTTCAACTCAGGGGCCGCGCCGTATGGCTGTAACGAGCGCAACGGGCCAACAGTGCCGCTATTACCAAACAGGTCCATTAACCGCATACCCTTGCTCTGCCCTGATCCGTATTGGATGGGCGTATTATTCTGCGCTGAGTAATCGCCTACGGTTCTGCTAATCTGAGAGTTCTGGTCCTGGGTTAACCCTTGCCGGAACTGGTCAAAGCCACCCTGACCAAAATCACCTGTGTATCCGTATGTCTGCGCTAAATCTCTGTTCAGGTCTTGATTGTGCGGTTTGCCGAAGTCTTGGCCTTGCTGCGGGTTGTAGGGTTGAGTTCCGTTAGCTAAGTCTGCCAACCCTAATTTTGCGCCATACGGCAGCGTCGCCGAGGCAGGGTTGGTCTTGTAATAATTCTGCATAGCACCAACGCGGGCCATCTGTTCCTGGTTCAGGTTCTGCCCTGCCCACTGTCGAAACTGACCCCCGCCGAAATCGCCGTCATACCCGTAATCAGCGGCGATCTGGTAATTCAACCCCTTGTTAGCCCCCCAATCGCGCTGCATGTTGCCGAATGTACCTGGTGCGTAACTTGTCATTCTATGTCTCCATTATCCCGGCATCGCGCAAAGACTGCATTAATTCGTCTACCTTGTTTGCTATTGCCTGCACTTCCGCCTGCGTCGGCGGGTTGGTTGTCGTCTGTGTTAAGTCTGTGACCGCCGCCGCCGTGTCATGCACTTCGTCAGACAGGAACTTGCGTACTATGCGAAGCCATACGGTTGTGGGGCGGTCTATCGCCTCTAATGCCATCGGTACTGGTGGAATGAAGCTAGGCATTTATTTGTTCACCAAGTCTTGCAGGCTGACCCCATTACGCTCAAGCATTGTTGCGCGGTCTAATACGTCCTGATCCCAAGTGACATAGTTGCGGGTGCCTTCGCCTGCGTTGCGGCTCATGCCGTCATAGTATTTCAGGCCGGGGATGCCGGCTTTGCGGAGGGCTTCGGAGGCCTCTTGCGCTGTCATCTCGCTTTTTAGAGCGTTGTAAACCTGCTGTCCGTCCCATCGCTTCGCCTGCCCTACACCCACTCGGTACTCTTTCGGCGCTCGACCCGAAAAATCGTCGTAACCTTGGTTCACCTTATTAATGATTTTCCTTGGGATGCTACTATTTAATGCCGCCAACGCTTCCGGCTGTTCACTCAGCGGCGCATCCCAATCCAGGTATTTAGCTACGTCTTCGTCAGGGAGGTCTAGTTTGTAGAGGGTGCCTTCGCTTTCCTTAAATCCAGCGTCTTTCATACGATTCAGAAACGCTATGCCGTCGTCATAGTGCTGTTCGTGGTAGTCTATTTCTGGTTTTGTGTAGCCATAGCCTCGTAATTTTGAGGCTATAGTTTCCCGCTCGTAACGGAGATAAGCCAGCGCTCCCTCAATGCTGCCTTGGTCGTCTATTGAAGTAAGCGCTGTATCCGCGACGGCGTCGTCATAGCCGAATTTTTTTGAGTATTCTTCTAATACCGGCCTCACATTATCTGTGTCGCCGTTTGTGAAATTTCGGAAAGAGCGGCCATCAGGAAATTCGAGCGAATTGCTGCCTAAAACATCTTGGTAATCCTTCGCTACACCCTTCGCTTCAGCACTATAAAACCCATGCCCGTAAGCCTGAGCACCTTCGCCGGTTCCCATCTTGTCCAGCCTTGGCCTGCCATGCGGGAAGTCAGGTTCTGGCCCCCACTTATGAGGCCCGCCGTGGTAGACGTTCATACCCAACAAGTTAGGGTCTTGCCGCGTCATACTGCCTCTAATCGCGCCGGGGCCGGATATAGCCCCCGCCATGTTCAATACGTCGCCTTCGTCGTAATAGCCGCCCTGCATGGCGTGGCCGGGCAACATCATCGCTTTAGCCGCCTCATAGACCCACTCAGGCGCTATAAAGCCATCATCAGGGCTGTAGTCAGGTAACAACATGCGGCGCTCTATATTCGGGTCCATGCCCAACACATCTTGCAGGCGGTTTTCAATGCGGTATTGCTTCACGCCATTGGCTAATTCATTAAGGCTAGGCATCAGGGTCAAACGCAATCAAGCCAACCCGAACCGGGTCTGTGATCCTTGCTTTAAATACGCGGGAACGAGCCGAGCCAAGGCGGTTAAAGTACGCCCTCTGCCCATACTCACCCATCTCACCAAATGAACGCCATAACTCATTTGACCACGTATAGCCGCCGTCATCCGAGTAACTAAGCATCAACTGAGGGTCTGAACCTTGACCAGAATTCAAGCCTTGCCCGAAGTCGCATTCAAAGTCTATGCGCCCAAAAGAAACCCGCCGCCCGTCGCCGTGGATAGGCGCTGTGACAGCTTCACGCTCGATATAATCGCCGTTGTCGGTGTAAATATCGGTAGACATTTCGTATATCTTGCCGGTTTCGTGATCGCCAACCAGAAGCTTGTTAAAGCCGATTGCCGAGTTATCAGGACGCCAGCGGTTCAACTGGTACGATGCACGTTCAGCCCATAGGCCGGTTGACATATCGTAGCACCATGTAGCCTCCGCGAAACTCAGCACATAGAACGTGTGGCCGCGTTCCGTATAGGTCCAGCCTACGCCGCTTGATGTGTCTGCATAGCCGCTAAAAGCCGCCTCAATCGCATGTGTTGATATGCGTCTAGGCGTGTATCCTTCGCCCCGGTACACGATGCCGTCGTTACCAAGCCAGAACACCGAGTTATCCGCCGTCACAACGCTGTTAGGCGCTCCACAGCCGCGTTCTACAAAGCCGCCCTGATTGCGCTGCATCGGGAAATCGGCGTTACCTGAATTGTACCAGATTTCCGTTGTCGTCTCGCCAAAGAACCATAGCTCCCTATGCACAGAAGCAACCGCGATTGTATAATCCGGCGCACCCTCTGCGTTTGCAAAGTTCAGGGCATCCCAGGCCGTGAAGTCCAACAGGTCAGAGATTGCAAAGCGCCCGCTATTGGGGCGTACTGCGACTAGGTAGCCATCCAGATAGGCCATATGAACGGCACCAAGGTAGTCAGGGTCCGCAACAGCCGTCAATGTCGCCCCGTCCCATACATAGAGATCATTGGCACTGGAGCCGCTTAGAACCGCTAACTGTGTCGGATTACCGACCATGATCACCGGGTCAGTCCCCGCGTTCACGCCGCCTTCATTGGTCGCTGTGCCGGTGCTGTCGATGGTATAGAACCTATCACCCACAACGGCGCATAGCGTCCCTTGAAACATCGCCATACCGCGAACCGGGTCGGTGCTAATGTCCGAGAATTCGGTTAATCCAGGCGTGCCGATCAACATGCCTTTCATCTTCGCGTCATCGGGTGCCGCCTCAAAATAGAGGTTCAGGCACCTTTGCGCTGACAGATGCTTTGCGGGCGTCTGATAGCTGTGGATTGCAAAGGGTATTCTCATTTAGAAAGGACCGTCCGAACCGCCGCCGAAGCCTGTGCCGCCGCTGTTTGCATCGCCTGCACTTGGGTCGCCTACGCTTGCACCGTCGCCGCCATCGCCGCCGAAGCCGCCTAGACCGGCGTCTATTTCCGCGTCTATTTCGTCACTTATATCCGAGAATGACGGGGCATCGAGGCCAGCCGGGTCAGGTGCTGAATGTGTCGGGCCGCTTAATGCGCCGCCTATCACGCCGCCGATAACTGTGCCGCCGATCATCCCAATGGGTCCGAGGGCAAGACCGCCCAGAGTACCACCAGCTTTTGCGCCTGAACCACTCCAGGACATATCGCTGAAATCTCCGATAGTACCAGCTACGCCGGGGTCAACAGAATTGCCGCCGTCATTGCCAAAACCGCCGCCTGCGCCGCCGTCGCCTACGTTGTTGTTGGCGAAGCGATCATCCCCTATAGCGCCCACAGTAGGCGATGGGGTCATAACATGATCATTCTGAGGGGCAAACGTGCCAGCCTGAACTTGGGGCCGCAAGGAGGGCAGGGGGGAGCCGTAGCCTGTCGGAAGCTGTAATAGGTTGCGAAGTTCTGTCATCAAAAATACTCCGCTTTGACAGGGCTGGAAGTCGCCTTGATGCTGGTCAGGCGGAATAGCTCTTCAATGCCGATTACCATATTCGTCGCAATCGATTGCTCTTTGCCAGCCGCTACAAAGTCTGTATCGCGCATTAACCCGCTGACAAACTGAGCCAAAGGCAAAGAAACTTCATCAGGGACTAAATCAACGTCCCACAATGCGATCCCGCGTTCCCGTAGGGTTGCGTGAGCGAGATCAATCATTTCCTCAACATCTGATGCATCCTCGGCAGACGCGGTTTCCCCCGCCGCCAATACACCCATGTTTTTCAGGATGAGATTGCGAATATCGACTTTTGTTTTGCTCATAAAATCCTCAAAAGAAATAGGCGAGGCCGAAGCCCCGCCCTAGTTTTACGAGTAGTTTTCGTCAACAAAGTAGAAGACGACCATGCTAAGCGTACCCGTGCCGCCTGTTGCAGCAGCAGCATTAAAGATCACTTGCAGGGTAGTTTCTGCCGTGAAGTGCTTGGGACCATCCGCCAACAAAACCCCTTGGAAGCCGAGATAAATCCCCGCCACAGGTTTCCAGTTGGTGATTGCGTCGCCGTTCTGCACACCGAAATTACCAAACCCATCGGTATCGGTTACTTCGTCGTCGTTGGCTTTCCAACCAATATCCAAATCGATTGTTTCCGTGGCGTCCGTATCGAGGTCATCCCCGTATAAATAACCACCAACCACAATCGCGTTAGCCGGCACTTTGCACATCTCAAAGATATCACCAGCTTCGACGTTAGCCGCGATCTCATAGGTGCCTGTGGCAACCATGAGCATTCCAGCAGGCCCGCCCGCTGCAACCGGAAAGGAAGCAGCGGCACGGGTGCTGGTTAAGGTTTCAGCCGCCATTATGCGTCTGCAACAGCCGCGAAGAAGCCCGTAACCATGCCGTGATCTTTAAGATCGTCGGTATCGCCCGAACCTGACCCGAAGGTCATTTTCTCGATTGCGCGAATTTCAGCACAGGCAACGCCATGCTTATCGCCATAATCGAATTCTTCAGTGACAGTTTTGGTACGCGATGCCCAACCCATTGCGACGGCTTGAGCGCCACAAAGGTAAGCCGGTGCAACCTGAATGCTGCCAGCGCCAACGGCACCAGTCACAGGGATATCAGGGATGTCTTTGATGATAACACCGTCCCACATCAAGTCACCACCACTGAACAGCGGGTTATTCTCGCCGCGTGCGCGTGCGTCACGGTTGGCGGTCTGCATGTCGCTGTTAGCAGCTAGATCACGGAACACAAGGCTGTTACAATAAAGCACATACCAGCGCTCGTCCTCCGTGGTGCGGATAGGCCGGATTTTCGGATCAGCAGTAAGCGCAATCCGTTTCATCAGGTTTACCGCGCCCGGCGTCAGCTTGTCAGCCGTGTTGTCGATGTTCGCCAAAGCTGCACTGTGGTCGCCTGGACCGCTGTCGTTGCCAACCAAGGCACCGAACAACACGCGGTCCACGTTATCGACCAGCCATGCGTCCTTTTGGGCTTCCGAAGCGGAACCATACGCCACACCGTTAATCGAACTCATTGCCGCAATGATATCGTCACGGGTCTTTTCCATGATCCAATCTTTGAGGGTCGAACGGGCTGCTTGACGCAGGCCAATGGAAGAAAATTGTTCTTCCAGGGTGGAAACACGTACTGCGTTCCGAATTTGATCAACAGTGACCTTGAAGGAGCGGCTATCAAGTGCTTCTTCATTGCCCTCAAGCGTCGAGGAACCAGTAACACCGGCACCAGAAAGCTTGTTAACGAGGGCATAAGTCAGGCTGTCGCCCGGTTTCTTGGTCAGGTCTTCTTTAACCTGGATGATGGAATTCTGAGATGTTCCCATCCCATGCTTGAAGCGGTTTTGCTCCAAGTATTCCTTGTAGAACTTAGCGTCCCACTGTTGGACCGTTAAGCCCGTTGCTGCTGATGTATCAGCCATTTGTTATCTCCATCTAAGGGAAAAGCGCGTCATCACGACGGGCCTTGTTTGCCTAGCCTATGTCCTTGAAAATGTCGTCTAAAGAAGCAGGACCGCCCCACTCAGGCCCACTACGGGCGGAGACAGAACGCTGGTCGGCTAGATGCGTAGGGATAGAAGAGCGGAGGTCTTTTTCAGCTTTGTCTGCGGAATTCTGTTCCGTCCGAAGTTCAGCCAGGATTTCAGCCTTGATCTTTTCGCGGTATGCCGCTGGATCATTCCCGATTTCCTGTTGCGCCATGATTTTCTGGCCTTCTCGGTAGGCATAACCAGCCGGGTCGGGTGCTTCACGTAAGCCCGCGATTAATGCGGGGTTATTCTGCGCTGCGTCAGCGAAAACGTCCTTCACCTGATCGTAGTCCTCATGGTCACGCCTTGCGATTACTTCCGTAATGTTAATGCGCTCATTCATCAGGATGTTGTTCAGGTTTTGTTGGTTCTGCCGTGCTTGTACAGACTGCGCTTGCTGCTGCCGGTAGGATGCAAATCCGTCCGGGTCTTCATAGGGGTCAGGTTCCGCAACTTGCGATTGCTGTTGGCGATATGCCGCTAGTTCACGCTCCGCTGCCTGTCTGCGTTCCCGTTCTCCATGTAAGGCGGTAATCGGTACTGTTGGACTATCCGCTTCTTTCTCAGGGACCGGCGACGCCTCTGGTTCTTTTTCGCCCGTTGCTTCCTGTGGTTCCTCTGGAGCCTGATGATCGCCAGCTTCCGCCGCTACAGGTTCTTGTTCAGTGGGTCCGCTAACTGGTTCTACAGCCGGCTCAGGTTCGCTTAGAAATGCGTCTAGTTCGTCAGTCATATTACTACCTCATCGCGCCCTTTAGATGCGTTGGCGACACGCTATAGCGCCCGATAACCCGGCGACGGCTGCTACCTGATGGCAGCTATTGAACTTGCGGTATCAAGTCAGGCGGGTCCGCCGCCATCAATACGGTTTCCAAAACTGTTTTGTTTGTGTCCGCAACAGTCTCTCGGTTGTCCACACTGACCTTGTGAATATCGGCTTGGTGTTTCGCCGTCTTGGCCTGCATCTCTGCAATCTTGGCCTGTTTCTCAGCAAACTCTAGCTGGACGCCTTGTTCTGCGATCTGTTGTTGTTTCTGTTGTGCTTCCTGTTGCGCGGGGTCAGGCTGTGGTTTCATGGCTTCCAGAAGCTTGTCCTTGTCGCGCAGGTTAGGTGCAGCTTGAATAAGGACGTCAGGCGGGATAGGAACCGCGCCAGAGGTCGCAAGCTGCACTAGCTGTTCAAACTGCTCCATTTGGATCGTCACGCTGTCAGGGGCTTCCTGCACGATGATATCCACATCAATGTCGGCGGGTACGTTCTCCATGACCGGCTGACCGTATTGCGGATGCGCCTGTATCTGCGGTAGCATCTGCTGTATCTGTTCTTCCGGCATTCCCTGCCGCTTCGCCATCTGCTCGCCAACGGTAACCTGCCGGTTAAAGCCAATGAATTTCAGGTTGCGTTCGTCGTCCGTTACACGTATCCAGCGTTCCTCGGTCCAGAACTGGCGTATACGGTTCCAAATCGCCCTGTAGACCGCGTAATTGAACTGACGCAGCCGGTCTAGCAGCGCACCCATCTCAACGAAGCCGCCTTGCTGTTGCGCGATGATAGCGCGTCCCGATTGCCCTTCAACGCCCTTGCCGCCCATCGAGGCGTTTGGTCCCATCAGGTCGATTTCGTTCTTGGCTTCCTGCAATAGCTGGAAATGCGCCTGGGCAAGGTTCTGACCGTCCCTGAACTCTGCTTTCATGCCGGGATTGACGGTAATCACGCCGTCCGGCTTGGCAAGTTCAGTGCGTAGCTTCTGCTCGTCCTGGGTTGCGCCGTCCTCGATAATGACCTGATTAACGCTAATCAGATGTAAAGCCTTGCTTCTGCGCTTGTTAATCTCGTCCTGTGGGCCGATCATCTCCCGAACAGCACCGTATCTGTCGTTTTCACGGTTGACAAAGGCGCTAACCAATATCATTGGGTTTTCTGGTTCGTTATCCTCGTCAACGTAAGGCGAGGGGCCGCTTGCCAGGATGCCGCCTTGTGTGAACTGTGCGAACTGCCATGCACCTCCGCGCTGGTAATATATCTCTACGACCTTGATGCGCTTGCGCTTCTCGTCAGCCCATAACAGATGCTTGGGCTTGTCGTCGTAGGTTTCGCCCTCATTAACGGACGCCATTGCCTGACCAAGAATGTCCTTTTTCTCAGGGTACTGCGCTTCTGCGTCTTCCTGGTCCATCCAGGTAATGAAATAGGTATAACGCGCATCCGAGAAGTCAGGCCGGTATGAGTGCGGGTCGTAACCAACACGATCCCAAGGCAGGTGCATGAGGGTGACTTCTTTGGTATCGCCCTTTAGCTTGGCACCGCATAACACGCCGCCATAACCCTCGATCATCAGGTTCTTCCATACCGCTGACCGCTTGCTGTCATAGCGTTCTTTGTCACATACGAACCTGATGCCGTCCGTTGCCGCCGTCGCCGCGCCCTCGTCATTCGGGTTGCGCGGGTAGGCTTTCGGGTCGGTACGCTGCTGCTTCTCTACGCCCTCCAGATAGTCAACCTTGCGCTTGATGCGGTTGATTGTAATGACCGGCTGACCGCGCTTCTCTAGGGCCGCTATTTCTTCCGAGGTCCACTGAATGTTGTCGTAGTAGTCACGGTCACGCTCAGACAGCTTGCGGGCGTCACTGGTCGCGTCCTCTGCGTTATCAACCCAATCAACAAGGGTTGCGAGCAGTTCGTCTCCGCTCTCTACGTCGTCCGCCATGAACTGCCCTCATCCTTGTTAAATGCTTTGTCCCATCGGTCTGCGACGGGCTTTTTGTTCTCAACGGGTATCCAGGGCCGCGACATGCAGGCATAGCGCCATTCGTCAGCGGCGTGGTCTTCTCCGTCAGTGTCTAAGTCTTCCGGCTTCTTTTCGTCATGCTGTAGCGCCGGTATCGTCCTAATGCTGTCGCGGCATGTGTCGAAGCAGTAAATCATCGGTCTGCCGTCTTCGCCCTGAAGCCGCTGCCTAACCATGTTCCAGCCACCTACCGGCCCTCTGTTCCCCGGTACGCGCTGATTGTCGGCAGGCTTCCAAACTATTTTTGCCGCAGTAATCATGCGATGCGCCATGCTTGGCCCGCCGTCTTCTGCGAAGATCGCAGGGTCTGCAACGCCGTAAGTCACCTTGTCGCCTTCTTCGCGTTGCTTGATGCCCTCTGCAACCTGTTCTACGGTCAGTTTAAGCCCGGTGTTGGCACTCTTTGCGCCGTACCACTCCCGATAGCG
>Ga0070727_10000862_pt1 | contig 34423 bp, 28 predicted proteins | sample tdAd472_FD_66722 | JGI IMG/M metagenome (GOLD analysis project Ga0070727, IMG submission 66722) | Marine sediment microbial communities from the Atlantic coast under amendment with organic carbon and nitrate - tdAd47.2 | ecosystem: Environmental > Aquatic > Marine > Coastal > Sediment | place... | reverse complement strand
GGCGGGAATGGTCGGACAGTACCTTCACGCAACTGGGCTTCTGCGGGAACATTATTGGCGACGCAATCGCACATCAACGCGCGCACCTTTCCCTGGAGCAAGCCTTCAACGAGATCGAGGGCCTTAAAGAAAGACTCGAAGTAGAGAATGAAATGCTGCGGCAAGAGGTCGAGGACGTGTACGCTGAAGACGAACTCATCGGCAAGAGTCATGTCTTTCGAGTCGTTATGCGCCAGGCTGAGCAAGTTGCACCCACAGATTCAACCGTGCTCCTGCTGGGCGAAACAGGTACCGGTAAGGGTCTTTTAGCCCGCAGAATTCATGAGCGAAGCAAACGTAGCCAAAGCCCGTTGATTACCGTGAACTGCGCAGCCCTCCCGACATCACTTATTGAGAGCGAGCTTTTCGGACATGAAAAGGGCGCGTTCACTGGCGCAATAAATAAGAAACTCGGACGCTTCGAGTTGGCGCACGGTGGCACGATTTTCCTCGACGAAGTTGGCGACCTGCCCATCGAGCTCCAGGCCAAGCTGTTGAGAGTTCTTCAGGATCAGGAATTCGAGCGGCTCGGATCATCGACCACGAAGACAGTGGACGTACGGGTAATTGCGGCGACCAACCGGAATTTGGACCAGTTGATAGAGCAGGGCGATTTTCGGGCCGATTTATATTATCGGCTTGGTGTATTTCCAATTCGAGCCCCGGCGCTTCGCGAACGCCGCGGCGACATTCCGTTACTCGTCTGGTTCTTCATTTCTGAGTTGCAACATCGGCTCGGCAAGGAAATTAAAGAAATCTCGGCACGCGCGATGGACGTTCTTACTGCTTATGAATGGCCCGGAAACGTAAGGGAACTCAAGAACATCATCGAAAGGGCCATGATCCTGTCCCCAGGGTCTGGGCTGCAATTGGACGACTGGTTCCCCGGGCACCGTGCGTTCACCGATATTTCTCTTCAGGCGCATGAACGGAGCGGCGAGACCATCGAAGAAGTTGAACGATTACACATCGAAAAAGTGCTGGTGGCGTGCGATTGGAAGATTCGCGGAGAGGGCGGCGCAGCCGAGCACCTCGGACTCAAGCGCACCACCTTGCAGTCGCGAATGAAAAAACTCGGTATCCAACGGCCGAAAGCCTGACGGGCCAATTCGAGTGCCGATATTTCGGCCGCGAAAGCAGGTCACCTCGACACGGTCGTCAGACATCCTCTGTAAATATTCCGCTATATCAATGCGATAACGCATGAGTGTGCGAAAACATTTCCGTCGGCACACATTTTGCAGCATTGGACGTATCAGGAACCAAATCCGGAGGCGTCCAAATGAACTTCTTTTCGAAACGCAGATTGCTCAGCGGCTTTTCTTTGCCGTTCGTTCTACTCACAGGCGCTGGTATGCAGGCGGCAGTCGCCCAGGAGGAACAGCCATCGCTGAGCGTGTCTCAACAAGAGGTCGCAGAGCTCAAAGAGCTGCTAAACCAGGCCAGGCAGGAGAGAATAGATGCGGCTGTTGAGGGAAATAAGACCGGAACAGACCCACGCGATTTTTCTCTCAAGTGGATGCCCTTTTATCGCTTCCAGGAATTGGAAAACGGCCTGACACAGCAAGATCTGACGGCGTTCGGTACCGTGCCGTTCACCCCTGAACTTGGAATGTTCTTTGAAGTGCCGGTTGCCCAGTACCGTGATTTCAGCGATGTGCCGGGAGTCCCCTCAGGCACCGATGCTATCGGCATCGGAGACATCGATCTCAAGTTTTTGTGGAACCCGAAATCCTTGGGCTTCAACTACGGTAAAGACGGAAAAAAGAGCGGCAGTATATTGCTTGGCACCGATTTTGTTTTGCCCACGGCGACTGATGATGCGCTGGCCGGCAATGCCTTGCTGTTCGCACCGATAGTAGGCGTTGTCGTGGACATGCCTTTGCATGGTTTTTTCGCAATGTTGAATCTTTACTACGTTGATGTGTACAAAAAGGACGCAGCGCCCGATACGTCGCGGTACGTTGGACGATGGTTCTATATGCAACCCTTGACGCCACCGGGCAAATGGTGGGGCGGCCTCTATCTAATGCCTGAATTTCAGCCGATTTACGATTTCGAGACCGATGACTTCTCCTCATGGATTGGTCTCGAGTTCGGCAAAATGGTGGCCCCGGGAAAAATCGCTTACATCAAACCCGGCTGGGGTATTGAAAACTCTGAACTCACAGACCGAAAGAATACTTTTGAAGTCGGATTTCGGTGGTTTTTCTAGTGAGATGTATGACAAGCGGGCTCTGACCCCTTTTTCTACTCGCGTCCGGTCGTAGGTTTCTCCTGGTAGTTCTGAGAACGTTTCGCAAGAACTGCAGTACATAGCTCCAGAAAGGCCGGCGAATGCCGGCCTTTTTTGTTTATATTGACGTATCCGACGATTGGAGGCAGATCCATGCCCAGGTCATTGTTTGATCTCCATACCCTGGTTTCCCGGAAGGTTCTCGTTGCCTTATCCGCGATCATGCTACTAGTCATATCTGGAAGTTTCGGGGTGACGTTCGCTCAGGAACCGAATACCGAGCGCCCGAAAATCGGCCTCGTCCTCGCAGGCGGCGGCGCGCGTGGTGCGTCGCACGTTGGTGTGCTCAAAGTGCTCGAGCGTGAACGCATTCCGATTGACTACGTTGCCGGCACCAGCATGGGTTCCATCGTCGGTGGTATGTATGCGTCCGGAATGCCGCCCGAAGAAATCGAGCGACAGATGGCCGCTATCGACTGGGACGATGTTTTCCACGACAAGGTAGACCGCGAGGATCGCTCCTATCGTCGCAAGACAGACGATAGACTTTGGTTGTTCGGCGCCAAACCGGGCTTTTCAGAGGGCAAACTAAAGCTACCACCGGGACTGGTACAGGGTCAGAAGATCGGCCTGCTGTTGACGTCGCTGACATTGCCGGTGGCCGAGATCGAGAGTTTCGACGATCTGCCCATCCCGTTCCGGGCCATCGCGGCCGATATTCAGACGGGTGAGAAAGTTGTGCTGGATTCCGGCAATCTCGCGAAGGCAATCCGCGCGAGTATGGCGGTCCCCGCTGCGTTGTCACCCGTACCATGGGATGGTCGTCGGCTGGTCGACGGTGGGATAGCCAGTAATCTCCCAGTCGAAGTGGTCAAGGACATGGGCGCTGACATCATAATCGCCGTCGATCTTGGAGAAGCCCTGAGCGAGCACGAACTCGGCGAATCGCTACTCAGCATCGTCGACCAGTTGACCGGCATGCTCGTTCGCGACAATGTCGAGAGGGAACTCGCGATGCTGGAGGAGTCGGATATCCTCATCCTGCCGGATCTTGGCGATATCGGTAGTGGCGACTTCGATCGCGTCGTCGAGGCGATACCACCGGGGGTTGTTGCTGCCGAGTCGAAGCTCGACGAGCTGCAGCAACTCAGTATCAGTGCCTCCGAATATACTGCACACGTCAATGCCCGGCGCAAACCGCGCACGGATATGCCGATTATCGAATTCGTCGAGTTCAACAACAGTACCAGCGTGTCCGACGAATTTTTGTTGGGGCGGCTGAAGACAACAATGCGCGGTGATCCCGTTGTCGGCCAGCCGCTCGACGTCGAGCGTATCGAGCAGGCGATCAATGAGTTGTATGCTCTGGACATATTCGCGCATGTCGCCTACGAGTTGGTTGAGGAAGACGGGCGCTACGGATTGCGGTTAAACGCGATCGAGAAGAGCTGGGGCCCCAATTACATTCAATTGGGCGCCAAGTGGAATTCCAGTTTTAATGGTAACGGTGTTCTTAGCATTGCTGTCAGTTATCTCAAAACAGAAATGAACAGCTGGAACGCCGAGTGGCGAACTGCAGTAGCGATTGGCGACGAGCCCGGCTTTTTTACCGACTTCTATCAGCCCCTCGGCAAAGGTGCAGACTGGTTTGTGGGCGGACAACTTGTCGGACAAGAATTCAATGTCAATATTTTCGACCAGGGGTCCAACAACATCCTGGAACAAGTCAAAATTGGTCGCATCGGCGCCAGTGCCTACGGTGGCCGTGAATTCGGTCTGTGGGGTAGGGCGTCGCTGCGGTATACGCGCGGCTCGGGTAATCGTGAGATTCGCATTGGTGACCCGGCAACTCCCGATCAGGATTTCGACATCGGTGAGCTGGCGGTTCAATTGGAAGCGGACCGGATGGACAATCGGTTCTTCCCAAAGTCCGGGCACACCGCATCCGCGTTATACCGGTTCAGTGATACATCGCTTGGTGCGACGAGCGACTTCGAACAGGTTCTGGTTTCAGGCAGCATCGCGCGGTCGCGCGGTCGCCATACGTTGTTATTCTATGGGGACTACAAGAGCACGATCGAAGGTACTGCACCGCCGGAACGCCTGTTTCGTGCAGGGGGGCTCTTTAACCTGTCCGGCTTCGAATATAACCAGCTAAGCGGGCAGAACTTCGCACAACTGGGCGCTCTCTACCGCCGCGACTTCATCGACATGGGGATTATGGAGGTGTCGGCTGGGGTGGGCGTCGATTTTGGCAATGTCTTTCAAAATCGCAGTGACATGAGTTTCGATAATGCCCTGCTGGGCGGCAGTGTCTTCCTGGCTGCGGATACGCCGCTAGGGCCTTTTTACCTCGGTTACGGCCTTGCCGAGACAAGCGAAGGCACATTCTATGTGTCGATCGGAAACGTTCGAAACGACCCGGTCTTGCAGTGACATTGTGATCGCGTCGTCGCTTCGCTCCTCGCGATGACGAAAGCTGTTCATTAACCCCCGCGATGACGAATGCCCTGTCTTTGCGAGCGCAGCGAAGCAATCTCCGTCTTTCGTCGCGTTTCTGTCATTGCGAGGCGCTTCGCGCCGAAGCAATCTCTCACGCAATGGAAAAAATCCCCGCCGTTTACATCCTTGCCAACAAACCCTTTGGCGTCCTGTATACGGGCGTGACCAGCTATCTACCCGGTCGCGTATACCAGCATAAGCACAAGATCGGTAAGGGCTTTACTTGCCGGTACAACGTCGACCGCCTTGTGTACTACGAAGTTTTCGGCGATATGTATGTGGCGATTTCCCGGGAGAAGCAGATCAAGGGCGGGTCACGCGCGAGAAAGATTGCGCTGATAACGTCAATGAATCCCGAGTGGCGGGATTTGTACGAGGAGATATGTGGTTAATAAACCAGATCCCTCGCTATTGCTCGGGATGCCTGCGGCGGATTGCTTCGGCGGCCAGCGGCCGCCTCGCAATGACGGGACGTTGTCATCGCGAGGAGGGCGAAGCCCGACGCGGCGATCTGGCTCCTTGCATCAGGTCGGGACGACTGCGGCGGATTGCTTCGGCGCTACGCGCCTCGCAAAGACAGTTGAGTACGTCATCGCGAGCGCAGCGACGCGATCAGATCCCTCGCCATTGCTCGGGGCGCCTGCGGCGGATTGCTTCGGCGGCCAGCGGCCGCGTCGCAATGACCTTAGCGCGAGAAGCCAAGCGTGAAACGGGCAAAGAAGTCGATCTCGTCACGTTTTCTTGGCTCGCTTTCGAGCTGCTCGAGGTCCTGGCGACCTCGGATGCGGAAATCGAGTGCCAGCTTTTGGGTCTTGCGCCACAGGTAACGGATCTCGATCAGCTCTTCGTTGTCGCGATACTGTGGAGAGATTAGCCAACCCGCGTCGGCCCGACCGTAGTTGATACCGATGCTGTGGTTCGGCCAGATATCCATCAGGCTCGCATACAGGGCCCAGGCGAGGCCGTCGGCGTCGCCCTCGCCAGCCAGATCGACGGCAGCTCGTGTCGGCGTTTCGGGCGCGTAACCGATCTCTGCCGCGATATTGAAACGCCTGCCCTTGGTGCCGAATGGGCGCGCAATAACCGAGCGGGTGACGATCGCGACATAGTCTTCAATCGGTCCAGACTGAGTACCATCTTTCAGGAGGGCGCTCGGCAGATAAGTGATGTCGATCGCACGCTGCGTGAACGGGCCGAGCCGGTTCTGGGTCTCCCATGAGAGAAAATAGGAAACCCGCGCATCGCTGTCCGTGAAATCCAGCGGGCCGCGTCTCACGGAACTCGGCCCGTCCGAGTCATTGTACTCGGCGATCATGTGCGCGATCGATTCGTCTTTCAGGTTATAGGTGCCATGGATACCGTCGGTCCAATTGACATTGAAGCCGTTGCCGTTATTGCGGTCTAGCGACTTCGCGAAAACACCGGCGCGGGTAACGAACTTCGTCTGCAGTCGTCCCAGTGCAACATCGAATCGTTGGCGTCGGAAGACATGGAGGTACAGCTCATCAAAGGTGATTGTTCCATGGTCGATACTGGTTCGGGTATCCAGGTCATTATCGATATCGACACCGGGGTCGCATTCGTCCGTCGTACAGGTCGTCGCAAGACGCGCGTTCCCGATCAACCACTCATTGAGGTTGTAGGACCCTCCGATCCGGAATCGACCGCGAAGACTTTCCTCGGTTTCGCTGGTCCCGTCACGAAAGTCGGTTTCTTCTCGTATGAAGCCGACGCGCAAGTCCCCGCTGATACGCCAGCCTTGCTCCATCATCTGGGTCTGGGAACCACGTGCGGATTCGATAGACCCGACGGAATCATCGAGTGAGCCACTCAGCGAGTCCTCAGGTACGACGAGTTCTGTTTCACTTTCTGCGGCAACGACCGGCGCAGGCTCTTTGTCTTCTTCGGCATCATTCTCCTGCGCGTCCGCGGCAACGCCCAGGAATAGCAGCGGAAGGAGCGCGTACCAAACTGGTTTTGACGAAGAAGAGCCCATGAACCCGGATAATCCGCATTCGGCAGCCGATGTCAATTCGTACGAGTACGAGTTCAGGGTGATGCCGCGTCCAGGTGAAGCGCAAGAAACACAGTGCTCCAGAGCTGAACCGCATTGGACTCGGTCAGGTGACCTTCGCTTTGACCGAACGGGGCAATCACAAACTCGTCCCCGCGTACCGCGAACGACCATAGCTCCGAATTAATGATGTCCTGGCTGGCCGTTATGCCCTGCCAGATCATTTGCCGCGTATTATGCAGTTCTTCCCGAAGTGCTGCGGAAAGATCATCCCGATGTAATTGAGCATCGAGACCAGCAATCATCATCGCCTGCTGCCACGACCAGATTACCGTCCCGTGGTAATGATTTCGCGTGACCAGGGCCTGAGTTTTGGCGTCTGCATAAGCCGGGTTGGCGGACAGAGCTCCGACTGGGGTCGCAAGACCGGCCGGGAATGGTCGGTTCAGGTTCGTAACTAATTCCGTTAGATGTTGTTCCGGCCTGTGCAAGAAAAGCAAATCCATCCCGATATCGGAATGCATAACCGGTATCGGCTCGAACATAGCATCCAGCGCTACGGCATGAAAACTCACGCTATCTTGCGGAATTTCGACAGGAGGGTAGCCGTTCTCGTGAGCATAAGTGACCAATTTTTTTCCAGCCTGCTCCACGGTAACCGAGACTTTGAAATTCCTGGCGGCATTTGCCTCCCACACGGCAGCCATTTGGAGTAACTCTTCCTCACCGGGCAAGGAGTCTGTGTGCCCATCCAGCAAGCCGTTGCCAATAATCTCCGCCGCCGCCCGCAGGGCGGCGGGCATCAGAACGGCATTGACGTCATAAGGGTGCCGGCCGCCAGCCAGACCTTCCTCGCTGTCACGCCAGTTCCCGTCATTGAGTCCATCTTTGATGGAGATGAGATTTGAGCGAACTGGTTCGTTTGCAAAAGCCGAAGCCTGTCTCACTACGAGCTTCAGGTTTTCGTTCAACTTTGCTCGCAGGGGCTCTTGTGTCTTTGTGTTGCCGGACAGAAACTTCTGTGCCCGATCGACGCCGAAGGTCTCGATGTAACTGACGAGGACTGGTGCGAGCATCAGGTTGTCATCGATCATGTCATAGTCGTAGATTGGATCGGCCGATGCCTGATCGTGTTCCGCGATGTTTCGATAGACTGCCAACTCCCCGATTTCCTCTTCGTGCGCCACTTCGCCCTGATCGTTGATCCGCTCAAAAACTGAGCCGAGACCGATTTCAGCAGCCTCCGCGGTCAGGATTGGCATCAGCAATCGAATTGACAAGAGCGTATCTCGCCCGAAATAGGTCAGGAACCGCCAGGACCCGGCCAGCATCTTGTTTTCGTAGGAAAGGAATGCCAGGGAGTTCTCGAGAAGCGCGTTGTCCGATGCGTCGTCAGTCAGCAGGCGGTCGGCGGAAACAGGCTCTTCCAGCGGGTCGCCACTCGCGGCTGCGACCCTGATTTTGAGTCGACCGTCATCGTCGGCGACGAAGTGGAGGCCATCGTCGGTGTCCAGGCGGCCCTCCAGTATCGTCACCTCCATGAGGTAACTGGATGCGCCATCCGGTCGTTCCCTGTAGAAAAGCAGGGACCTCCCATCAACGGTTAGCTCCGGCATCCCGCGCGGCGGCAATTTGGAATAGTTAACAGCCTTGCGCAGAAATCGGACGCTGCCGACGTCTGCTTCCTTCAGCAAGAGTTCCTCGGCTTCAATTGTGATGTCGGCCTGCATGCCGTAAAGAGTTCGACCTGCCGCATCCTGGTGCTGAATAGTCTGTATGTCGGTGACAGGTCCCCAGACCGGATCATCGGCCGCCTTCCCGAAAAACAGGGCGGCGCCACTGTTACCCGCCGGAAAGGCCACGATGAGCCTCGGCGTTGGATGCGTGCGCAGATTCAGATGCCCGGAGATACCATCCTGCCGGATGAAGTGATTTTCGGATTGTCCTTCCGAGACAGAAAAGCGCAGGCCGGTATCCGGTGCTTCCGCGCGATCATCGCCTGGCTGGGTGCAAGCACCCATTGCCAGAAAAAGGGAGGCAAAAGGAAGAATGCGAAGCAGTCTGCCCGCCTGAGTTACCATTCTTTCCCGAGCTTGTGCATCAAGCGTAAAAGCACCGCGTTGGTCCAGCCGAAGCCGTCCTGCACTTCGTACTCGCCCCCGGTTCCCGCCAGGCCGCTCGACTCCACGTTGTACTTCTCGAGGAGGCGACCGTGCTTCTGGTACACGGCTATATTGTCTTTAACCCAGCGACTGGCTCCCGCACGGGCTTCCTCATGAAACCCGTACCGCTCCAGGCCGCAGAATGTGATCCACTGCATCGGCGCCCAGCCGTTGGGGCTGTCCCATTGCTGGCCGGTGTCGTAATTCGAAGTCACCCAGCCGCCGGCTTTCAGGAAGTCGCGGTGGATACATGCCGCAACTCGCTCGGCTTGCTCCGGTGTCGCGATATCGAAGAACAGAGAGTAAGCGGCAGCGATCGAAAAAGTCCCGGTTACCTCGAAGTCGGGCAATGAAAGGTCCATGAACATGCCCGACGCATCGTCGAAGAAGATTGTCTGCAGCAGATCTTTTCGATTATCCGCACGCTCTTCGTAAAAAATGGCATCGGCAGAGGTCCCGTGCGCTTTGCAGACCTTCGCTAACGTTGCCTCGAGGTTATATATCAGCGCATTGAGGTCGACCGGAATGATCTGTGTTGCCCGGATCGTCGCCATGGACTTTCTGTCTGCAAACCAGCGCGGGCTATAGTCCCAGCCTGATTCAGCGCCCGCCCGCACATCGCGATAGAGCTCCTCGGGATCACGGGAGACGGACGCGGCAAGTTCGACGTCCTCGGCGTAACTTTCCTGTCGCGGGATTGCCTCGTCGTCCCAGTAGCGATTGAGAAAACCGCCCGGACATATGACAACACGCCGATGTGCGGGGTTCTCCGCTGAGAGCGTGTCAGCGCCGGCCATCCAGAACTCGTACTCGCGTTTTAGTTGCGGCAGGAACCGGCCGTATACGGACTCGTCTTTCATGACTTCGGCTAACAGCTCGACCATGAGCGCAAAGTACGGCGGTTGTGAACGAGAGCAGTAGTAGCTGCGATTGCCATTCGGTATGAAGCCGACTTCGTCGATCAGGTAGGCGAAGTTGTCGACCATGTCGCGTATCAGGCTGACGCGACCGGAATCGGCAAGACCGAGCATCGTGAAGTAACTGTCCCAGTAATACACTTCGCGGAAGCGTCCGCCGGGCACAACGTAGCGATTTGGCAACGGGATGAGTGACGAGTGCCTGACTTCTTCGTCGGCAGCGCGTGTCAGCAAACCCCAGAGTTGGTCGATGCGCTCCTCTACAGGCAAGCCCATAGGATCTGATGGTGCATCAATTTGCGACCTTGGAAGTTCGAAATGATTTTCGACGAACTTCTTGAGGTCAAAGCCGGGCTGATCGCATTCGCTTCTGAAAGCACTCAATATGCTGGCGGGATCGGATTTGGGCGTCGCATCGACGAAGGTCTTGGAGTCACCGAATAGATGCTGCGACTGCACCTGCTCGAACAGTTCGGCATAGATACGGTCGGGTGGCTCTTTGACGTTCATGTCACTTTTTCGTTTTCGAGATGCTCATCACTCAGGCGTTTGAAAATGACAAGCGCTATTACGATCAACGTAATGGGCACCAGAGAGAAATAAAATGCCGTGCTCCCGCCGAAGTGTTCGAACAGAGTGCCCGTGATGATCGAGCCCGTGGTGCCGCCGAGGGCGGAGAAGACGACGATGAGCCCCGCCATTGCTCCATGCTGATGCGCGGGAAGCGCGGACAGAATGACCGAGTTGATGGCCGGATAAACAGGAGCAATCAGGAATCCGATCAGCGGGAACACGAAGGCGGCGATCGGTGCTGCTGCCCAGGTAGTAATTACGGGTCCGCCATCGCTACCCGCGAGGGGTAGTGCAACGAGTACGAGGATCGCTGCCGACACGAGTCCTACGACAAGGACCCGCAGCCAGTCGAAGTGCTTCAACAGAAATCCGGCGGAGAATCGGCCAAGTGCCGTCGACGCCGCGAGGATGCTCGCCATCTGAATGCTGAGGGAAGGGGCGAGGTTCAGGATTCGGCTATTGAACGTTGGCAGCCACGACATGATGCTTTGTTCGATCAGTACGTACAGAAACGCACTGATAATGAACACGAGTACCAGCGGGCGGATACAAAGCTTCAACATGCCGATGAACTCATCCGCGAGCGATTCCGGCTCCCCAACATGAGCAGCACGCTCGTCGATCTTCGCGAAGAGCAGCAAGATGAACGCGGCTAGCGACATTGCGGCCAGCACGTAGTAAACGTTGAGCCACCCCAATGAGGACGGATCCGAGTCGTCAACGAATGCGCTGAATATGAAGTAGCCGGACAACACGCCGACCATGAAGAACGACTCGAGAAAATTCATCAGGCTCGCGTGATCCTTGCGCGAGTCAGTTACGAGACCGAGTGTCGCGAACACCGATACCTTGACAAGCGCGAAACCCACGCCCGTTGCAGCGAACATTGCCTTCGCCATCCAGAACGTCGGCAATTGCGGCATCATGAGTGCCACGAGAGTAATGAATCCGAGCGCGAACAACATGGCGCGCCGGTAGCCGATCCGTACGATGAACGACGCGACCAGGAAAGAGGTGATAGCGATCGGCAGGTCCTTGAATGCCTCCAGCACACTCGCCGACGATTCCGAAACGCCGTAGGTATTCTGTACCTGGAGTATTACCGTGCCGACGCTGTTCAGCAGTATCGCGAAGACGAAGTAATTCAGGAACAGCGATATCTTGACGAGCCATCGACTCATGCTTGCCCCCCGGAGTACGGCGGTGAAGGGGCGGGGCAGGTACAGTACCTGCCCCGCGGCTCTTGCTTGTTGTTGTTAGAACTCGTAGCCGATGCTGAACTCGACAGTCCGCGGCATGATGTAGCGACCATTCGGAGCCGTAATCGTGCGCGGGTCACTCTCGGTCAGCGCGTCTTCGTCGGTTACATTGTCTATCGACAGCTGCACGAGGAATGACTCATTGATCCGCAGCGCTACACCGAGGTCGAGCTTTTCGTAACCATCGAGTTTGTTGACGTTCTCCGGTTCGCCCCAGCGATCGTCGACGGCGCTGATCGTACCGAACACGGTGCCTTCGACGTTATTACCGACCTCAAACGCATATCTCGGCGTCAACCGCAGCTGCCATCCAGGTTGGCGTTGAGTTTCGTTGCCGTCGTTCGGGCCACTGACGATCTCGGTATCCTGGATCGTCGCGTTCAGGGATACCGAGAATCCCATGTCGGTCTCCCATATGGCATCGAGCTCGATACCCGTGGATTCCTGCGTTTGGATCACGGCCTGCTGGCCGGTCAGCGCGACGAAGAAGGTCGGGTCGACCTCGGTGAAGAATGCCGTCGCGTAGAGACTGATGTAATCAGTCACCCACTTGTAGCCAAGTTCGAACTGGTCGACTTCCTGTATCAGGTTGTTACCGTTCGCAAACGCGTCGCGGTTGTCGCGGAAGTCGTCGAAGTACGGCATCTTGCTGCCACTATTGATGCGTCCGAAGGCGCTCATTGTATCGGTGATCAGGAAGTTGGCCGCCGCCGTCCAGGAGAACTCGGACTCGTCGTAACCGTTTACAGCCATAGAAACCTGTCCGTCCAGGCCTTCGTCCACCGTGTAGTCGACCTGGTGGTTTTCGCTGCGCACGCCAACGTCCACGGTCAGTCGATCGGTGAGGTCGAACGTCGTGGCCGCATACAATGCAGTTGTGGTCGCGTCACCCGTCGCGTCGATATCGTAGTTCCAGGTACAGCTGTCGATCGCCGGATCGTTGCACTCAATACCGGTCACGACCTCGCCGTGAACCTGCACGACCTCGTACTTATGGTTGCCGAGTGACCAAAATTCCTCGACGGAGGCGTTGGCAGCATAGAAACCGAAGGTCGCCGTGCCACGATCAAACTGGTACGCGATGCTGAGGTCGTTCGTAAATGATTCGATGTCTTTGCGAACTTCCCAGGCACCGAACTGTTGGATGTACTCGGAGTCCGTGATTGCTCTACCCGTAACCGAGCCTTCTATGGGGCCGACGATGACTGCCGCCGGATCCAGCGTTGGATCCGCGCGAAGTGCACCGATTTGCACTGCACCGCCTTGCGGCACCAGTCCCAGCGTATCTGCGTCACCGCTCGTGTAGCCAAAGCGGTTGGTGAGTTCCCACTGGTCAGTCACGTCGAGCGCGATCGAGCCACCGGTCATCGAGCCGTTCCAACCGCGGCCATCGCCGAGGTTGACCGTCTTCTGGCCAGGATTCACGAACGCCGGGTCGCCGGAATCGTTAGCGAAGAGAATCTGGCGCTGGCGATTCAGCGGTCCCAGCTGGCTGTATCCGGCGTCTATACCCGGAACGTTGAGGGCGACCGGCAGATACCACTGGCCGTGATCGTCGGTCTGCCGATGGAAGACATTGATCGTACCGTTGTCCAGGTCCTTGGTGAGGTTGATCGTGAACTGGTTGCCCTCGGCTGCGTTGAAGCCGGCATCGCGGATGCCGGGCGAACTCGTGAGGTAACCGCCGATCATGTAGTAGAACTCGTCAGCGATCTCGCCGCTCAGGTAACCGTCGAAGCGTCTCAGGTCATAGTCTGATGTCGTGTATTTGACAAGACCCTGGGTGTCCTCGCTGCCTTCGCGCAGGATAAAGTTGGTCGTTAGGCCCGGCTGCCCGTTCGAGAATACCGGGTTAGGGCCGCCGCGTAGTGCCTCGACACGCTGAACCGTCTCGTCGATGCGGAAAATCGTCGTGTTCTCGAGGAACGACAGGGTCGGCGGCGGGTAGATCGGGGCGCCGTTCACCTGCAGACTAAAGAAGGGTGCGTCGCCGCCGCCCGGAAAGCCGCGCACGAAGACGTTAGCTCCCGATACGCCGCCCGAGCTCTCGGACCAGACGCCCGGCACGAGCTTGAGAAGATCGGCCGTGCTCTGCGGTGAGTATTCGTTAATGTCGGTATCGCTCATCGTCGTGATGGCGAAACTGGCATCGAATTTGCGAATCTCGGCGCCGCCCGCGACACCGGTGACGATGACCTCTTCGATCGCTTCGTCGTCTTCCTGGGCCGCCGCCGGCAATGCCAGCGAAAGAATCGAGCCAACTGCCGACGCCAGTACGAGCTGACGCCATGTCGATACATTGGTAGTCATTTTTCTTCCCCGCAGATTGGATTTTCCCGAATACCGTACTCCTTGTTGAAATCGATTTCAATAATTTTGAAATTGATTTCATTGAAGGCTATATTCCATGCCTGCATAAGGGGGTAGATCTTGGCAAACACAGACAAACGCGCCAAAACGATGGCAGACATCGCGAAGCTGGCGAACGTCTCAAAACCGACGGTTTCAAGGGCGCTGAGCAACAGCCCGCTGGTCAACGAGGCAACCCGCAGCCACGTGTTGTCGGTGGCTGCCGAGCATGGTTATGCGGTTAATCGAAATGCGCAGAAGCTCCGCCACAAACGCACCAATTCGATTGCCGTGTCGATGGACTTCCGCTCCCACAGCGAGAATCACATCGAGGACCCTTTTATGTTCGACCTGCTGGCTGGCGTCTCCGAGGCGCTGGGCGATCGCAACCAGGACCTGTTGCTGTGCGCGCCGAATCACAATGACTCAGCCTCCTTTCGGCGGATTCTGGATGAGCGCGGTGCCGACGGCTTCATCATTCTCGGACAGGGGCATCGCGAAGCGATGCTCAAGGAGTTTGCGGCGACAGGTGCCCCGGTGGTTGTCTGGGGTGCTGCCGCCGAAGATGCCAACTACTGTGTCGTCGGTAGCGACAACTACCTCGGCGGACAGTTGGCGGGGCGGTACTTTCTGGAGAAGGGGCGGCGCCATTTCCTGTTCGTCGGAGACACGTCGTTTCGCGAAATGCACCAGCGTCGTGAGGGATTACAAAGCGTCGCCGATGAAGTCGACGACAAAATTGTTGTTGATGATATCGAGTTGCACAGCTTCAGCTACGGGTCGGCCTATGAAGCAGCGACGCGTTATCTGGACGTTATCGAGGCCAGGCCAGATGCGGTGTTTACGTGGAACGACACCGCTGCCATGGCATTTGTATCGGTGTTTCGCGACGCGGGCATCGACGTTCCCGGGGACGTTTCAGTAGTTGGTTACAACGACATTCCATCGGCGGAGTATTTCAGCCCGCCCATAACGACGATCCGTCAGGATACACATCAGGCGGGACGGGTACTGGCAGCCAAGCTGATGCGCATTATTGAAGGTGAGGTACCGAAGTCGGCGCAAATTCGCACGGAGCTGATTCAGCGCGAAAGCTGAAGTCGGACCTCCACGACGCTTTTCTCAAACCACGCGGTTGCGTTCCGCGCCGGCGAGAAATGCCCTGGTGTTTGCCGCCAACTCATCGATTGCGTTCTGACGAGCCCTGTCGGTCGCCCAGGCGATGTGCGGCGTTACAATCAGGTTGCTGCCCTCGTAGTCGAGTAACGGGTCGCCATCGAGGGGCGGCTCATTGGGCAGCACATCGATGGCGGCAGCTGCAATCTCGCCACCGGTCAGCGCATCGACCAGTGCTTGTGAGTCGATGAGGCCGCCGCGTGCCGTATTAATAAGAATCGCATCGCTCTTCATCGCCCGAAATTGCTCCGAACCGAACAGGTTCCGCGTCGCATCCGTGAGCGGACAGTGCAGACTGACGATGTCGGACTCGGCAAGTACCTCGTTGAACGCCACACGATCATCGGGAACCTCGTCCGAACCGGGCCGCGCCGATACCAGAACAGTTGCTCCGAACTTGTGGGCCATACTCGCCACTCCCTGGCCGAGCGCCCCGTAGCCGACGATACCGAAGGTCATTGCGGACAATTCCCGGACCGGGAAATTCAGCATGCAGAACTCGGTCGATTGCGCCCATTCGCCCGCGCGCACGGAATTGTGATAACGATTCAGGCTGTGAGTTAGCGTCAGGAGTACGCCGAAGACATGTTCGATGACCGATTGCGTACAGTAGGCGCGAATATTCGCGACGCCGATACCGTTCTGCTGCGCACAGTCGGTATCAATGTTGTCGGTACCGGTCGCCGTCAGAGCAATGAACTTCAGCGTAGGTGATTGCTCGAGCAATTCGCGCGTAAGCCGAACCTTGTTCGTGAATACGATGTCGACGTCGGCAATACGGCTGGCGACCTCATCGTTGCCCGTGTCATCGAACAGCGTAAGTTCGGTGACCAGGCTCTCGAGTTCGCCCAAGTCGAGCCCGGCACCCATCGTGCCATAGTCGAGAAACACGGCTTTCATCGCAGATTGCGGTACCCTTTGGCGAAGCCGAAACGATGAACGATCAATTCTGGAAACGCAAATCATTGTCACAGATGACCCCCGACGAATGGGAGTCGTTATGTGACGGCTGCGCGCTCTGCTGTATGCACAAGGTCGAAGACGAGGATTCGGGTGAGGTGTACTACACGGACCTGGCGTGCAAGCTGCTCGATCTCGGGACCTGCCGCTGCACTGATTATGCGAATCGCGCGAAGCTGGTTGCGGACTGCCTCGTCTTGACAGCCGATGACCCGGAGCCGTACAACTGGTTGCCCGCGAGTTGCGCCTATCGCCGGCTCGCAAATGGTCTGGACCTGCCCGAGTGGCATCCTTTGATAACCGGCCGACCCGAGTCCGTGCACGAGGAGGGCATCTCGATGCACGACAAAGCCGTATCGGAAAACGACACAGATCAATGGACAGTATTGAGGAAGCTCAGCAGTGACTGATTACCCGACAATTCCGCTCGCGGATTACCGCGAATATCCTGTTGACGAAATGCGCGAGCGCGTGCACACCCTATATAAGGAGTTGTCTCGTCGGCGCACGGTGCGCGAGTTCTCGGACCGAGCTGTTCCAATCGACATCATCGAGACGGCCATCAAAACCGCCGGCACGGCACCGAGCGGTGCCAATCTGCAGCCCTGGCACTTCGTCGTCGTTAGTGGCGCGAAGACTAAAAAGAAGATCCGCGAGGCGGCAGAGGCCGAAGAACGGGAATTCTATGAACACCGCGCGTCGCCGGAATGGCTCGCCGCGCTCGAACCCCTCGGCACCGACTCCGACAAGCCGTTTCTCGAGACGGCGCCGTACCTGATCGCCGTATTCCTGCAAAAGTACGGGCATCTCGAAGATGGTCGCAAGGTCAAACATTACTACCCGGTCGAGTCGACCGGTCTCGCAACCGGTATGCTGATTACGGCATTGCACGAGGCCGGCCTCGCGACGCTGACGCACACTCCCAGTCCGATGAAGTTTCTGAACGAGATCCTTGGCAGGCCAACAAGTGAGCGGCCTTTCCTGCTTCTCGTGGTTGGATACCCGGCGGAAGATGCTCGTGTACCTGATATTCACCGTAAAGAACTAACCGAATTCACTACATTTGTAGAAGATTGAGCTCGATTGACGGGCAGGGTGTTTGTCGACCGAAGTTCGCCGCTCTCGCACATCCATGTGCTCCGCGGCATTAGTACATCCATGTACGTCAAGCGCAGCGCAAGCGAGCCATGAGGGAGACAAATACCCTGCCTATCAACTATCAGCCGGTGTTTTGCAGGCCCTGCGCGATACCGTTAACACTTGCAAGCAAGGTGTTGAACAAGTCTTGGTCCTCGTAATTCGAGTCACGCCAGCGCCGCAGCAGGTCTACCTGCATCAGGCTCATTGGGTCAACGTAAGGGTTGCGTAGCATGATCGCCCGTTGCAACGTGACGTCACCTTCGAGCAACGAATCGTGACCGGAGTATTCGAGAATCAGGTCACGTGTGAGTTCGTACTCTTGCGTGATCAGAGGGAAAAACGATTCGTGCAGGTCGCCCGCCAGTTCCGAGTACAACTTGGCGATGCCCAGGTCAGCCTTGGCGAGCACCATTTCGGCATCGGCCGTCAGTGCACGCATGAAATACCATTCATAGAACATGTTGCGGAAGGAATCTTCCCCGAATTGCTCGACGGCTTTCGCAAGGCCCGTGCCGATACCGTACCAGCCGGGGAGCACGAATCGCGCCTGGGTCCAGGCAAATACCCACGGAATTGCACGAAGGGCGTCAACGCCGACCTTCGAGCCGCGTGCCGAGGGCCGTGAGCCGATGCGCATACGTTCAATAAGATCAATCGGCGTCGCCTTCCGGAAGTAGTCGTAGAACTCCGGTGTTTCGTAGATCAGTTTGCGATAAGCCTTGCGGCTTTCTCCGGCAATGACGTCCATCATTGCGTGCCACTCGGGTTCATCGTTGCCGCGGTGGCGTGGCAATGCTGTGGCGAGGGCAAGTGAACCTATGACCTGTTCGAGAGTACGCAGTGCGATACCGCGCAGGCCGTATTTCTCATTAATAATTTCGCCCTGCTCGGTAACGCGCAGGCGGCCATTCACCGTGCCTGGAGGCGCGCCGAGAACGGCAACATGGGTCTTGCTGCCGCCGCGACTGATCGTCCCGCCGCGACCGTGGAACAACGTCAACTCGATATCGTGCGATTCGACAGCCTCGACGAGGGTTTCCTGCGCCTTCTGCAAAGCCCATCGTGCGGATGCGAGTCCACCATCTTTGTTGCTGTCCGAGTAGCCGATCATCACGGTCTGGCAGTAATCACGCGTCTTCAGGTGCTTGCGGTACAACTCCGTCGACAACAAGACGTCCAGAATCTCGGGGCCGCGGTCCAGGTCGTCAACAGTCTCGAGCAATGGCGCGATGTCCAGTGGCACCTCACCTTTGCGATTATGCAATTCGCTCCATTGAGCGAGCAGTAGCACCGACAGGATGTCGTCGGCATTCTCCGTCATGCTGACGATGAAAGGACCGATCGCCCGCTTGCCGTACTTGCGCCTGCAAAACGCAATCGCCTGGAAAACGGCAATGGTCTTTCGTGCGACGGTGCTCAGGTGCTCCGGTATGTTCTCGCGCGAGACGATTGCATTGATAATTGTTTTTGCGCGTTCCTCGGCCGGCATCTCGAGCCAGTTCTCTTCGCCCAGGCATTCGCCGATTACCTGGCGATGCACGTGAGCGTCCTGACGCACATCCAGCGTGACCAGGTGAAACCCGAAAGTGTCGATGCGCCGCAGTAAGCGGCGGACGGCAAACAGACCCGCGTGTTCTCCCTTATTAGCCTCGAGACTGTCGTGAATCAATTGAATATCCGCACGGAACTCCGCAACTTTCTCGTAGGGGAACAGGTCGTCGTCGTAGGTTGATTGCAACCGTTGCTGTATCAACCTCAACAATACGCGGTAGGGCATGTCGCGGTGGCGTGCCGGCACTGCATGGTAAGCATTCTGGAATACGCCACGGTAGTGGTCGATGACCTTATGTATGTCGTCGCTGAAAGCGGCACGGTCCTCGGCCTGGCTCAGCTTCGCGGAGAGCGTGCCGCACTCTTTAAAGTACAGGTCCAGTATCAAAGAACGTTGCCGGGCGAGCGTCGAGCGGATGGTCTTCGCATTGACGTTCGGATTGCCGTCCATGTCGCCGCCGACCCACGAGCAGAAATTAACAATCGTTGGAATTCGCACGTCAGCCGCGTCATCGCCGTAAACGCGCTCGATCGCGTGCTCGATATCTTCGTAGAACGGGGGTATCGAGCGATACAGAACGTCGGTGATGAAGAACAACACGTGCTCGAGTTCGTCCGCGACGGTCATCTGCTCGGGTGGATGCTCGTCGGTCTGCCACCCTGTCGTTGCGAGCAGACGAATGTTGGCGATTGCCGTATTGCTTTCCTGCGGCGTCATCGTCGGATTCAGCATGTCGACAAGATGCTTGACGATGTTCTGTTCCTTACGCAGGATCGTGCGGCGCGTCGGCTCGGTCGGGTGGGCCGTGAAGACCGGCTCGATATGCAGCGAATTGATCAGCGCCTGCAATTCCTCGACGCCCATCCCGGACGCCTTGAGCTTGACCAGCGTATCCTCGGGGCCGCCAGGCTGAAAGTGATCAACATCCCTGAGGTACTCACGGCGTCGCCGGATGCGATGCACCTTCTCGGCCGTGTTCACCATCTGGAAATAGGTGGAGAAACTGCGGATGACCTGCAAAGCCTCGTCCGGATCGAGATCATCGACGAGGGACGCCAATTCCTCGCCTTCGAGCTCGTTGTTTTCGCGGCGCCGGATCGAACGAAGCCTGGCAGTTTCGACGAAGTCGAAGAGGTCGTCGCCACCTTGTTCGCGTATCAGCTCACCAACGAGCGTGCCGAGGGTGCGCACGTCGTCGCGCAGCGCCTGGTCTTTGTCTGCGAAGATGATGTCCTGGCGACGTAATGCCTTGTATGCACCGTTGCCCATATTGAATCAGCGTGTCTCAGTCGCGAAAATTTTCGTACTGCAGAGGCAGGTCGACGTCAGTGTCCTTCAATAGCCGAATCGTCGCCTGCAGGTCGTCGCGTTTTTTGCCGCTTATGCGCAGCTTATCCCCCTGAATCGCTGCCTGCACCTTGATCTTGCTGCTCTTGATAGTCTTGACGAGCTTGCGGGCGAGATCCGACTCGATACCACGTCGCATAATGACGTTCTGACGCGCTTCGTTTATCGTGATTTCGGGTTCCTGCTCGTCGAGGCATGCGATATCGATGCCTCGTTTGGCGAGCTTCTGTCGCAGGATGTCCAGCATTTGTTTCAGCTGAAAATCGCTTTGCGTGGTCAGCGCGATGAGTTGATCGTCGAGTACGAACTTCGAGCCCGTGCCCTTGAAGTCAAATCGTGTATTGACCTCACGGTTGGCCTGATCCACGCCATTGGCGGCTTCATGAGCGTCGAAATCACTGACAACGTCGAATGATGGCATCGTGCTAACTCCCGAGTTGTTTGCGGTACTTCTTCACGAGTTTGAGAAACTGCGGCGTCATGCCTGTGTCCTCGTAAACGGGGTCGCCGTGGTCATCTTCACGAATGACCTTGTCGCCGGGCTCATAGGGAATCGCGGCTTCTGTCTGTTCGACGGCTGCCGACAGAAGGTCGGTAATGATGCGCTCATGCCCGACGCCGGGAAACAGCTCCGCGAGCGCGTGAATCTTCGCGGCGTCCTCGACGGTCAGGTGAATGTCGTAGGTTTCGCTTGTGGTGGCAGGAGCTTCCTCCGCCGCCCAGGCATCGAGTAGTGATTTGAAGGTCATCTTGGTCTTCTGGGACAGGCCGTGCCCGGCGTCGCGACAATAGCAAAATCTCCGCAGGCTGCCCAGTAACGGTTGCTGCTGAAAGCAGCTGCCGGGTGCAAACTCGATGATCTTGCAGAATTGAATGGAAAAAGACCGTCGTCGGATTGCAGTGAGGTCTTTGCGAGCGGAGCGAAGCAATCTCCAGATCGCTTCGTCGCTACGCTCCTCGCGATGACGGGTGGTTTCGCGACCAGGGACGGAGCGCGATGTCAGTATCAACAGCGTTAGCGTCGAACGATGTGGCGCCCGGGACCTATCTGCTCATTGACGAATGTCAGGATGACGATCGGTACTGGACCGATCTGTGGAGGCAGAGGGATGACGATCGGGTGTATACGGCATTTGCCGATGTAGTTGTACCGCAATGTCCGCTGCTCTCCAGCGAGACAGCAACTACGATCCTGCCGTCCCTCGGTCTGCAGGTCCCGGCCGGATCTGCGTGGGTAACCATGCGCGTCGAGCTGACACGGTTCCTGCGCAGCGACGGGGAGCTGGACCGGTGCGCGCTCCGACGAGCACTCGAAAGCTGCGTCGACATGGGCGAAGAACTGCATGACACAACGTCGTGGTCCACACCTGATATGCGGCACGACGCATGGCTGAACCGACGTCTTGGCATAAGCATCACCGGCCTCGGGGAGTTGCTCCAACTCAGGCAAATGGATCCCTGCGATCACCAGAGCCTGCGCTTTCTAAACCAGCTGCTCATTCAGGTACGCGAGATTCTGCGATCACGCTCGCGGGAGATCGCTCGCCGCTCGGAGCGATTACCCGCCATAACATTGAGTGACCCGAGTCATGACCTGCCTTCCGGAGGCGTGCGTGACGACTGGCGGCGACGCTGGCAGCAGGCGGTACAGGCAAGCCTGGTACGACATCGTAACCTCCTCGTGATTTCGCCCTGGTCGCTGTTTCCGGTTGGTGGCGCAGCGGATTTTCGTTATGCGGAATTGTTGCCGTTATTGCGCCACGCGGATGCCTGCGCGTTCAATAAGACTGTGTCTATAGCGCACTGGAACCTGAAGGAATTCAAGTGCTTTCACCAGCGCGCGCGGGCGGTGCTGCAGCAAAGATCTGCGACGTCCCTGATTGCGTAGTGCGTATGATCTACGATACGGTGTTCGATTAAGGTCACTGTCACCTTAGTTCAAGAGCGCCGTCACAGGTGCATGCATTAACGAGGGGCCGCATTGCATCCGATTTCACTTGACGCTCACGGAATAGCCGTACTGGTACTGACCGTCGTCGCGCTGTTCCTGTTCACGCGAGATCGCATTCCGCTGGAATCGTCGTCGCTGACGATTCTCATCATTCTCATTGCCGGGTTCGCATTATTCCCGTACGAACGGGATGGCGAAATCCTGCTCAAGCCTGTCGATTTTTTTGCCGGTTTCGGTAGCGAAGCGCTCGTAGCAATTTGTGCCCTGATGATGGTGGGCAAGGCGCTTGAAACGACTGGGGCGTTGCAGCCCCTTGCAACGATCGTCAGTCGGGCCTGGTCGAAGAACCCTGTGCTTGCGTTGCTCGCGACGTTGCTCGCTGGCGCCGTGCTGAGCGCGTTCATGAACAACACGCCGATCGTTGTGCTGCTCATGCCGATCCTCGTCGGCGCGTCGCTGCGCAGCAAGTTTCCGGTCTCCAAGGTCATGATGCCGATGGGGCTCGCCACGATCATCGGTGGCATGTCGACGACCATCGGCACGTCGACCAACCTGCTGGTCGTCGGCATTGCGCATGACATGGGCCAGCATTCGTTCTCGTTATTCGAGTGGGTGTTGCCGGTTTCTCTCGTCGGTGGCGTCGCATTGATTTTCCTGTGGCTGGTTGCGCCGCGCTTGTTGCCCGATCGCACGCCGCTTATGGCAGACACGACACCGCGCATTTTCAGCGGGCAGCTACACGTCAAGGAAGGCGGATTTGCCGACGGCAAAACACTGTCGCAGGTCATCAAGAAAACGGATGGTCAGATTCGCGTCGAAAAGATCCAGCGTAGCGACTCGCTGTTTCTCGCCAAGTTGCCGCAAGTCAAGATCCAGCCTGGCGACCGCCTGTTCGTGAAGGACTCACCGGAGAACCTCAAGCATTACGAGCAGGCGCTGGGCGCAACGCTGTACAACATTTCCGACGTCGAGCACCCGGTCGACGACGAATTTCCGCTCGAGGCCAGTGGCCAGCAACTCGCGGAAGTCGTCGTGACCCGCGGCTCGCCGCTGCATTTACGCACGCTGGCCGCCGCAAGCTTCAGTGGTAGCTACGGTCTCATGCCGCTGGCGCTGCACCGGGCTCGTGCACCGAGCTCGCAGGTCACCGGCGACCTGAGCACAATCCGGCTGCGGGCCGGTGACGTCCTGCTCGTCCAGGGCACCGGCGAGGCCATTAGCAACCTGAAAGACAGCAGCTCGATGCTCGTGCTCGATGGCACGACCAACCTGCCGCATACGCACCGGGCGAAGCGCGCATTGAGCGTCATGGCGCTCGTCGTGGCCGCGGCGGCACTCGGTATCCTGCCGATCTCGGTTGCCGCCGTCGTCGGACTCGGGCTAATGATTGCGACGGGCTGCCTGAACTGGCGGGAAGCGGTCGGAGCGCTGTCAATCCCGGTCATCATGATCATCGTGACGAGTCTCGCGCTTGGTACGGCGCTCATGCGCACCGGTATGGCGGACTACCTTGCCATGAGTTTTGTCGGCATGACCTCGGCGCTGCCGACGGCGATGATATTGAGCGCGTTCCTGTTGTTGATGGCGGTGCTGACCAACGTTGTGTCGAATAATGCGGCGGCGGCCATCGGCACACCGATTGCAATCGGTATCGCGCACCAGTTAGGTGTGCCGACGGAACCGTTTATCCTCGCAACCATATTTGGCGCCAATATGAGTTTCGCGACGCCCTACGGCTACCAGACCAACCTGCTGATCCTGAGCGCCGGTGGCTACAAATTCTCGGACTTCCTGCGTGTCGGCATTCCGTTGACGATCATCATGTGGATCGGCTTCTCGCTGGTCCTCCCCTTCCTCTACGACCTCTAATTCTTTTTCTTCTTGACGGCGCGGGGACGGGCCGGTAATACTCGGCCCATGAACGCTCAGCGCAAGAACGTCTGGTGGTGGTTGCCGTCCTAGGAGAGGGCAGCTGGCCAACTATTAACTGAGCACGCGAAAACCAGAAGCCCATCTCCGCCAGAGTGGAGATGGGCTTTTTTTGTTGGTGAAACAGAACTGTGGGAGCGCGCCCCGGCGCGCGATCGCCCGCTGGGGCGGGCTCCCACAGCACGAATCGGGATCTACTACAGAAACATGCAGGCACCCTTCGACATAGCAGCCGACCTGGACACGCCCGTTTCGGCGTTCCTGAAGCTCGCGCCCTTGCAGCCGCGCTTCCTGCTCGAGAGCGTGGAAGGGGGCGAGCGGTTGGCGCGCTATTCGTTCCTTGGGTTCGGCGACGCGCTCGAGGTACGCATGGATGCGGATGGACTTGTCGTCGGAGGTGAGGCGCGAGCTCGGCCGGCGACCCGTGAAGCCTATCTCGACGCGTTGCGCCAGGCGCTCGCGAAAGCACCACGACCGATGCCCGACGTCGAGGGCCTGCCGTTCTCGGGCGGACTTGTTGGCGTATCGGGTTACGACGTTGTCAGGCTCTTCGAGCGCCTGCCACAAGGCACCACGCCGCAGACCAACGTGCCCGACGCTGCATTTGCGGCGCCCGTTTCGTTGCTGGTATTCGATCACCTGACACGCCGCGTTGCGCTGTTGCATGATGGTCCGGAAGCCGAGCGCCAGGCCCTTCGAACGGAGGTCATCGAGCGGCTTCGAGGTCCGATACCTGCAGCGAATGGCGATGTCGAAATCTCGCCCGTTACAGCCAGCCTGAGCGAGGACGAGTATTCGGACAGGGTGAAGGCTTGTAAGGAGCACATCGCGGCAGGGGACATCTACCAGATCGTCCTGTCGGTGCTCTTTCGCGGCCATAGCAACGTCGCGCCGTTCGAGGTATACCGCGCGATGCGCCTGCTGAACCCGTCGCCCTACATGTTTTTCTTTCAATTCGATGACCTCGCAGTCGTCGGCTCGTCGCCGGAGGCGCTCGTTCGGCTGCACGGCAATCGTGCTTCGTTGCGACCGATCGCAGGCACATTGCCGCGCGGTGCGACCACCGAGGAGGATCTCGCGAACGAGACCGCCCTGCTTGCCGACCCCAAGGAAGCGGCCGAGCACGTGATGCTTGTAGACCTCGCGCGCAATGATCTCGGCCGGGTCGCACGCGCGGGCACCGTGCACGTCGACCCATACCGGGCGATCGAACGATATAGCCATGTCATGCACATTGTCAGTGGCGTGGAGGGTGAGCTGGACGAGCAGTACGACCAGTTCGACCTGTTCGCCGCCAGCTTCCCGGCCGGGACCCTGGTCGGGGCGCCGAAGGTACGCGCCATGGAGATCATCGAGGAAATGGAACAAGTCGGGCGCGGCCTGTACGCGGGAACAGCTGGTTACTTCGGCGTCAGCGGGGACATGGACCAGGCGATCACGATACGTACGCTGGTTTTCTCGGGTGACGAGTACAGTTTTCAGGCGGGCGCCGGTATCGTCGCAGACTCGGTGCCGGCGCGTGAGTACCAGGAAGCGTTGGCCAAAAGCGCCATTCTGCGCCGCGCACTCGAGATAGCAGGGGAGGGCTTGTAATGGCCGGTGCTTTCGACAATGTGCGTATGTTGCTGATCGATAACTACGACTCCTTCACCTACAATCTCGTGCAGGCGTTCGCCGCGCAGGGCGCCGATGTCATGGTTTACCGCAATGACGCGATCACCGTCGACGAGGCGCTCGCACTCGATCCGACGCATCTGGTCATCTCGCCGGGGCCGGGCCGGCCTGAAAACGCGGGCGTATCTCTGGATATGATCGCTGCATTTTCAGGCAGCATTCCTGTGCTCGGTGTTTGCCTGGGTCACCAGAGCCTCGTGCAGCACTTCGGCGGCGAAATCGTTCGTGCCGAGCGGCTGATGCATGGCAAGACTTCGATGGCGAAGCACGATGGCAAGACGATATTCGAAGGGCTCCCGCAGCCATTCGAGGTAGGGCGCTACCATTCGCTGTGTGCCGAGAACGAGTCCCTGCCAGACGTGTTGGAACTGACGGCGGAAACTGAACGCGGTGAGATCATGGGCGTCCGACACAGGACACTGCCGCTCGAGGGCGTACAGTTTCATCCCGAAAGTGTACTCACGCCCGAGGGCGAACGTTTGATGGCTAATTTCATGCGGATGGCATCGTGAGTAAGGAACTGAGTGCAATGCTCGATCGGCTGCTCGACGGCGCCGATCTGGAAGAAGGCGAAGCGTACGAGCTGATGTTGCGCTTTGCCGCGGGCGAACTCGACTCGGCTCTTGCGGGCGCCTTCCTGGCAGGCCTGCGCGCGAAGGGAGAAACGGCCGGGGAAGTTCGGGGCTTTGCCTCCGCGATGCGTGAGCTCGCCGTGCGCCCGCAGATTCCTGATGGCACGCCCACGGTCGATACCGTCGGCACGGGCGGTGACGGGTCCGGCAGCTTCAACATTTCCACCGGTGCCGGTTTGCTCGCAGCCGCGTGTGGCGTGCGTGTCGTCAAACACGGCAATCGCTCGATATCGTCGCAGTCCGGTAGCGCCGATATGCTTGAGCACCTCGGAATGCCATTGCCGCTGCACGCAGAGACCGCTGTCGCGTGCCTCGAGGCCACGAATTTCACGTTCCTGTTCGCACCCGCCTATCACCCGGCGATGAAGAACGTCATGCCGGTAAGAGGCGCGATGGGCGTGCGCACCGTTTTCAACATGCTCGGGCCCCTCACGAACCCGGCGACGCCACCAACGCAACTCATAGGCGCCTGGAGCGTCGAGGCGGCGGAGCTCATGGCCGATGCGCTCGCCGGAATGCCAATCGACCGTGCATTCGTCGTTCACGGCGAGCCGGGCTGGGATGAGGCGACGCCGGCTGGCGAATTCGTGTTGTTCGATGTGCACGACGGCAAGGTCGTACGGACAACACGGTCACCTGAGGACTACGGCCTGGCACGTTGTTCACCCGCTGACCTGGCCGGCGGTGACGCCGAACACAACGCGAACGAACTGCGTCGTGTATTCCGTGCCGAGGACAAAGGCGCTCACCGCGATGCGTTGCTTATGAGTACCTCGCTCGTGCTCGAGGTTCAGGGTACAGCCAATGACTCAAAGCATGGCGTCGAGATCGCGAGCGCTGCGATAGACAACGGTGATGCATCAGCATTGCTGGACAAACTGCGGGAGCACTTCGTGTAGCAATGAGCGACTTCCTGCAACAAATGGCGATGCATTCCACGGAGCGGGCGAGCAAGATCGGAACGATCGAAATCGCCGCTCTCGAGAAGCCCGTGGTCTCGTTGCAACTGAGCGAGTTCGATGTCATTGCCGAGATCAAGGGGCGCTCACCTGCCGAGGGGGAGCTGGCAGGTTCCGAGCTCGATCGCGCTGAACAGGCACGGCAATACGCAGGTGGTGGCGCCGTCGCGATATCCGTACTGACCGAACCCAGTCGATTCGACGGTGCGCTCGAGCACCTGGAGGAGGTTGTGGCCGCGGTTCCGGATACACCCGTCATGTGCAAGGATTTTCTCGTCGAGCCCGTACAAATCCTGGCAGCACGCCGCGCCGGCGCGAGCGGTGTGTTGCTGATCGCGACGATGCTGGACGATGACAAGCTGAGGGCAATGCTCGACTGCGCCTGGGAGCAGGGAATGTTCGTCTTGCTTGAATGTTTCGACGAGGCCGACCTCGAAAGAGTCGACCACCTGCTCGACTATCCGCCCGACGCCGATCACGCGGCCGGCGGTACATTGCTGGTCGGTGTGAATACGCGCAATCTGCGCACGCTCGATGTTGATAACGAACGCTTGCAGCGACTGGCACCGATGCTGCCCGATGCTCGCTGCGTTGCCGAAAGCGGATTGGGCATTGCAGACGATGCGGCCACTGCCGCGGGACTTGGTTATCGATTGGCGCTGGTCGGCACGGCGTTGATGCGCAGCGACGATCCGGCAGACCTCATCGCTGCGATGTGCGCTGCCGGCCGTGCGGGAGTGACATTATGAGTATCTTTGTAAAAATTTGTGGTCTGCGTAATGCGGATGACGTTAAAGCCGCCGTTGCTGCAGGAGCGGATGCTGTCGGATTCGTGTTCGCAGAGTCGGTGCGCCAGGTCTCGGCAGAAAAAGCGCGTGACGCGAGTCGCTACATGCCCGGCCGTGTGCGGCGTGTTGCCGTCATGCGTCACCCCGAGAACAGCGACTGGCAGAAAGTAATGGACGTATTCGCGCCCGATGTGCTCCAGACCGATATCGAGGACTTTGACTATCTCGATGTACCGGACAACGTCGAGCGCTGGCCCGTCATCCGGGAAGGACACCCGGCCATCGATGGTGACCTGCCCGAGGTGTTTATTTATGAGGGCACGCAGAGCGGTCAGGGTCAGACTGTTGACTGGCATCGCGCAGCCACGATCGCCGGTAGAGGCAAGATGATCCTCGCAGGCGGGCTCGGCATCGACAATATTGCGACAGCGATTCGGACCGTCAATCCGTATGGTGTCGACGTTTCGAGCGCTATCGAATCCAGGCCCGGGCACAAGGACCCCGGGCTTATAAATCTTTTCATCAAGGCGGCACGTGCCGTGGAGAAGCAAGAATGACTTCCTTATTACAGGGCGGTGAAGCAGAGAGCCTTCTACAGGCATCGATCGATGGCAGCCTGCCCGACGATCGTGGCCGCTTCGGGCCTTTTGGCGGACGCTATGTCCCTGAAACACTGGTGCCTGCGTTCGAGCGGCTCGAAGCCGGCGTGCGTGAACATCTGCACGACCCGGGGTTCCAGGCGGACTACCAACGCGAATTGCGCGAGTGGGTTGGCCGTCCTACCGCGCTGACGCATGCGCCGCGTCTCAGTGAGCGCTGGGGTGCCGAGGTGTGGCTGAAGCGCGAAGACCTCGCACACACGGGCGCGCACAAGATCAATAATGCTATCGGCCAGGCATTGCTTGCAAAGCGGCTCGGCGTCAAACGCGTTATTGCCGAGACCGGAGCCGGGCAACACGGCGTCGCGTCGGCGGCTGCCTGTGCTCGCGTCGGCCTGCCGTGCGCCGTATTCATGGGCGCGATTGATATAGAGCGCCAGGCGCCGAACGTCGATCGCATGCACAGACTCGGCGCCGAAGTAATCGCCGTAGAGACCGGTGACAAAACGCTGCGTGCTGCGATCGATGAGGCACTCAGGAAGTGGGTCACGGATCCGGCCGGCATCTACTACCTGCTGGGCTCGGCCGTCGGCGCACATCCGTACCCGTACCTGGTTCGCGAACTGCAATCGGTGATCGGGCAGGAGTCACGTGAACAGATGGTGTCCCAGGCGGGAGCTCTCCCCGATGTTGCGTTCGCCTGCGTCGGCGGTGGCTCCAATGCGATCGGGCTTTTCTACCCGTTGCTCGGCGACGACATCGAATTGATCGGCGTCGAAGCCGGCGGCACCGGCGACGGCCTCGGCCAGAACGCGGCGACGCTCGCGACGGGCACACCGGGTGTATTGCAGGGCAGTTACACGATGATCCTGCAGGATGACGACGGCCAGGTGCAGGAGACGCACTCGGTTTCGGCCGGGCTCGATTATTCCGGTGTCGGTCCCGAGCACGCGTTGTTACAGGCTACGGGCCGCGTCAAATACGTCACGGCCAGTGATGATGAAGCACTCGAAGCGCTCGAGGAGTTGTGTGAGACCGAGGGCATATTGACGGCGCTCGAGACATCGCACGCCTATGTTGCTGCGCGCAAGTGGGCGCAGGAGAATCCGGGCAAGCGCATCCTGATCGGCAACTCCGGTCGCGGTGACAAGGACATGCCCACATTGACGAAATTTCCGGCGAGGATTAGAAGTTATGACGGCGCATGAACGGGTAACGAAAGCAATCGCCGCCGCGAATGACGACGGCCGCACGGCGCTCGTGCCGTTCATCACAGCGGGTTATCCGGAGCCGAAGGAATTCATAGCCACGCTGCAGGCCGTGGCTGCAGTCGGCGATGTCGTCGAAATCGGCATTCCGTTCTCGGACCCGATGGCCGACGGCATGACGATCCAACGCTCCAGTTTCGAGGCGTTGCAAAAGGGCGTAAGTCTCGCGTGGATTTTTGACGAGCTTGAAAATTCGGGCGGCATCGACGCGCCGCTCGTCATGATGTCGTACCTGAATCCCTTACTCGCGTTTGGCTACGAAAAGCTCGCGAAGCGGGCGCTCGAAACAGGCGTCTGTGCGTTCATCGTGCCCGACCTGCCCTACGAGGAAAGCGAGGAAATCCGCAATGCCCTCAAGGTAGAAGGTATTGGCCTGGTCCAACTCGTGACTCCGGCGACCCCCGACGATCGACTGCAAACACTTTGCGCCGCATCAAAGGGTTTTGTGTACGCTGTCACGATCACCGGAATCACGGGCGGCGACACCGGTCTGCCAGCCGATCTCGCCGACTATCTCGACAAGGTCGCAGCGATTTCCGAAATCCCCGTCTGTGCTGGTTTCGGTATTCGCGAGGCTGCCGATGTTGCTGCTGTCGGCAAGCACGCAGCTGGTGCGATTGTCGGTTCTGCACTCGTAGAGGTGCTGGAGCGCGACGAGGACCCGGCGACGTTTCTGCATTCGCTGCGATGAAAAAAGTCACCTCGGCCGATAACGTAGTGATGATCAATCACTACAAGAACATTCTGACGGCCGAGGGGATCGCCTGCCATATCAGGAACGAACACCTGAACCAGATCTACGGCGAGATGCCGTTCACCGAGACCTGGCCCGAGCTGTGGGTCGACAGGGACATCGACTATGACCGTGCGAAACAACTCATCGACGCTACGATCATCGACGAAAGCCCCAAAAACTCGTGGCGCTGCAAAAAGTGTGGCGAGGAAAATGAAGGCCAGTTTGCGGCGTGCTGGAGCTGTGGCACAGAAGCTAATTAGCGCCGCAGGCAGGCCCCACTGACAGTGAGATCAATCCTGTTGTGCTTCGCTTAGAAGAAAACGGAATAAGCCAATCCCGCCGCAGGCGGTCCGGTTTAGAGTCGTGTATGCCGATGTTCCCGGAGTCGAGGAACTCGAGGCCGGCAACATCGAAGTTGGTATCAAAGTACTGTATGAACAACTCGAACAGGCGGAGAACGGCAACAGTAGCGATATATGGGCGACACTGTGTGCTGCACACATAATCACGCTCTCCCTGGATCGGGCCAAACACCCTTGTAACAAAGCCGTCGAGTCAGGACCGACCTACGCTGCGCTCAACAATCGAGGCGTATTCCGTGCTTACAGGGGCGACTTTCCAGGGGCACGCGAAGACTTTGACCGAGCTCGTCCACTGCAGCTGGAAGCCTACCTGGAAGAGATGGCATCAAAGGACGTCCGGGTGGTAGCCGATAACAATTTTCATCTGATCAGTCGCGTGCTGGCACGGACCGACCCCGGAGCGACCGGCACCTCGATTGCAAGAAGCACGGCTGAGATCGAGGACCCGAGCCACTAGCCAGGCCGTTCTTTGAGACGGGATATCGGTGTAACTAATGTTCGCTTGTTCCCGAAAGTGGACGCTCGGTGAGTATTGTCTTGAAGGTTGGCTGCTGACCCAAAGCAAATATTCAGAATATGGTACGCGCACCGCACTCATGTCGCCTGCGGGACCACCTCCAATGCTCAGCTTGTGCTAATAACGAAGTTCCACTGGAAGATATCTAACAGGATGAGAATTAGGAAGACTGGCACGAGGGTGGTGTGAAGGACCGAACGTCTCGATAATGCCAACGCGACGAACCCGACGAAGAAAATTAACGACGTGGCGTTATCGGGTGTGAATAAATCGGAACCGAAGATCAATGGCCGGAACAATGTTGCAAGAACCACGGTCACGGCGGCTAGCCACCAGATTGGACGCATGGCCCCGTTATAGTATTCGCGGAAGTTTGCTCCCTGCATCGGCTCAGGAAACAAGAGATGGGCGATGAGAAAGAGGCCCACTGGACCGGTCAACATCATGACGAGCGCATGAAAAGTCCACTCGGGCACGGCGCGAAGACCCCAGATCTCCCACCACTGTTGGATCAAAGCGAAGAATATCGTTGTGGCAAGAACTGAGTGGACCCAGTAACCACGAATTGACGCACGGAACCGGATTTGCCGGGCGACTCCAGTCAGAACCTCGGCCACGCCGAGGCCGATGATGATTGAAACAAGGACCATCAAGAACTCGAATAAGCTCATTCCTGCTCCCTCATTAGCGAGTGATCGCCACCGTCGAAGTATAGCCTGAGTACGTGCGAGCCTTCGCAGTCGCCGCAGGAATTGTGCTCGAATATTCCTGTTTCCGACGACCGCTTTCGGGAAAAGAAAACAACGCAGACTGCCATAAAGAAAAGTGCCCGGCTTCTTTACCGAGTTACAATTCGAGAGTCGATTGCACATGATCAAACAAGACCATGAAAGACTGTAATAAGTGTGGCAAGTGCTGCGTGCTCTATGGTGGTGGCGGCCTATCTGTTTCAGTGAGCGAGGTAGAGTGGTGGGAAATACACAGGCCCGATATATTCAGTTATGTCGGCGCCGGAAAAATCTGGATCAGCCCCGTCACCGGAGAGCAAATGGTGAGATGTCCGTGGCTGCGGAAACTACCCAAGCAAAACAAGTATATCTGTCGTATCTATTTCGACCGCCCCGACGAGTGCAAGCACTATCCGGTCAATATCGATGAAATGGTGAGGGACGAATGCGAAATGCTGGAAGCCCGAGACCTTGCTAATCCGAAACAGGCGCAGAGGACTCTGGATATTCTCATGGCTGATAGCCGCCCCCCCGTGAGCAGGTAGCAACCGCGTTCTTTGCGTCAGGGCATACCGCGAGATAACAGGTTGGTACCGGCGATTTCGCTGCGCAGGAGTGCGGAGACCTTCTCGGGTTGCATCGGACGACTGATCAGGAAGCCCTGCGCGAGGTCGCAGTTGCAGCTCTTGAGGAACTCAAGCTGTGTAATTGTTTCGACCCCTTCGGCCGCGACTTCGATGTCGAGACCCTGGGCCATGGCGATCGCCGCGCGCACGATGCGCTGGTGGCTGTCATTTTCGTCAACGTCGACGATGAGTGACTGATCCAGGACGAAGCTGTCGATGAAGCCGTTGTCGAGTGACTCGAAGGAGACGTCACGGGTACCGAAATGGTCGAGCGACAGACGTACGCCCAGCTTGCGCAGGCCTTGCAGGGCCTGTACTTCGGAGTGCCGCTGACTCGGGAAATCGCCGTCGCCGATTTCCAACTCGATACAGCCCGGGTCCAGCATGGTGTCCTGTAACGATTTTTCCACGGCGTCCACGAGACGCTGGTGCATCAGCTGCTGCCGTGACAGGTTGATGGCGATGGACAGGTCAGGCAGTTCGAACCGTCGTTGCCAACCGGCAAGCTGGCGGCATGCGGTAGCAATAACCCACTCGCCTGCGGAGTGGATCAGGCCGCTCGACTCGAGAATGGGCAGGAATCGCGCCGGTGGCAGCAAGCCGAAACGAGGGTGTTGCCAGCGCAGCAAAGCCTCGAGACCGATCAACCGGCCCGAAGCGAGATCGATGCGCGGTTGATAGTGCAGCAGGAACTCGCCGCGAACCAATGCATGTCGCAGGCCAACCTCGAGTTCTTCACGTTGTGCGAGCTTGGTGTTGAGTGCAGTCGAGTAGTACTGGAAACGGCCACCGCCCATTTTCTTTGCTTCGTACATGGCGATGTCGGCCGCCTTGATCATGCGCTCGGCATTGTTCCCGGACTCCGGGTAAATCGCGATGCCGATAGACGGTGTCGCGTAGACTTCGGCGTGGCCGATCTCGTATTTCTCGGACAATACCAGTAGCAGCTTCTGTGCCGCTGCGCCGGCATTGGTCATCTCGCCAAAGTCCTCGAGACAAACCACGAATTCGTCGCCACCCCAGCGCCCCGGAAAATCGCCGATGCGAAGATTGCTGCCGAGACGATCAGCGACCTGGCGCAGCAGTGCGTCACCGATGTCGTGCCCAAGAGTGTCGTTGACGGACTTGAAGCGATCGAGATCGATGAAAAGAACCGCGAGCGGTGCAGCCTTGCGCTCCGCACGCCCGATTGCACGGCCGAGGTGCTCCGCGAATTCACCGCGGTTAGGCAACCCCGTCAACTCGTCGAACTGGGCGCGTTTTTCGAGTTCGATCGTCTTGTTCGTGATGTCGGTAATGTCGCGGAATGTGACGACGCCGCCAATCAGTTCGCGATTGCCGTCGTAGAGGCCTTTGCCATTGAGGTTCAGAACCGTGTCGGGTTGATCGGGTGCGCGATAAATAGCGATCTGGCCCACGAACTTTTCG
>Ga0070727_10000857_pt1 | contig 34552 bp, 34 predicted proteins | sample tdAd472_FD_66722 | JGI IMG/M metagenome (GOLD analysis project Ga0070727, IMG submission 66722) | Marine sediment microbial communities from the Atlantic coast under amendment with organic carbon and nitrate - tdAd47.2 | ecosystem: Environmental > Aquatic > Marine > Coastal > Sediment | place... | reverse complement strand
TTGCAGGCGCGCCTGATGTCTCAAGCTTTGAGAAAAATAACCGGGAATGTGAAACGCTCCAATTGCATGGTTATTTTTATCAACCAAATCCGCATGAAGATTGGGGTAATGTTTGGTAATCCTGAAACAACAACGGGTGGTAATGCGCTCAAGTTCTACGCATCTGTACGTTTGGATATTCGGCGCACAGGCGCAATTAAAGAGGGCGAAGAGGTCGTTGGTAACGAAACCCGGGTTAAAGTTGTGAAGAATAAAATGGCACCGCCCTTTAAACAGGCCGAATTTCAGATCATGTACGGTAAGGGAATATTCCGGTTAGGGGAGATTATTGATCTGGGTGTAAAACAAGGGTATATCGATAAATCCGGTGCTTGGTACGCTTATCAGGGTAATAAAATCGGTCAAGGTAAAGCCAACGCCGCCCAATTTTTGAAGGAAAATCCGCAGATTGCGCAGGAGGTTGAAGCAAAAATTCGCACTGAGATGTTAGGTAGTCCCGCAGCGAACACCGACGATATTGAGGATGAGGTCGAAACCTGAAACCAGGAAAACTGAGTAAAGCTTCCGATGTACGGCGGGCCGCTATGGACTTATTAGCTCGCCGCGAACATTCCCGCCAGGAACTTCTGCAAAAACTACAAAGACGCGTTGAAAAACCAGCACTATTAGAAGAGTCACTCGACTCGCTCGTTATGGATAACCTGCTTAGTGATGAGCGTTTTTGCGAGGCGTTTATTCGTTCGCGAATGAATAATGGTTATGGGCCAATTCGTGTTAAGTCTGAACTTAAAATGCGAGGTGTGTCTGAGCAATGGGTGGCTAAATATTTGGATCCTCAAGCGGAAGGCTGGTTAGAACGGCTATCGGAGTTAACTCAGCGTAAATTTGGTTCTGATGCCACTCAGGACTTAAAATCCTTCGCAAAACGCCAGCGTTTTCTGCAACAACGGGGTTATACTTACGAGCAAATCAATTGGGTGTTACGGAGAAATCATCCCGAATGACCTCGGTTTTTATGCCTGTAGAATAATCAAATTTTCCATTGGCTGATATTGAGAATCTAGGAGCGCCATGAATTTAGCTTTCATTGGTTTGGGTGTGATGGGTTACCCTATGGCAGGGCATTTAGCCCAGGCTGGGCACCAGTTGGTGGTATTTAATCGGACGACCTTTAAGGCAGAACAATGGGTTGAGCAGTATGGTGGAAGCCTTGCTTTGACGCCAATGCAGGCCGCTATTGGTGCTGAGATAGTATTGGCCTGCGTCGGAAATGATGAAGACCTCCGCCAGATTACTCTGGGTGAAGATGGTGCATTTGAGGGGATGTCTAAGGGTAGTCTTTTCATCGACCATACCACGGCATCTGCAAATATTACGCGTGAATTATTTAAGCAAGCTCGGGATCAAGGGTTTTCCTTCCTTGATGCCCCTGTGTCGGGTGGGCAGGCGGGAGCGCAGAATGGCCAGTTGGCAATCATGGTCGGGGGCAACGCGAGCGATTTTGAGCGCGCTAAACCGGTACTCGATGTCTATGCCAAATTAGCTAAACTAATGGGTCCTCCCGGTAGTGGCCAACTGACCAAAATGGTTAATCAAATTTGTATTGCTGGGCTTGTTCAGGGACTCGCGGAGGGGTTAAATTTTGCCCAGGCTGCTGGGCTGGACGGTGCCCAGGTAGTTGAAGTTATTGCAAAGGGCGCGGCGCAATCCTGGCAGATGGACAACCGGTCTCAGACGATGTTACAGGGTGAGTTTGATTTTGGATTTGCGGTTGACTGGATGCGTAAGGATCTGGCGATTGCCTTGGCTGAGGCGCACCTTAATGGAGCGTCGTTACCGGTGACGGAGATTGTGGACGGTTATTATGCTGAGGTGCAGGCAATGGGGGGTAATCGTTGGGATACTTCCAGTTTGATTGCCCGACTTCGACCGAACACTTCATAGTTAGCTTTATAAGGGTTTTATATCAATAACAAAACCAGTAAGAGAACCAAAGCCATTACATCGGAGCCGATTGGGCCTTTGATGTTTCGTCTTACTGTGCCGATGATATTCGGTATGGTTTCGATGATGCTATTGGGAGTTGTGGATACCTATTTTATCAGTATGCTCGGCACTAATGAGCTTGCTGCGGTGAGCTTTTCCCAGCCCGTTGCTAACACACTGATTAGCGTGGCGCTGGGAATAGGCATGGCGTTGGGTGCTTTATTGTCGCGTTTGATCGGCGAGAACCAGCATCAAAAGGCGGCACGCTTTATTACGGATACCAAAATCATTGCAGCGTTAATAGCGGTGACTACTGCCTTTATTGGTTTTCTCGCGATTGATCCATTATTTAAAGCATTGGGTGCAACGGAAGAGGTAATGCCCTTTATTAATAGCTACATGAGCATTTGGTTTATTGCCGCCCCTATGTGGATGCTCACGATGATTGGTAATAATGCACTACGGGCAATTGGCGACACAAAACTTTCAGCCAGCATTATGGCGCTACTGTCTGTGATTAATCTGATTTTTGACCCGTTGCTAATATTTGGTATTGGCCCATTTCCTAAACTAGGGGTCGCTGGCGCGGCCTGGGCAACGCTGATTGCCTGTATGACATGTTGGCTTTGCTCTATTGCGGTATTAACTTTTCGTGAACAACTTTTGGAATTTACATACCCCAACCTTTCCCACCTGCTGCCGAATTGGCGCGAGTTATTCAAGATTGCAGTACCAGCTATTGCTGCGAACATTATGACGCCCATAGCGGCAACAGTGCTCACTGCGATGATTGCGCGGTATGGTGTTGAGGCGGTAGCTGGTTTTGGGGTTGGTGCGCGGATTGAATTTATTAGTTTGATAGTGGTGTTTGCGCTATCCTCGACCTTGCCGATGTTTATTGGTCAAAATATCGGTGCGGGAAAGCCTCATCGAGCTTACCGGGCTTTGATGGGTGGTTTAAAGTTCTCTTTGATTTTTCAAACGGGGGTTTATCTCCTGCTACTGGCCACATCAGGCGATATCGCGAGTGTGTTCAGTGATAACCCACAGGTGGTCGGAGTTATCAAGATGTTTTTATTGGTGTTACCCTTAACCTACGGTGCTCACGCGATTGTTATCTTGGTGATGGTATCTTTGAATGTTCTGCGGCGACCGCGCACGGCGCTATTAATTACGGTCGTGAGATTGCTGCTACTTTATCTGCCGTTGGCTTATATTGGTTCACTGCTAGGCGGCATCAATGGATTATTTGTCGGCGCAGCGTGCGGCAACATTATTGCAGGATTGATCGCTTATGCGATTATCCGCCGTGTATTTCGTGAGCAGGGAATCACTGCAATTGAGGCCGGCTAGTTTAAGATTGGCTGCTAAGATCCTTCGATATCGTAGTTGCTCAAGTCCACCGCCGCCATCGTCGCGCGTTTGAACTTATCAGGGCGCGGCAACGGAACGGTTGCATCCACTCCCATACGGCACCACTTGTCGTTCTGTACCATAGGGTTTAAACGATGACCGATAGAGTCCGGGATTTTTAATAAATCGGTTTCATAACAACAGCGTGTTGCTACAGCCCAATCGACATCGGCGACGTTATAGATATCCACATCGGTATCAACAACAGTGACGGTTTTTACAAAGGCGAGGGAAACGAAAGCCGCCATCATGGCGTTACGCTGGCTGCCTTCAAATTTCTTATCGATTTGAACAACAAGGTGGTAAGGTACGCTGCCATCGGAAAAATGTACGGCAGTAACTTCTGGGATCAGGCTATGAATTTTGTCATAGGCTCCGGCACCGGCAATGATACCGTAAGCATTCCCCACTTCCTTGCCGGACAATATCGAGTGAAAGACTGGGTTTACGCGGCGCGTGATGGCGGTGGCTTCAAAAACCCAACGCTGATCACGTTCTGCGTAATAACCAGTGACTTCAGCGTAGGGGCCTTCTTCCTCCCTCAGTTCGGGTAGAATTTTACCCTCAATAATAAATTGTGCGTTGGCGATACCTTCAACGCCGACAGTTTGGCTTTCTATTAATTCGACGGGGGCACCACGAAGCTGGCTGGCGATACCTAGCTCATCCATTTCAATCGGGGCAGCCGAAGCGGGTACGGCGCCTGCCATACAGACAGGAAAATCAACACCGTTGTTGACAGTAATTTCAAGTGGAACGCCTTTGGCTTCAGCGCGTTTGTAATAATCCATCAAATGGCCTAGCTCCTCGAGTAGGAGCGTCATTCTATTTTCGCCGACTAGCATCATGCGGTGAATCGAAAGGTTCCGAACACCGGTGTCTGGATCTTTAGCAATAACCACGCTCGAGGTCAGATAACGTCCACCATCGCCTTCTGCGTGGTGAGGGATAGGTAGTTTGGTTAAATCAGGTGTTGCCTCGACGACTTCATTGGCAGGGCCGTTTTTTAGAACAATGGGTTCCATCGGTGCTTGCCGCCACTGCTTAATACCATCGGCCAGCACAAAAGGAAGTTTGGCACTATCTGTATTAAAGAATTGCGCCATCATCGCCCGGTTCCAATAGAGGCCGAGTAGCAGAGGGTATTGGGAGCCCTTTACCTTTTCGAATAAGATCGCTTTGCCACCTTCGAATTTCTTTGCAATTCCGGCTAACTCAAAGACAGGATCGACCTCAGATTTGATGCGTATGAGATGATTGTTTTGTTCGAGGTATTCTATATAGGATTGAATGTCTATCAGTTTTCTTGCTGCGAGATCCATATTTTTATCCTGCCATACCTAAATGCGGTTAGAGCGAAATGATCCTTAGTTTTCTGTTAGCCGCTAATCTTTTTTTCCTGAGTTAGGAATAGCTTGGCGGTGAGTTAGTATCAGATTGATAACTAAGGGGATTGTTTCAATATAACGGAGTATACAAGAGTCTGGATTTATCTTGCTATGCCTAAAACGTAGCGATTTTTGAATAGGTGCTCTTGTTATCAATCATTGTCTTGTTTTATCCGCTTTCGTTGGTTTATCCAAAGGTCTCGCACTGAAAGTTGGTTTTTTATTAGTCGTACTTTTTCTGCTTTGGAGAGTTTTTTAATTTTAAGCTCTATTTTTAAGGCCGTACTTTTATCGCCGACTTCTTGTTGCCAAGCTAACTCAAGGGGGCCTTTGCCCTTAAGATATTTGGCACTCTTGCCGCTGTTGCTCTGATGTTCCAGCAGTCGCCGTGCGACATCAGTGGTAATGCCTGTGTAGAGACTACCGTTAGCGCATTTAATGAGATAAACAAACCAACGGTTCAATGGGGCGGGTCAACGAAGTCTTTTAATGATACTTTACCCTCACCTCTGGCACGGAGTCGTTCAAACTGAATTCGTTGTTCAGGCTTATTCAATGGCGGTTTCGTGGCGTCAATACCCCAACGACTACCGGAACGAAGCTTGGTTTTTTCTAAGCCTGGAATCAGTTCACCGAGCGGTTCCAAGTCAAAAGATCGCATATTCTCCAACACGATGATGTCCTTGGCTGGATCGGCTCTGATAGAGAGTGCATAGATTAACTCATTGGTGTCTTGAATATTGACGTCTTGATCCACCGCAATAACCATTCTCGGCAGGAATGGCATCGACAACGCCGTGAGCAGGGCATCACGTACCTCTTCGCGACAAGTTGCGGTCATCTGAATGGCGGCGCAGTTGATGGCTGAATGCATGGGGACGGCAACATCATGCACGTTAATGCCTTTGCTGCGTAGCATGTTGTAAAGCAGAGGCGCGATATAAAACTCACAAATGCCGTGATGGTCGGTAAATCGTGTGGGTTGAATATGTCGATAGATAGGGTCTTTGCGCATACTGATCGCAGTAACATCAAAAAAAATTTCTTCGCCAATAATCGGGCTATGGGTGTCAGTGTGTGCAGATGTGTGGATATATGGCCCTGGATTCGGATCTAGATAACCTTCGATCACTATTTCTGCGTAGGCCGGTACCTGCATATCTATTGTTTCACAGTTAACCAATGGAACTGGCTTGCCCAGCAATGCGGCGGCCATATGCAATTCACTAAACCCAGGGTGCGGGCCGGTATAAACTGCAGCCAACTCATAGGCGGGATGGCAACCGATCACCATGGCCATTGGTATCGGTTCGTTATAAGCTTGGTAGCTTTCGATATTGCGCCAAGTGTGTGACGATAATAGGTAACATTGTCCGCGTTGAGGGCCTGCCACCTGAACCATCGAGTAGGAACAATTGTGTATATTCGCCCCTCGTTCTTTAGTAATAATAATGGCGCCGCTTATTGTTGGTATATGGAAGTCAGAAGGCTTTAGGTTTAGGTGAGGAACCTCTATACCCTCGCTGGGTGTAGCTGCGGGCAAACGTGTCAAATCGGCGTCTTTGCCCAGCCATAGGGTTTCTTTAACCGGCCCTGTTGCAATCTGAACAGTCTCCCCCGGCCCTTTAAGTAGACACGCCGCATAATCCTGCATGACCCGGTCAGGTTTCGAGTTTAATGCGATCGCTTGATGGGTACGATTAGTCAGTAGGGCATCGACCAGACGCCAGCCCGGATAACCAGCAATATTATTAAACAAAAGAGGCCGTCTGGCCGCTGAGCAAAGCGCAGGGATTTCGGTATCAAGACTCACTTGTTTGGAGACGGAATCGATCTTATCCAACGCTGCGACATCCGCTAGATAACTTCTTAAATCTGCTTGACAATAATCCATCGAAATACCTCTGGAATTTTAAAATGCGTTGTTATTTTAGTTAATGTTAATCAGGCTGGTTTTTTTAATCTAAGATCGAGGCAAGAAGCGAGCGTAACTCGATAGCTCCGTCGATTATTAACACGCAGTTGAATGTTGATTGCTCGTTCCGTGATATCACTGGCGATACGCTGATACTCAACGGGTAACTCGTCAAAACCAGAGGCATTCAACATGGCCTTACAGCATTTATTATCAGGGCTCATAACCGATCGGCAGGCGATAGGACGGACTTCATAAACGAGGCACTTTTTGTTTTTGAGCAGGGGGCAGGGCCATGCTCTTTGTTCGGCGAGGTGATGAGGTAGGGCGTTGATTTCTCTGGCCTGATTTTTTATCTTCCGTATGATTTGTGCAAACTCTTCATCGCTCGTTCGTTGTCGAGCGAGATCCAAAATAGCATCACCGTCGGCGGCATGGGTTAAAACAACTAATTGATGGCAGCACCAGGAGCAACCTGGTTGGCAATCTACCTCTAGAGTGCCGATCTCTTTTGCAATAATGGCATCTACCTGCATAGTCATCCCCTAGCTTGTTATACTTCGTCGGAATGGACTTAATATTAGTCTATGGCTACTCTAACTTCTTTAGAGAGTGTTAACAAATGAGTGTTGTGTGGATTTTGGCAGAAGAGTCTAGTCATGATGTTGTGATTGGAGGGGCGTTTTTAGGTATTTTCCATGAGTTATGCACGGCCATATTTTAGTTGCCTTAATTGGTATCTATGCTTAACTTGATCAGATTAACTTGATAATAAGGCATATAAATCAATGGATAAAGACCTGAGGAATAGCAGGCTTGGTAGTAATTCGGTACTTGCTTTGGATTTTATCGCGGCCTGTAATGCCCGCGATACGGATAAAATGATGTCTTTTTTTGATGATAACAGCTGTTATCACAACATTCCGCTTGAACCTATCCTGGGAGCAGAGGCAATTCGGGCAGTGTTGGAGCCCTTTTTTTTACAAACCGAGAGGGTTGACTGGGTCGTTAAGCATGTGGCTGAAACCAATATGGGCGTGGTGTTAGTGGAGCGGCTTGATCGATTTTTAATTGATCATAAATGGATAGAATTACCCGTCATGGGTGTGTTTGAGTTTGAAAATACCATGATTAGAAGTTGGCGTGATTATTTTGACTTAAACCAAATACACGCTGGCGCAAATAAGTCTACTCGCTAGTTTCTTTTGGTTTGAAATGAAGAGCTAAACCATTATTACACCAGCGCTGACCGCTTGGTTGCGGGCCGTCATCAAACAGATGCCCCTGGTGCCCGCCGCACCGTGCACAGTGATATTCTGTGCGTGGATAGATAATCCGATAATCAGTTTTAGTTTCCATATGGTCAGGAATGGATTGGAAAAAACTAGGCCAGCCAGTGCCGCTGTCATATTTTGCAGAGGATTCAAACAGTGGTAGATCGCAACCAGCACAATGGTAGGTTCCTTCACGTTTTTCGTTATTTAAAGGGCTGCTATATGGGTATTCTGTTCCTGCTTCGCGTAGAATTCTGAACCGTTCAGGAGTAAGTTTTTTTCGCCATTGTTCTTTCGATAGTTTTATAGGCTGAATTTTTCCATGGTGAGCGAAGGTGCTCATCGGCGTGAGGTATGGTAAAAACCCTACGAGTATTCCTTTTCTAATAAACTGTCGACGATTCACATATAAGCCTCAGGTTGAAGGAGTAACAGTAAGATGCGTCTGGCGCCAGTTAGTTCCAGCATTAAATTATCGAAAACTCCTTTATCTTGGATTGCGGGCAACAAAAGTCGCGCGTAACGGAGCGGGGTAACCTTCGATAGTAAGATGAGGGTTATCAGGGGCCAAGTAGTCGGCCAGCGAATGAAACCTCATCCAGTCTGTAGTTCTTTGTTCGGTAGTTGTCGTTTGACTTATATCGACCAGTTTTACCTCGTCGAAACCCACCCGCTCTAACCATCCGGCGAGGGTGGTAGTGCTGGGAATAAACCAGACATTCCGCATCTGCGCATAACGGTTGGCGGGAACTAAAACATGATGTTGGCCGCCTTCTATCACCAGCGTTTCCAGCACCAGTTCGCCACCCGCGACCAGACACTGCTTGAGTTCCTCCAGGTGATCAAAAGGAGAGCGACGATGATATAGCACTCCCATGGAAAAAACCGTATCAAAGGCAGCCATGCGAGCAGGCAGGTCTTCGCCTCGCAAGGGAAGGTAATCGATAGGATAGTTCTTAGCAAAACGCTTCATAATCAAAAATTGCATCATAAATTTTTGCGAGGGATCGACACCTAATACCCAGCGAGGTTGCTCTGCTAACATTTGCCAGCCGTAGTAGGCATTACCACAACCGATATCTAGAATTTTACGGTTTTTGAGCGATTGAACATGAGGTAGCACGCGCTGCCATTTTAGGTTAGAACGCCACTCGGTATCGATCTCGATGCCAAACAAATTAAACGGCCCTTTCCGCCAGGGATGAAACAATTTGAGGCAGTCAAGCAACTGCTTTTTGTTTTGCGGGTCAATTGGTTTGGTAGCGGTGATATTAATGCTGTCGCCAAACTGAATCGGTTGCGCTGCAATTGCTGGTAACGCAGCGATTGCCTCTAGCCAATGGCTAAGCTCGCCGTGATAGTGCTGATGGAACCGTGTATCGAGAATGCAACGAAATTCATTCTCAAAGCGGCCTAAACCATTTTCTAGGATTCGCTGATAAAATTCTTTAAAATCAATCATTTTTTAGCAATAAGTGAAGTGAATCCGAAGCATTTGTACCAGCTGGTTATCTGATCAAAACCGGCTTGTCTTAGTCTCTCTTGATGAATTTCAATGGACTCTGGGATCAAGACATTCTCTAAAGCGTTACGTTTTTGTGCTACTTCCAATTCCGAATAACCTCTGATGCGCTTGAAGTGATGATAGAGGTCCGTCAGCATCTCCTGATCTTGGTATTCCGACTCTTTCATTTTCTCAGATAAAACTAAAACCCCACCTGGGTTCAGCCCATTAAATATTTTATATAACAATGGTAAGCGTTGATCTGGAGAAATAAACATCAGAGTGAAATTCATGATGACCAGGGAAGCGTTGCTTATCTCTGTTGTGAGAATATCTTCACAGCGTATATCAACGGGTGTGACTGCAGTATCGGCGTTAATGATATCTTGGCACCGGAGCGTCATCGCTTGGGCATTGTCGACGGCAATTATTTTACAAGTGCTATCGGGAAGGTTATGACGAATACTTAAAGTGGCTGCACCGAGTGAACAGCCGAGGTCGTAACACTGTGTATTTGGACGGACAAATTCGCGCGTAATAACGCCAATCATTTCGAGCATCATGCGGTAACCGGGCACGGAACGAACGATCATGTCGTTGAACACTTCTGCGACCGCATCATCGAAACGGAAGGCATCTATTTGATCACGTGGTGATGCGTAAATTTGGTCTTTTTTCACAGTTGTCTTAGCGGTTCAATCTTAGCGATTCAATAGGGGCGCGATTGTAGCAGAACAGCCGAGCGGAAGGAAAAGCCAAGTGTTTGATAGGTTACTTTTTACCCCAAAGTGCTTCTAATCGTTTATCTCGCCCGCAACCATAGCGGTAGTATTTGTAGCGGATCGGGTTTTTAATGTAGTAATCCTGGTGGTAGTCCTCTGCTGGATAAAAGGTATCCGCTGCGGTAATTTCAGTGACGATATCCTCGTCAAAGGGCTTCCTCGTGCTTAAAGCCTGCTTCGATTGCTCGGCTAACGCTCTCTGTGTGTCATTATGGTAAAAGATAGCCGTACTGTATTGGCTGCCGCTGTCACAGAATTGCCGGTTCACAACGGTGGGATCGATGTTATGCCAAAAAGTCTCCAATAATTTTTGATAACTTATTTTGTCGGGGTCATAGAGGACTTGCACGGCTTCAGCATGGCCGGAACGACCGGAAGAAACTTGCTCATAACTTGGGTTTTTCTGTTCACCTCCGGTATAGCCGGAAGTCGTGCTAACCACTCCCTCCAATTTATCGAAAGGCGGTTCCATGCACCAGAAACAGCCCCCGGCAAATGTCGCTTTGGCCAGGTTTGTTTGCGCTGAGGTAAAGGCTGGATATAAACCGGCGCAGGTGAAGGCAAATAGGATGCAAATTGTTTTGATGGCGTCCATTCGTATTTCCGGAATCGGCTCTGGTCAGATTAAAATAACACTACCTGTGGTGGGACTACATCGCTAACTATTAGTTGCAATCACTGGAAAAAGATTGAATCATGTGTGGTTGATTATGACGACTATTGCAGGACTTAAGTGTGATCAAACTATACAATTTCGGTCAGTTTGGCGAGTTACCTGACCCCAGTCCTTTTTGTTTAAAGGTCGATATTTACTTACGCATGGCGGGGCTCAATTTTGAATGCGTATCCGGTATCGATAATTTAAAAAAGGCGCCGAAGGGAAAGTTGCCCTTTATCGAAGATGAGGGAAAGATAGTAGCAGATTCAGAGTTTATCATTGCTTATCTCAAGGAGCGTTATGGCGATACCCTGGATGGGCATTTAGATCCAGAACAAAAAGCGACGGCACACGCTTTTGTCAAGATGATGGACGAGAATCTCTATTGGTGTCTGGTTTGGTCACGCTGGGTCAGTAATGAAATTTGGCCTCAATTAAAAGAAAGTTTTTTCGGTAAGCTACCCTTTTTTCTTAAGGATATGGTAGCGAAAAAGGTCAGAAAAGATGTCATCAAAAGTTTGCGCGGGCAAGGGTTAGGTCGACATTCTGAGCAGGAAATCAAACAGATTTTAGCAACTGATCTTAAGGCATTATCGGACTTTCTGGGCGATAAATCCTTCTTCTTCGGTGACCAGGCCACAACGTTGGATGCTGTTGCCTATGGGTTTCTAGCTGAGTTGGCGCTTGCACCGTTACAATCTTCCTTGACGGAAATAGTCAAAAACTATCCAAATTTAGTAAGTTTTTGCCACCGTATTCAAAAAACCTACTATTCAATAGAGGGCTAAATGAGATTTACTGGCGCTAAAAAAATTAGCTATATGGCGTTTCTAGTTGGGGCGTTGCTGGCTGTTAGCGGCTGTGGGCACTTGCGTACGGATTTTGAGGATCCTCGAGTTAAAGTGGTCTCACTACAGGCTCTGCCAGCGGAGGGCATGGAGCAAAGTTTTGCAATTGGGTTGCGTGTGACCAATCCAAATGCATTCGCGCTCAACCTTGTTGGGATGAGTTATAGTCTTCGTCTACAGGGCTATGATCTACTGGATGGTGTTGCCAACAATATTCCTGAAATTCCAGCCTATTCGGAGGTGCCAATTGAAGTCAAAGCGACGGTCAATATGCTTAATGGTTTGCGCTTTATTCGCACCATTCTGACCGCACCACAAAGCACGATACAATATGAATTGGCGGCTAAACTGGCGCTTGATTCGCGGTTGCTTCCGACGATTCGTCTTGTTGAAAAGGGTAACATCGCGTTGACCCAATAATTAATGTTGGCAGCTGTTTTTCAATGATGTTTACTGGCGTTGACTGCGCGCTAATCTGGTTCCTAAAATAAAGAGACTCCCTTGCATTGTATTAACCTGAAATTTTCCAGCTTTACGCACTGGTATTTGAAGTTGTGACGAGAATGTCTCAGAACAGCCGCTTTTTTATTCCCGCTTTAGGCATGCTGTCGGCGCTGGTTGCCATGGCGATGGATATGTATCTACCGAGCCTACCGCAGATCGCCAAGGACCTGCAGGCTGATTTTGGGCTAGTACAACAAACCTTGAGTGTTTTTCTGATTGGCATTGCCTTCAGTCAAATATTTTACGGTCCTATCTCGGATCGTTTTGGTCGGCGTTGGGTGCTATTTGCCGGTGTCAGCGTATTTGGTTTAGTGAGCGCTTTTTGCGCGCAGTCTACTAACATCGATCAGTTGATCCATTTACGCTGGTTGCAGGCGTTAGGCGCTGGTGCTGGTAGTGTGATTGTTGCTGCTATCGTGCGCGATCTTTACCAGGGACTGGAGGCGGCGCGTGTTATGTCCTACGTTATTATGGTCATGATGGTGGTGCCGTTAATAGCGCCGCTTATTGGCGGCTATGTGCTGATATGGCTCGGCTGGCGAGCAATTTTTTGGCTGTTGGTCTGCTTGGGTTTTCTCTGCGCTTGGACAGTGGTAGCGATAATACCGGAGACAAACCCACCAGAACGCCGCCAATCTTTAAGGTTGGGCCGTGTGCTGAGTAACTACCGACATATACTGTCACATTCAAAGGCGATGGGCTTTAATCTTTGTTCAGCATTTAGTTACGGCTGTCTGTTTGCTTTTATTTCGGGCTCGCCGTACCTCTATATTGAATACTTTGGCATATCCCCTGAATTCTATGGTTACCTCTTTGGCTGCAATATTGTCCTGACAATGATCTGTGCCTATTTGAACAGCCAACTGATTGGACGATTCAGCAGTCAATCACTATTGCTGGGTAGCGTATTGGTTCAGGTCGCGGCCTGTAGTTGTTTGATGCTTATCAGTCTTTTTCATTTCGGCGGTGTGGTCGGTACACTCATCCCCATTATCCTCTGTGTCGGCATGATTGGGATGGTTAGCGCGAATGCCACCGCCTCGATGTTGAGCTACTTCAGCATAGCGACAGGCACAGCATCCGGCGTATTAAGCGTTAGCCGTTTTGGAATTGCCGGAATTGCCTCAGCGGCTGTCGGCTTTTTGCATAACGGCAGCAATCTGGTGATGCCGGGCGTGATGCTATTTTGCGTGTTAGTTTCTTTGAGCGCACTAGTACTGCTTGCACGGGTGCGTTCTTTTCGTCAGACGCCCTAGTCAATACTTTCGCTGATCAGTCCTCAAGCTTGAATCTAACCAATAGGTATTTGATTAATTCGATTTCGCCCGTTGGGTAGGCGGCGTCTGTGCTCTCCGCCGCCGCAGCCATGCGCATTGGCTTGTGGATAGGCATTGGCGGGGTATTACCTGTTTCGCTAATCCAGAGTGCCTCGCCGAGTTTGCTGTTAGCCTGCTGGGCTAGCAATGTGGCTTTTTGTTTGGCATTGTGAAAAGCCTTGAGCATGGCGTCGTTTTCGAGCGACTCACGATTACTGAAATCCAGCGTAAGGCTACCGCTGTGGCTGGCACCAATGCCAACGGCACCATCTAACAGGCGTGGATATTGTTGTAGATCACGTACTTTCACCTCGACCTGTCGACTGACGTTGTAACCGATTAGCTCACGATTACGTTTGTAATCATATTCGGGGTAAACGTTGAGCCTGGCGGCATGAATATCCGCTTCCTTTATGCCCAGTTTTTCACAGAGTTTTAGCAGGTTGGTTACCTGGGTATCAACGATGGTTTTGCCCTGCGCGGCTTGGTTAGCGCGTTGTGAAAACGTGAATGAGGTAGTGGCCATATCGGGTTGTTGGGTAATTTTCCCCATGCCACTAACTTCAACCTGTCGCAGTGGTGCGGGTTGTTTTGCGTCGGCGGAAGCAAATTCTGAAAACGCAAACAAGCAAAGTAAGAGGGTGGTTGGCGCTAATATTTTTCTCATCAGATGCATCCTTCTATCTTAGTAGGCTGTGATTAGAGGCGACATTCGCTAAGGAGTTCCAGTAATCTGGGAGCTTTTATGCGGAGCCCATTAAATCACGTAATCCCGCAATGGCTGATTTGCCGCGTTTACGCTTGGCCTCAGGGCAGATGTTCTTGCCCCCTTCCCAGGCGAGGTCTTCCTCTGGCAGTTCCTGTAAAAACCGGCTGGCGTCAGTGTTAAGTGTTTCTCCATATTGTTTGCGCTCGGTAGCTAACGTTAGCGTCAGTGATTTTTGCGCACGCGTGATGCCTACATAAAACAGGCGTCTTTCTTCTTCGATAGTTTCCGCTTCGATACTATTGCGGTGCGGCAATAGATTCTCCTCCAAGCCCATAATAAACACATGGGGAAACTCTAAACCTTTGGAGGCATGCAGTGTCATCAGTTGCACTTGGTTGGCGTCATCCTCCTGTTGCTGACGTTCCATCATATCCTGAAGCGCCAGTTTTGCGAGCGCGTCGGCGAGTAAAGCGTCGTTTTCTTTGCGTTCGTCGTCGGGTAGGTTCCTCAGTAATGATTCGAGCAGAAACCAAATGTTGGACATACGTTTTTCCGCTGCTTGGCGACTACTGCTGTTTTGCACCAGCCACTCTTCATAATCTAATTCTGCGATCATATCGCGCATAGCGGTTTCCAGGCTTTGTTGAAAACAGCGTTGCGTGATGGACTCTAGCCAATGTTTAAAGCGCCGAATTTTATCCAATTGTTGGGGTTTGAGTTGTTGTTCCAAGCCGAGTTCGCTGCAGGCGGAAAAGAGACTGATATTTCGATCTGTGGCATAGCAGCCAAGTGCTTCCAAGGTGGTTGCGCCGATTTGTCGTCGTGGAACGTTAACGATACGTAGAAAAGCAGTGTCATCATCCGGGTTAACGATCAGACGCAGGTAGGCAATAATATCCTTGATTTCCGCCTTATCAAAAAAAGAATTACCGCCGCTGATTTTGTAAGGTACCTGAAACTGCTGCAGTTTAAGTTCGAGCATTCGTGCTTGGTGATTACCCCGGTAGAGAACAGCGAAGTCCCTAAACTGCGTCCGTTTCTGCAAGCGTTGGCTAACGATATCCGCAGCAATACGCTCGGCTTCGGCTTCATCATCGTCACACTGAAGAATACGGATTTCCTCACCGATACCAAGTTGACTCCAGAGCTTTTTTTCAAAGACATGGGGGTTGTTGCTGATGACTTGGTTAGCCACTTTGAGGATGCGAGCGCAAGAGCGATAGTTTTGTTCCAGCTTAATGACCTCTAGTCCAGGAAAATCCTGCTGTAGCAGTGACAGATTTTCCGGTACCGCACCGCGCCAGGAGTAGATGGATTGATCATCATCACCCACTACTGTAAAGGTTCTGCGCACGCCGACCAGCAACTTTACCAGCAGATACTGGCTGGCATTGGTGTCCTGGTATTCGTCGACCAACAGATAGCGAATCTTGTTTTGCCAGCGATCCAGTACTTCTGGATTTGTTTGGAATAACTCGGTGGGCAGCAAGATCAGGTCATCAAAATCTACCGCGTTATAGGCCCGCAGCTGACGGTTATAGAGTTGGTAAACCTTCGCCGCCATCATTTCATTGCCATTGGCTGCTAGCGTCAACGCGGTGTCGGGCGTGGTCATGGCATTTTTCCAATTGGAAATGCGTTGTTGAATAAAATAGATCAATTCTTTGTCGATATTTTCACTGCTTGGAATAAGTTCTTTAATCAGTGTTTGCGTGTCATGCGAATCAAAGATCGAAAAGCCTGGTTTGATATTTAGCGATTTGTGCTCACGTCGAATAATATTGAGGCCAAGATTATGGAAGGTGCTCACTGTGAGCGCTTTGGCGGCATCGCCTTTGAGTTGTTTGGCAACCCGTTCTTTCATTTCCCGCGCCGCCTTATTGGTAAAGGTGACGGCAAAAATATGTTTTGGCTGAATATCGCATTGTTTAATTAGATGGGCGATTTTGTTGGTGATTACAGTGGTTTTACCGCTGCCAGCACCCGCCAGCACCAAGAGTGGTCGATCAATCAGGTGAATGGCTTGCTGCTGCTGTGTGTTTAATCGAGACACAAAACCTCTAAGAACAGTTGCTAAAAAGTGCGCGATTGTAACAACGCACTGTGAGCGGTGAAAGCACTCCAATTGAAATTAAAGGAATTAGTCGGAGACTCCTAAATTAATCTGAAGACTCCATCCGCTTTCGTGCATTTGCAATACTTGCTCCTAATTCACGGATGCTCGGAATTTTTTTGGCGAGCGCTAGTGGCCAATTTTCTTTATCCCATAGACTGGCTTTGCTAAGTGCCGTTGAGCAGTGCGGGAAGATCTTTTCAATTCTGATTCGAATAAAGGATTTGTTTCGCTTCAGGTTGCCGCCCATCGCTAGAATTGTATCTTCGTCATGAATGGCCTGGGCGACACCATAGGCGCGTAGCACTTCTTGGACACTTGGAATGATAAAGAGCATGCCAACCTTGCTACGATTGGCGAGATTGCCTATGGTGTGCAGTTTTTTGTTGCCCATTTCATCCAGGAAAGCAATGTGCTTATCGTCAAGTACATGAATAAAGCCCGGTTCGCCACCGCGAGGACTCATGTCGATATAGCCTGCTTCATTGCTGCTCGATAGCACCATAAAGGTGCAGGCGCGGATAAAATTTTTACTGGTTTCCTCCAAGCAAGGCGCATGAGCTTCCGCTACGTAATCCGCCGGTGTGCCATACAGTGCGCGATAACTTGGTTCGTCAATGGATTGATCTTTGCTCATAGGTGGCCCCCGATGTAGTAGGTGTTGTTAGTAACTGAAAGAGATCGATATAGAACCATAGGAGTGGGCATCATTTTGTTGTTCAAATTCCTTCGATCGAAAGACCTGTGCGAATGAAAACTTAACGCCTTTATAGACAGTGCTCAAGCCGATGGATGCGTCGCCCACAAATTCCTTTTTACTGACATGGTGACTGCTCTCAAAAGTATTACCATCGAGAAAAATATCCCTACCAATCGCCCTGACATCAAAGGCAGCAAAAAAATGAAAACCAATCTTACCCGGTGCGCTGATACGTGGGTCCCACACCGCCCCTGGCGCGCTGTTATCACCACCCGGCCTTACTGCCGAAGTACCGAAATCATTGGGAATCAGCCAGCCCAAGCGAATTTCGCCACCCATATTAATATAGGTGGCGACGTTGCCAAGGGCGATGCCCGCATGACCAATAAAATCGTAACCGAAACGACCATCGTGGGGGGTGTGTCTAAATAGCTTGCGGCGATGTTCATAAAGAAAGAGGAGGCCGAGTTCGTCGTCGAGTTGGTTGTCCCAGCCTTTAAATTTATCGAAACCCCGAAGGTCGTGAATAAAATCCTGAGCTTCTTGACCTAAGGCGGACGGGCCGACCACGCCGATATTAACTTCCAGCGTATCGAGTTGACGCTGGCTTTTACTCTGGTAGGCAAAACGGGTAAACAGCCAGCCGGCGTAGGGGCGATCGTCTTCGACTATCAGCGTCGCATCGATATCTTCTGGTGTGTAAATAGTTTGGCCTATGGAAAATATTAAATTACGCTGGAGTCGTCTTGATTTGGGGTGAAAAAACTTTAGGCGTTTGTTAACAGAACGGATCCAGTTTGGTAATGCAGGATCTTTTATGTAATCGGTCAGGTCGGGAGAAACCCAGGAAAGTCGCACACCATTAGTATAGTCTTGGTCAGTTTCTGCAAACAGGTCATTTTCAAAATAAAGACTAAAAGTCCAGCTATCTTTTGGATCCTCGATGGCGTGACCATAGGTAGGAAAAAGCACAGGCAAGAGCACAATGACGAGTCGTTGAGCTAACTTCATGTCGATAATTTGACTCCGTTGTTAGTAGTGATGGCGGCCTATTATAGGGCTCTCAGAAAAAAGAGGCAGGTAAATATTTTGTTTAAGTGTAAAATAGTTGTGTGTTACCGGAATTGTTTAAATATCGAAACCCTTACAAACGACTTGTGTGGGCTAATGAAATGGTAGAGTATACTTTTATGGCAATGATGCCGGTTGAATGGTTAAGCAGGTGGTAAAGTAAACCATGACAAAGATGTCGAAAACGATTTTTTTACAGAGCCTGAGGCGCTGCAAAAAACATGATGATTTTATCGACCGATTCTACGCGCGGTTTTTCGCCACCGCCGATGAAGTGAAGAGGATGTTTGTCCATACGAATATCAACCTTCAGAAAGTTAAATTGTTAAAGTCCTTAGAGATGATTGTGCTCGCGATTGAGGGTATTCCCGAGGCCGTTCATCAGTTAAATGAACGTGCAATTTCCCACGACCGACATCACCTGAATGTTAAACCTGAACTCTACGACTATTGGTTGGAGTCCTTACTTAAAACGGTTGTCGAGTGTGATAATGAATGCACACAAGAAGTCGAGCGGGCTTGGCGGGAAGTGGTGGGTTTTATTGTTCAGCATATGGTGTCAAAGTACTAATCAAATGAGTTGTCTCAGGTAGAGTGAATATCCGCCATTTCGCGTGGTTAGCGGCCATACTCGATTCGTCCCCTTCTTTGAAAAAAGCTTGCTTCGCTAGAAGTTTCTCTGGTTAACAACAGACGAAAATAGGGTTCGTCAGCACCCGATTAGGCGGCCATCCTCTGTTGCTTACCACAAACTAACTAACTGATCTACCTCAACTTGCAGCTGCAAGGATTCCAGCTATCCTTAAAGCGGAGTGCATATTATATGCTGACTTTCCTAGCACGATGCATTGTATAAATGATTCGTTAATACAGGCCACGTAGATAGCCAAGAGAATAAATTATGAAACTGAAAAATTTAGCACTTAAATGGAAGCTGATTTTGTGCTTATCAATTCCAATGGTCGCAATGAGTTACTTTGCGATGAGTAGTATGAGTTTCTATGCCAAGGGAAAAGATAACGCCGAAATGATGACTAATTTGGTGCAGTTGACCATTCGTATTGGTAGCTTGGTGCATGAGCTACAGATCGAACGTGGTATGACAGCGGGTTATTTAGGCTCAAAAGGGAAATCGTTTGCAACTGAGTTGCAGTCTCAACGACGCTTGACTGACGAGGCGCACCTGGCGCTTACCGAGTACGCCGAAAGTTTAGATGCTGCGTTGTTTACGCCAGATATTCAGCGTTCTAGGCGCTTTATTAAGGAAAAAATAGCACAACTTAATTCACATCGCTCGGCAGTTATTACGCAGAACATTAAAAATAATGATGGGATCGCATTTTATACAGAATTGGATAATGCCCTGATTGAAGCGGTTGGAGCTATCGCTAAAACAAGCCCTTCGTCACAGATAGCACTCTTATCAATGGCATACAAGAACTATATGTACGTTAAAGAAAGTGCAGGGGTTGAGCGTGCGGTGTTGGCTTTGGTATTTGCTCAAGACGCTTTTGAGGATGACCAGTTTAAGACCGTGGTGGAATTGATTTCTGCACAAACTAATTCTGAAAACTCATTTTTGGCAACAGCGACGGAAGAGCAGAAACAATTTTATAAAAAGACAATGGAGCATCCTTCCGTTCTTGAGGCTGCGCGCCTTGAAGCCTTGGCGATGCGGAAAGTCTGGACCGGGTTATTCCGGGTTGACCCCAATCATTGGGAACAAATCCAAACAGAAAAAATTAATCTGATGAAATCGGTTGAAGACAAACTTGCCAGTGACGTGATGGTTGTAGCAGAAAAAGGCTATACAGACGCCATTCGCGGACTCTATTTGTCGTTATTTGTTTCTGTGGTCGGAATCCTGGTGTCACTGCTATTCGCGGCCTGGGTCATCCGAGATACTTTACGGCAGTTAGGTGCCGATCCGAGGGAATTACTTTCAATTGTTACTAATGTGGCGCGGGGCAATCTGCATTATTCCACGAGTAATATCCCGAAAGCCAAGTTTCAGGGTGCCTATGGTGAAATGGTCAGTATGCGCGAAAAGCTAGCTGAATTGATTGGTAACGCTAAGGAAGCGACCACTGTGGTGCGGGAAATTGCCGAGGAAATGTCCGAAGGCAATCGTGGTTTAAGTGAACGTACTGAACAGCAGGCCGCGAATGTCGAGCAAACGGCTGCGAGCATGGAAGAAATGACCAGTACAGTGAAGCAAAATGCTGAGAATGCAGCAGATGCCAATGAACTGGCTAATAGTACCGGTGACTCCGCAGACAAAGGTGGCAAGGTTGTCGCTCAAGCGGTTGATGCAATGAAGGAAATCGATGCTTCTAGCGAGAAGATTGCAGCGATTATCAATGTTATCGATGATATTGCCTTCCAAACCAACCTGTTAGCCATTAACGCCGCTGTGGAAGCTGCTCGAGCTGGCGATCAAGGGCGAGGCTTTGCAGTTGTTGCTAATGAGGTGAGAAGTTTGGCCGGTCGTAGCGCGACTGCAGCGAAAGAGATTAAAGCGTTGATTGAGGATAGCGTACAGAAAGTAAAGGATGGTACTCGTTTGGTGAATGAGACAGGTGAATCGTTGGAGCAAATTGTCACGGCAGTGAAAAGGGTGTCGTCAATTGTCAGTGATATCGCTGTCGCGAGTCGTGAACAGGCGCTGGGTATTGAGCAAACTAACGATGCGTTAACGCAATTGGATAGCGTGACGCAGCAGAATGCTGCGCTGGCTGAAGAAGCTGCGGCTACCAGTGAGGCGATCTATAGGAAGTCGGTCACTCTGGCGGAAATTATGAATTTCTTTGACGTAGATAACAGCTATGAGGAGAGACGTGAACAAGATTCTGGCTCTTTTGGAGAATACGAAAACTCGACGAGAGAACGGCGATCCCAACAACGGCCGTGGTCTGAAAAGAATAAGTCGCACACTCAGTTTGAATCAAGCACACCATCTTTAAAAGTCGCCGCTGGTAGAGGAGCGGATGAGGAATGGGAAAGTTTTTAGGATTAGATTGGGTCGCTATTAATGAAGATAAGTGGGTGGCTAACGGGTCAATTAGGGCTCCTGGTTAACTCGTAAACGGGGGTGACTTAGCTGTTAGTAACGAAGTTAATCGGGGGGGAATGAATGCTAGTAATGATAGTAGATGACAGTACCGCAATGAGGTTGATCGTTAAAAAAACACTACGTGGTGCTGGGTTTGAGGATTTGGAGTTTGTTGAGGCTTCGGATGGTGTGCAAGCCTTCGAGGCTATTCAAAAGTCAGTGCCAGATATAGTCCTGTGTGATTGGAACATGCCAAATATGACCGGCATGCAATTATTGGAAAAACTCAACGAGGCGGAAATTGATGTAGATTTTGGTTTTGTCACTACGGAGTCGACAGCGCCAATGCGAGAACTAGCGAGGGAGGCGGGAGCCAAGTTCCTTATCGCAAAACCATTTACGACCGAGTCGTTCGAGCAGATTCTTAGCCCTTATTTAGGATAAAAGTAATGATAAACACAAATAATTTCCATTTGCCGCAACCTGAGCAGTTAAAAAATGTCCTTGGCATGTTGTTTGGTAATTCTACTGAAGCTCGTGACACTGGCGTTTTAGATCCCAGTGATGGCGATGTGTTCACGGCTACCTATGTGGATGACGACGACCAGCTGGTTGCGACCTGTAGTTGTGATACGGCGTTTGCCGCTTATGCAGGGGCATCCCTGTCAATGTTGCCGGTTTGTGGTGCGCGGGAAATGGTAGAAACCAATGATTTTTTCCCGGCAGTGCTTGAGAATCTGAATGAAATTATGAATATCGTTTCTACTACTTTTATGTGTGATAAGTCTGCACATTTGCGGTTGAGTAAAGTCTATCGGCCCAGTGAGCTGCCTGGAACAATGAGCCAGGCAGTTGCGGGAAGTGTTCATAAAAAGGGAATTTTAGTAGACGTGCCAGGCTATGGTTCTGGCGCCATCACATTAGTTACGTTCTGAGGCGAAAATAATGGCCTGTATTCTTACCGTAGATGATTCGTTATCCATACGAAAAATGTTGTCCTTGACGCTGGGTTCCGCTGGCTTTGATGTGGTTCAGGCCGTCGATGGCTTTGATGCGCTAGAGGTGGCGGATCAACATAATTTTGATGTAGCAGTAGTCGATGTGAATATGCCGCGCATGGATGGCTACGAGCTCGTGCAAAAGCTGAGGCAGGATGAAAGATTTCGCTTCAAACCGATACTGATATTAACAACTGAATCCAGTAAAGAATCAAAAATGAAAGGACGGGAAGCGGGTGCCACGGGGTGGATAGTAAAGCCATTTGACCCGCAAGTATTACTCGCAACCATCGATAAAATCCTCAGCTGATCTGATAAAGATGAACGATACAAACGATTTTGCAGATATACATGAGATTTTTCTGGAGGAGTGTGCGGAAAATCTTGATGTGTTGGAAGCAGGCCTGCTTGAACTCAAAACGGGTGTCACTGATTTAGATCTTCTGAACAATATTTTTCGTGCCGCCCACTCCATTAAAGGGGGCGCTGCGACCTTCGGTTTTATACCCATTTCTGAATTTACCCACCATATGGAAACCCTGTTGGATGAAATGCGTAATGAAAACCTACAGCCCTCGTCCGAAAGCGGTCATATCTTGTTATCCTGTGTCGATGTGCTCAGGGCCATGATGGAGGAGTCCAGTGGTGGCGTTGCGGTGGAGCAAGCCAATATTGAAAAACATATCAACCAGTTAAAACAAATTGGCATTGGTGTTACTCAAAATGAAGCACGGACAACGTCGAAACTGTCGGCTGAGGCATCAACTGAAGTATCAACTGAGTTAGCGCAAGTAGGCGCATTTCAACGTGTTTGGTCAATACGCTTTAAGCCAAAACCCCATTTACTGGAAACCGGGAATGACCCATTAAATCTCTTCCAGGAGCTGGAAAAACTGGGTGCGTTAACCGTCAAAGCTAAGACCGGCAAGGTGCCGGACATCGAGATGATTGATCCTCACCAATGTTTTATTCATTGGGAGCTTAAGTTAATTGGTGAGGTTAGCGAGGATCAAATTGCTGAAGTATTTGATTGGGTTGAATTTGATTGTGAATTAGAAATTAAAGCCGAAGATGGTATCCGGGAACTCAATTCAGACATTGAAACCATTAACGCAAAAGTTCAGGCATCGCAACTGATGCCTGGGACAAGCACAAAGGAAAATGAAGGCAAAGAAGATGAGGTGGCCAATAGCGCAACGGTCACAGTGGAAGCGCCGTCATCGAAACAAGCAAAGCCAAATCCTGAAGCAGGCTCTATTCGTGTTAGCACACATAAAATTGACCAGCTCATCGATTTGGTCGGTGAGCTGGTGATCACTCAATCAATGCTGCGGCGGTTTGGTGAGGAAGCCAGCGAAGTGGATCAGGAGGCACTTCGCGACAGTGTTTCAGAATTACTGCGGAACACCCGTCAGCTTCAAGAAAGTGTCATGATGATACGCATGCTGCCGATTAGTTTTTGTTTTGCGAGATTTCCTCGGTTGGTGCATGACATGAGCGCGAAACTGGGTAAGAAAATCAATCTCGAAATGGTCGGTGAAAATACCGAAGTTGATAAAACCGTACTGGAGAAAATTTCCGATCCGCTGGTACATTTGGTGCGTAACGCACTGGATCATGGAATTGAGTCTCCTAATGATCGCCTGGCGGCGGGTAAAAATCAAACGGGTACTATCACGCTGAAAGCTTTTCACGAAGGCGCTAACGTTGTCCTTCAAATTATTGATGATGGCGCGGGGCTGAACCGTACAAGAATTCTAGCGAAAGCGATTGAAAAAGGCATTGTGTCAGAGTCGGAGGAATTAACTGACGAACAGATAGATCAGTTGATCTTTAAACCAGGTTTTTCAACGGCGGAAGCGGTGTCAGATGTTTCCGGGAGGGGAGTTGGCATGGATGTCGTCAGGCGCAATATTGTACAACTTAGTGGTCGTGTCGATGTCAAATCCGTTCCCGGTCAGGGCAGCATTCTGACCATCAGTTTGCCGCTTACCTTAGCGATACTTGAAGGTCAGTTGATTCGAGTGGGTAATCAAATTTTTATTATATCCCTGTTGTCAATTATCGAAACAGTCAGCGTTGATCATTCGCTTGTTAATAATATTGCCGGTGATGCAGACGTATATCGTTTGCGCGGAGAACACATTCCCATTATTCATCTCTCCGACTATGCGGAATTGCCAGCAGATCGCCCCGGCGCAGACCGATTGCTGGTGATAGTCGAGGGTGAAGGTCAGCGCGTCGGTATCCTGGTTGACGAATTGTTAGGACAGCAGCAGGTGGTGATTAAAAGCCTTGAAAAGAATTTTCGAGCGGTGCCTGGCGTGACAGGTGCAACAATTCTTGGTGATGGTACGGTTGCGCTCATTATTGATACTCCCGGATTGCTAAAAAAATATCTGTCCGGTGATTGGCAGATTAAATCGTTGTTATCTGCGAAGAAAAGACCATTCAGCGATGATTTTGTCGTCAACGGACATAACTAATAGCAGAGGTGAATTCTGATCATGGAAAATGCGCTTTCTCAAACATTGGTTGATGAAACCCAAGGGAATCAACAGCTTACTTTTATCCTTAGTGGTGAGGAGTATGGCGTAGATATACTACAGGTTCAGGAAGTGAAAAGCTGGACGGCAACGACGCCCATTCCCGGCACCCCGGATTATGTCCTTGGCGTTATTAATTTACGTGGCACTATCGTGCCTGTGATTGATCTGCGCGTTCGATTCGGGGCCGATTCGGTGTCATTTAATAACGAAACGGTGATTATTGTTGTCCGAGTGAACTGTGCGGTTGGTAATCGTACTGTGGGGATGGTGGCTGATGCGATTTCGGAAGTGTATGACCTAAATAGTGAGGACGTGAAGCCACCGCCGGATTTTGGTACGACAGTTTCCATTCACTATGTTAGGTCGTTAGTTTCAATGCCTAATGGAATGGTTATTCTCTTGGATGTGGATAAGCTGATTTCGGAGAGTATTTTTGGCGTAATTGATCAACAGACGGACTCAATCGAGGTGTCCCATGTCGACACCACCCATTAAAGTAGCAAAAGCGCCAGTAGTAAAAACGAACGCAATAAAAGATACGAAAATGGGTGCCAGAAAACCCCGTGCGTCAGCAAAGATTAATGCAAAGAGGGCGCCCAGTGGTAATCTTGATAAAGTAGCGGCGGCTAAACCGGCCAAGATTGATGACACCGCCCAAATGATGACGGAACACATAGATATGGAAAAGCAGCTGACTTCGAGCGTGCAGAAACAGCAGGATGACAGGATCACTTTAGCTCACAGTCTGAGTATTGCTGATGCGGTAACACTACAAGCGCAACTAGCGGATTGCAGCGTCAACAAAATCCCTGTTCGTATTGATGCTGGAGCGGTGGCTCGCGTTGATACTGCGATCTTGCAAGTACTGCTCGCTTCGGCCATTACGGGGAGATTTTCAGGGCGGCCACTGACCTGGACAGAGGTCTCGGAAGATTTTTTGATGAGCGCTCAACGATTAGGTTTAAGCGCTGAGCTAGGGCTGCCTAAGCGGGGTTGATCAAAACATTATGAATCGACTTATAATCCAAATTGTGGTGCTTATATGAAGCAATCGGTAGCCAAATTGTTGGCGGCACTGGTCGACCATATGGATTTATTAACTTCGCAACACCAGCAAAATTCACGTGTGTTAATTGAAGCCTTGGAAGAATGGGAACTTCAAATAGAACAGGAGTGTGGCAGCCCGGCAGTGGTTAAAAATGTTTCTCTGGTAAAAGCTTATCAAGGCTTGGATGCGATGGAGCAGCGACTACAGTTCTTAAGAAAAGCTCTTTATTCCGTCAGTGAGCTGGTTGAGCATGGAGGCCAAGAGGATTGCCCCAACAGCTTGGATGAAATGATGCAGAATCTGGCCAGAATGTCACCGGTATCAACGGATGGTCGTTTTTATACACAACGGCGTGAAAGCCGGGAAGAGGGAGCGTCCGTGGATGTTGTTGATGACGTTGAGGGTAGTGTGATTTTGTTTGACGATGAAGATGTGCCAACACAAATAAATAGTCGGCAAAATTAATGAATCACAGCTTTGCTTTTCAATTGGAACGAAGCGATTTCAATCGAATAGCACGATTACTAAAGGATCAGGCGGGAATATCACTGCATGAGCACAAGCATGCGATGGTGCGCAGCCGCTTATCCAAACGTTTACGCAAACTGGGTCTCGATAGTTTTAAAGAGTATTGCGACTTACTGGCGGATAGTAACACCCCAGAACTTCAGCTTTTTATCAATGCGCTAACCACTAATTTGACGGCCTTTTTTAGAGAAGACCATCACTTCCGGCTGCTTAAATCCGAAATTATGCCCAACTTATTAGAGCGTCAACGTATTGATACTCAGCCGGTTCGAATTTGGTCCGCAGGCTGTTCTTCTGGAGAGGAACCCTACTCAATTGCCATAGCCCTGGCGGAATTTTTTGGTAAGACGGATAACTGGAATGTCGAAATCATGGCGTCCGATCTTGATACCCAAATGCTCGATACCGCTGAGCAAGGCGCTTATCACCTGGATCGTGTTCAGGGCATCGGTGAAGAGCGCTTACGACGCTGGTTTCTTAAGGGTAAAGGTGCCAATCAAGGTATGGTCAGGGTAATTCCTGAATTACGAGAACGGATCAATTTCTTTCAGCTTAACCTGAACGAGCCTTGGCCGCAGATGGGCAATATCAATCTAATTTTCTGTCGTAATGTTCTGATCTATTTTGAACCGGAGTACCGGAGGAATATATTCAAACAGTTTGCCCGATTACAGAAAAGAAATGACTATTTCATCATTGGTCATTCCGAAACACTCAACAAATATAGCGACGCCTATAAAATGATACATACGACGGCGTATCGAAGAGTATGAGCCGACAAAATGCATATTATGAAAGACTGCATCGCATACCCTGCAATAAAACGGGTAAAAGGATGGTTAAAGTCGGAACGGGTGACTATTACATTTCCAGCCAAGACGAGCATATTGTGACGGTACTAGGATCTTGTATAGCCGCTTGTATTCGAGACCCCTATGTTGGTGTGGCAGGAATGAATCATTTTATGTTACCCCTCAGTCAATGTGCAGCGAATCTTTCCGTAAGCGTATTAAATCCAAGTGATGCAAACCGCTATGGCAACTATGCGATGGAACATTTGATCAATGAAATATTAAAATTGGGCGGTAGAAAGAACCGTTTGGAGGTAAAGCTTTTTGGTGGCAGTAATCTGCTTAAGGATAGGTATGATGTCGGCAGGCACAATATTGAATTTGTCGAAAATTATTTACGTACGGAAAATATGTTAGTGCTAGCGAAGGATCTTGGGGGTAATTTTTCACGCCGCATAGTTTATCGCTTAAAAGATGGGGTTGTACTAGTTAAAAAATTAGGGTTGGTTGATTCCAATAAGGTTGTACGCGAAGAGAAACAACACTTACTCAGCATTAATAAAAAGCCTGTCGGTGGTGACGTAGAACTTTTTGATTAACAAGGGATGCAGAAATGATAAAGGTTTTGATAGTAGATGACTCAAGATCACAGCGCGTTCTGCTAGGCCGAATACTCAGTACGGATCGAAACATTCAAGTGGTAGGTTCAGCAGAAGATGCCTATGATGCGCGTGAAAAAATTAAACAGTTGAAACCGGACGTTTTAACCCTGGATGTGGAAATGCCGCGTATGGATGGCATTACATTTCTGAAAAACTTAATGCGTTTACACCCACTACCGGTAGTGATGATATCCACACTCACGGCTACCAATAGCCCTGCCGCATTAGAAGCGTTGAATAATGGAGCTATTGATTTTGTACTGAAGCGAAACTTAGCATCACCGGAAGATATAAAATCTTATAGCAGGGAGGTTTTGCGCGCAGTAAAACAGGCAGCACAGGCGAAATTTCCTGCTCGCAGCAGGGAAGATGCTATGACGACGTCGGGCTCTGCCAATGCGGCAATAGATGGGTTAAAACTCAGCAATCGGTTGCCGGGTGCTGCCCATCGAATTATTGCGATCGGCGCTTCAACGGGGGGGCCGCCAGCACTACAAAGAGTATTGAAAAATTTTTACGATCCAAATGGTAGTGTATTCATAGTGCAGCATTTGCCGGAACATTTTAGTGAAACATTTGCTAAGCGGCTTAATGAATCGTCCAGAATGACCGTGAAATTAGCTGAACCCGGTGAAGTGGTTAAGAAGGGCTATGTTTATGTGGCGCCGGGAGGGCGGCATCTGCTTTTAAGGAAAAAGGGAGCGCAGTTTATCTGCATGCTATCCTCTGTGGGTCCTGTTAATCGACACCGACCTTCCGTTGATGTTTTATTTAGTTCGATTACTCAAGTTGCGGCAGAACAATGTGTGGCCGTGTTAATGACGGGAATGGGTAATGATGGCGCCAACGGGATGTTAGAACTACACGGAGCTGGCGCGGTTACTATTGCTCAGGATGAAAACTCCAGCGTGGTCTGGGGTATGCCTCGTGCGGCGGTGGAGTTAGGTGGGGCCGACATGGTGCTATCGGAAGCAGATATTCCAAGAGCCCTTGTTCAGTTGATATCGGATTTAGGCAGTGATGCAACAAGGTGTACGGCTGTGTAATATTGTTGAAAAACTGCGACAAGGGAAAACCTTTCGCTAGTCAGGAAAGGTTTCTTAGCAACCTCCGCGTTGCGTCAGATTAGTTTTTTGAGTCGATCCAATGATTGACGCGCTCTTCCAATATTGACAGGGGTAAAGGCCCATTTGTCAGCACGACATCATGATATTCCCCCACGTTAAATTTCGCTCCTAGCTTGGACCTCGCCATTTCCCTCAACGCTAATATTTTACGCATCCCAATCTTATAAGCGGTGGCCTGTGCGGGCATCACGATATAACGTTCGGTAGCGCGAATTGCCTGCTCCGGTGGTGCTGGCGCATTCTGAACTTGATAATCGATGGTTTGCTCACGGGTCCATTTTTTGTAATGCAGCCCGGTATCCACTACTAAACGAATCGCACGCCATAATTCCATGGAGAGCCGACCGAAATCGGAATAAGGGTCTTGGTAAAAGCCGCCCATTTCCTTGGGCAAATATTCCGAATACAAGCCCCAGCCCTCGACAAAGGCAGTAAGTTCCATCATCTCGGTACGAAATTTAGGCAGGCTTTCCAATTCCTGGCCAATAGCAATTTGCATGTGGTGACCAGGGATACCTTCATGATAGGCCAGCGCCTCTTCTGAATAGCGTGGATTATCCGACATACGGTATAGATTCACATAGAAAATTCCAGGCCGACTGCCGTCCAACGCGGGCTGCATATAAAATGCCCAGCCAGCGGTTTTTTCCCGATACGGCTCAACGGCTTTAACGATAAGGTCTGCTTTAGGTTTGGTATTAAATACCTCATTTAAGCGCGGTTTCATTTGTTCAATAATTTCTGAAGAGCGATCTAAATAGGCTTGCCGCCCCGCGTCTGTGTCGGGGTAAAAGAAACGGCTGTCTTTACGAACAAACTCAAAGAAATCCTGCAATGTTCCTGCGAATCCGACCTGTTTCATGATGGCGCGCATCCCAGCATGAATACGCCTAACCTCATTGAGACCGTATTGATGGATTTCCTCCGGCGTTAAAGGCGTAGTAGTTGTTTCGCGGAGTTGGAACCTATAGTACTCATCGCCATTTGGCAATTTCCAGGTGCCACTTTCCGTCGTGGCTAATTGTTGCTGTTGCTTGAGTAGCGCGAACAAAGCGAGGTAGGCTGGTTTTACAGAGTTTAAAAGTGCACGCTCTGCTTCTGCGAGCAGTCGTTGCGACTGCTTCTCCGGCAGTTTAAGCGCTTCTACTTTGGTACGAAAATCTGCCAGCAGCGGGCTATCGGGTTGATTCTTTTCAAAGGGAGCGCCGGTTAATATATTCTGAATCTCGCCCAAAACGTGAGGAAAAACAAATTTGGGTGGCAGTACGCCTTTTTGTGCACGTATTTCCAAACCTTCCATCAATTGCCGGAGCAAGGTTTGAACGCCCTTAAGTCTCGCAATATAGGCTTGAGCATCGGCTACCGAATCCACTTGATGAATATTAATAAGAAAAGCAGGAATTTGAGAATGCAGGCCGAACATCTGATTAACAGGGTAGTTATGGTGCCGCCAGCGATAGCCTTCAATCTGAGATTCGACCATGTGTTCAAACAGTCGATAACTAAGCTGTGACTGCTCATTCAATTTTTCGTAATCAAAAGTATTTCTCAGGGACGCTAAATTATTTACCGCCAAGCTCAAATTTTCAGTTTGAAACTTGTCACTAATATTATCCCATTTATCGTAGTCATCTTTGATGCCGAGCGTTGACTGCTTCATTGGGCTACGCGACAAATACTGCTTGAAAACATCCTCAAAAAAAATATTTAAGCGTTGGTTATCATCTTGTTTTTCTTTGGCGTGAAGCATCAACGCTTGAGCCGAAAATATTATGAATATAAATGGGTAACATATTGATTTTAAATAGATAAAACGGTTTTTGCTGTTCATGGTTCAGAGGCTTTTTAGTCTATGCTGCTACTTAGCACCCAACGCATCTGCCGTAAAATCATCCACTGCAATGAGTGCCATGACCTTATCATCGAAATCACGTAACTGCGCTGCTTCTTGCGCCGTTAAAATACCTTTTTCCTCCGCTTGATTTATTTGCGACGGGGTATCCTCCGCGGTCACCACACCCGATTTGCGCGCATCGAATACTTTACGCTCAAGCGGTTTTACTACCTCAGTCAATTCCAAGGCTTCCTGCAACAAGCCTAAGGGGTTATTGGGTTCGCAGAGGGTATAAATATCCTTGCACAGGCGGTTGCGTGCCTCTGTCGGATTGATAATCAGGTCAGTGATTTCCTGGGCTAATTCATCGGCAGGTGAGGAGTAGGTGCGGCCACGTGGAAAAATTATTACGCGCAATAAACCCGCTACCCAACGGTTCGGAAAATTACGTAAGAAGCCGTGTAACTGCTCCTGTGCACCATACAGTAATTTACGGCATGCCCATTCCACCATGGGCAAATCTTCGGCTGGCCGCCCCTGGTTTTCATAATGTTTCAACACCATTGAAGCCAGATAAATCGAACTGAGCACATCGCCTAAACGTGCCGATAGCAACTCCTTGCGTTTTAACTCTCCACCCAAAAACAGCATGGCGATATCTGAAGTCAGTGCGAACGAGGCGCTGTAGCGATTAATGTGCTGATAGTAGCGCCGCGTCGCGCCAGTGGCTGGGACATCGACAAACCGGGCCTGCGTTAGCGCCAATAGCAGGGAGCGGGCCGCGTTACTTAACGCGTAGCCAATGTGCCCGAACAGAGCTTTATCAAAATTTTCCAATGCTGCTTGTTCATCAGGGTTTTGTAACGCCTGCATTTCACTGAAGACAAAAGGGTGGCAGCGAATTGCGCCCTGTCCGAAAATGATCAAGCTGCGGGTCAGAATATTCGCGCCTTCCACGGTAATCGCAATTGGAATTGATTGATAACTGCGGCCGAGGTAATTTTTCGGTCCCAGCATAATGCCCTTACCACCTTGCACGTCCATGGCATCATTGGCGACTTGTCGACCCATTTCAGTATTGTGGTATTTCAGAATGGCTGATGGCACTGAAGGCTTTTCGCCCTGATCGAGTGCTGCCAGAGTCGTCTCCAGCGCCGCTGTCATCATATAGGTATTGCCTGCCATACGCCCGAGGACTTCACCGACGCCATGAAACTTACCCACTGGCAAACCGAATTGGCGACGAATACGCGCATAAGCGCCGGACGCATAAACCGCTGCTTTGCTTGCGCCAACGGCGTTGGAGGGCAAGGTAATGCCGCGTCCGACCGACAACTGTTCCACTAGCATACGCCAGCCCTGGCCCGCCATCTCCGGCCCGCCGATAATCGCATCCAGTGGTACAAACACATCCTTGCCCTGAGTCGGGCCATTTTGGAACGGAACGTTCAGCGGAAAATGGCGGCGGCCAATGGTCACACCTTCCAGCTTGGTAGAGACTAAAGCGGCGGTGATGCCATATTCATCTTTATCGCCCATCAAATGGTCGGGGTCGTAAAGCTTAAATGCCAAACCTAACACGGTCGCCACTGGCGCCAAGGTGATGTAGCGTTTATCCCAGTTTAGGCGGATCCCGACCACCTCTTTATCTTCATAGATGCCCTTGCACACGATACCCGTATCGGTAATGGCGGTTGCATCGGAGCCTACGCGTGGAGAGGTCAGCGCAAAGCAGGGGATTTCAGTGCCTTTTGCGAGGCGCGGGAGATAATACTTCTTTTGTTTTTCCGTTCCATAGTGCAGTAATAACTCGCCCGGCCCCAGCGAGTTAGGTACGCCCACCGTGGACGCCGCCACCGTACTGCGGCTGGACAGCTTCGCCAATACCTTAGATTGCGCAAAGGCTGAAAACTCCAACCCCCCATACTGTTTGGGAATAATCATCGCGAAGAATTTTTCCTTTTTCATATAGGCCCAGATATTCTTCGGCATATCCCCTAGCTCATGGGTGATTGCCCAATCGTCGAGCATGGTGCATAACTGTTCCGTCGGGCCATCGAGAAAAGCCTGTTCTTCTTCACTTAATTTCGGTGCTGGAGTGTCGTTCAACTTAGCCCAATTAGGTGAACCAGAAAACAGTTCCCCCTCCCACCAGACCGTTCCTGCTTCCAAGGCTTCGCGTTCGGTATCCGACATGCTTGGCATAACGGTACGTGCGAATTTCATCAGAGGTTGGGTAAGCCATTGGCGTCTAAGGTCAGTTACATTGAGCAAAGCGAATACGGCAAACACTCCCCAGAGGACCAATAACCAGGACGGGTGCCCGTTGCCAAAGCCGGTGTACGCCAGCAACACCGCCGCCAGAATACTGGTTGCACGTAACAGATCGACGCGTTGATAGGCAAGAATGAAAATGGTAATGAGGAACAACGAAAACCAGAAGATGCCAATTAACATGTTGAGATTTCCTTGTTTGTTGATAGTGGCTGTAAATGCGCAGGTGCGCACGGCTGAAAACTGAACTCAGACTATACCGCAAGGTGGGTGAATAGGGGTAGCCTTTCCAAGGCTATCGATGCTGAGTTGTCTCGACAAAATGGCTGAAATTGATGATAGTGCGTCTACCTGATAAAACAGAAAAACGAATAAGAAATGAAAGAAAACTTAATGATGAATGAAACTGCAGGACAAATATTTTCTATTTCGGATCCAGTCGTGTTGATGGCTACAGTGCTTTGGGCAATCAATCGTGCTCGAAAGAAATTAGTTCTGGTTAGATGGAAAGCTGCGGGAAAATAAGTTGTAGCGGTTAAAAGTAAAAATTTAGGTTAATAGTTTTGTATGTTTAAGCGGTAATGGGAAGAGCTGAACCTAATGTATTTGAATTTTAGTGCTATCGCTGTAATTCAAATCTTTGCGGATAGGAGCAACCATGTATTGGCTATTTAAAACCGAACCGGATGAATTCAGTATCGATGACCTGGAAGCTGACGGCACTGCATGCTGGGATGGCATTCGCAATTATCAGGCGCGTAACTTTTTGCGTGATAAAGTTACGGTAGGTGATAGTGTGTTTATTTACCACAGCAGTTGTGCGCGTCCGGGGATTGCTGGTCAGGCCGAGGTGATCAAAGCCGCTTACCCGGACCCTGCACAGTTTGACGCCGAGAGTCGTTATTACGATGCTAAGGCAACAAAGAACAACCCGCGCTGGTTCTGTGTGGATGTTTGCTGGCGAGCCACCTTTGCTGAGGTGTTGCCACTGGCCCAGTTAAAACAACTACCAGCGTTGGCGGATATGCTGTTGCTAAAGCAGGGGCGGTTGTCCGTACAGCCTGTCACTGCTGAGCAATGGCGACTGATCGAAGGTATTATCGATTGATAAGGCCCAAACTGGGGTTATCGCAAATAAGAGGTGCTGTTTGCCAAGATGCGGGTTTATGCCCTTGGTCGTAAGTAACATTCCTTTACCGGAAAAGCAGTCCAAAAAAAACGGCGGCAATGTAATGCCGCCGTTCTTCATTTTCCAGCCTTAAATAACACTGTCGAGTTTCCTCTTTGCCTCAAAGCAGGTCAAAACGATCGAGGTTCATTACCTTGTTCCAAGCGTTCACAAAGTCGGTGACGAATTTCTCACCCGAGTTGTTGAACGCATAGGTTTCAGCGACAGCGCGTAATTCACTGTTGGAACCAAAGATAAGGTCAACCGGGGTGGCAGTCCATTTCACTTTACCGGTTGCCCGATCACGGCCTTCGTAAATGCCATCAAGCTTGGATGACTT
>Ga0070727_10000856_pt1 | contig 34566 bp, 26 predicted proteins | sample tdAd472_FD_66722 | JGI IMG/M metagenome (GOLD analysis project Ga0070727, IMG submission 66722) | Marine sediment microbial communities from the Atlantic coast under amendment with organic carbon and nitrate - tdAd47.2 | ecosystem: Environmental > Aquatic > Marine > Coastal > Sediment | place... | reverse complement strand
TGTGACGGGGTGGGGGGTGACCCCCCGGAAGACCCAGGGTCATGCTGTGGGGGGGTCGGAGTCACAGCCCGGATGACCCAGGGTCATGCTGTGACGGGGTGGGGGGTGACCCCCCGGAAGACCCAGGGTCATGCTGTGGGGGGGTCGGAGTCGCGACCCGGATGACCCAGGGTCATGCTGTGACGGGGTGGGGGGTGACCCCCCCTGGGTCCGGGGGCATGCCGGAGACAGGGGTTACAGCGGCGGGGGTGAGCACAGGCCCTGCAGACCGAACCAGCCCCTTCCACAGAAGGAGTTAGGGGTCCTGCGGCGCTCGTTCCTGGCTGAGAGCGGCTGTCGTGCGATTCGGTCGCAGCGACGGCTGCCTAGCGCAGGTGTGCCCGCGCTTGCTCGCGGAGCCTGCGGGTCTCCTCGGTGCGATTGGGCGAGAGCCCGCCCAGCTGCAGGGCGCGGTCGAGGTCCCCGAAGGCCTGGGCGTAGCGTGCGAACTCGACCAGCAGGGCGCCGCGGTCGGCGTAGACCCGCCCCAGGTTCCTCGGCTGGAGCTCGATCGCACGGGCGTAGTCGACCAGCGCACCGTTGGAGTCGCCGAGCTCGGAGCGAGACAAGGCGCGGCGGTGGAGGGCGCCTGGGTGTCGCGGGTCGAGCTCGAGCAGGGAGTCGAGGGTTGCTACGGCCTCGGCGTGGCGGGCCTGGGTCTGGTAGATCACGGCGCGTGCAAACAGGGCCCCCGGTCTTGGGGGCTAGCTCCAGCGCGCGGTCCAGGTCCGCGAGCGCGTCGGCGTGGCGCTGCTCCACCATACACCGACGCTAGCCGCGCTCCCGCGGTGGACACGAGCCCAAGGCCTGCAGTGACGATTCAATGACTGCGAATGCCGTGCGCGGCCGCTACAATGCCAGCCGAGGACGTCATGGCCGAGAAGCTCTACGAGATCGAAGTCCGCAAGGTGCTCCCCACCGAGCATGGGATCGCGGTCTTGCTGGGCAACGACGAGCAGGCCTTCGTGATGCATATCGGGACCAACGAAGGCGCCGCGCTGATCCGCGCGCTGAAGGGCGAGGTCACCGAGCGTCCGCTGACCCACGACCTGCTCGAGTACGTGATCGACGGGTTCGAGGTCCAGATCAAGCACGTGGTGATCTCGGATATCGTCGACCGCACCTTCTGCGCGACCCTGACCCTCGAGCAGCGCTGCAAGAACGGCGACGAGTGGTCGGGCCTGACCAACGAGGTCAAGATCGACGCTCGCCCGTCGGATTGCATCGTGCTCGCCGTCAAGCGCGGCGCGCCGATCTTCGTCTCCGACGTGGTGCTCGAGCAGGTCCCCAACGCGATCGCCAAGGAGGCCAAGCGCAAGGGCCCCCTCGGCTTGAGCGACTTCACCAGCTTCCAGGACCAGCTCGACAACATGGACTTCGACGAGCTGCTGGGAGCCGACGAGGATTGAACGACGCGGTCCCCGACCCGCGCGCCGAGCTGCGCGCGTTGACCTCGGGGTTCCTCGCCCACGCCGAGCTCGACGCCCTGATGGGCCTCAGCGCGGTCCCCATGCCCGCGCCCGCGGCTGAGCCTGCGCCCGGCCGGGCTCCCGCGGCTGAGCCTGCGCCCCGCCGGGCTGTCCCTCCCGCGGCCCGGCGCCCGAGCAGCCCTTCTGCGCCGGCGCCTGCGCGCGCGCCCGCTGACGACGCAGGGCTCGCCCAGCGGCGGGCCGAGAACGAGCAGAAGCTCGGCGCGCTGGCGCGACGGATGGCCGGCTGCACCCAGTGCAAGCTCTCCGAGGGGCGGACGAACCTCGTGTTCGGCCAGGGCGACGCGGTGGCCGAGATCGCGTTCGTCGGCGAGGGCCCAGGGCGCATGGAGGACGAGCGCGGCCTCGCGTTCTGCGGGCCGTCCGGCGACCTGCTGAGCAAAATGATCCAGGCGATGGGGATCGAGCGCAGCGACGCGTTCATCTGCAACGTGGTCAAGTGCCGTCCACCCGGTAACCGCAACCCGCAGCCCGACGAAATGGGCACCTGCCTGCCCTTCCTCCGCGAGCAGCTCTCGATCGTGCGCCCCAAGGTGATCGTGGCCCTGGGCAAGACCGCCGCCGTCGGCCTCGGCCTCCTGGCCCCCAACGAGGGCCTCGGTCGCAACCGAGGGCGCGAACTGTCGTGGGAGGGGATCCCCGTGATCCTCACCTACCATCCGGCCTACCTGCTGCGGACGCCCGCCGACAAGCGCAAGACGTGGCAGGACTTGCAGCGTGCCTTCCCCTACATGTCGCGGCGCAAGGCCTAGCCGCCCGAACCCGAACCCGCTGGGCTTCGTGAGGGACCAGGGGAGGGCGTTTCATACTCCCAGCGCGCAGTCGTGTTCGGACGCAATCCCATGCACGTAGTCACCTTGACAGCCTCCGGGGTGTTACCTACACTCCCTGGCTTAGCATTAATCCTTTGTTTTCAAGGGAGTGGCTCCCAGAGCCACCTCACAACGGGGTAGGGCGTCTATGGCTGTGTGGGGCCTGGACATCGGACGGTCCGCGTTAAAGGCGGTCAAGCTGCGCTCGACCGGCGACGGCATCGAGATTCTCGCCGTCGAGCACATTCCGTATCCGATCGAAGAAGACGAGGACGAGCTTCAGGAGGCGAAAGTCGAAGCCCTGAGCACGTTCCTCGAGAACCAACGCATCAGCTCCTCCGACCAGGTGGTCGTGGGCCTGGCGGGGCTGCACGCGTTCAGCCGGTTCATCAAGCTCCCGCCGGTGGACGCCGGGCAGGTCGAGAAGCTGGTGCGCCTCGAGGCGCAGCAGCAGATCCCCTTCCCCATCGCCGAGGTCAACTGGGACTTCGTGCGCGTCAGCCACGAAGAGGGCGAAGAGGTCGAGGTCGGGATCTTCGCGACCCGCAGCGAGCTCGTCGACGGGTTCCTCTCGGACCTGCGCGACGGCGGCGTCAACCCGGACATCGTGACCATCGCGCCGTTGGCGATCTACAACTTCGTGCGCACCAGCTACCCGAACCAGAGCGGCGGGACGGTGGTGCTCGACATTGGCGCCGAGCACACCGACCTCGTGATCATCGAGGGGGACCGGTTCTGGATTCGTAACCTGCGGATCGCTGGCAACGACATCACCAAGGCCCTCGCCGAGCGCTTCAAGGTCCCCTTCAAGCAGGCCGAGAAGCTCAAGCGCTCGTCGAGCAAGAGCTCCCAGGCGAAGAAGATCTTCAGCAGCATGCAGGGCACGCTGAAGGACTTCGTGGGCGAGATCCACCGCTCGGTCGGGTTCTTCAAGAGCCAGGCCGAAGACCTCACGATCAAGCGCGTGCTGCTCCTGGGCGACGGCGCCAAGCTGAAGAACCTCAGCCGCTTCCTCAAGGAGCAGCTCCAGCTCAAGGTCAGCAAGGCCACCCAGTTGGAGGACATGTTCCTCCTCGACGACGAGGTCGACGTCGACACCCTCGACAAGCACCTGATGGGCTTCGCGGTCTCCATCGGCCTCGCGCTGCAAGGGGCTGGCGAGGCGCCCTGCACCGTGGACCTCTCGCCCCAGGACGTGCAGATCAACCGCGAGCTGAAGAACAAGCTCCCGTTCGCGATCGGGGCGGCGGTCGTCGCCTGGCTCACGTTCTTGATCGCCTACTTCCACGCCTCGAGCATGCAGGCCAAGGTCGACGAGGCCTCGAAGACCGCCGGCGGCGTGACGAGCATCCAGAACGTGCAGACTCAGGCCGAGGGTCTGACCGACCTCTCCCAGTTCAAGCAGCAGGCCAAGAGCTACACCGCCCTCGGCGGCGGGCGCGTGTTCCTGCTCGAGCTGCTCGACGCCCTGCGCCAGGTGCTGCCCAAGGACAACGGCAAGCTGGTCGCGTGGGACCACAAGCTGCAGTCGACCGACGAGCTGGTGCCCCAGGTTCGCCGCTACGCGGAGAAGATCCGCGACGAGAAGCCCGACGACGACAAGCTGTGGCTGCTCGAGCTGGACATCAAGCACCAGAAGGACGACGAGCACCCCGAGCGTCACGAGGTGCGGATCGTGGTCGCCAAGAAGGTGCCCGACTCCAAGCGCTCCGAGTGGCAGGCGCTGCGCGAGGAGATCATCACGGAGTTCGGGGACACCCTCGCCAAGCAGCTCTCGGGCGCCCCGTTCCACGTCCGCCGCAAGACCGGGGACGAATACACCTGGGGCGAGATCGACCCCGGTGACGCCCAGGAGCTCGGCGGGCTCGCCGAGTCTCAGGCGAACCAGGTCGACACCGGGCGCTTCTACTCGGTCATGCTCGAGTTCTCCTTCGAGGTCGGCGTGCCCGAGCCGCCACCCGAGCCGCCGCCGCCTGCAGAAGACGAGGCGGGCGCCGACGGCGAGCTCATCCTCGACCCGCCAGGGGGCAAGTAGCCATGAGCGGTCAACCGAACCCCAAGGACCTGATCCTGCAGAACAAGGGTCTGGTGATCGTCTACGCGGTCGCCTTGATCCCGCTGATCGCCTACTTCGTGGTGATCGGCGGCATGAAGGACGCGACGACCGCCAAGCTGAACGCGTTGCAGCGCAACAGCAAGACCCTCGAGGGCTTCGCGCGGCGGGTCGACAACCCCGACCCAGCCAACCCGGTCTACACCAACAAGGACATCGAGCGGCTCACCGAGCTGCAGGCCAAGTATCAAGAAGAGGTCGACAGCCTCGGCAGTGTGGTGGAGGCCCGCGACAAGCCCCTCGAGCGCAAGTTCGAGAAGTTCGTCGGCAAGGACAAGATCGACACCGACGACTTCAACGCCGAGCTGCGGGTGCGGCTGGCGAACCTCGCCAGCGCGGAGCGCTTCCAGGCGCTGGTGACGGACCCCGACAACGAGGACCGGCTGTTCACCAACCAGGAGAAGGCGGCGGACCCCTCGGGGATCACCACGATCCAGAAGCGCTTCTGGATTCAAGAGGCCCTGCTCGAGGCGCTGAAGAAGGGCGGAGCCCTGCGCCTGGCGAGCGAGATCGAGTTCCTGCCAGCTCCGACCGAGGAGGAGCCCGCCTACAAGCGCGTGCCCGTGCGGCTGTCCTTCTACGCCCAGGGCAAGGACATTCCCTTCGTGGTGCGGGAGGTCCTCGCGCGGAACATCTCCTTCCGGGTCGTCCGGATGAAGGTCGAGAAAGCGGCCTGGCGGATTCGCCACGACTTCAACCCCCAGTTCGAGATCCAGCTCGACGGACTCGTGTTCGAGAAGCCGGTCTACGAGGTCGAGCTCGAGGACCACGAGTCCTTCGGCGACTGGACGCGCTGGGTGCCCGAGCCTCCGCTGAAGATCGAGCTGGAGATCGAGGCCTTCGACTTCAACAACGAGCCCGAGTAGGACGGTCGCTATGGACCCCAAGCTGCTACTGCTCAAGCACTTCGAGAAGCTGATCCTCGGCGGGTTCGTCGTGTGGTTGCTGTTCATTGCCTCGGGCTTGCTCGGCACGCCCCCGGCCCTCGAGCAGGCGACCGGCGTCGGCGCGGCGATGGAGAAGGTGAAGAAGTACGTCAACAACGAGGTCTCCACCGAGGACCCCAAGGGCCCCGGCTGGAAGGCCGAGCTCGAGCGCAAGCTCGACCCGGGCGCGATCCCGGCTGCCGAGCCGTGGCCGACCTGGCTCGCCCACCGGCGCCCGGGGATCGTCTACTACGTCGAGGTGATCGATAAGACGTTCACCGCCCAGCACGGGGGGCCCATCGACGTCACCGGCGACACCTCGGCCCAGGGCAAGATCCAGCTCAACTGGGACGTGAGCCCCGACACCAAGTACGTGACGTGCTCCTACGAGGTGTGGCGCAGCGTCGACCAGAAGGACGAGTGGGAGAAGGTCGGCGAGACCGAAGAGCTGACCTTCACCGACAGCAAGATCTCGACCCGCCTCTCCTACGTCTACAAGGTGGTGAGCGTCGCGGTGCTCGACAAGACGCACCCGATCTTCGCGGACCCCGAGAACCAGGTCTCGCTCCCCGACGCCGAGAAGCGAGTCGAGAGCCCCGTGGTCGGCCCCTACGCGACCGAACGCGAGATCCAGATCATTCCCGTCTCGACCGACCCCATGACCGAGGAGATCGAGATCCGTCAGCCCGACTTCGAGGAGAGCTGCAACGTCCAGGTCCGCAAGCTGATCAACGGCAAGTGGGAGGAGAAGGCCTTCTACCGGATCAAGGTCGGCGACCCGATCGGCGAGAAGAAGGGGCGCATGGACTACACCACCGGCGCCGTGCTGGCCGACGTGCTCCTCGACGAGGAGCCGACCTCGGGGCTGCGCAAGGTCAAGGTGATCAAGATCCGCTGGCCCGACGGCCAGGAGGAGGTCGTCAAGAGCGACGACCCCCGGATCGGCGGCCAATAGCGCTCCCTCCTCCAGCAGGGAAGTCCGAACCACCGCGTGAGCTTTGGCTCGCGCGGTTTTCTATTGGTTCAGGAGGAGTGGAACCTGCTTCGCGCGCGCGGCGTGTCCCTCACTGGAGGAACGCATGCACGAACTCTGGATTCGAGCCATCCGATACTCGAGCGTGGGGGCGCTGGCCGTCGCGCTGACTGGCGCCGCGGGCGCCGCGAGCCAGGTCCTCGCGACTCCGGCGGTGCCTCGACCCGAGGTCTACCTCGAGAAGAGCCTGGCCCACCTCGAGGCGCCCAGCCAGCTCTCCCTCGCCCCCCCGCCCTGGCGCGAGCAGCTGGAGGAGGCGCTGAACCCTGAGCGCGTGCCCGCCGCGGAGGCCTGGCCGACGTGGCTCGCCCACCGCCGGCCGGGGATCGTCTACCACGTGCCGCCGCCCCCGCCCGCCCGTGTGCGCGAGCACGGCGAGCTGGAGCTCGAGGCCAGCGCGGGCCGGGGTGAGGTCTCCCTCGCCTGGCAGGCCCCCGACCTCGAGGGCCTCGAGCTGACGGGCTACCGGGTGGAGCGCTTGAGCGGAGGGGGGTGGGTCGAGCTGGCGGAGCTGGGCTTCGAGGCCACGAGCTGGAGCGAACGGGTCGCCGGCGACGGGGCCCTCCGCTACCGCCTGACCTCGACGGTGCAGACCGACGACCACACCGAGCTCGACCCCGAGCTGGCCACCCGCAGCGCCGAGGTCAGCGTGTCGGGCCTGCTCACCTGGGCCGTGGTCCCGCGCAAGCAGCTGAACCTGGCGGATGGCCGTGTGGGGGTCCAGCTCGAGCTCTATCGCTGGACCGGAGAACGCTTCGTCCGCAGTCTGCACACCGTGCGCCAGGGAGCACCCATCGGCGACAGCGGGCTCGTGCTCGCCGAGGTCGAGCCCCGCGACGGGACCCTCGCCGTGCGGGTCGGCGTCGCGGATGGCAGCACGGGGCCGGGCCTCGACCCACAGCGCTGGTGGTCCGACGCGGACCGCCCCAGAGGATCACGCTAAACACCTAATACCAAGGGACTTGCGGGGTCACGGCCACGTCACGGACGAGTCATCGGCGAAAGTCGGGTGAGGCACTCTAAAGCCTTTCCACGCCAAGGGAAGCGTGTTACTATTCCGCCCGTGGCCATGCCCCCGAACTGCATCCCCGGCAGCGCGCGCCTGGGGAGTCAACCGGGTTCCAGAAAGAGCTGAGATTCCCATGTCGAACCCTCGTGCTCGGCTGCTGATCGCGGCGACGATCAGCTGCGCCTTCCTGGGTTGCCGGGGTGAAGAGCAGGCGCCTGCTCCTCGCCAAAAGCCGGCCAAGCCTCAACCCGCAGCGCCCAAGCAAGCGCCCAAGCAGGATCCGGAGCCGCTGTTCGCGCCTCCCCCTGAGGGCGACGACGGCTTCGGCGGTGGTCAGGGTGGCGGCGGCGCCCTCGGCGACCTCGCGAAGGAGTTGACCCTCGCCGAGCAGGAGAAGAAGGCGCTCGCCAAGAACTACCTCAAGACGGGCAAGAACCTCTACATGCAGCTGCGCTACCGCGAGGCGGTGCAGCACCTCTCCCGCTCGACCAAGCTCGACCCGGGCCTGATCGAGGCGCGGAACCTGCTGGACCGCGCGGAGTACCTCACGGGCACCGGGCGCACCGGTCAGTTCCGGGAGCCCGTGCGCGTGCTCGTCGAGCAGCGCCTGGCGCGCATGGAGCAGTCCAAGTTCGAGCTGCAGCGCCTGTTCAACGAGGGCGAGCTGCTCATGAAGCGCGATCGCTTCAACGAGGCCCAGGAGCGCTTCCAGCGGGTCAAGGAAGGCCTGCGTTGGCTGCCCTTCCGCATCGACGACGGCGAGCTCGAGCGCAAGGCCGACGAGCGGATCTCCACCGCCAAGCTCAAGGGCGCCGAGCAGGAGCGACTGCGCCGGCAAATGCTCCGTGACGCGGCCGCGCGCAGCGCCGAGTACGAGCGCGCCAACCGCCAGCGCGCCCTCGAGGCGAGCATTCGCGCGCTGTATGAGAACGCCAAGGACGCCTTCCGCGCCAACCAGTTCGGCAAGTGCGTGCGCCTCTGCGACGACATCCTCCGCCGCCGGCCCGACCACGCCGAGGCCGGTCGCCTGCAGGAGCGCGCCGAAGAGGCCGCCTACCGCCACCGGGTCAAGCAGAGCTACCGCGACCGCGTCGAGCACCTCCGCCGTCAGCTGGAGTGGATCGAGAAGTCCGCGATCCCGACCCAGGTGCTGTATCAGTTCCCCACGGCCGAGGAGTGGGCCCGCGTCAGCGCCCGCGACACCGGCCTCGAGAGCCTGCTGCGCCGGGGCGAAGTCAGCGACGAGGAGCAGGAGATCAACAGCCGGCTGGAGACCCAGTCGCTGAACCTGGACTTCCCCCGCGACACGACCTTCGAGGAGGCGCTCGAGTTCCTCCGTCTGGCCACCGGCCTCAACTACGTGCTCTCCAAGGGCGCCAAGGAGCTGGTCGAGAACGAGGGCCCCACGATCTCGGCGGGCCTCAAGGTCAACCAGGTCAAGTTCCGCAACGCCCTCGACCTGATCCTCGACGCCACCGGCGGCGACCTGCAGTGGCGGGTCGAAGACGGCGTGGTGAAGATCTACAGCGGCGAGGACGAGGTCGAAGAGCTGATCCTGCGCTTCTACGACGTGACCGAGATCGTCAACTCGCCCCCCGACTTCCCCGCGCCCACCCTGGGCCTGAACCTGGGTCAGATCGACGGCGGCGCCGGTGGCGGCGGCGGCGGGAACATCCTGAACCTCGACGACGAGGACGAGGAGAGCGGCGGCGGGTTCACCTCCGACGTGCTGGTCGACCTCGTCAACACGCGGCTGGGTGAGAGCGACGACGAGGGCTCGGTCGAGTACTCCGGCGGGATCCTGATCGTGCGCAAGCCCCTCGAGGCCCACAAGCGAATCATCAAGCTGCTCGACGCTCTGCGGGAAACCGTGGGCGTGATGGTCACCGTCGAAGCCCGCTTCGTGCAGGTCCAGGAGAACATGCTCGAGCACGTGGGCATCGACTTCGTCAACCAGGGTCAGTCCGCGGTGGCGTTGCCCCCGGACACCTTCGGGGTGATCAACAACCCCCGCGGTCTGGGCAACGGCCCCGGCGCGGTCAACGTCGGCTACAACTACACCGACGCCCAGGGTCAGACCAACATCCGCGGCGCGGTCACCAACGCGCTCAGCTCGTTGGCCCCTGCAGGTCTGCCGTTCAACATCACCCCCTCGGGTGGTCTGGCGCTGCAGTACAACTTCCTCGACGACTTCCAGCTCCAGGCGCTGATGGACATGGTCCGCAAGACGCAGCGGCAGAAGGTCGTCAACGCCCCGCGGATCACGGTCTTCAACGGCCAGCGCTCCCACGTGCTGAACATCAACCAGCGCGCCTACATTCAGGACGTCGAGGTCAACCAGACCGGCGTGATCCCGGTGCTGAACCCGGTGATCGGCGTGCTCAACGCGGGCGCGATCCTCGAGGTCCGCCCGGCGGTCAGCCACGACCGGCGCTACGTGACCGTCGAGGTCCAGCCCACCCTGGCCACCGAGCTCCAGCCCCGGATCCCGGCGCCGGTGACCCTGGCCAACGGCTTCACCTCGATCCCGATCGAGCTGCCCGTGATCACGGTCCAGAAGCTGCGGGCGACCGTCACGATTCCCGACGGGGGCACGGTGCTCCTGGGTGGTCTGAAGAACTACGACGAGTTCGAGGGCGAGGTCGGCGTGCCGTTCCTGGTGAACGTGCCGCTCCTCAATAACCTCTTCCGGCGTCAGGCTTTCCACAAGCTGAAGTCCAGCCTGGTGGTCCTGATCAAGGCAGACATCACCGTCGCCCGCGACGAGGAACGTCGTCGGTTCGGGAAGTAGGGGCGAGACAAGGATTTGGGGGCGGTTCGCCGCCCGCACCCGTGGTCATCCCCTGCGTCTTGGGTTAACCTCGGGGCCGTCGATCACAACGCGCGCCTCCTCCGGCGCGCGGTGTCGTTTGAACCCATCGGGAACTAGCTGAGGTCTGGCGGGGTATCGATCAGCATGAACAGTACACACTGGGTCCTTTCGCTCTCTTCCCTCTTGCTCGCCGCAGGCGGCGCGCTCGGCGCTGGTGCCGAAGTCGTCCTCACCAATGGCGATACGATCGACGCCAAAGAAGTCGTCGAAGCCACCGGCGAGAAGGTCGTCGTCAAAGGCCAGCGCGGCACGCAGTCCTTCGACGCCAACGAGGTCGTGCGCGTCGTCGACGGCAGCGACACGCGCCTGAACCGCGCGCTGCGCATGGCCGAGAAGGGCGGCGACTACAAGGAGACCCGCAGCGCGTTCATCGACGCGATCAAGAAGGGCGACCGCAACATCAAGCCCTACGCCGAGTACTTCCTCGGCGAGTTCTTCGAGCGCAACAACCAGGAGAGCTCGGCGATCAAGGCCTACACCAACGTCGCCAAGCACGACTCGCGCCACTTCTACGCCGCCAAGGGCCTCTATCGCGCCCACGTGCTGCAGCTGGCCACCGGCAACAAGGCCGACGCGATCAAGTCCCTCGACCAGCTCGCGTCGGGCAAGCTGGGCTCGTTCTGGAAGGAGAAGGGCGGCTTCGCCAAGGCCCAGCTCGAGGTCGACAGCAACCCCAAGTCGGCCAAGAGCACCTTCGAGGCGCTCTCCAAGAGCGCCAGCTCCGACGAGATCAAGGAGCTCTCCAAGTGCGGCGTGGCCCAGGCCGAGATCAACAGCGGCGGCGACGTCAACCAGGCCCTGACCCGTCTCCAGCGCGTGCTCGGCGACTCCACCGACGGCGCGGTCCGTGGATACGCGCTCAAGGGCGTGGGCGACTGCCTGGCCAAGCAAGGGAAGAACGAGGAGGCGATGACCGCCTACCTCAAGAGCATGCTGCTCTATCCCTCCAACGCCCAGGCGGGCACCGCCGCCGCCGGCGCGGCGAAGGTCTCCAAGGCCATGGGGCTCGGCGCCGAGGCGCGCCTGAACCAGCTCGCGCGCTCGCCGATCGGAGCCCCGGACTACTCCGGCGACGCGCCCGAGTTCGAGGTCCTGCTGCGCTGCCTGCAGAACGTCTCGGCGAACATCGTGCTCAAGTTCGCCCCCGAGGCGATCAAGAAGGCCAACGGCCCGGAGAAGGCCGACCTGGAGTTCCTCCGCGCCGACGCGCTGAACAGCGTGGGCCGCAGCAACAACGACACGGCCAAGCTCAAGGAGTTCGAGGACCTGATCAAGGAGCTGCGCAAGAAGTATCCCAAGCACGACCGCGCCTCGAGCGCCGGGCTCGACACCTTCCTCGCCGCGAAGAACCGCGCCCTCGCCAAGATCGCCCAGGCCCAGGACGAGAAGGACAAGGACAAGCGCGAGACCATGCTCAAGGAGGGCCGCGCGCTCTTCGACGAGGTGCTGGAGCCCATGGCCCAGCAGATCAAGAAGTGGTCGGCGCAGATCAACGAGATGCTCGACAAAGAGGTCGACATCGACCCCAGCGACCTGAAGGCCCAGCGCGAGGCGGCGGACAAGCGCAAGGAGCTCGAGTTCCAGCGCGACAAGGCGAACCTGCTCTACGCCGAGGCGCTGCAGTCCTACGCCGAGAGCTACGACGCCGAGAGCCCCGAGCGCAAGGAGCGCTTGGGTAAGCTGCTCGACACCTACGGCGACGTGATCGACAACTGCGGGATCTGGTTCTTCCGCTGCGAGGCGTCGCTGGGCATGGGCCAGGTGCTCCTCGCCCTCGAGCGCTACGAGGACGCGATCCCTACGTTCCAGGAGGTCGTGGAATACGGCCGCCCGGAGTGGGACGTGAATCACCCGTCCATCGACCCCAAGCAGCGCGAGTGGGCGGTGGGCCTGATCCGCGACTTCGTGATCCGCGGCTACCACGGCTGGATCCAGTCGTTGAACATGTCGGGCAACGGCAAGCGCGCGTTCGAAGTGATCAGCGCGATCGGTGAGAACGAGTTCGCCAACGACTGGCGCGAGCACCCGGCCGGGATCCTGATCACCTTCGGCGCCTCCAAGGCGCTGGCGGGCATGGGCCGGGGCGCCGAGGGCGCCAACCAGCTGTTCGCGATCATCGAGCGCGACAAGGCCGACCCCAACAGCCCCAAGATCCCCAGCCTGGGCATGGGGCGCATGGGCGCCGGCGCCTGCAAGGCGCTCAGCGAGCTCTCCGACCAGACCGGCGGTGAGATCTACTCGCCGGAGATCCAATACCACGTGGGGATCGGCTACTTCCTCCGCGAGCGCCGCGCGGCGGCGATCTCGGCCTTCAAGGGCGTGCTGACCGCGGCCCGCACCCGCAAGGAGCGCGAGGAGTGGGTCCCCAAGGCGGTCCAGGAGATCGGCAAGCTGCTCTTCAACCAGGAGCGCTACCTCGAGGCGACCCTCGCCTACGAGACGATCTTCAAGGAGTTCCCCGAGCACCCAGACGCCGAGGGCGCGGTGAAGTACGCGCTCTCCGCCGCCAAGCGCGCGGTGACCCAGTTCGGCGAGGACGTGGCCAACAAGGGCACCCCGATCGCCGACCTCTACAACCGGATCCAGCTCGGCGCCGCCGACGTCGACGAGGACGCCGCGATCAAGGTGTTCATCAACGACGCCGCCGAGCAGCAGAAGAAGCGCCGCTGGCTCGAGGCGGCCAAGGCCTACCTCAAGGTCCCGGAGACGAACGACGGCAAGCCGGTCCGCCTGCGCGCCAACGCCGAGGCCAACGCCGGCTACTGCTTCTTCAAGGCCTTCCAGGACAGCAAGGACGAGAAGCTGCTCGGGCAGGCGCGCGACACCCTGCTCAGCGCGGGCAAGCTGGCGCGCAAGCTCAAGGACGACGAGTCCTTCGCGTTGGCCTGCTACTACCTCGGTCAGCTCGAGAACGAGACCGAGCAGTACGCCAAGGCCGAGGCCGCGCTCAGCCCCTTCGACGGCCCGCTGAGTGAGACCAAGCGCGTGGTCCCCGCCCGCTACGAGCAGGTGCGCGCTTTCCTCGGGCAGAACAAGCTCTCCGAGGCGGAGGCCTGCTTCGAGAAGGTCTCCGGGAAGTCCGACGACCGCTACTACCAGTACATCGCCTACACGCTGATGACCGACCTGCGCGAGCGGGCGACCAAGACCGAGAAGATCGAGGAGTCGCGCGCGTTCAACGCCAAGGCCGGCAACTACTGCAAGGCCTGGTTCGGCGCCACCGACCGCAAGAAGCTCAAGGACGCCCACTACTGGCTCACCGGCTCGATCCTGTTCACCGGGGGCGAGTGGGCTGCCACCGTGGAGTGCTACCAGGAGCTGTTCAAGCGCTGGCCGCGCCCGGCCCTCGACGGCGAGAAGGAGACCAGCGCGCTGCACTCGAAGTACGACCGCGCCGAGGCGCGGGTGGGCTTCGCGCTCTGGAAGCAGGGCAAGCACAAGCAGGCCCTCGACGTCTTGCTGCCCCTCTCCCAGACCGTCTACGCCATGACCCGCGGCAAGACCCGCACCATGCGCGGGGTCTTCAAGGAGCGCGTGCGCGACAAGGCCCTCAACAAGTGGTTCGTCGTGATCGAGGTCGACGGCAAGGAGGAGCGCTGGCTCGAGCTCAGCCGCGCCGGCAGCTCGTTCAACTGCGTCCCCGACGCGAAGAAGGACAACTTCTCGGACACCGACCGCCGGGACCTGGCGCGCACCATGATGCGCGACCCCATGGTCGTGCACGCGGCCGCCTACGCCTCCTGGGACCTCTACCAGGAGACCAAGGACGAGAAGCTCCTCGCCGACACGGTCACCAGCGCGTTCAACGAGCTGCGCTACACCATGCACAAGGCGGTGGACGACTCGCAGTGGAAGACCCTCTGCCTCGACACCCGCTTCGAGCAGACCGACTACGTGCTCGCGCGCTGGGACGGCGACCTGGCCTACCTGCGGCTGAAAATGGCCCGCGAGGAGTGGGGCGAGGTCGCGGGTGACATCGAGACCATGAAGCAGCTCAAGACCTTCGACCAGGCGCCCAAGCCGGTCCAGGAGGAGCTGAACGAGATCCTCAAGGAAGCGAAGGGGAAGCAGTAATGGCCGGCATGCAGCGCGCGATCGCATTCACCCTCTGCCTCCTGTGCTTCACGGGCCTGCAGGCCGACGCCCAGGCCCGGCGAGGCCGCGGCGGGCGCACCCCGCAGAAGGACAAGGTCGAGCCCTCGCGGGCGACGATCATCACCGACAACGGGAGCGAGATCCGCGACGCGTTGATCAAGAAGGAGACCTTCGCCGAGATCGTCTACGCGACGGACAGCCGCGGGCGCAACGACAAGAAGCTCCGCGGCGAAGAGGTCAAGGAGATCCGCTTCGACGACGCCCCGCCGGAGTTCATGAGCGGGCTCAGCCAGCTCCGCGCCGGGCGCTACGACCGCGCGGCCAAGTCGTTCGCCGAGGCGCGCAAGGCCAAGCTCGCCTGGACCAGCGCCCACTGCACGCTCTACATGGGCGAGGCCCTGCGCATGGCCGAGGACTACTCCGCGGCGATCGGCGAATACGAGAAGCTGCTCAAGAACGACGCCGACCACTTCCTCGCCCCCGCGGCGATCTACGGGTTGGGCATGGCCCAGGCCGGCGACAAGAAGCTCAGCGCCGCCCTCGACAACTTCAAGAAGCTCGACCGCGGCTTCGGCGATTACTGGCGGGTGAAGGGCAAGATCGGCGAGGGCAACGCCTACCTCGCCCAGGACAAGTTCACCGACTCCCTGCGGGCCTTCGGTATCGCCACCGACCAGGCGGGCCGCGGCCCGCTGCGCAGCGAGGCGATCGTCGGCCAGGGGCGGGCCTACGTGCTCAGCAAGCAGTACGACAAGGCCAACCAGCTCTTCGACGACCTGCTCCGCGGCTCGACCCTCGACCCCGAGGTCGCGGGCGCGGCCTGGGCTGGGCGGGGCGACATTCGCTACGCCGAGGCCGAGCAGGAGAACATGGACAAGGACGCGCTGAAGAAGGCCCTGATCGCGTATCAGACCTGCGCCACCCAGTTCGCGGGCGTCCCCAACTCCTACGCCAAGTCGCTCTACATGTCGGCCCAGATCTACCGCAAGCTGAAGATGCCCAAGCTGGCCGAATACATGGAGAAGGAGCTGCTCGACTCACGTCCGGGCAGCCCCTGGGCCAAGAAGCTCAAGTGAGCGAAATGGTTCACACAACGCGGACAAAGCGGGCCTTGCAAACCGATAACACCATGACATTTAATGAATTCCGCACGGACGGGGCGCTGGTCCCCGCGTCCAAGGAGAGTTCGGCTTCGTGATCACCAAAGCCAAGATTTCAATCCTGTTCCGGGTGGCCCTGCTGCTGGTCTGCATGGCCCTCTTCGCCGACATGGGCTTCGCCCAGGAGGGCGGAGACGCCCCCGCGCCGGGCTCCGGCGGCGAGTCCATGACCGCCCTCGACTTCATCCGCTACGGCGGCTTGATCGGCGGCGTGCTGATCGCGGCTTCGGTCGCGGGCCTCGGCATGTCCATCGAGCGCGCGATCGGCCTCAAGCGCGACAACATCGTGCCGCCGCACGTGCTCGATCAGCTCGAGGGGCTGTTCGAGGAGGAGGAGTTCGAGGAGGCGATGACCGTCTGCGAGTCGCAGCCGTGCTTCCTCACCAACGTGATCGCGGCCGGGCTGCCCAAGATCGGCACCAGCTGGGAGAACATCTCCGACAGCATGCGCGAGGTCGGCGACTTCGAGGCGACCAAGCTTCAGCAGTCGATCTCGTACATCAACCTGATCGTGAACACCGCGCCCATGATCGGCCTGTTCGGCACGGTGACCGGCATGATCGGCGCGTTCCAGGTGATCGCGAGCGCGACCACGGCCCCTTCGCCGAAGGAGCTGGCGGGCGGTATCCAGCAGGCGCTGGTCACCACCTGCATGGGCCTCGCGGTCTCGATCCCCTTCGCGTTCGTCTACTTCTACTTCCGCAACAAGGTGCAGCGCCAGATCCTCGAGGTCGCGGCGATCTCCGACGAGCTGATGGACCGGTTCAAGGAATAACGGTCCGGGCCCCAGCGGAGGAGGCGTAGCATGGCGAAGAAATCACGGGTAGCGCAAGATCCAGAGCCGAAGCTGGACCTCACGCCCATGATCGACATCGTGTTCAACCTGATCATCTTCTTCATGATCGTGTCGGACATGTCGAACCTCGACATGGAGGAGATCTCGCTCCCCTTCGCCGACCAGGCGAAGAAGGACGAGCCGGGCGGTGACGTCACCGAGATCCAGCGCACGATCGTGATCAACATCCTCTCCAAGGGGACGATCAAGATCCGCGGCAAGACCATGAACGCGGACCCGACGAAGAAGAACGACGGGCACATGTGGCTCGGCGACTACCTGCGGACCGAGGTCGCGGGCTACCAGGTCGAGCCCCAGGACGAGAACGGGGTCAAGGCCTCCAAGCTCGCGGTCAACATTCGCGCGGACCGCGCCGCCCCGTTCAAGTACGTGCAGCAGGTCTTCGACGCATGCATTGGCTACCCCAACGAGACCCCGCGCGCGCCGATCTACAAGACCAGCATCGCCGCGTCTCCGGATAAGAAGGAGTAGGCACCGCCCATGGCCCGCAAACGGCGCAAAATGGACATGGACGAAGTCGAACTGGAGCTCACGCCCATGATCGACGTCGTGTTCAACCTGCTGATCTTCTTCATGCTGCAGAAGTTCCAGACCACCGAAGGCATCATCAAGGCCTACCTGCCCAAGAACCGCGGCATGGGCTCGGGGACCCCGAGCCTCGACCTGAACGAGGTGCGGATCAAGTGCCTCTACCGCGACAAGTCCAACCGCCGGGTCAAGAAGGACACCGGCGGCTTCGTGGTGATCAAGGTCGGTGACGAGCAGTTCAACAAGCCCGGTGACCTCGAGGCGATCGCCGACCCCGAGGCGAACCCGATCTGGCCCCGCCTGCAGAAGAAGCTGCAGTCGTTCAAGTCCACCTACAAGGGCAAGAACGAGAACGGCCTCCCGGTGATCATCGACAGCCGCAAGCAGGTCCCCACGGCCTACGTGGTGCTCGTGCTGAACGAGGTCGTCCGCGCGGGGATCAAGGACGTCACCTTCGCCGCCCCAGAGAAGCCGTATTAGTTTGTTCGGCCGGCTGACGCCGGCCTCACGGCGCTGCGCTCGCTCCCGGCGTTCGCTCGCGAACGTCGTGACCGGGTGGGGTAAGCGACGAGTTGCTCGCGAACGACGAACCGCCCGCCGCCTGCGGGAGGTGTGAGGGAGACCTCCCCGGGAGCCGGGCGGCGGGCGCACGCTCGCTCCGCTCACCCACCCGGCTCGCTCGCTGGTCGACGGGGCAGAATGGGGCAGGTCGGGGGTGTGTGGCTATTTGACCCGTAGGCAGACGGGCGTGGGCCGCTAGCCTGGAGGTATGGAATTCGACACCGCCTCCTTGTTCGCGTCCATGCTGATCGGCACCGTCGGGTTCGGGCTGTTCCTGTTCGGCAAGAAGCAGCAGCGCATTCCGCAGCTCGTGTGCGGGGTCGTGTTCATGGTCTACCCCTACTTCGTGCCCGGGGCCCTGCTCTCGAGCCTGATCGCGGTGGCCTTGCTCGGGGTGCTCTGGCTCGCGGTGAAGCAAGGCATGTGACCCCCGGGTAGCGCCCGCTGACGCTGGCCGTCTTCACGCCTGACCAGCGAGAATCGCGCCACGAGCCGGGCCGCTTCCTTTGCACACTCCCCCGCAGGTGTGCCCCACCCGGGACGAGGGCCGCTCCCGTTTCGCACGAACCCGCCCCGGGGCAAGGGGTTGCGCCCCGGCCCCGAGCTTGCGCGGCTCCCGCACGCGGAGGCCGCCATGAACAGCCCGATCCCCTACCCGCTGCACCTGCTGGAGCCCGAGACGGCCTCCAGCCGGTTGCCCCTCGCCAAGCGCGTGCGCATGGTCGTGGCGGTCTCGGGGTTGCCGATCCTCGGCGCCGCGGGGGCCGTGTGGCTGGCGCTGGCCGACGGGCTGTGGGCCTTCGACCTCGTCGTGCTCGGCGTGCTCTACGTCGTGACCATGCTCGGGGTCGAGCTCGGCATGCACCGCCTGTTCTCGCACCGGCAGTTCGAGGCCGCCGCCCCGGTGCGGGCGCTGCTCTCGATCATGGGGGCCATGGCCGGGCAGGGCTCGCCGCTGCTCTGGGCGGCGTTCCACCGCACGCACCACCGCCACTCCGACGGGCCCGGCGACCCGCACTCTCCGGTTCACGGCCACGACGGCAGCGGGAGCAAGCTCCGCCGTTTCCTCTGGGCGCACTTCGCCTGGTTCTGCGAGCAGGAAGGCGTGCTGAGCTTCTACGGCGCCTTCGAACGCCAGCTGGCCGGGCACGACCCCGACGGCTCCCCGGGCAGCGTGCTCGCGCGCCGGGTCCGCGACTGGAGCCGCGACCCCCTCGTCGTCGCCGTCGACCGGCTCTACCCCGTGTGGCACCTCCTCGGCTTCGCCGGCCCGGCGCTGCTCGGCCTCGCGCTCTACGGCCCTTGGGGCGCCCTGCACGGGCTCCTCTGGGGTGGCTGCATGCGCCACTTCCTGATCAACCAGGTCGTGTTCGGGATCAACACCGTCGGGCACACGATCGGCACCAAGCGCTACGCCACCGACGGCGAGAGCCGCAACAACGCGGTCCTCGCCGCGCTGACCCTCGGCGCAGGCTGGCACAACAACCATCACGCCTTCCCCGAGTCGGCCTTCGTCTCCCTCCGCTGGTGGCACCTCGACCCCACCGGCTGGTTGCTGCGCGCCCTCGAGGCGCTGGGCCTGGTGTGGGACGTGCAGCGCGTCGACCGCGCGCGCGTGCTCGCCGCGCGCCGCCGCTAGCGGCGGGGGTGCAGCGCGTCGACCGCGCGCGCGTGCTCGCCGCGCGCCGCCGCTAGCGGCGGGGGCGGCCCCGACGCAGGGGGCGACCCGGGCCCCGACGCGGAGGACCGCGCCGGGCTCTGCGGCCTGCCGGCCGGCGCGGTGGCGCCGCGCTGCGGGCCTGCAGCTTGCGCGCGCGGTCGAGCATTTGGGAGATCGTGATCCGCTTGAGGTCGCGCTTGCCGCCGCCGCCGGCCCCGGACGCGTTGTAGTCGAAGGTGCGCATGATCTTCATGGGCGCGGCCTTGGCCTCCTTCGTGATCTGGAACAGCCCGTCCTCGAGGGCGAGCATGGAGAGCACCGCGTCCTCGCCGGTCTGGTTCTCGAAGGTGGCCTTCACGAACTTGCCCTGGTCGAGCACGATCTGGCCGTCCTCCTCGTCGGTGGAGATCGAGATCGTGCCGGTCTTGCTCTGCTTCTCGAAGGTCGCGAGCAGCTCGAACAGGCTGAACTGGTTCAGGTTCCCGGCGAGGGCCTCGGACTCGGAGACGAGGGTCATTTGGTCCTCGGCGACGGCGCCCGTCGACGACTCCCCCGGGCGCAGCGCGCGGTAGGTCATTTCGTAGGGCCCGACCTGGACCGTGTCGCCGTCGCGGAGCTCGTGCTCCTTGATCGGGCGGTCGTTGACCTTGGTCTGGTTGGTCGCGCTCACGTTCTTGATCACCGGGCGGCCCGAGCGCCAGAAGATCTCCGCGTGCTGCCGCGAGACGCGCTTGGAGGGGATCGTGAGCGCGCAGTCGTCGCCGCGCCCCATGCTGAACACCTGGCCCGGGGCCAGCGTGTGCTCGGCCCCCGCGGCGGTGAGCACGTGGCGGCGCACCGGGGCCGTGCTGGCTCGCGCGGGCTGGCCGCTGGCCGGCAGCTCGCCGCGCGCTCGGGCGCGGGCGAGGGCGGCCTTGCTCCCCTTGGGCGGGTAGGGCGCGCCGCACTGCTTGCAGGCCGTCGCGTCGGGCAGGTTGTAGGCGAACCCGCACTTGCACTTGGGGGTCAGGTCAATGTAGTCGCTCAAGCCGGCTCCTCGGAGGGCCCAATCTACCGCGCTTTCGGGGCAGGGCGGAGGCAAGCTCCGCCCCTACGCAGAAGTCGAGGGGCGCGGGGGCGCGGGGAGGTCGAGGGCAGGGCGGAGCGTGCCTCCGCCCGTGGCCTAGAACTCGAGCGGGGGTTCGCTGCTGCTGAGGCCGGGCAGCGAGTCCGAGCTGGGGATCCGCCGCGTCGAGCGGTGGCGGGCCGACGGCGGCGCCGCGGCCACCGGGTCGAGCTGGGGCGACTCGGCGGAGACCGGCTCCTGTTGGCGGGTCGGCGGCAGCGGCTGCTGGCGCTGGAGGCGCAGGGTGCGGCGGATCTTGCGCTGGTCTTCGCGGCCGAGGTTCGCGTCGAGGATCGCGAGCTCGTAGGCCTTGCGCTGGCCGTCGACCGAGCGGGTCAGGCTCGCGTTGAGCAGGTCGTCGGACCAGGCCTCGGCTTCGGCGGGGCCGTCGGCGCGGAGCGGGCGATCCTCGTCCCACTGGGAGACGACGTGCAGACCCAGCTGCGAGGCGGCGACGGCGAGGCGCATGCGCCGGGCGGCCGGGAAGCGCAGCCCGGGGGTCTCCTGGCTGGGGGTGATCCGGACCTGGATCAGGCCGATCACGCCGGCGTCGCCGACGGGGAGCGCGCGGGCCAGCGCGCTCCCAGCCACGCGGTGCCCGGGGACGATCTCGGCGTCCTCGAGCTCGATCCCGTAGAGGGGTCCCGAGCAGGGGAGCTGCTGGGCGAGGGCGTGGACGCGGTCGAACAGCGCCCGCACCTGGCTCCCGGCGGTGACGCGCCAGGTGACCTCGCCGCTCTCGAGCAGCTTGGCCAGGCTCTCCTCTTGCCCGCGGGCCACCGCGGCGGGGAGCTCGTGGGCCTGGAGGTCTTCGCCGCGGGCCACCGCCAGCACGCGCTCGCCAGAGGCCACGAGGCAGGTGGCGAGCAGGTCACCGAGCACGCCCACGTGCTCGGGCTTGGCAAGCTGATCGGGCGGCGTGTCCGCCGCCTCCTGGCAGGCGACCAGCGCGTCGAGCAGGGCCCCCAGACGCCCGGGCGCGATCACCAGCGGCGGGTAGCCGTGGTTCTCCAGCTGGCAGCTGACCAGCAGCCGGATCGCGCGGCCGTTGCCGCGCTCGAAGGGCGAGATCCGGAACAGCTGGTGATAGAGCCAAGCGGCGGCGCGGATCGGGTGCGCGTCGCGGCGGACCTCGGGGAGGGTCGCGCCGAGCTCGATCATGAGCGGCTCGACCTGCTCCGGCGGCGCGAAGGCGAACTCGTGGCCCTTGCGCCGGGTCAGCGGGCTGGGCTTGGTGCGCCAGTCGCTCGGCTGCTCCTTGCCGCCGAGCCCCGCGTGCAGCTCGCGCACGAAGGCCAGCTCGAAGGGCGCCCCCCGCTGCGCGCGCTCCTGCACGCGGACGAACATGGCCTGGTGGCGCTGGAGCTCGAGGTAGCGCTGCAGCGGGTGCCCGCCGGAGACGACCTCGCGCTCGAGGAACGCCTGGACCTCGTTCAGCGAGAGCGTCGAGCGGCGCCCGATCGCCGAGGAGGCGAAGAGGAACAGCGGCTCCATGCGCACCCGCAGGCGGTCGGTGACCTCCGGGGTGAAGGGGCGGTGCCCGTCGATCTCCTCCAGCAGTTGGTCCGCCCGGCGCCAGCGCTCGGCGTCCTCGCTGGGCGGCTCGGGGGCCGGCGCCTCGTCGGGGGCCACGTCGCCGATCGCCGAGATCGCCTCCGGGGGCTTCTCGCCGAGGACCTCGTAGACCTGCGCCTTGACCTTCGCCGGGCTCGTCTCCATGCGCTGCAAGAGCTCGGGGACCGCGCCGCTGGGGTCGAGCAGCAGCCCCAGCAAGAGGTGCTCGGTGCTCACGTAGGCGTGCTTGAGCTGCTCCATGAGCGCCTCGGCGGCTTGAATGCAGGCGATCAGCGCCCCGCTCAGGGGGAGCTCGCGGACCGACTGGCGCTCGGGGCCCTCGCCCTTGGGCACCAGCGGGCGGGCGCGGACGAGGTCCACCCCGAGCTGGCCCAGCGCGGTGGCCGCGACGCCGGTGCCCTCTTCGAGCAGGCCCAGCAGCAGGTGGGAGGTGTCGACCTCGGGTTGGCGGCAGGCGTCGGTGTGACGGCGCGCCAGGCGGATCGCGGTCTGTCCCCGGTCGGTGGCTCGCTCCAGCACGGGCTCCCCCTCTCCACGGGCAGTATGCCGAATCCAGCTGGAGGGCGCGAACCGACCGGCCCCTCGCCCTCCGGAACGCCAACGGCCCCCGGTTGGGGGCCGCTGTAAGCAGGAGAAAGCGCGAGCCTTCAGCCCGTTGGGGGTGAGCCCGAGCAGCTTGCTGCGAGGGCGAGGGGGCCTCGGAGAGGCCCCCTGAAACCAGGCGAGGGGGTCTTGGAAAGACCCCCTGAAACTCAGACGGTCTCGATCTCGGCGGCCTTGAAGCTGAGCTCGTCGGCCTCGGTGTCGACGTCGACCAGAATGTGCTTCTTCTCCTCGAAGCTGCCCTTGAGCAGCTCCTCGGAGAGCGGGTCTTCGAGGTACTGCTCGATCGCCCGGCGCAGCGGACGCGCGCCGTACTCCTGGTTCCAGCCCTTGTCGATCAAGAACTCGACCGCCGGAGGCGTGAGCTCCATGGTCAGCTCCTTCTCCTTGAGCCGCTTGCTGACCTTGTCGATCTCGAGGGTCACGATCTCGCTCAGGTTCTCGCGGGTCAGCTGGCGGAAGATCACCATGTCGTCGAGGCGGTTGAGGAACTCGGGGCGGAAGTGCCGCTCGAGCTCCTGGCCGAGCTGCTTCTTCATTTGCCGGTAGGAGCGATCCGCGTCGTTGTCGCCGGCGGTGAAGCCGAGGGTCGCCTTGTTCTTGATCACGTCCGAGCCAATGTTGCTCGTGAGGATCAGGATCACGTTGCGGAAGTCGACGTGCCGGCCGAAGGAGTCGGTCAGCTTGCCCTCTTCCATGACCTGCAGCAGCATGTTGAACACGTCGTGGTGGGCCTTCTCGATCTCGTCGAAGAGGACCACCGCGTAGGGCCGGCGGCGGATCTTCTCGGTGAGCTGGCCGCCCTCCTCGAAGCCGACGTAGCCAGGAGGCGCGCCGACCAGCCGCGAGACGTTGTGCTTCTCCATGTACTCGGACATGTCGATCTGGATCAGCGCCTCTTCGTTGTCGAACATGAAGCGCGCCAGCGCCTTGGCCAGGAGCGTCTTGCCGACGCCCGTGGGGCCGAGGAACAGGAAGCTGCCCATGGGGCGCAGCGGGTCCTTGAGCCCCGAGCGGCTGCGGCGGACGGCCTTGGCGATCGCCTTGATCGCCTCGTCCTGGGCGATGACCATTTTGTGGAGCTCGGCCTCCATTTGCAGCAGGCGCTCGGCCTCGCCCTTCTCCAGGCGGGTCAGCGGCACGCCGGTCATTTTCGAGACCGTCTCGGCGATCATGTTCTCGTCGACGACGCCGCCCGACTCGCGGGTCTGCTCGCGCCACTCGCGCTTGATCGTCTCGCGCTGCTTCTTCAGGCGGTCGGCCTTGTCGCGCAGCGAGGCCGCGCGCTCGAAGTCCTGGCCGGCGACGGCCTCTTCCTTGTCCTGCTCGAGCTGCTTGACCTCTTCGTCGAGGCTCTTGAGGTCCGGCGGGGTGCGCATGGACTTCATGCGCAGCCGCGCGCCCGCCTCGTCGATCACGTCGATCGCCTTGTCGGGGAGGAAGCGGTCGGAGATATAGCGGCTGCTCATTTCGACGGCCGCGATCAGCGCGTCGTCGGTGTACTGCACGCGGTGGTGCGCCTCGTACTTGTCGCGCAGCCCGCGGAGGATCTCGACGGCCTCGTCCTTGCTCGGCGGGTCGACGGTGATGCTCTGGAAGCGGCGAGCCAGGGCGCCGTCCTTCTCGATGTACTTGCGGTACTCGTCGAGGGTCGTGGCTCCTATACATTGGACTTCGCCGCGGCTGAGCGCGGGCTTGAGCACGTTGCTCGCGTCGATGGCGCCCTCGGCGCCGCCGGCGCCGACGAGGGTGTGCAGCTCGTCGATGAACAGGACCACGTGCTTCTCGCGGCGGACCTCGGTCATGACGGCCTTGATCCGCTCCTCGAACTGACCGCGGTACTTCGTGCCGGCGACCATCATCGCAAGGTCGAGGACCACGATCCGCTTGTCGCGGAGGATCTCGGGCACGTTGCCCTTGATGATGTCCTGGGCCAGGCCCTCGACGATCGCGGTCTTGCCGACGCCGGGCTCACCGAGGAGCACCGGGTTGTTCTTGGTGCGGCGCGAGAGGATCATCGTGACCCGCTCGATCTCGTCCTTCCGCCCGATCACTGGGTCGAGCTTGCCCTCGCGGGCGAGCTCGGTCAGGTCGCGCCCGAAGGCGTCGAGGGCCGGGGTCTTCGACTTGCGGTTCGGCTTGTCGCCGCCGCTCGACGGCGAACTCTCGCTGCTTGACATATCGGCTCCCAGGAGCTCGAGCACCTCTTCGCGGACGTCTTCGAGCTTGAGGTTGAGGTTCATGAGGACTTGCGCGGCAACGCCTTCGTTCTCCCGGATCAGCCCCAGGAGCAAGTGCTCGGTCCCGATGTAGTTGTGGCGCAGGTTGGTGGCCTCCTCCGAGGCCAGCTCCAGCACCTTCTTCGCGCGGGGAGTGAACGGCAGCTGGCCCATGGCGACCATGGTCTGCCCGTCCTCGACGATCTTCTCCACCTCGACCCGGATCTTGTCGGGGTCGACCTCGAGGTTGCGCAGCACGTTGGCGGCGACCCCCGAGCCTTCCTGGATTAGCCCCAGGAGAATGTGCTCGGTCCCGATGTACTGGTGGTTGAAGCGCTGGGCCTCTTGGCGGGCCAGCCCCATGACCTTCCGAGCCCGGTCCGTGAAGCGGTCTAGCATGTCTCCTCCGCGCGCCCGGCTGGAGCCCGCAACGCGCCGCGCTGACTAAGGCGCACGGCGACTTACGCGTCCATCCGAGGGCCCGAGCATTGTAGCGCCTGCGGCGGGATTCGGGAGTCAGACGGGGAAGGCCGGTTCAACTGGCCGTCCCCCGGGTCAACTCGAGGGTCCCCCGGCGGATCGCCTCGAGGTCGACCCCGCTGGCGGTCAGCAGCCCCGCGCCCCGCCCCCCGCGGATCAGGGCCAGCAGCAGGTGCTCGGTGTCCATGAAGGTCTGGCCGAGGGTGTCGGCCTCCTCCGCGGCTCTGGCGACCACGAGCCTGGCCTCCTCGCTGAAGGGGATCGTCTCGTCTGCGCCCCAGGTCACCCGCTCGTGCTGCACCAGGGCCTCGACCGCTGGCTCGAGGCTCGCCGAGTCGACCCCCAGGTGCAGCAGCGCGCTGGCGGCGAGCCCGTCCTCGACCTCGACCAGCCCTAGCAAGAGGTGCACGCTGCAGATCTGGGGAGCGCCGGCGGCCAGCGCGTGCTGGCGCGCGAGGCCGAACACCATGCGCGCGTGATCGGTCAGGCGGTGCAGGGCCATGCTCTCCGGCGTCAACGCCGGCCGAGCGTAGGCGCCCGAGGGCGGGTTGAGGTGCAGCGCCTGGCGCAGGTCGTCGAGCAGCTGCTCGCGCTCGAGCTTCAGCGTGGCGAAGAGCTGGGTCGCGGGGCCCTGGGGGGCGGCGAGCAGCGCGAGGGCCAGGTGGTCGGCGGTGGCCAGCGGGTGCTCGAGCAGCTCGGCCTCGTGGATCGCGGCCTTGACCGCTTGCTTGGCCTCCCCGTCGAAGGGCAGCTGGCCCTGGCGCCGATCCGTGGCGGGCTCGGCCCCGCGGGCGCGCTGCACCGCGGCCGCGTCGACCCCACGCTCCTGGAGCAGCTTCACGAAGCGACCTCGGCCCTGCTCGACGAGGCCTTGCAGCAGGTGTTCGATCCGGATCGCGTCGTCGTGGCTGGTCAGCGCCGCCTGGCGGGCGAGGCCGAGGGCCTCGAGGGTCGGGTGATCGAAGCGGTCGAGCATGGGGCCTCCCGGGACGAAGGGTAACCCGGGGGGACGTCGCGCTTGTCGGCGACCCCGGCCCGGGGCAGGATCCGGCCCCATGGACGACGCCCCCTCCGGGGACATTCTCGCCGGTCCGCTCGCCCCGCCCTTGCGCCGCCTCGCCTGGCCGCTGGCGGTGGGCTACGTGTTCCAGATCAGCTTCAGCTGGGTCGACATGGCGCTGGTGGGGCGCGTCGGGCCCGACGCGCTCGCCGCCGTGGGCGGGACCATGTACGCGATCTGGTGCCTGGTCGCCTGCAGCGAGCTGGCCGCGGCGGGGACCCTGGCGCTGGTGGCCCGAGCGGTCGGTGCGCGCGCGCCAGCTCGCGCGGGGGGCGCCGCGGTGTGCGGGCTGCTGCTCGGGGGCGCGGTGGTCGCCGCGATCGTGGCCCTCGGCGGGCTGATCCCGCAGTGGGTGGTGGGGGTCGTGAACCTCGACCCCGAGCCGGCGGCGCTGGGCGTCGACTACCTCGAGGTGCTCTGCTTCGGCTTCCCGACCCTCGGCGGGTTCGTGGTCGTGGAGGCGATCTTCCGCGGGGCGGGCGAGACGCGGCTGCCCATGCTCGTGCTCTGCGTGAGCTTCGTGCTCAACGCGGTCCTCGACGTGGTCTTGATCTTCGGCCTGGGGCCCTTCCCCGAGCTGGGGGTCCAGGGCGCGGCGTTGGCGACGGTGATCTCCCGCGGGCTGGGGCTGGTGGTGTTGAGCGGGTTCCTCTGGCGGCGGCGGGGGAGCCTGGGTTTGGCCTGGCCGGCGCGCGCCGACGTGAGCCTGGCCCGCGCGCTGGAGATCGCCCGGATCGGCGCCCCGGTGAGCACCGCCGGGGTCGCGTTCTCCACGATCTACCTCGTGCTGGCGCGGGTCACCGAGGAGCTCGGCGGCACGCCGGCGGTGGCGGCGTTGGGGGTCGGGATCCGGCTGGAGTCGATCAGCTACATGCTGATGCTCGCCCTCGGGCGCGCGGCGGGGACGATCGCCGGGCAGAACCTGGGGGCGAGCCAGCCGGAGCGCGCGCGAGACGCGGTGCGGCTTTCCCTGCGCTGGGCGGTCTACTGCATGCTCCCGATCGTGGCCGTGCTCGTGGTGTGGCCCCAGGGCTGCATGCGCATGATGACCCCCGACCCGGAGGTGATCGCCGTCGGCAGCGTCTACCTGCGGGTCGTCGCCCTGGCGCTGGTGCCCATGGCCTACGAGGTCGTGCTCGACAACGTCGCCAGCGGCGTCGGCGACACCGCGCCGGCCATGCTGATCGAGGTCGTGGGCACGACGATCCGCGTGCCGCTTGCCTATGGCTTCGCGGCCCTCGGCTGGGGGACCCTCGCGGTGTGGTGGACGATCGCCGGGACCATGGCGCTCAAGGGGCTCGCGTTCTGGATCTGGTTCCGCCGCGCGCGCTGGCTGCGGAGCGGGCTGGCGGTCGATCCGCCTCCTCCCGAGTTCCTCGCCGAGGCCGAAGGCCCGCCACCGCAGTGAGTTGTGAGGTTCGCCCGAGGTCGGACGGAACCTTGGCGGGCGAGCGTCGTAGAGGACTACGAGGCTGGAGAGAGCACCCGAGGAGCCTCACGTGGAGTGGACGACCCTGGCGACCGCCGTCGCCGCCTTGACCCTGGCCTTGCCCGCAGCGGCCCAGACCGACGACGCGAGGCGCAAGCAGCGCGACGCCAAGCTGGAGGCCAAGCGCCGCGAGCTGGCGCAGCAGGCGCGCCACGCGGTGCCGAGGCTGAAGTTCGCGCTGAAGCTGCTCGCGGAGAAGGGGCTCAGCCCCAGCGAGTTCGAGCTCGCCTTCCAGCGCGACGAGGTCGAGGCCAAGCTCGCGAGCCAGGTGAGCGTCGACTTCCCCCCGCGGTTCCCCCTCGGGGAGACGTTGGAGTTCCTGCGCATGGTCGCCGGGCTGAACCTCGTGGTCGCCCCCGCCTGCGACCTCGAGGTCCCGGTCACACTCCCCAGGTCTCGGGGCACCGTGCGCGAGGCCCTCGGCGGGATCGCCGGCGCCGCTGCGCTGGAGTGGTCCCTCGTCGGGGCCGTGGTCTACCTGCACCCCAAGGGCGCGAAGCTGCCTCAGGTGCCCGAGGTCGACGCCGACTGGCTAGCGGTCTACGGCGAGCGGACCGTCGAGCTCAACTTCTCCCCGCCGGTCTCGCTGGGCGACGGAACGGACTACCTCGAGCAGGTCCTCGGCGCGAAGTTCGTCGTCCCCGAAGCGCTGCGGCGTAGCCCGGTGCACCTGCGGGTGGCGAAGCTCTCGCTGCCGGTGGCCCTGAGCCTGATCGCGGATCAGGCCGGGGCGACGTGGACCGTCGAGGGCGGCAAGGTCGTGTTCGCGCCGCGCGAGTAGCGCCGACCTACCAGCCGTGGCTGCCCGGGATCCCCTTGAAGGGGCCGGCCAGGTCGCGCGTGATCCAGCCGCTGTAGAACCCGCCGGCCTGGGGGGTGACCCACTCGCCGTCGACGACGCCGGTCAGCTCGCCGGCGTAGAAGCTGTAGTGGCCGGCGATCGCTTCGCCGCCGGGGGTGGGTTGGGGATACTGGAACGCGGCGCCGGGCACCGCGTGGTCGCCGACGACCACGTCGAAGTAGCGGCACACGCCCTTCCACTCGCAGAACGACCGCTGGTCGCGCTCGCGGAGGAACTCCAGGCGCACGTCGGCGGCGGGGAAGAAGTAGACCGGCGGGTGGCTGGTCTCGAGCACGCGCCAGCCCCGGGTCGTGCTCGCGATCACGGCCTGGCCCAGGCGCACCTCGAGCAGCTTGGGGGTGCGCTCGATCCGCGGCGGGCGCGGGTAGTCCCACACCGACTCCTGGTCGGGGGCCGCGGGTTCGGGTACGGGCATTACGGCGCCGCCACCAGCAGCAGCGGGCCGCCGGAGACCACGACCCCGCCGGGCTGCTCGAGGGTGATCGCGAAGGCCTGGGGGTCGTCGATCCGCAGCTTGGCGTCGATGGGGATCACGACCTCGCCGTCGGCGTTCACGTCGAACACGCCGCCGTCGACCGGGTGCTGGTCGCGGGTGGGGTCCACGATCCAGAGCTGATACTGCCGCTCGCTGGGCACGTTCTTGGGTAGCCCGCGGAAGGTCATGTAGCCGCGCTGCTGGGCCGGGCTCCACACGACTTCGCCCTCGACGCCCGCATAGTCCGCCTCGCCGTCCGGGGTGGCCGCGAAGGGCAGCTGCAGCCGCTCGGGGTCCTGGGCGATCTGCTCGGGGAGGCTCGTCGGCGTCGGCGTCGGCGGCCGGCTCGCCTGCCAGCGGCCGACGGCGAGGGAGAGCAGGAGCACGGCGGCGGCCAGCCAGCCCCAGCCGCTGGCGCTGAGTCCGTCGCGCGGGGTTGGGGTCGGGGGCAGCGCGGGGGTCGGGGCGTCCGCGGGGGTCGCCGGTGGGTCGAAGAACGCGTCGGCGTCGGCGAGCAGCCGCTGCTCGAGCCGCGGGCTCAGCGGAGGGGCCTGGCCCAGCCAGCCGAGGAGGGCCTCCCCGGCGAGCAGCTCCAGCTCCGAGACCGGCGCCTCGAGCTCGGGGCGCTCGAGCAGCGCCAGCGCGCGGTCGAGCTCGAAGTCGTCGGGGGCGTGGGCGGGGTCGCTCATGCCGCACCTCCAAGCTGGGCGCGCAGCTGGGCCAGGCCGCGCCGCGCGTGGGTCTTGACGGTGCCGAGGGGCAAGCCGAGGGCGTCGGCTACCTCGCGTTGGGTGTGCCCGTGGAGCAGGATCAGCTCCAGCACCCGGCGGCGGTCGCTGGGCTCGAGCTCGTCGAGGGCCCGCTTGGCGCGCTCGACTTGCTCGCGCAGCTCGGGAGAGGGCGGCAGCGCCGCGGTGGGCAGCGCCTCCTCGGCAGGCAGCGACGCGGGCTGAGGGCGCGCGCCCAGGCGGCGCAGGCGGTCGATCAGCCGCCGGCGGGCGAGGACGGCCACGAAGGCGGCTTCGCTCCCGCGGGCGGGGTCGAAGCGACCGGCGGCCTTCCAGACGGCCATGAACACCTCCTGCACGGCGTCCTCGACCTCGCCCGCGGGCAGCAGCCGGCGCGCGAGGCCGGCCACGAGCCCCCCGTAGCGCGCGAGGCAGTCGGCGACCGCCTCGCGCTCACCGCGGGCGATCTGCGGCAGCAGGGGGTGGAGTCTAACGGACGACGTCAAACGGGACCTCGCGACGGTGAGCCACGCGCGGCGCACGAGGCGACCGGGCGTGAGCTCGGGGCTCAGGATCAGCGCAGGAGACACGGGGCTGCAGGGCACCCCTGCTCCGAGTAAAGACGATCTCGCAAGGGGTTCAAGGTGGAGGGCATACGGGCTCCTGAGGTCGCTCATACCGGTGTTCGCGGGGGGGCCGCGGGCGGATTCAGCTTTCCGGAACGCGAACAGCCGCGGCGCTGGGCCGCGGCTGTTGCTGGCTGTTGAGCGCGGGCGCGCTTACATGCCCGAGTCGCAGGGGGCGCACTCCTCCTTGGACTTGGGCAGGAGCACGGTGTCGATCACGTGGATCACGCCGTTGCTGGTGAAGACGTCGGCCTGGATCACGTTGGCGTTGCCCACGCGGACCGCGCCCTCGTCGCTCGAGATCGTCCAGCCGCAGCCCTGGAGCGTCGCGGCCTTGCCGGCCTTGATCGCGCCAGCGGCGTCGATCCGACCCTTGACCACGTGCGCGGTGAGGATCTTCACCAGCTGGTCCTTGTTCTCGGGCTTGAGCAGGTTGGCGACGGTGCCCTCGGGGAGCTTGGCGAACGCCTCGTCGGTGGGGGCGAACACGGTGATCGGGCCCTCACCGGTGAGCGCGCCGACCAGGCCCGCGGCCTTGGCGGCGGCGATCAGGGTCTTGAAGCTACCGGCCTTGCTGGCGGTGCCGACCACGTCGTCCAGGTTCGGCAGCATCACGCTGTCGATCACGTGGATCACGCCGTTGGTGCAGGTGATGTCGGCCTTGACCACGGTCGCGCCGGACACGTGCAGCTTGCCGTCGGCGACCTGCAGCGCGAGGGGCTGCCCGCTGAGCGGGGTCACGGCGTCGACGGACATGGCGGCCTTGGAGTCGGCGGCGCCCGAGAGCACGTGGTGGGTCAGGATCAGCTTCAGCTTGGGCAGGCCTTCGGGGGTCAGCAGCGACTCCAACGTCCCTTCAGGCAGCTTGGCGAAGGCGTCGTCGGTGGGGGCGAACACGGTGAAGGGGCCTTCGCCCATCAGGGTCTCGGCGAGGCCGGCCTTCTCGACCGCGGTCAGCAGGGTGCCGAACGAGCCGGCCTGCTTGGCGGTCTCGACGATGCTGGATTGGGCGGTGGCGGTGAGGGCGGCGGCGCCGAGCAGGGCGGCGACGAGGGTCAGGCGATGCATGAGGATCACTCCAGGGGTTGGGGAGCCATCTCGCTCCCGGGTTCAGGAGCGTTTTCGCACGCACCTGCAGAATGGATTCAACTAAGTCCACCTTTTGTGGAGGTTGGTGCGTAGGTTGTTCGTGTGTAACGGCTTGCTGTTTGGGGAAATGTGAACGGCGCCGCCCGAAGGCGGCGCCGCGCGCGTCTCGTCGAGGATGATTTGGCGCCCTACAGGCCGGCGTAGGTCGGCCCGCCGCCCTCGGGGGTGACCCAGGTAATGATCTGGTAGGGGTCGCGCACGTCGCAGGTCTTGCAGTGCACGCAGTTGGAGAAGTTCAGCCGCAGCTCGCGGCCCTGGCCGTCGTCGGTGGCCGCCATTTCGTAGACCGCGGCCGGACAGAAATACTGGCAGGGGTTGCCGTATTCCTCGGTGCAGCGGGTGTGGCAAATGTCGGCGTCGGCGATCACCAGGTGCGGGGGCTGGTCCTCTTCGTGGGTCGCGCCCGAGTAGTAGACGTCGGTGACCTTGTCGTAGACCACGCCCTCGGTCTTGACGCTGGGCTCGGGTTGCTCGACCGGCGCCTTGAGCGGCGCCTTCGAGGTGACCTTCTCGCGGGCTTTGACCGCCAGCGCCGCGGTCTCGACCGAGGGCTGGAGCGCCGCGGGGGCGTCCTTCCACGAGCCACCCTGCGGGCGCTCGCGGAGCTTGAGCATGCGGTGGTGGTCGGAGACCAGCGGCACGCGCCCGGGGGGCCAGAGCCCGCCCGACTGAATGTGCAGTCCGGCGGCGAGGCCGCCGCGGAGGAAGCCGAAGGGCGCCTTCTGGAAGCTCTGGCGGAAGTTCCGCACCTTCCACATTTCCTCGAAGATCCAGGAGTCGAGGACCTTCTTCCAGTAGAGCTTGGTCCGCTCGCGGGTCGCCGGCGCCTTGTCGCGCAGGATCTCGAACGCGGCCTCGGCGGCGAGCATGCCCGACTTCATGGCCAGGTGAATGCCCTTCAGCCGCGACATGTTGAGGAAGCCCGCCGAGTCGCCGACGAGCATGCCGCCGGGCATGTAGGGCAGCGGCAGCGAGAACCAGCCGCCCTCGGGGATCGTCTTGGCGCCGTAGCGCACGACCTCGCCGCCTTCGAGGATCGCCGAGATCGCCGGGTGCTGCTTCCACTCGCTGAACATGCGGTGCGGGTCGAGGGTCGGGTCGGGGGAGTCGAGGGAGACGACGAACCCGATCGAGACGTGGTCGTCCTTGAGCGCGTAGATCCAGGCGCCGCCGAACTCGTTGCCGAACACGCCGATCGGGTAGCCGGCGGTGTGGATCACCTGGCCTTCCTTGAGCCGGCCGGCTGGGATCTTCCACACCTCCTTGACGCCGGTGGAGTAGATCTGCGGGTTGCGCCCGTCGGCGAGCTTGAAGCGCTCGATCAGCGAGCGGGTCAGCGAGCCGCGGGAGCCCTCACCGAAGACCGTGATCGGGCTCACGAGGTCGGTGCCGGGCTCGAAGTTGTCCTTGCGGTTGCCGTGCTTGTCGATCCCCTTGTCGACGGTGCGCACGCCCTTGACCACGCCCTCGTCGGTGTAGAGCACCTCGGCTCCGGGGAAGTCGGGGAGGATCTGGATCCCCTTCTCCTCCGCCTGCTCGGCCAGCCACTTGACGAACTTGTTGAGGCTGAGGATGTAGTTGCCGTGGTTGTTGAAGGTCGGGGGGAGGATCGGCGCCGAGAGCTTGCGCTTCTTGAACAGGATCCAGAGCGAGTCGTGCAGCGCCTCGCCGTCCACCGGGGCCTCGCGCTCGAGGAAGTCGGGGATCAGCTCCTTGATCGCGCGGGGGTCCATGATCGCGCCGGACATGGTGTGGTCGCCGACCTCGGGGGCCTTCTCGATCACCATGATCGGGTTCTCTTCGATATCGATCGGCTCGCCCTCGACGGTCCCGTTCTCGACGCCGTCGTTGTGGGCCTGGATCAGGTCCGCGAGCCGGATCGCCCCCGCGAGGTTGGCCGGGCCCGCTCCGACGAAGAGCGCTCCGCACTCCAGCTCGTCCCGCTCGATCTCCGCCTCGTCGCTCATGGCTGATCCTCTCTGCCGCGGGATTCTAAGCTGCGCTGCGTCACATCAGTAGGGGCGGGGTCTGCTGTCTCTGGCTGCGCCGTGACACCTGGGGTGCGGGGGCTACCGCCCGTGTCGTGTGACTACCGCACCCGCTCGTAGATCTGCTTGCCGCTCGAGCGCTTGAGCAGCAGGCTGCTCCCGTCGCAAATGTAGGGCGCTGAGAGCTGCGTCCCGTCGGTCCAGTCGACGTAGAGCTGCTTGCCCTCGGTGCGCCAGGTGCCGGTCTTCGTCCAGCCCGTGTCCTCGGTGAGAATGCTCGAGTTGGCGTCGCCGCCGCCGCTCTGGGAGGCGAAGCGCGCGGTCCCGTCGGCGTCGAGGCGCAGGTGGAGGTCGGTGACCATGCTGAAGCTGCCCGAGACCCGGGTGTCCGTGTGCCGCCAGTAGCCGGTCAGGCGCTCGTCCTTGGGGGGCGCGGTGTAGCCGAAGCTGGCGACCACCGCCTCGAGGTAGGCGCTGCGCTGGGCGACGCGGTCGTCGGCGCCCAGCCCAAACAGGAAGTAGGCGAACTTGCCCTCGATCGCGGCGTAGAGGCTGGCCTTGATCGCGAGCCCGTTCTGGGGCGACGTCCCGCTCCAGCCGTAGACGCCGATCGTGCGTCCACGCAGCTCACGGCGCGCGGGCGCGCCCGTGGACTTCAGGGCCGGAAACTGCGGGTCGATCTGCTGGCGGATCCACTGCTGCACCTGAGCCCCCGCCGGGTCGCTGAGTCCATTGGCCAGCTCGGCGCCGACGAAGTAGACCTCCAGCGGGTTTCCCTGCGGGTCCTTGGCGGCGTCGGGTGGCGTGAGGGTGACTCCGCCTTCGATCTCCTGGGTGCGCCAGCTCGAGGGGTGGCGGAAGGAGATCCCGGTGGGGTGCTTGAACTCGGTCCAATCGGCGCCCCAGGGATTGACCGCGGTCGCCTCCCCGGGCTGGCTCACCGACGGGTCGGGGGCGGGCTCTTGCTTGGCGGCCTCGAGGGGGTTGGCCGGCTGGGGTTTGGTGGGCTGGGGCGCCGTCGGTTGCTTGGCGGTCTCGAGCGGGTTGGCCGGC
>Ga0070727_10000852_pt1 | contig 34692 bp, 29 predicted proteins | sample tdAd472_FD_66722 | JGI IMG/M metagenome (GOLD analysis project Ga0070727, IMG submission 66722) | Marine sediment microbial communities from the Atlantic coast under amendment with organic carbon and nitrate - tdAd47.2 | ecosystem: Environmental > Aquatic > Marine > Coastal > Sediment | place... | reverse complement strand
AGTCAGGATCCCTCCAGGTGGGTACCGGATACAGCAGTGACAACTCCTACCGGTTTGGCCAGTTCAGTGGTATTACCGGCAGTGGCGGTTTTGGCGTCGCCGGCTTCGACCTGCAGAGCTCGCCGGAATCCGCGGACGCAGACGCAAGTACGTGGCAGCTTTCCGGCCAGGATATCGGCCTGGAAACTGTCAGCCTTGCGGCCAGCTACAATCGACTGGGTAACTACTCATTGCAACTGCAGTTCGACCAGCTGCCGCGTTACCGCTTTAACGACGGTCTGACGCCATTCAATGGCAGCGGCACCAGCAGGCAGTCCCTGCCAGGCAATTGGCAGGGAGCGGGAACGGTTTCCGGTTTTACCACGCTGGAAGAAAACCTGAAGCAGGTCAACATCGACACCCGCAGGGAGCGATACCTTGGTGGCTTTGACTGGCAGCTGAGCCCGGCATTGAAACTGACCGGCGAATTCAGCCATGAGACCAAGGAGGGCAATGAAACCCTGGGCGCCATCTTCGGTTCCACCGGCGGTAATCCGCGGGGGGCCATGGTTGCCCGGCCCGTGGATTACCAGACCGACGAAGCTACCTTGGCATTGAGTTTTGGGGGACAGGGCAGTCAGTACAATGTCAGTTATACCGCCATGCTGTTCAGTAACAAGGACAAGGACCTGCGCTTCGACAATCCATTCAACAATGCCGAATGGGCTGCCGGGGCCGGCTTCCAGGATGGTGCTGTTGGCCAGATCGGCCTGGAACCCGACAACAAGTCCCACCAATGGGCGATATCGGGAGCGCAGGCCCTTGGCGGTACGGCGCGACTCAGCGGAAGCCTGGTAAGTAATCGGTTGGAGCAGAACGACAGTTTTCTACCCTACAGCAACGTACTCGAGGCTGAATACCCGCTGCCAGCTCGTGACCTCGACGGTCGAATCGACAGTCTGACCGGGAATCTTAACTTCTCAACCCGGTTGGGACGGCAGCTTTCCCTGCGCCTACGTTACAACTATCGTGACCGGGACAATCAAACGCCGCGCAACAACTATCAGCGCATACCTGGGGATGCCGAACTTCAGCATCCGCTGATAAGTGAAACCACGCGGGTCAATCGCATCTATGACCTGGAGCGTCATCGGTACAATGCTGAATTGACGTACCGGATCAGCGGCAGAAATCGCCTGTCCGGTGGCCTGGAACGGGAAAACACTGACCGCAGCATGGTTGACGTCGCCACGACAGACGAAACCACCGGCTTCTTAAAACTGGATTTCGCCCCATCGACTGTCAGCAGTGGTTGGCTCAAGCTCACCCGTTCGCGGCGGGATGCTTCAACTTATGACAGCACGGTACCTTTCGTAACCGGGCACAATCCCGATTACGTGGCATCGCTGATGGGCAATGAACTGTTTGAAAACGATCCGCTGTTGCGTCGCTATCATCTCACCGACCGGGATCGGGATGAGGTCAGCGGTAACCTGAACTTTTATCCCAACGATTATGTGGGTATCAGCGTACTTGGTAAATACTATGCTGACGACTATCCCGATGCCCTGGTGGGGCTGACGGAATCCACCAACAGCAATTTTGCCGTGGATCTTTCCCTGAGTCCCGCGGCTGACTGGAAAGCCTCGCTTTACTACAATCTCGATCGGTTCGACAATGAGAATCGCGGCTATACCCGGTTGGGATTTCCGTTCAATACACCATTTTTCCCCCGGTCGGTAAGGAATGAGTCGCTGAACTGGCAGGTAGGCACCCGGGACCGCGTGCACAGCCTGGGTGGAGGACTGGACTGGGATCTCATCCAGGGACGACTGCAATTGTCACTGGATGCCGCGTGGACCGATGCGACAACCGAGACGAATCCTGACAGCGGTAACGGTTTTCTCCCTATTCCCGGCGTCACTGCTGATGAGCCATTTCCCGATGTCACCACGGAGATTGCCAGCCTGTCCTTTCGTGGTAATTACGTGCTGCGGCCCGGTCGGGAACTGTCGCTGCGGTATTATTACGAGAATTACAATTCAACCGATTGGGCGCTTGACCGGATCAGGGTGGACTCGGTAGCCAATATGCTGTTGACCGGCACACGGAGCTTCGATTACTCGGCACACCTTGTAATCCTCTCCCTGTTGATCAGCCTCGATTAGGCAGACCAGGATCAGGTTGCGTTGAACAAGGCCACCTTGTTATAACCCGCCGGTCAGCCATTGCGTTTTTCAAAATCCTTCATGAAGTCCACCAGGGCCTGACAGCCTGCGACCGGCATGGCATTGTAAATGGAAGCCCTGGCACCACCTACAGCACGGTGACCTTTCAGTGCATAGAGATTGTGTTCCAGGGCTTCCTGCAGAAATTTTTCCAGCAGGCTTTCATCAGTCAGATTGAAAGTAACGTTCATGATAGACCGATGGTCGGCATGAGCGGTGCCATAGTAAAAATCACTGCCATCGATAGCATCATAAATCAGGCTGGCCTTGTCTTCATTGCGGCTTTCCAGGACGCTAACGCCACCTTCCCCTTTAAGCCATTCCAGAACCAGTGACATCATGTAGATTGCAAAGGTGTTGGTTGTATTGGTCAGCGAGTGATTATCGGCGTATACCTTGTAATTCAATAGAGAAGGGGTGAAAGGCAGTGCGTGGTCAAGCAGGTCTTCACGGACAATGACTACTGCAAGGCCGGCTGGCCCCAAGTTCTTCTGCAGGCCGGCAAAGATAATGCCGAACTGTGAAATGTCCAGCTTTCTTGACAGGAACTCAGACGTCATATCGGCAACCAGAGGTATGCTTCCTGTATTCGGAAAAGAATGCCACCTGGTACCGAACAAGGTGTTATTGCTGGTGATATAACAGTAGGAGTTGTCAGCGTCCATCGCTTCTGCGTCGAATTCCGGAATTCGATCGAAATTGGTTTCCTTGCTGCTGGCTCCGCTCAGGGCATCGCCGTAACGTGCCGCTTCCTGCCTGGCCTTTACCGCCCAGTTACCCGTTTCCACGTAGGTGGCTTTCCTGGGTTCAAGGCGGCCCAGGATGTTCAGCGGTACGGCGGAAAACTGCATCTGGGCACCACCATGGACGTAGAGGATCCTGTAATTGGATGGAATACCGGCAAGTTCGGTCAACAGGGTGTCGCAGTTATTCAGTACCTCATCGAATTCCTTGGAGCGATGGCTGATTTCGATGAGCCCGGCGCCCATATTCCGATAGTCCAGGAATTCTGCCTGGGCCTTTTCCATTACGGGAGTAGGCAGCATGGCGGGCCCGGCGCCGAAGTTGTAGATGCGAGTCATAGTGCTTTACCTGTCTGAAGATAGTTTGTAATGAAACTGCCGGGACTGAATCGACTGAAATACTGAATTCGGCAGCCCTGGTCTAGCAGCCCTGTAGGTGAATCGGTAGCTACAGGAGCGTTACCTTGGTCACGTTCTCAATGGCGGCAATGGCCGACAACGCGTCGTCCGAGGGAATCGATTCCAGGTCGATCAGGTTATAGGCAATGTCGCCACGACTCTTGTTCAGCATATCGATAACATTGATATTCTGGTCTGCGAGAACTGCAGTAATCTGCCCCAGCATTTTCGGTACGTTTTTATTGGTAATTGCCAGTCGCGTCCCCCTGGCGGCGTCACTGCCCCGGTCCAGGAACAGCGCCGGAAAATTTACCGAGTTGCGAATATTGCCATGCTGCAGGAAGTCGATCAGCTGTTCGGCCGCCATCACCGCGCAGTTTTCTTCTGCTTCACGGGTGCTGGCACCGATATGCGGCATGGAAATTACGTTGGACCTGCCAATGAGCTCCGGTCGCGGGAAGTCGCTGATGTACTGTCCCAACTGGCCACTGTCCAGGGCAGCCACCAGGGCGGCGGTGTCAACAATTTCGTCCCGGGAAAAATTCAACAGGCAGGTACCGGGACGCATGGCGCCGAACATATCGCTGTTGATCAGACCCCGGGTCGAGTCCAGCACCGGCAGGTGGAGGGAAATATAATCCGAACTGCTCACCAGGGCCGAAACGTTTTCTATCCGCTGTACCTGGCTGGGTAAGCGCCAGGCGGCCTCCACCGAAAGCGCGGGGTCGTAGCCATGAACAGTCATACCCAGCCCGATGGCCATTTCAGCCACCAGCGAACCTATCGCGCCGAGTCCGATTACGCCGAGGGTTTTGCCCGCGATTTCACTGCCCTTGAAGCGTTTTTTCTCAGCCTCGAGAAGCTTCGACATGGCCTGGTTGTCAGTCATATCGGTGAGGGATTTGACGAATTCTATGCCCGGAAGAATTCCCCGGGATCCCAATAACAGTCCGCACAACACGAGTTCCTTGACTGCATTGGCATTGGCGCCGGGGGTATTGAAAACCACGACGCCGGCAGCCGAACAGTCTGCCACCGGGACATTGTTGACGCCGGCCCCGGCCCTGGCCACCGCTTTCAAAGCCGGCGTGATAATATCAGCAGCGAGTTTTTCACTGCGCAGCAATATTGCGTCGGCGTTTTCAGCGCTGGGTGAAACGTTGAATCGGTCGAGGTTGAATCGGTCCAGGCCTTTATCGGCAATATTGTTGTAGGTTCGGATTGTAAACATGTAGCGTTTCCGGGCGATTGCGGGTGTTTGAATTCAGAAATTCGACTGGTCGCGCGTGCGAGAGAGGTGTTGGCATAGACCAGGCCAATTTTCAGGGCGGCATTTATAACGCGAAACGCTGGTAAAAACCAGTCGAAATTGGAAATCCCCCTGACCCGTCCGTGCTTGCCGGGAAGGAGCTGAAGATGACCGAGTTGAAGGTGGGCAAGGCGGTTGTAGTAGCGGGCACTGTGGTGCCGGTTACACGATTGCTGGCACCGAACGCCGGACCCATGACCGGTCCCGGCACCAACACCTACCTGGTGGGCAGCCGGGAGCTGGCGCTGATTGATCCAGGGCCCGCGGACGATCGCCACGTCGCTGCCATCCAGGCAGCTATCTCACACCGCACGCTGCGCTGGATATTCGTCACCCACACCCATGCCGACCATTCTCCCGGGGCGGCAATGCTGGCCAGGCAAACAGGTGCTGAACTTGTCGGCATCCCGGCACCGGAAGGTGGACACCATGATTACAGTTTTGCACCGACCCGCGAATACCGGCATGGCGAAGTTATTGGCGATGGAGAATTCAGCATGGAGCTGGTTCATACGCCCGGACACGTATCCAATCACTTCTGTTACCTGTTGCGGGAAGAAAATCTGCTGTTTACCGGTGATCATATTCTACAGGGTACGACCTCTGTTATTCTTCCTCCGGATGGTGACATGGCCGACTATTTGCAGTCATTGAACCTGTTACTTGAATACCCGCTGGACTACCTGGCTCCGGGGCATGGCAGTCTCATTCCGCACCCCCAGGTAGCTATCCGGGACTTACTGGCTCATCGTATGCGGCGGGAAAACAAGATATTGCACGCCATGCCGCTAAATAAGGAGGTGGCAACAGAAGAGCTGACAAGACTGGTGTATGACGACGTGGCGCCTCACTTGCTGCCATGGGCCCGGAAGACGCTGGAAGCCCATCTCATCAAGCTCAAGGGGGAATCGCGGGTGACGAAAAACGGCGATGGCTGGATACTGAAGTCGTGAATACGGCCCTTGGCAATCCAGGCAGGGACGGCGCCCATGGCTGGATACTCTACATGGTGCGCAGCGCCGACAATCGGCTCTACACGGGCATTACCACTGACCTGCCCAGGCGGCTTGCGGAACACAATAGCTGTGGGCGGCGGCGAGCCAAGGCCCTGCGGGGCCGAACCCCCGTGGAACTGGTGTTTCGCTGCGGATTCGATGATCGAAGTCAGGCTTCTGCCGCTGAGTACCGGGTCAAGCAGCTGCGCAGAACCCACAAGGACCGGCTCATTGCCGGTGAGTTGTCCATTCAATCCCTGCTCTATGAGTCCGAACAACCAGGTTGAGCGTTATTTCTTCAATGTATTCGGCGTTGTGATGCGGGTTGAGCGTCACGCCGGTGAATGGCATCTTTACCGGATTAGCACGGAAGGCAAATCCTCCCGGGTCCTGGATCTGGTAATACCTGCCGAACTGTCGGCAACCGAGTTGGCGATTTTTCTTGACGACATGTTTCATGAGAATGCCAGTGCCGAACATCCAGCCGTTGAGCGGCTGTAATTACCGGATTTCTGAACCCGGTGCGTAACGGAAGACACGATGAAAAAAATTGAAAATGGAGTGAACATTGCCGCCAGTATCGGCGTTATTCTCGGTATTCTGTTCCTGGCCCTGGAAATCCGCCAGAACACTGAAATGATGCACTCCCAGGCCCGGGACGCCATTACCGATAAGCAGATGATGTTTTCCGAGTGGGTGACCACCGAGCCGGAGATGGCAGTTGCCATCGTGTCTGCCGGCCAGGGTCTGCAGAACATGCAGCCGGAACATCGGGTAATGTATGGATATTTTCTGGCCGGGGTATGGCGTGAATGGGAGAACTCCTACTACCAGTACCAGCGTGGCCTGTTTGATGCCGAGGAATTTGAACCACGGATGCTGCGCTGGCGGGCCCTGATGCAGGAAGAATCTGCCAGGAGGCAGTGGATTGCCACGCGGGACTGGTATGCCCCGGGATTTCGCGCCATCGTGGACAGCTTTGTTGAAGAAATAGAAGCCGGTTTCCGCCAACGCGAAGTGGGTGAGCAATCCGGCGGGCAGGACAGTTAAAGATGCAAAAAATCCCGGTAGGTATAAGCAGCTGTCTGTTGGGCGAGAATGTGCGGTTTGACGGTGGTCACAAGCAGCACTCCTACGTTCAACAGACGTTGGGTGAATACTTTGAATTTCGTCCGTTCTGTCCCGAAGTGGAAATCGGCCTGGGCATTCCTCGCAAACCCATTCGCCTGGTCCGCAAACAGGGAAGTGATCAGATACACTGCGTGTCTTCCGTGGACGAAAGTAAGGATTACACCGATCCCCTGGTGAACATTGCCGACCAGCAGGCCCAGTGGCAGCAGCACCTTTGCGGCTATATTCTGAAGCGGGCTTCCCCGAGCTGCGGCATGGAGCGGGTCAAGGTCTACAGCGACAAGGGAATGCCTTTCAATGACGGCGCCGGCATCTATGCGGCCAGGATGATGAGCAATTTTCCCAGTCTCCCCGTGGAAGAGGAGGGGAGGCTGGGAGACTCCCGTCTGCGGGAGAATTTCATACAGCGTGTCTATGTCATGTGGCGCTGGAAAAAGCTTGTGGAATCCGGAATCACGGTGCACAAGCTGGTGGATTTTCATGCACGCCACAAACTCATCATCATGAGCCACGATCAACAGGACTACCGCGAGCTTGGCAAGCTGGTTGCTGATATTCGCAAAGACAATCTGGAGCAGATGGCGCCGGAATATCTTCGCTCCCTGATGGCTGCCTTAAAAAAAATCGCTACCGTGGGGAATCACGTCAATGTACTCCAGCATATCCAGGGATATCTTAAGCAGAACCTGGACAGTGAGGACAAGCAGGAACTCGTGCAGTGTATTGAATCCTATCGAAACGGTATCGTGCCTCTAATCGTACCTATAACCCTGCTGAACCACCATTTTCGCAGAAATCCGAACGAGTATATCGAGCGTTCCTGGTACATGAGTCCCTATCCTTCAGAATTAAGTCTGACCAATCAAATATAGAACGAACGATATGAAAACTATATCAGAAAGCTAAAACAGAAAATCAGAAAAGTCATGTTGAAAATTCTAGGCCTTGACCACATTGTTCTGCGTACAACCCGAACCCGGGAAATGCTTGATTTTTACCAGGGTATCCTGGGGTGTCCCCTGGAGCGGGAATTGCCGCCGGAGGTAGGTCTGTTACAGTTGCGGGCGGGCCATTCCCTGATTGATATCGTACCGGTGGACAGTGAACTCGGTCGGCTTGGAGGTAAACCCCCGAGCCAGGATGGTCGCAACCTGGAACACTTCTGCCTGACCGTCGCAGATGTCGACGAACAGCAACTGCTTGATTTCCTGGCAGACCATGGCCTCGAAGCCAGCGAAATGGTGACGCGGTACGGCGCCACCGGTTTCAGCAAGTCGGTGTACATTAACGACCCGGAAGGGAATATCGTTGAACTGAAACTTCAGCCCTGAACAGAGGCTCAATAAGAATTGACGGGTTGACCGCAGGGCGGCAGTGGCTGCAACTGCCAGGGTGTCGTGTTTAAGCCGGTTTATTTTCCGCCACGCCGTCCATGTCATCCGCCGGTGTAAGCTGGAAATTCAACAAGCCGTAAACCGCGCTCATCAGCGGATTGATCAGGTTGAAGAAGCAGAAGGGCAGGTATGCGAATGTCGCCACCCCCAGCGTGCCGCTCATAAATGCACCACAGGTATTCCAGGGCACCAGCGGCGAAGTGATCGTGCCGCCGTCTTCCAGCGTGCGGGACAGGTTTTTAACATCCAGGCCCCGCTTCTGAAACTCCAGTTTGTACATGCGGCCAGGCAGCACGATGGCAATATACTGATCCGACGCAATGATGTTGGCACCGATACAGGTCAACAGCGTGGTTATAACCAGGCTGCCGGTACCGCGAACCGTGGACAGCGCATATTTGACCAGCACCTGGATCAGGCCGGTTCGATCCATCAGGGCGCCGAAAATCATGGCACACAGGATCAACCATACCGTGTTCAGCATCGAGCTCATGCCGCCACGGGACAGCAGGTCGTCAATGGCGGCGTCACCGCTGTTAATATTGTAGCCGTCAAACAGGGTTTGCCACATTCCTTTTACGGCGGCCAGCGTGTCATGCTGCATTTCAGTGGCCATCTGCTGGATTGCCGGTTGCTGGAAGGTGAAGGCAAACACCATGCCCACCAGCGCGCCGCTGAGAATGGTGGGCAGGGGAGGGAACTTCTTGTTGGCCATGACCAGAAGAACCACCACCGGCAGCAGCATGAACGGGTTTATGCGGAAATTGGCACGCAGCATTGCCAGCGTCGTCTGCAGTTCAGTAGCCTCGGAGGTGGCCTCGATATTCAGGCCAATCACCAGGTACAGAAACAGCGCGATGCAGATGCTGGGCACCGTGGTCCAGAGCATGTGCTGAATATGCGTAAAGAGGTCCGTGCCCACCACCGCCGGTGCCAGGTTGGTGGTGTCTGACAGCGGTGACATTTTGTCGCCAAAATAGGCGCCGGAGATGATTGCGCCGGCGGTCATTTCCAGCGAGAGTCCCATACCTCCTGCTGCGCCGATGAGTGCAACACCAATGGTTCCGGCCACTGTCCAGGAACTGCCGATGCTGAGGGCGACAACGGCACAGATGGCGCAACTGGCCGCATAGAATATGGACGGATCGAGAATCAGCAGACTGTAGTAGATCATCGAGGGAACCGTCCCTGCCATGATCCAACTGCCAATAAGCAGGCCAACGGTAAACAGAATCAGAATTGCCCGCAGCGCGACGGTAATACCCTGGACCATGCTGGTTTCCAGGGCAGTCCAGCTGATCCCGTTACGCCAGCCGATCAGGGCAGCAATTACGGCACCGATGCACAGGGCAATCTGGTTGGGACCGTAGCTGGAATCTTCACCAAACAGGTAAACGGAAAAAGCCAGCAGGCTCACCATAACCAGTACCGGCGTCAGGGCCTGAAACAGGCCGGGCTGTGCCTCGGCAGCAGTCAGGTCGGGGTCGGACTGGTCAGGCTTCATCGGGCTCCGCGTGCTGGTTGGTCTACGATTGACAGGTGTGTAATTCGCTTGTGTCCTGTCCGAACAGGACACTGGATGTAAGCATAATCGGAATTATCGTAGCCTGTCTAACCGCTATGGACTTATCCGGACCGGCGGGCCTTCGCTGCCGCTGGTCCAATTGCGCTATAATCGGGCAATCTGGAACCCGATTGCCGGACGGGGCTGCGCTCCACGGCTGACGGTTCCTTCCGCCAGCACCCTGGAGAACGAGAACCCATGTTAAAGATGGAAGATGCCGCAATACTTGATATTGCGCAGTACATGGAAGATCTGGGTCGACGGGCCAGAAGCGCATCCTACCGCATTGCCCGGGCCACTACTGCCCAGAAAAACACTGCCCTGCTGGCCATCGCCGATGCCATCGACAGCAGCCGCGGCCCATTGATGGAGGCCAACAGCCTGGATCTGGCGGCGGGCCGGGAAAAAAATCTGGACGCGCCGTTACTGGACCGGCTTGAACTGACGCCTGCCCGGATCGATACCATGATCGCCGGGCTGCGACAGGTGGCCGGTCTCGATGATCCGGTAGGCGCGATTTCCGCAATGAAGTATCGACCCAGTGGTATCCAGGTGGGCAGAATGCGGGTACCCCTGGGCGTCATCGGCATTATCTACGAATCCCGACCCAACGTGACCTGCGAGGCAGCCAGTCTCTGTTTGAAATCCGGTAATGCCACCATTCTTCGCGGCGGGTCCGAGGCCATCCATTCGAACCAGGCAGTGGCTGCCTGTATCGCTGCGGGTTTACAGCAGGCCGGGCTTGATCCTGATATTGTCCAGGTTGTCGAAACTACGGACCGGGAGGCGGTTGGCCGGCTGATCACCATGCCCGAGTTCGTGGATGTGATAGTGCCCCGCGGCGGCAAGGGGCTCATCGAAAGAATCAGCAGGGATGCCAGGGTGCCGGTAATCAAGCATCTGGATGGTAATTGTCACGTGTTTATCGATGACCATGCCGACCTGGACAAGGCGGTGAAGCTGACGGTTAATGCCAAGACCCAGCGATATGGTACCTGCAACACCCTGGAATCCCTGTTGGTAGCCAGACCAGTAGCCTCCGCGGTGCTGCCCGTTCTGGCGGAGCAACTACGGGAACATCAGGTCGAGTTGCGCGGCTGCGAGTCAACCCGGACGATTCTGCCGGAAGCGATTCCTGCCAGCGAGCAGGACTGGGAAGAAGAATACCTGGCCCCTGTGCTTTCCATCAGGGTGGTGGAGGATGTCGACGAGGCGATCGGCCATATCAATACCTATGGTTCCCATCACACGGATGCCATTGTCACCGAAGATTTTATCAACGCGCAGCGCTTTCTGCGGGAAGTGGATTCGAGTTCGGTGATGGTCAATGCCTCGACCCGTTTTGCCGATGGTTTCGAATATGGCCTTGGCGCAGAAATCGGGATTTCCACGGACAAGCTTCACGCCCGGGGACCGGTGGGTCTGGAAGGACTGACATCGCAGAAATACATTGTCCTCGGTGACGGTCACACCAGAAAATGAGGATGCGCATCGGTATCATGGGAGGCATGTTCGATCCCGTCCACCTCGGCCATACGACGGTTGCCCGCAACGCCTGCGATTTTCTTGATCTTGACCATGTGAGGCTGGTTCCCTGTGGCGTTCCCAATCACAGGGATTTGACCCTTTGTTCGGCTGAACAGCGCCTCGACATGTTGCAACTGGCTACCCGAGATCACACCCGGCTGGTCGTGGACGATCGCGAGGTGAGGCGCGCCGGGACTTCTTACACCGTCGATACCTTGTCGGAACTGCAGGCGGAGTTTCCCGGATCTGATCTTTACTTTATCCTGGGCAGCGATGCATTTTCGACCCTGGATCGCTGGCATCGCTGGCGTCAGCTGTTCGAACTCTGTCATTTCATCGTTATCCGACGGCCCGGATTCAGCGACAGCCCTGGCGCCGACCTGGAGGAAGCGGTTAAAGGCCGACGGGTGACGGATCGAGCCCGACTGTTTGCGGCACAGTCCGGCCTGGTATTCCAGATGCCCGGCCTGGACAGCCCGATGTCTTCGAGTCTCGTGCGTCAGCGCATCGACAGTAATCAGCCACTGGACAATCTCCTGGATCCGGCCGTTGCCCACTACCTGCGACAGCATCAGCTTTATCGCAATGCAGTAACCCATTAACTGACTAACGAGAATGATGTGACTAGTAAAGAACTGGCAGACCTGGTCGTCGACGCGCTCCAGGAACTGAAAGGACAGTCCGTGGTAAGCATCGACGTCAGCAACCTGACGCAGATAACGGACTACATGGTAATAGCCACGGGCACATCCAGCACGCACATCAAGGCGCTGGCTGATGCGGTGGTCAGACAGGCCAAGGAATCCGGGGCCGAGGTGGCAGGCACCGAGGGCCGCATGCAGGCGGAATGGGTGCTGGTGGACCTGAGAGGTGTCGTCGTGCACATCATGCTGGCTCCCGTCCGGGCATTGTACAACCTGGAAGATCTGTGGAACTTTGCGCCGGAAAACGAGAGCAAAGTCAAAAGGTGAAATTCAGGTTGCTGGCAGTCGGCACCCGCATGCCGTCCTGGGTAGACACCGGTGTGCTGGAATATACCCGCAGGTTACCGGCTGATTTCGCCCTGCAGATACACCAGGTGCCGCTGGCACGCCGGGGAAAGTCCATCGGCGTGGCCCAGGCCCTGGACCGGGAGGCGGCGGCCATCGAGGCCAGGCTGGAGCCGGGTGACTATCTCGTTGCCCTTGATGTCGAGGGTAGAAAATTCGACACGCGTGGCCTGGCCGACCGCCTGGACCGACTGCGGTCCGCAGGTAGCAGCGTGGCGCTGCTGGTCGGCGGCCCGGACGGGCTGAGTCCGGCGCTGATGGACCGGGCTGCAGAGCGTTGGTCCCTGTCTGACCTGACGCTGCCGCATCCCCTGGTACGCATTGTGCTTGCCGAACAGTTCTATCGCGCCTGGACCCTGCTGAACAATCATCCCTACCACCGGGAATAGTGCCTGATCAGACGGTACCTGCCGTCAGTTCGGGCCTGGCTAGTGAGATCTGGCTCTAAAAACGAGCGCTGAAATACGGTAAACTTAAGCATCCTGTGAATAATCATGGAAGTGCGCTGCGGGAGTCTGTGGGGCGCCTCCCTGAGGCGTCGTGGGCAGGAAATGGCCGTCGCCCCTGCCGGGCGCGACAACGCCGCAGTGGTGCCCGACAGGTCCCGCCGGAAGGGACTTGCAGGCGGGCCCACTGCCCTTGTTGCCTCGCCTTGACAGGCCGACGCATGCCGGCGGCAAGGCACCTCATCGGAGTGCTCGCCTGAAAACCAGTGAATTTCCCCGATTATTCAGCGGGTCCTTAATTGGTTACCGATTCCCAAACTTATTGGCCGGTTTGTTGTCATAATTCAGATGAGACCGGCTACAGGGTAATCCTCCACAGCCGATTAACAGATAAAGCTCAATTACGCGGTATCCATCTCGAACTATGGCAGAAAAATGGCAGGTCAAGGATCATGAGAGCGAGAAGTGCCTGGTGAACCGTCGGCTGGCAGTAGCCGGCCTGGTGGTAGGCGCACTGTTTCTGATGCTGGCGGTGCAGCTTGTCAATCTGCAAGTGCTGCGCTACGACTATTTTGCCGCCAGGTCTGACGACAACCGGCTCCACTCCCAGTACGTGCCGCCTACCCGGGGGCTGATATTCGATCGCAACGGCGAACTGCTGGCCGATAATCAGCCGATATTCAACCTGACCGTGGTGCGGGAACTGGTGGACGATATGGACCGTTCACTGGATCACGTGGCTGACATAATCGACCTGTCTGCCAGCGATGTGGAGCTTTTCAAGAATCGCCTCAGTCGTCGCCGCATTCCTCATTCATCGGTATTGCTTCGCTACAAGCTCAGCGAAGAGGAAATGGCCAGGATAGCCGTGGCCCAGCACCGACTCCCCGGGTTTTCCATAGAAGCGCAGCTGGTTCGCCATTATCCCCTGGAAAACCTGACGGCCCATACCGTTGGCTACGTGGCGGAAATAAACCGTGAAGAACTGGATGCCATGGGCGACGATGAGCGCGAAAACTATGGTGGTACCAACCACATCGGCAAGATCGGTATCGAAAAAACCTATGAACACCTGCTGCACGGACAGGTGGGTTACGAAACCGTGGAAAAAAATAACCGTGGCCAGGTGATGCGCGTTCTGGACCGGACCGACCCGGTGGCAGGCAGGAACATCACCCTGCACCTGGATGCCAGACTGCAGATCGCAGCGGAAAAGGCCCTCGGTGATTTTCGGGGTGCGGTGGTGGCGATAGACCCCGAAACGGGAGGTATCCTGGCCATGGTAAGCAAGCCAGGCTTCGATCCCAACCTGTTTGTCACCGGAATCAGCAGCCGGGATTTCAGTAAGCTGGTTACCGACAAGGTCAATACACCACTGTTTGACCGATCCACCAACCCCTACCCACCGGGTTCAACGGTAAAGCCGTTCATCGGTCTGGGTGGCCTGCACCATGAATTTATCGACTACGAATTCGCTATCGAGGATCCAGGGTATTTTCGTTTGCCCGGTGTCCGCTACCGCTGGAACGACTATACATTCCGTACTCCTATCGGCGGTGGTCACGGCCATACCGATTTGAAAAAGGCCATTTACCAGTCCTGTGACACGTTTTTCTACGACCTCGGCAACCGGATGGGAATCGATACGATCCATGATTTCATGTCCCGTTTCGGTTTCGGCCAGAACCTGGCACTGGATATTCCCTATGCACGGACAGGCGTCCTGCCTTCCCGCGAGTGGAAAATGGATAGCCGGGGGGAGCCCTGGTACCAGGGTGATACCATCAGTTCGTCCATTGGTCAGGGCTACATGTGGGTGACGCCACTCCAGCTTGCCACCGGCGTTTCCATCCTTGCCAACAAGGGCAGGATCGTGCAGCCGCGGTTGCTAAAAGCCGTGGAGGACGAATCGTACCAGCCGCAGGAAACCAGCCATCTGCCCCACGTGGAACTGGCGGATGCCGACTACTGGAATTACGTGGAAGAGGCGATGACGATGGTGGTGCACCGCCCCTACAGTTCTGTTTTCAGGGATTATGGTACCGCTTACGAGGCCATTGCCCAGGCTGATCCGGACATGACTTACAGGATGGCCGGCAAGTCCGGCACCGCCCAGGTGGTGAGTATTGCCCAGGACATCAGAAAGAGTGCAGACATCGAAGTCGCAGATATCCACAAGGACCATGGTCTGTTTGTGTCATTCGCGCCGGCCCTGCATCCCGAAGTCCGTCCGCAGATCGCGCTGGCGGTGTTTGTTGAAAACGGCGAACATGGCAGCTCCGTTGCCGGCCCAATCGCCAAACAGATTACCGACACTTATCTGCTGGACATTCTCAATCTCGACCTGGCACTTCCCGAAGAGCCGGAAGATCAGCTGGCATCGTCCAGTGTTGCTGCTGAATGATTAACCAGGATTTTACTCGACAGCTTTCAGATCACCCCGACGAACGCCGGGCCGGGTTTTCCGTTTGGCAGTTTCTGCGGCTGGACCCGCCATTGCTTCTGGCCCTGATGCTGCTCGGTGCCTTTGGATTGATGGTCCTGTACAGCGCCAGCGGTGAAAACCTGGCGGAAGTCCGTCGTCAGGCCATGGCGCTGGCTATGGCATTCGTGGTGATGCTGGTGGTGGCGCAGTTCAATGCCCATTTCTACCGGCGCTGGGCGCCCACGATGTACGTCGGCGGACTGACCTTGCTGTTACTGGTGCTGTTCTTCGGGGTCGAAGTGAACGGCGCGAAGAGCTGGCTGGATCTACCCGGACTGCCCAGATTCCAGCCCTCGGAAATCATGAAATTCATGGTGCCCATGATGTTGGCCTGGTACCTGGGCAGTCGACCACTTCCGCCCCGGTTCAAGCACCTGTTCTGGGCTGCGGCCATGATACTGATTCCCGCCGGGCTGATCGTGACGCAGAACGATACCGGTACGGCGATAATGATCACCATGTCCGGTGTGTTTGTCGTACTGTTGGCCGGGGTGTCCTGGAAGCTCGTGATGACGGGTGGCCTGGGCGCGTTACTGGCATCTCCGGCCTGGTACCTGTTCCTGGCACAGGAGCACCAGCGCAACCGGATCATGACTTTTTTCGACCCCTATCGTGATCCCACCGGGGCAGGATACAACATCATACAGTCGCAGATAGCCATTGGCTCCGGGGGGCTGTACGGAAAAGGCTGGCTGAACGGCGCACAGTCACAGCTGGACTTCATTCCGGAGAGCAATACCGATTTTATCCTGGCGGTGCTGGCCGAGGAGTTCGGCCTGTTGGGGGTGCTGCTGCTGGTGCTGCTGTATCTTTTCGTGTTGATTCGCGGATTCTATATTACTTTCTATGCTGCAGATATGTTCAGCCGATTGCTGGCGGGCAGTATAACGCTGACGTTTTTTTTCTATGTCTTTGTCAACATGGCCATGGTGTCCGGACTGGTCCCGGTAATCGGCCTGCCCCTGCCGTTAATGAGTCGCGGCGGGACCGCGATACTGACGCTGTTCGTCGGCTTCGGCATACTGATGTCGATTTCTGCCAACGGACGCAGGCCAATTGCCTGACCTGCGGGGATTGTGGCAGAAATGCGACGAACTGTCGGTGGTCAGCTGGCCGGGAACTGACGGAAAAGTGGCAATCTGTCTTAAGCCGCTGGTGGATCTGGCAAAAATCATTCAGTCGAGTTAAAAAACTCAGGATTTGCGCCGTTATGTAATTCAGGGTTGGTAATTACCGGGGCGGCTCCATGGGAGTTGCAGCCCGGTGTCCTGGATGCTGTTTGTCAGCGGCCGCCAGATAAGGCCTGTAAAAATTGAACGTGTCATCAATAGTGCCCAAAGTAATAGAAGTGCCTAGGAAAAAGGACCAGGAGATCAGGCGTTTGTATGGCCGGTAGTTCCGCAAATAAGCAAATCGTGCGCTTGATGGCGATGTCCGTCGTCTGGGTGCTGGTTGCCTGCTCCGGTTCTCCCGAGTACCCGGCTTCCAGCAGCCGCTATACCATCGACCAGGATCGGGCGCCGACCCGGGGTTCGCTGGATATTGCGGCAATTCCGGAAGTGGTTCCGGAGCCGGTGACACGGACTCAGGCAGGCAATCGAAGTCCCTATTCCGTGCTTGGCAGGACCTATCGGGTCATGGCCAGCGAAGAGGGCTACCGGGAACGGGGTGTTGCTTCGTGGTACGGTGAAAAATTTCACGGACACCGGACGTCCAATGGTGAAATTTTCGATATGTACAAGGTTTCCGCTGCCCATAAGACACTGCCGATTCCGAGCTTTCTGCGGGTCACCAACCTGGACAACAATCGCTCCATTGTCGTCAGGGTCAATGACCGGGGGCCGTTTCATGGGGATCGACTCATAGACCTGTCCTATGCCGCCGCCGTCAAACTGGGTTACGCCGCCCGGGGTACGGCCCGGGTACAGCTGGAAGCCATACTCCCACCGGTCAATTTCCAGGAATACCGGGCAGGTGGCAGCGATAGGGAAACGACAACACTGGCCGCGATATCCTCGGCGCCGAGGCGGTATCTGCAGGTGGGCGCCTTTACCAGCGCCGCGGCTGCCCGCCGGCTGAGTGATCAATTGCAGGAATTTACGGTTTTGCCGGTCTTTATCGAGGAGGTGGCAGGTAATGCCGACCAGGTACTGCACCGGGTGCGGGTCGGCCCGATAGCTGACGACGATGAAATTCGGGTCATCCGGGAGCGTGTGGTTGCCGCCAACCTGGGCAGTCCGTACACTGTGATTGATTAATGGCAGCCGGCCTGACACGGGCCACCCGGGAGGGCAATGCTGCCGTGTCTGTGAGTTTTCTTCGCCGGACCAGCCTTGACACACTCTTTCAGTAAAGCGATAGAACTGGACTACATGGATAAATACACGATGTTTTTCACAAAAATGGTACTTGAAACCGGATCACGCATTGCAGCGAGTGCGCTGATCGGGATATCCCTGTTCTGGTTGACCCTTTCCGTGGCTGCGGCACCGGCCATTATTCCCCGGGCGCCAGATATCGCTGCCAGCAGCTACATTCTCCTGGATGCCAAAACCGGGCATGTCATCGTCGAGGAGAATGCCGACGAAGCCCTGCCCCCGGCCAGCCTGACCAAGATAATGACCGCGTATATAGCTGCCGAGGAAATCCAGCTCGGCAATCTCGCCTGGGATGACATGGTCCACATCAGCGAGAAGGCCTGGCGCATGGAAGGCAGCAAGATGTTCGTGGGGGTGGATACCCAGGTCAGCGTCGAAGACCTGATGCGGGGCATCATTATCCAGTCCGGCAATGACGCCAGTGTTGCTATCGCAGAACACATCGCCGGGAGTGAAGATGCCTTTGCCGACATGATGAACCAGTATGCCGAGGTGCTGGGCATGCGTGATTCCTCGTTCGCCAATGCCAGCGGCCTTGATACCGAGATGTACTACAACCGCATGTCGGCCAGGGATCTGGCCACGCTGGCCCGGGCCACCATCCTGAACCACCCGGATCATTACGCCATGTACGCCGAGCGGGAATTCACCTACAACGGTATTCGCCAGCCCAATCGCAATACGCTGCTGTTTCGGGACCGCAATGTCGATGGCATGAAAACCGGCTGGACGGAAGCAGCGGGTTATTGCCTGGTAGCCTCGGCGGAGCGTGACGATATGCGGCTGATTTCGGTGGTAATGGGCACTGCCAGCGAAGAGGCCAGGGCAATCGAGACACAGAAACTGTTGACCTACGGGTTCCGCTACTACGAAACCCACAAGCTCTATGACGCCAACCAGATGGTAAGCAACGCCAAGGTCTGGTCGGGCCAGCAGAATGCCGTCGATCTCGGCATCAGCGACGAGGTTTATATCACCATTCCCAGGGGTCAGGCAGAGGAAATGAGTGCCTCACTGGAACTGGCCGAAGTGATATCCGCGCCACTGGAACAGGGACAGGTTATGGGAACGATCAACGTCGTGCTGGAAGACGACCTGCTGTACCAGGGGGAAGTGATCGCCCTGCAGTCCGTGGAGCGAGCGGGTTTCGTCAAACGCTTCATCGACTGGTTGACGCTGATGTTCACCAACCTGTTCAGCTAGTCCGGTAGACCATGTCATGAGATTTACGGAAATAGACCAGGAACCGCCCAGGATCGAGTTTCCCTGTGATTACCCCATCAAGGTAATGGGCACTGCCAGCGACGCGTTTCAAACGGAAGTACTGGCAATAATTCACCGCCACGCCAGTCCAGTGCCTGAACACAGGATTACCGAGCGGGCCAGTGCCAGGGGTAACTACTTATCCATAACCGTGGTCATCGAGGCCACGGGTGAACAGCAGCTGGAAGCAATTTTCAGGGAGCTCATGGACCAGGAAAGCGTTAAAATCGTACTCTAAGGTTCCCTAAGTTCCCTGTATCGCCCGGTGGCGGAATCCCGTTGTTACTTGCCGACTATAAATCTCACCAACTGCAGCCCCTCGATCCGTCAGCCGCTGCCGATGATTTCCTCACGGTTCGACGACTCGGTCTGCAGGACTACGTGCCCATCTGGCGGGCGATGCAGTACATCGCCGATCATCCGGAGAACAGGCGGGGTGACGAGCTATGGCTGCTGAGTCACAAACCCGTTTTCACCCTGGGCCAGGCCGGACGGCGGGAACACCTGCTGGACCCGGGCAGAATTCCGGTTGTGCAAACCGATCGAGGCGGACAGGTCACCTATCACGGCCCGGGACAGCTGGTGATTTACCTGTTGCTTGGACTGCGCAGGCGTAAACTGGGTGCGCGACAGCTGGTGAGCCTGATTGAAAACAGCATCATCGACCTGTTGGGTGAGCTGAATATTGCCGGGGAGGCCAGGTCCGATGCGCCCGGAGTCTACGTGGATGGTGCTAAAATAGCATCATTGGGACTGCGGATACGCAAGGGACGCAGTTATCACGGTCTCAGCCTGAACGTCGATATGGACCTGGAACCCTTTAAGCGCATCAATCCTTGTGGTCACCAGGACCTCCGGGTGGTTCAGCTGGCAGACCTGGTTGGCGATCGTAACCGGCTGATGCAACGAACGGCAACGCGGCTGGCGGATGGGCTGGCGCACCGGCTGGGACATGAAAGTATCGATCAACATACGACAATGACAGGAATTGTGTAATGTCACAAACGAAACGGCGCAACGTGCTGGTTGAGGGCGAAAAGCTGCGTGGTGCGGACAAGGTCAGGCGCATACCGGTCAAGGTGATTCCCACCGAGGAACTGCCCCGCAAGCCCGACTGGATACGGGTCCGTGTGCCCACATCGCCACGGGTTCAGCACATCAAGCAGAAACTTCGGCAGCACCGGCTCGCTTCAGTGTGCGAGGAAGCCTCGTGTCCCAACCTTGGAGAATGCTTCAACAACGGAACGGCGACGTTCATGATCATGGGCGACATCTGCACCAGGCGCTGTCCGTTCTGCGATGTGGCCCACGGCAAACCCCGACCCCTGGATGTTGATGAGCCGCGGGAACTGGCCGAGGCCATTGCCGAAATGGGGCTGGATTACGTGGTGATAACCTCGGTGGATCGGGATGATCTCAAGGACAGTGGCGCTGATCATTTCGCCCGCTGTATCGACGAAACCCGGCGCTGCAATCCCCGTATCCAGGTAGAGGTCCTGGTTCCCGATTTTCGTGGCCGCATGGATATCGCCCTGGAGATCCTGCAGAACACGCCGCCGGACGTTTTCAATCACAATCTGGAAACGGTCCCCCGGCTGTATCGCAAGGCCAGGCCGGGCGCGGATTACAGCTGGTCGCTGGAGCTGCTGAAACGGTACAAGGAACGTGTACCACAAGTTGTTACCAAGTCCGGATTAATGCTCGGCCTGGGCGAGAGCATCGACGAGGCCAAGGAAGTGATGCGGGACCTCCGCGCTCACCAGGTAGACATGGTAACCCTTGGCCAGTATCTGCAGCCGAGCCGGGACCACCTCAAGGTTGAGCGATTCGTTCATCCGGACGAATTTGACGCACTCAGGCTGTATGGAGAAGAGCTTGGCTTCACTCATGTGGCCAGTGGCCCCCTGGTCAGATCGTCCTATCACGCTGATAAACAGGCTCGTGGCGAAACGCTCTGACAACCTCCGGAAAGTCCGGGAGCAGGATTTATGAGGGCTGTCCGGGAGAAGCAATCCCTGGTCACGGGGCTGGTGAGCGGCATTGCCGTGCTGGGCGCGATACTGATTGTTGTGTTGTTTCTGTTTTATCCTGTTGAAACCGGGCGGCTTGGCCTGGGCACCAGGGCGACCCTTGGGTCTGTGGGAACCCTGCTGCTGGTCGGTGGCATCCGCCCCTTCCTGCCCTGGTTTTCCCGGCAGTCACTCGTCTATCCGTTGCTGGTCGGTGTCGCGTTGGCGGCAATCAGTCCCTGGTACTTTTTAATCTACCTGCCGGCTCATGCCGGCGAAGGCCTGGTGGGCGAGCAGCTGGCCAGCAGCATGATCACCGAAAACACCAGCAACGGCATCGTGGAAGTCGGGTTCGCCTATCCGATTTTCACGCCCACTGTCAGTCTGCGAAACGACGGGATATTCACCCGGGAAGTCGATATTTACCTGCGTATGCTGGATGGCAACAACGAGCCGGCTTTATTCCGCGCGGTGCGGGCGGACCTGCCGGACGCCCGTCTCAGTGTCGAAGCCAGTGTCAGGGGATTGCTCAGTCAAAGCCGGGGCTTCCTGTTTATACCTGTTGCAATCCCGCCGGGGAATACAGTCCAGGGCAGGGTGGTGTTCATCATCAGCGATCTCAACGATGGTTCCACCTTTGATGAAGCCCTGGGACGCAGCTATCCCGCCGAGTTTCAGGTCCGCGATTCCGCCAGCGGCGAACTGGTGGCTTCCTTCCCCATGACCAGCATCTGACCTGGTCAGTCAGTAGCCAAATTCACTGGTTGCCATTGCTGCCGGAAGGCCATGCGTTGTCGCCGGGTGAAGCCATTGACATTGGCCCGGAGAGCGTTTCCGTACCCGGAATCCCCGCCGTTACTCTTCTTTGTATTCTGCCGGCGCTGATTGCCTGTTGACAACAGGCTCACTTGTCTTTACTGCAAGTGGGGCAAGAATCCCTGGTCATTCTAAGGTGGTTAGCATTGACGTATCATGCGAGCTATTCAATCAGCCGCAGTCAGGAGTAGAAGACGCTGATGCCAACCGGCTACGCCATCTTTCTGAGTCTGGCTATTTCCCATTTATTGTTGCTGGGAGTCTGGGTAGTGGATGCGGTATCAAGAGGGACTATTTTTACACCAACTCCATTGCCTTCCAGTCTATATTCAATCTATGCGTACCTGGTGACCTCGGCATTGTTCCTGTGGAAATATCACGATGCCAACCTGTGGAAAGTGCAACGACAGGCCCAGAAACTTCAAGAGGACGGCTCGGTGGAGAGAACCGACCAGGAAAAAGCCCTGGCCGATCACATCAGGCGTGCCATGGAAGAAGACAAGTTGTACCGCGAGGCTAATCTTACCGTGGCAGGCCTGGCCGAATTCGTGGATAGCCAGGAATACCTGGTTCGTCGTGCCATAAACAATCACATGGGATTTCGCAATTTCAGTGATTTCCTCAATCACTATCGAATTGCGGAGACCACCAGTCTGCTGGCGGAAACCGACAGACCGGTTTCCGCCATCGGCTTTGACGTGGGCTATTCGTCCCTGTCTTCTTTCTACAAGGCTTTCAAGAATCGACAAACCGTCACACCGAAGCAGTATCGACTGCAGCGTAAAGTTGAATCCTGATCTGTTCAGCCCCTGAACCTGGCAGGAAGGTGGCCTCCCCCGGACGGTCTGTGCGGGGCGCAAGGCGTATACGGATCAATCGCGATACTTTTTAATTCATATTTCGAAAACCGGAAGCTTGCCTGCCCGCATACCACTAGGCTTGTACCAGGTCAGCCGTTCCGGCATCTACGCCGGTATCCTGATCTGACAAGCTGGAATTCAGCAAACGTGGCCTGAGAGCGTGGTATAGTCGATGAACCCTCGACCGTCGAGGACCTGTAACCATAGACCTGCTCATCAGTCCTTCGGTTGAAGAAAAATATAAACGAAAATAAAGGGTTATGTTCATGATATCCAGGTTTGCATCATGCTTCGGTTACAGTCTGTTACCCCGGGTCGCGGTAACCCCAAGGGCAGCGCTTGGCTGCCTGTTCGTGGCGGCGGTGCTGCAATGTCAGGCTGTTTTTGCTCAAATCGACCCGAATGACGGTGTCATCCAGGGTTCCGTGGTCAGCGGCCATGGTCCGGAAGCCGGCGTTTGGGTAATCGCCGAAACCGACGACCTGCCAACCCATTTCAGCAAGATCGTCGTCACCGATGACCAGGGCCGGTTCGTCCTCCCGGAACTGCCGGATGCCTTGTACAAGGTGTGGGTGAGGGGCTATGGATTGGTGGACTCCGACCCGCAGCAGCTACGTATCGGCGCCAGGGACGTGACCTTGCGTGCTTTCGTGGCCGAAGATCCGTTGCTTGCAGCCCAGGTCTATCCGGCCAACTACTGGTATTCACTGCTGGAAGTACCCTCAACCGACGCGTTCCCGGGAACCGGACCGGACGGCAACGGCATCAGCGAGCAGATGCGCAGCCAGGACCAGTGGATCGACATGACCAAGCAGGGCTGCCAGCTCTGTCACCAGTTGGGCAACCGGGCGACCCGCACGCTGGACCACCTGAGCCACCTGGATTTCGAATCCAGCGTGGAAGCCTGGCGATACCGCACCGCCATGGGTATTCGCGGACCGTTCATGTCGGCCTTCGCCGGTCGCTTCGGTCCCCGGGGAATGGAGATGTACGCGGACTGGACAGACCGTATCGCCGACGGCGCCATCCCGCCGACACCGCCCCGTCCCTCTGGAATGGAGCGTAACGTGGTCATTACCCAGTGGGACTGGGGCAACGAATCCGCTTATATTCACGACGAGATCACGACAGACAAACGTAATGCGCATCTCAACGCCGGCGGCAAGGTCTACGGGGTCGACGGCGGCCACGGTGCGCTGCTGGAACTGGATCCCTACACCCATGAGTGGGAGGAAATCGTTATTGCGGTGAAGGACAATGCCGATAATCCCGCGGTATCCCGGTTCAACCAGGTTTTTCCGGTACCTTCGGTGTATTACGGTGACCAGGCCCTGTGGCAGCGTCCTGCCGATCCCCACAATCCCATGTTCGATGAGTTGGGCAGGGTGTGGATGACCACCAAGGTGCGGGGTAACGATCTGCCCCAATGGTGCCAGCCGGGCTCGGACAACAGGTTTGTCCGCTACTATCCCACCCGCGGCAGTTCCCGGCAGGCATCCTACTATGATCCCTCCACCGGTGAATTCGGCTTGATCGATACCTGTTTCGGTACGCATCACCTGCAATTCGGCTGGGGTGAGGACCGCATGCTGTATTTCAGTGGCGGCGGCGACGTTATCGGTTTCATCAACACCCGGACCTGGGATCGAACCGGTGATGAGCAACTGTCCCAGGGCTGGTGTCCCATGGTGGTGGATTCCAACGGCGACGGTCGCATTACCAAGCCGTGGAATCAGCCTGTGGGCCCCCTGCGGGATCAGAACGAAGGGGGTGGTGGTCAGCGACTTGATGACGTCGACCCCGCCCTGGATACGCGAATGAGCCCGGGCAGCTACGGCATTATCGCCGATACCCGGGAACAGGGTGTCGCCTGGGGTGTGGGGACTGAGTTTCCCGGCAGAATCTATCGCCTGGACATTGGTGACAATCCCCCGGAAACCTGCATCACCGAGGTATACGAACTGCCGGTCATTGACGGTAAGCCGGCGGGTTTCGGGCCGCGCGGTATCGACATGGACCGCAATGGCATTATCTGGACTGCCTTGTCCGGCAGCAGCCATATTGCCAGTTTCGATCGCAGCAAGTGCGATGTGCTGAACGGGCCCAGCGTGGTCAATTCCCAGCACTGTCAGCAGGGCTGGACACTCTACGAGATACCCGGTCCTGATATGCAGGGGACCGATCGCAAGGCGGATTTTCACTATTACAACTGGGTGGACAATTTCAATACGCTTGGTCTGGGCGAGAATGTACCCATTGCCAACGGTTCCGGCTCCGATTCCCTGATTGCCCTTGTGCCCGGGACAGAACAATGGGTAAGACTGCGGGTTCCCTATCCCCTGGGCTTCTATTCGCGTGGCCTGGACGGGCGTATCGACGACCCCGAAGCCGGCTGGAAAGGACGCGGTGTGTGGGCCAACTACGGGACTAATTTCAATTGGCATACCGAGGGAGGTAAAGGCACCACCAGCAAGATGGTGAAGTTCCAGATCAGGCCCGACCCCCTGGCCCGGTAGCAGTCGGCAGCATGGTGAGTGCCGCGCGTATCCAGCTTTGTACACAATGCCGAACCGGAAATTGACAACAATGAAAACAGCCAATCAATCATTACAGAACATGCGTGGAATTCGCCGACGCACTGTGCTGCAGTCGCTGGGCATTCTGGCCGCTTCCGGGCATGGCGCCGTGGCCGGCCTGTGCAACCAGGCTTTCGCCCAGGGCTCGCCACCGCCGATTCCGGTGGTGGGCATCAATCATATGACCCTTGCTGTTGCCGATCCGTCGGCCTCGGTGGCCTGGTACCAGGGACTTTTTGGCATGCCTGTAGCAGCCCGCCAGGGCAACACGGTGGTATTGCGGGTGGGCGACGGGCCGCAGTTTATGGCAATCGGCGGAAACCCCAGCAACAACCCGCGCATCACCCACTATTGCCTTGCCGTCGAAAACTTCGATGAGCGGCGCCTGGTGCAGATCCTGGCTGAGCATGGAGTTGCCGCCACCGGTGGTTCCGGAGCCATGGAATCCAGGGTCAGAATGCGCGGGGAGGAGGCCGGGGGAGCAAGTTCCGGCACACCGGAGCTTTATTTTGGCGACCCGGACGGCATCGTCGTGCAATTACAGGATTCCACCTACTGCGGTGGCGCGGGCAGGTTGGGAGAAGACTGTCTGGAGGTGCCGGAAGCGGCGCCGACACCAGGACTGATCAGCCTGCGTGAGTTCAATCACTTTACCCTGTTTGTCTCCGATGCGGCGCGTTCCGTACAATTTTATCAGGACTTGTTCGGCATGCCCATTGACACGTACCAGGGGGCAATGCCCATTCTCAGAGTGGGTCCGGGCCGCGAGTTCCTGGCCATGCCGGAGGTGTCTCCGCTTGCCGGACGGATTCATCACGCCAGTCTCAATGTCGCTGACTTTAACGTCGAGAGAATTTTTTCGATACTGGAGAGTTATGGATTGACCATTCTTGGTGAGGCCGGTGGTGCCAATGGACCTTTGCAGGCCTATGTAACCCTGCGTGGCGCCGAGCGTGGCGGCGCGGCGGAGGGAACTCCGGAGCTGTACTTTACCGACCCGGACGGAATCCTGTTGCAGTTACAGGATTTGCGTTATTGTGGCGGTGCCGGGTATTTCGGTGAGCAGTGTGGCACCGTGGAAAATCCCACGGGACGCAACGCGTAATCGTCGGGATCAGCGTGCTGACTGCTCTCTGGAAGTGTAAACGAATTCGAAAATAGGAACATTGTTTTCCCGCTGACCTGATTAAGATTCGTGCGCAGGCTGCCAACCGGTGAGGCTGCCCGGGACTGCTGTTCAGATCAGTATCAAGTGTTTCTTATAGTTGGTAATAGAAAAGAAATTGGACTGTAAAGTATAGAACACGCCTGATGAAATGCCGATGAACCGGAACGATGAAATGCAACAACGAACCGTAAAACGGACAGGACATAAAATGAATAAGCGAGCAAATTCAGTATCTGGCCTGATAAAGACAGTTCTTGTGCTGGCGTTACTATTGCCTTCGGCTACCGTCGTTATCGCCCAGTCTTCCGGCACCGAACAGTCGATTTCTCCGCAGCGGGCCCTGCTCAACCAGTTTTGCGTGTCCTGCCATAACCAGGCCATGGTCAACAGTACGCCAATGGACGGAGAGAACCTGCTTTTTACCCAGCTGCGGGGACTGGGGCTGACCCTGGACGCCGAGAATGTGGATGATGTGTCCGAAAACCCGGAGATCTGGGAAAAGGTCGTACGCAAGCTGCGGGTGGGTGTCATGCCGCCACCGGACAATCCCCGTCCAGGCCACGAGGATTATACGGATTTTCGAATCTGGCTCGAGGAACAGCTGGATCGCGTCGGCGCGGAACAGATGGATCCCGGCCGCACCCTGGCTTTCCATCGATTGAATCAGACCGAGTACCGCAACGTGGTACGCGATCTCCTGCACCTGGAAATAGATGCCGATGAATTCATCCCGGCGGACCCGCCGGATCGCCACGGGTTCGACAACAACGCGGAGGTACTCGCCCTGTCGCCGGTGCTGATGGAGCGCTATGTAACGGCTGCCCACAAGATTGCCGAACTGGCGATTGGCGCTGCGCCCCGGGGGCCGACGATAAAGACCTACGAGCTGCCGCTGAACCTTATCCAGAACGATCGTCTAAGTGACCAGTTGCCGTTCGGGTCACGGGGCGGAGCCGCCATCACCCATACTTTTCCCGTGGATGGCGAATACCGTATAAAGGTGAAGCTGCAGACCAATTACGTAGACTTCGTCCGCGGGTACGATCAGCAACACACCATGGAGGTCAGCCTCGATGGCCAGCTGATCGATGCCATGAGCTTTGGAGGAGATGCCCCCGGTACGCCTGCTCCCTACAGTTTTGCCGGTAATATCCGGGGCAGTGACGACTGGGAAGAGTTCATGATGGGCTTTGCCGAGGAAGGGTTCGAATTCGTCATACCGGTGAAAGCAGGCCCCCATGTTATCGGCGCCACATTTCCCCGTGAAATGTGGGAACCCGAAGGAATACAACAACCGCGGTTGTTCGGCTATCACCTGGCGGTGACGGAATTGCCCGACGCCAATCCGGGTGTTGGCAGCATTTCCGTGGAAGGACCTTTCGCTATCCAGGGGCCGGGAGACACGCCAAGCCGCAGGAGAATCTTCAGCTGCCGACCCGCCAGCGCCGATGAAGAACCCGGGTGTGCCCGTGAAATCCTCACTGACCTGGCCAGGCGGGCTTATCGCCGGCCGGTGACCGGGAATGACGTCGAGGAGTTATACCGTTTCTTTGCCGCGGGTCGCCAGGAAGGCGGGTTCGATGCAGGGATTCAACTTGCTCTGGAACGGGTCTTGGTGGCACCCGATTTTCTGTTCCGGATTCAACAGGACCCGGCCGATGCCGGACCGGGAGAAATTTACCGGATCAGTGACGTGGAACTGGCATCCCGCCTGTCATTTTTTCTCTGGAGCAGCGCGCCGGATGACACTTTGCTGGACCTGGCAGCCCGGGGCCTGTTGCGCGCTCCCGGTGTGCTGGAAACCCAGGTAAAGCGGATGATGGCTGATGAGCGGGCCGATGCATTTATCAGCAATTTCGTCGGCCAGTGGTTGTATCTGCGCAACCTGGATAATGTCTATCCGCTGCCGTCGGCATTTCCGGAGTTCGATGAAAACCTGCGAAACTCGTTCAAGCAGGAAACGGAATTGTTTATCCAGGACCAGATCCGAGCCGATCACAGCCTCCTGGAGCTGCTCAGTGCCGACTATTCCTACCTGAACCAGCGGCTCGCCGAGCATTACGGGATCCCGGGAATCTACGGCAATCACTTCCGCAAAGTTTCCCTGGACGGCGATCAGCGCGGTGGTCTGCTAGGTCACGGCAGCCTGATGACGGTGACTTCCTATCCGAACAGAACGTCGGTGGTATTGCGCGGCAAGTTCGTCCTGGAAAACCTGCTGGGATCTCCGCCTCCTGAACCTCCTCCCAACGTACCCGCCCTTGAAGAAGCCGCAGCGGACGGCCGACAGCTCACCATGCGGGAAGCCATGGCCCAGCATCGGGAAAACCCGGCCTGCCGGGTTTGTCATGCCGCCATGGACCCCATTGGTTTTTCCCTGGAAAACTATGATGCCGTGGGTAAATGGCGTGATCGTTTCGCCGGTGTCGAAGTCGATGCGTCGGGCCTGTTGCCTGATGGAGCTGCGTTCGATGGACGAGAGGGTCTGGAAAAATTACTGCTGGAACGGTCCGACGATTTTGTCGGAACGGTGGTCGAAAAATTACTGACCTACGCGCTGGGACGCGGGCTTGAATACTACGATATGCCAACAGTGCGGTCCATTACACGTATGGCTGAGGAAGACGACTATCGCTGGTCTTCAGTGATACTGGGAGTGGTCAACAGCACCCCCTTTCAGATGCGGAGAACGGAAATATGATTATTACCAAGAAGAAAATAGCACGACGAACCGTGCTGCGAGGGCTTGGAGCCAGCCTGGCGCTGCCACTGCTGGACAGCATGATTCCAGCGCTTTCCGGTTCCGCGCAGGCGCAGATAGCGCAGCCGATCAGGCGACTGGGCGTGATTTATGTACCGAACGGTATGGCCATGAAAGCCTGGACACCGGAGGCCGTGGGCTCCGATTTCGAGATCACCCGCATCATGAAACCCATGGCGGCGTACCGGGACCGGATGCTGGTGTTTACGGGACTCGACGGACCGTCGAGCAATGCCGGTGTCCATGCCAGCGCGTCAACCCGTTTTCTCACCGGCGCGATTCCCCGGCGGGCGGAGTCTGACCTGCAGGCGTCGGTATCCATCGATCAACTGGTCGCGCAGCACTACGGTACCGAAACACAACTGGGTTCCCTGGAACTGGCCCTGGACGAAAACGATGTATTCGGCTCCTGTGATATCGGTTTCAGCTGCCAGTACACCAGTACCATTTCCTGGCGGGATGAATTTACACCTCTGCCCATGGAAACCAATCCGCGGCTGATTTTCGAACGCCTGTTTGGCGACATCGGCACGACGGATCCCGAGATCAGACTACAGCGTATCCGGCAGGATCAAAGCCTGCTGGACTCGGTTACGCAGCGCGTGGCGGAACTGAATCGCAGCGTGGGCGCCGGTGACCGTGCCAAGCTGGACCAGTACCTGGATGCGGTGAGGGACGTGGAGCGTCGAATTCAGATGGCGGAAGCCCAGAGCAGCCGACAACTCCCCGAAGTAACCCAGCCGTCGGGAATACCGGACACCTACGAGGAACACGCCAAGCTGATGTTCGATCTTCAGGTCCTGGCCTACCAGACGGATCTGACCCGGGTGATTACCTTCATGCTGGGTCGCGAGCTTAGCGGCAGGACCTTCGCGGAGATCGGTGTACCGGATTCTCATCACCCCACCTCTCACCACAGGGATGATCCGGTGTTGTATGAAAAGTGCATAAAGATCAATGAATTTCACACCAGCCTGTTTGCTTATTACCTTGACAGGCTGGATGCCACGCCTGATGGAGATGGCTCTCTCCTGGATAACATCCTGCTGCTTTATGGTGCCGGCATGTCCGACAGCAATCAGCATAGCAATCGCGGACTGCCTCTGGTGCTGTTTGGGGGCGGCGCAGGCGCCATGCAGGGTGGTGGTCGTCACCTTCGTTATCCCAATGGTACGCCTATCAGCAGGTTACACCTGACCATGCTGGACAAGCTGGGCATGCCTGTGGACAGGTTTGCCGACAGCACCGAACCGCTGGATTTGTTGAGCGGTGTTTAATCAACCGAGGTGTATTATGGGGAATATCCGGTTTAGAACCCGGGGTGTCAACAGGCTGTTGACAGCCCTGGCGCTGGTTATCGGTATCAATTCTGTTGCAGCTGCTGAATGGCCCTTGATCGACGCAGTCCGGCACCAGGATGTCGACGCCGTGCTGGCGCTGCTGGCAGACGGCGTAGACCCTGATAGCAGTCAACCCGATGGTGCCACCCCATTGCACTGGGCTGTGCATCAATCGGACAAGGTCAGTGTCACGGCACTGCTCGCTGCCGGTGCCAACGTCAACGCCACCAACCGCCTGGGTGCATCGCCACTGTTCATCGCCGCAAGCAGCGGTGATGCAGAAATGATAGCCCTGCTGGTGCAGGCGGGAGCCGATCCTGATATCGCGCTGGCAATGGGCGAGACGCCGTTGATGTCCGCTGCACGATCCGGTACCGCTGAAGGTGTTCGCGTACTCATCGGTGCCGGAGCCGATGTCGATGCCCGGGAACAATCCCGCCTCCAGACTGCACTCATGTGGGCGGCGGCACAGGGGCATGTGCAGGTCGCCAGGGAACTGGTGGACGCCGGCGCCGAACTGGAGGCACGTTCCAGGGTCCGCCCCATGCTTATGTATGTTGATGCCGCCAACGGTGGTGCCTTCGATCAGGGCGTGATGGAAAACCTCGGTGGTTATTCGCCGCTCCTGTTTGCCGCTCGAAACAACAGGCTGGCGATGGCACGATTGCTGGTGGAAGGCGGCGCTGATCCGGATGGAGAAGCCGGTAACGGTGCGACTCCCCTGGTGGTGGCGGCCCACAGCGGCCACGCTGAGGTGGCGTCGATGTTGCTGGATCTGGGTGCCGATCCCAATAATATGGCCGCCGGTTACAGCGCATTGCACGCCGCAATTCTGCGGGGTGACCAGGCAACGGTGAAGTCGCTGTTGCAGCATGGCGCCAACCCCGATGCACGGGTCGCCAGGGCAACCCCGGTTCAGCGGGCCAGCGAGGACTGGGTCTTGAGAACCGGCCATGTCGGTGCCACACCGTACTGGCTGGCCGCCAGTTTTCGTGAAGCGGCTATCATGCAAATGCTGGTGGAATGGGGGGCAGATCCCCTGGCCAGCAACCTGGAACAGGTCGAACGACTCCGAGATCGTGAATCACGACTCAATCCACCGCCGCTTGACGAGCGCAAGGTGACCGGCGGATTCGCCAGCGCATTGCACGCGGCCGTCCGTGGTGACAGTACCAGGGGCAGGTTTTACGTGCAGGCAAACCCCGATCCTGTTGGTGAAGAACGCCGGGCGCTGGAGGCAGTCAGGGTTGCCATAGCCCACGGTGTCGACCCGGCGTACAAGGATTTTACCGGTGCGACTGCTTTGCATGATGCGTCTTCCCGCAATCTTGCCACCCTGGTAGACGAGCTGGCGGAAAGGGGAGTCGATATCAATGTCGTGAACGGACAGGGGCGAACGGCGCTGGACCTGGCAATCGTTGCCGAGCGGCGCATGGCAAGTAGTATCCTGGCGCAGGAAACGCCGCAAACAGTTGGCCCCTCGGCGCGGGAAGTGCTGGAACAACTGGGTGCCCTTAGAGCGAACGAGCTGTAGGTCAGCCATGCGCCCGACAGTGTGGGACCCTGCTGGGGGAATCCCGAGGTATCTGGAATACTAACTGCCGGAAAGGAATTGCTGAAGCTATGGGGCCAGGAACAGATTCGGCGATTACCAAACCTGCCAAGAACCTGGCCATAAGCGATACGCTGTACCTTAACAGGTGAAGCGTAGCTGACATACGGGGCGGTCCCCCGCCAGGCAGGTACCTGCGCGAAATGAGAGTACAGCATCGGCCAGCGTCGCACCACTGATGCAGCATTCAGAGGAACGTGATTTTAGACTGCCTGGTCAACGCAAACCGTTTATGTGAACGTAGCTAACCCATGGAAGTGGTCAGGGCAGCGCCAGCACCAGCAGCTCCGGAATTGGCGTGCTCAGCAGTGGCAGGGCAATGTACTGTTTGCCATTTACGGCATAGCTCATCGGCGCACCCCCAGGCTGGGCGGGCAATTCAATTGACGCCAGTTCTTCTCCGGTGCCTTTATTCCGTGCCACCAGTTTCGGTCCATAGCCCGTGTTCTGGGCATGAATAAGCAAAGTAGCCGTGACCAGCACGGGATGACGGCCACCACCGCCCAATGGCGGTAAATCTACGTCCTGAAGCAGCGGATTGTTTTCGATGGCGCGTGACCCGTCACCATTGGGCACCTGCCAGAGGATTTCACCGCGGTTCATGTCATAGGCAGTAATGGTGGAGTAGGGGGGCTTCAGCACAGGCAATCCCTGGGGACCTCGAACGCCGCCGTTGGCCAGGCGAAAGTAATCGAAATTGGAGGCTTCCTCGTCCCTGACCATGAGTGGTACGGTAGGATTGTTTGCGGAGGGCACGAACAGGACCGCGGACTCCGGATCGATGCCGGCTCCCGACCAGTTGGCGCCTCCACCGGCACCCGGCAGCAGGATGGTGCCACGATGGCCATTGTCATCCGGCAGGCTTGGCGGAGTGAACAGCGGGCCATAAGTATAGTCCGCCAGGATCTCCAGAGTCTGCGCCCTGATTTTCGGCGTAAAGTCGATGACATCATCGTCGGTCAGCCCCTGCATGGCAAATGCCGGCGGCCTGGTCGGAATAGGCTGGGTCGGGGACACGCGTTCTCCCGGTATAAGTCCACCGGGGACGGGACGTTCCACAATGGGCCACACCGGTTCGCCGGTTACGCGATCGAACACGTAGGTAAAACCCTGCTTGGTAACCTGGGCTATGGCCTTGATCGGGCGTCCATCCACTGTTATATCAATGAGGTTTGGTGCCGCCGGTGTGTCATAGTCCCAGATGCCATGGTGAATCATCTGGAAATGCCACACCCGTTCACCGGTACTCGCATCCAGGGCTACCAGGCTTTGGGTAAACAGGTTGTCACCCGGGCGGTGACCACCGTAAAAATCATTCGTGGGGGCTTCCGTCGGCAGGTACACGAAACCCAGTTCGGGATCAGCGCTCATCATGGTCCATACGCCGCCGTTACCCGTGTAGCGCCAGGAATCCTCTTCCCAGGTTTCAATGCCGAAGTCACCATCCTGGGGAATGGTACGAAAAGTCCAGATCAATTCGCCGCTATGTACGTCATATCCCCGTACCCAGGTGGGCGGGCGCTCCTTGAGGCGGGGGCGATTGGACGTAATCTGTTGTACCACCACGACATCACCGACAACCACCGGTGGCGAAACCGCGCCCAGGGGCTGTGCACCCTGCCAGTCCATGACATTCCTTTCAGCCCGGGGAATGCCGTCGGTGAGATCGATACGTCCGCCGGCAAAGCCGGTATCCACCGCGCCGGTTTCCGCGATCAGGGAAATTACGTAACCATCATTGGTGCTGACGATAATCCGTGAATCGTCACCGTCGCCCCACCAGGCGACACCGCGGTGATGAAAACCCAGGGGACTGATCGATGGACCCGACAGGTACACCCGCGGGTCATGGGACCACAGCATCTCGCCACTGGTGGCATCCAGGGCGGCGACCTGGTTCAGGGCAGTGAGCATATAGAGTACACCGTCGACCATGAGAGGTGTGCCCTGCAACCGGTTGAACCCCACTTCGACATCCGGACCGAGCAGCGTGTCGAAATCCAGATCACCGTCGATTGATTGCCAGCGCCAGGCTGTTTCCAGCCGGGAGAAGTTCCCGGCGTTGATCTGGCTGAGGCTGGTGTACTTGGTGGAACCGGCATCGGCGGCATATCCTGGCCACTGGCCATCGGTGCTGCCGTACTGGGCAACTGCAAATGAGCCCGACAACAGGATGGCGACTGTCATAAATGAATGAAGAATTAACAATCCGTTGCGTCTGCTTGAGCTTATTGTTCTTGCGTCCATTTTTCCCTTAATTCCTCCCGGTCCAGTTGCACACCACGAAGATAGACAACGTCTATTTCCCGGGTGTTGTTGATGTCGTCCAGCGGATTGGCATTCAGTACAATAAAGTCCGCCGCCTTGCCCGGCAGCAGTTCTCCCACATTGTCAAGCCCGAAAGCCGTAGCGGACCGCGAAGTGGCGGCTACTATTGCTTCCATGGGGGTCATGCCCATGCGGACAAAAAGGGACAGTTCCACGTGATCCGCATAGCCGAAAAAATCACCGACAGCACCGGCATCGGTACCCAGGATAACGTGCTCCCTGAGGCGGAAAAAATTGTCAGCAAGCATGGCGGACCGCCGCCGCTGTGCTTCGGTGCGGGTTTCCGGGGGCGCCGCGTAGCCGGCATTCAGTGAACTCAGCGTCGATTCCGG
>Ga0070727_10000851_pt1 | contig 34699 bp, 25 predicted proteins | sample tdAd472_FD_66722 | JGI IMG/M metagenome (GOLD analysis project Ga0070727, IMG submission 66722) | Marine sediment microbial communities from the Atlantic coast under amendment with organic carbon and nitrate - tdAd47.2 | ecosystem: Environmental > Aquatic > Marine > Coastal > Sediment | place... | reverse complement strand
CATCGAGATCATAATCCCCGAACAAAGCGCTCCAGCTCCAATCGGTGGCCGCAATACCGCTCATTAATGCAGTTTCCATAAAGTTTCCATCGGGCTGGTTGACGAACAGCATATTTCTGGTAAACTGATAATGGTACCCAAAACGGTCTATTCGCATTTTTTGGGTTTGGACGTTATCATCACCTTCGGAAGATTTTAGAGCAACTTCATCTTCAGGAAGCATATCTAAGGATAGTAAATCAGGTCGCCCATCGTTGTTGATGTCGGCCACATCGTTGCCCATGGAAAACCGAGAGGTGTGTCCAAAATATTGTTTCAAACTTTCGGTAAAGGTGCCATCACCATTGTTGAGGTAATAATAATCGTCTTCATGAAAATCGTTGCCCACATAAATATCCGGGTATCCATCTTGATTAAAATCGGCAATGGCCAAACCAAGGCCATAACCGTTGATACCCCCATAAATGCCTGCTTCTTCGCTAACATCCTTAAACTTGCCATTATCGTTGCGAAGCAATTTGTCCCCTGTTTCATAACGGCGCTCATATCTTAAATCAAAACGGCCAAAGGAATTTTGGGTATGTACGGCATGGTTGAGCAGGTACATGTCCAGATCACCATCCAGGTCATAATCAAAAAAGGCGGCATTGGAACTGTACGAATCAAAATCCAGACCGTACTTGGCGGCGCTTTCGGTAAATGTATTGTCCCCGTTGTTAATGTACAGTTCGTTGAAACCGTTAAACCCGTTGATGCCTACCACCGCACAAACATAAATATCCAAGAATCCGTCCCCGTTCACATCGGCCATGGTAACGCCGGTGTTCCAATCGCTGTTTCCTTGGATTCCGGCAGCACTTGAAATATCTTCAAATTTTAGATTACCTTTGTTGAGGTACAATTTATTTTTGACTTGGTTCCCGGTAAAGAAGATATCGGGCAGACCGTCGTTGTTGATGTCGCCTACGGACACACCTCCTCCGTTATAGAAATAGAGGTAATCTAAAATGCTCAAGTCTTCGGAAGAGGTAAGCGTATTGGTAAAATCCACGCCCGTTTTTTGAGGTTCTGGATTTTCAAACAGACTACCTTCCTTGTTGCATGAAACCAAAAGGACTATTACAAGTAATATGGTGGCAAATCTATTCATTTAAAGCAAAAATCTTTGGTTTTTTGTTGTTAACGGCCGCAATAACATAAATTTTACCGTTTTTATCCTTGAACTGCTTCAAATATTTTACTTCATCCCTGATTTTGAACCCACTGGTTTCATAGTCTTGCCAGGTAAAACCAAGCTTTCCATCGCCCAATAGCAGGTTCCCTTGGCTTGCATCCAATCTTGAGAACTGTGGTTTGAACTCATAGTTGTTGCCCGCCATGATCAAATCCAAATTGCCGTCATTATTTACATCGGTACAAGTGATGTCACAGACACAGGAAAGTTGCACTCTTGGCGGTAAATTTTTGATGGTAAACTTTCCGCCCCCCTCGTTAATTGCTATTACCGATGCAGAGGTTTCTACTCTCTTTACAATGGATTTGTCCATTACTTCCTTGGGAAAAAGTTGCTGAATGGTTCTGCCAGCATAGTCGGATGCCTTAAGGTTTTGTTTTTTAAGCGATGGCAATTGTTCCGTAAGCTCTCTCTTTTGATGAATGGGGTAATCACCACCATTTTCTTGTATGGTCATGATTTGTTCAATGGTTCCGTTGTTGTCGTAATCATTGATGTACAATTTCATTGGGGCATAATCCGTTGGTTTGTAGTGAAGGTTCAAGCCTTGGTTGCCCAGAATCAAATCTTGGTCGCCATCACCATCCAAATCAGCGGTTTCCACGGTGTTCCACCATCCATGAAGACTATCCAAGGAACTGGACATTTTAGATAACCTTCTGCCGGTGTTTTTGTAAATTTTCGGGATGTCCCACTCCGAAGTAACAATTAGGTCTTTTTTACCATCACCATCCATATCTTCCCATTTGGAATCGGTTACCATCCCCGCATCTTTTAGGTCGTACCCCAAGCGCTCGGTAACATTGTTGAAGGTACCGTCCCCCATATTTTCTAAAAGGAGATGATCTGGATTTATGCCATAAGCCCCTACCACACTGCGCGACCCTATAAAAAGGTCCATATCCCCGTCATCGTCATAGTCATAAGGAGAGATGGTGGAGATGTTCTTAAATGTTGATGGTAGTTCGTTTTTTGATTTTGAAAAGTTCCCGTTGCCATCGTTCAAATATAGGCGTGCTCTATAATTTCTTTCCAGACCAACGTTGTTTCCACCGGAACCTACAATCAAATCGAGATCACCATCACCATCGGCATCAAAAAATGCTGCCGCGACATCCTCAAATTCCAAATCTTCTTCAAAAACAGCAATCTTTTTTGGTGAAATATTTCCATTTCCCGTATGTAGGTAGAGAGCTCCAGGTTGTCCTTTTGCCCCTCCGATGAAGAAGTCCTCGTTACCATCCCCGTTTACATCACCAACAGCCAATGATGGGCCTTCTTGGGAAAGCTTGTGGGAAATAAGTCCTTCGTAGTCAAAATCGTTATAGTTATCCTCTTTGTGTGTTGATACCCTATCCGCGTCGATTTCTTTCAGAAAGGATTTTTTGGATTCTTTTTTAGGTATGGTATAGGTTTCCGTGGCATTGGCATGATCCAGCATCACCATTTGATTGGCCGCTACATTTTCAAATTTTTGTGTACGCTCGTCCGGCCAAACAATACGCAAGGAGTCCAATTGTTCCGATTTTCCCAGACCAATGGTCATATCATATTGTATGGAGGATTGGAAACCTCTTGATGGAATCAATTCTTGGTTTATGATGTTGCCATCAAAATAAATTTTGGCCAAGGTACCCACGGCAAATGGGTTGTTTTCCGGACCTTTGAACTTTAATTGGATGTAATTGTTGTCCAATTGCGATTCTGCGTTGTTTCTATAGATAAATGCCGGTGTATTCACATTGTTGATTACTAGGTCCAGGTCACCATCATTGTCCAAATCTGCATAGGCTGCTCCATTGGAACGTGATGGAAGCTCAAATCCCCATTCTTTGTTGGCGTTGGTAAAGGATATGTCCCCATTATTTTTGTAGGCGTAGTTCGGCTGCGGCTTGATAGGCATTTTGCTAATGATGGAATCAATGGATTCTTTTTTACCTGTCAGTGCCATTTTTTGCACTATTTCGTTGGCAAAGAAATCTACAAAATCCAAATCGGTAAGATCGTGGTTGATACCGTTGGTGATAAAAATGTCCTTGAGCCCATCGTTGTCCATATCGAACATAAGTCCGGCCCAGCTCCAGTCGGTAGCGTCGACACCGCTGTAATAGGCCACTTCGGAGAATGTACCGTTCCCGTTGTTGAGTTGCAGGGTGTTTTGGATGTATTGCTGACCAAAATCCTTGTTCTGCTTCAGGTTAAAAACATTGTAGCCTTCAAATTCCATCACAGATTTTACTCTTTGCTCTTTTTCCGGTAGCATGTCGGTAATAAAGATATCGTTGTGTCCATCGTTATTGATGTCGGCGATGTCGATACCCATGGCGGAAAGGCTCAAATGAGAGGCCCAGTCATTAATTTCCTCGGAAAATGTCCCGTCTTTTTGATTGATATAAAGGTAATCCCTCTCGTAAAAATCATTGGATACGTAGATATCGGGATACAGGTCACCGTTAAAGTCCGTAACCAGGACTCCAAGCCCGAAACCAATCAAACTACCGTAGATTCCAGCGTCCTCGCTAACATCTACAAACTTGCCGTTGTCGTTTCTTAGGAGCATATCCCCAACGCCTTTAAAAATGTCGGGTACCCCTTCCCAATCTTGTGCCCGTACTTCGCGTTGTTCGGCGTAGCCTAAACTGCTCACGGGAATGTTGCTGTTGTTTAGAATATAGGCGTCCAAATCACCGTCTTTGTCATAATCAAAAAAGGAGGCATGGGTAGTGAATCCCGTTTTGGCCAGATTGTATTCTTCGGCTTTCTCGGTAAAGGTTAGGTCTCCGTTGTTGATGTAAAGGTCATTATCATGGTTGTTACCTTCCATGTTCCCTGCATTACTCACATAAATATCCAAAAGGCCATCATGGTTAATGTCTACCATAACTACACCTGTGGACCATGGTTTGTTGCCCAGAACACCTGCACTTTCGGAGATATCCTCAAACTTCATGTCGCCTTTGTTCAGGTAAAGTCTGTTGGGTTCCATGTTCCCGGTCAAGTAAATATCTTGTAGCCCATCGTTGTTGATATCACCAATTGCCACACCACCTCCGTTATAGAAGTTTCGGTATTTGAATATGTTGAAATTTTTCTTGTTCTCTACCTTGTTGATAAACGTAACACCTGTTTCCTCTGGCTCCAAAAGGGTGAAAAGTGTTTCGGATTTCACTTCTTCCTCCGATTGGGCAGCTTTTTTATTGTTACATGCCACTACGCCTATGAGCAGAAGGCCTATGGTTATATTTTTCAGTTTCATTTATCGTTCTGTTTTTTGACCAAAAAAGCGGGAGCGTCATTGTTCATCGTTATGATGAACTCTTCTTTCCCATTGATTGTTATTTTTTCAATTTTTCTGGCGGCACCGGATATTCCCAAGTTTTGCTTCCAACCCACATTGCCGTGTTCATCATTCTGCAATAAAAATCCGTGTGAAGCATCCAATCTACCAAGTTGGGTACTTATCTCAAAATTATTGCCCACCATTAATATTTCATTAATCGTTTCTTTATCGTTTTTTACCAAGTAAATATCGTTTACGGATGAGGATTGCACCAAGTGGGGTAATTGCTTCTCCGAGAAGTTGTTATTGCCGTCATTTTCAAAATAGGAAGTGCTTAGGGTGTACACTTTTCTTTTGGTGGCTTCTTCTAATTTATCTTTCCCAAAAAGTTCTTCTAGAGAGGCTTTTGCAAAATCTTTGTAGAAGAGGAATTTTTTATTTAAAAAGGGCATTTGCTTGGCCAATTCATCTTTGGAAGCAAAAGCGGTCTCTCGTTCACCATGAAAATGGGTCACTACGGTTTCAATGGATCCGTTATCGTCAAAATCGTTAATATAGAGGGTGATAGGTTTTTCCAGGGATGCGCTGAATTTTGTGTTACGACCCCAATTACCTGCAAGAATATCCAAATCGCCATCATTGTCCAAATCTGCAAGTTCAATGCTGTTCCACCATCCATTTGTATTGTCAAGTCCGTTATCTTTTTGAGAAGAAAGCTGTTCCCCGTTGTTCATAAAGATGGTTACTGGAGTCCAATGGCCAGCAACTATAAGGTCCAGAAATCCGTTTCCATCAATATCTTTCCACACAAAGTCTTTTATGTTTCCAACATCTTGAAGTTCTGGAGCAAAGGAAGGGGTTACTTCTTTAAAGTTTCCTGTTCCATCATTCTCTAGAAGGAATTGCTTTGGCTTTTCTCCGAATTGAGTTGGTACAGCGTTGGAAGCGATAAACAGGTCCAAGTCGCCATCGTTGTCAAAATCCATAGCATCTATTTTAGATGCATTGATTTCAACTTGTGCCAAAGTTTTTTCTTTTAAAAATGTACCGTTATTGTTGTGGTACAGCCTGGGTTGCAATGGTTTTCCATTGGTGAACTCATTGCCGCCACTGACCACGATCAAATCAAGGTCACCATCATTATCAATATCCGCAAACACGTGGTCGGTATCTTCGTTGATGGCATCTTCTTCAAAAATATCAGTTTGATGTTCTTTGAACTTACCTTCATCATCTTGTAGGTACAGTTTTGAAGCTTGTTTTTTACCCCCACTGATAAAGATATCATCCAAGCCATCGTTGTTGATATCTGCGACGGAGATAGACGGGCCTTCATTGGAATAGGCAAATGGGATAAGCGGATTTCGGTCAAAATCCAAGGTTGGATATTCTTTATGGATAAAGTCCAATTTATTTAATGTCGTATAGTTGGATGTTGTTTTGTTATGCTTTGTTGCATAGTAGTCGCCAGATGCGTTGGACTGGGAAACCTTTAATATTTGGTTTGCTTTTACATGTTTTAGGGTTTCAAAGGTTCCTTGTGGCCATATAATTTGAATGGAATCAATTATGGAATCTTTGCCGACACCAAAGTTTAGACTGTTGTCTTTGGCCGACATAAATCCACGGGTGGGGATATTTTCTTGGACCGATTTTCCATTTTTACCGAATACAATTGCTTTTACACCGATGCCAAATTTATTTTTAGGGCTCCCATCAAATCGGATTTTAAGGAAATTGCCACCCTTTAGGGTGTTCTCCATAATAAAGGCTTCTTGGTTCACATTGTTGACCACCAAATCCAAATCACCGTCGTTATCCAAATCGGTATACACGGAGCCATTGCTGTATGAGTCTATTTGAGGTCCCCAAGTGGCCGTGACATTTTCGAATTCTGTACCTCCTTTATTTTTATAGAAATAGTTCTGTACTTTTTTCTTGGGCAGACGGTCGATAAGTTCCATATCCTTGTCGGACAAGCCTTGTTCTATGTTTTTTTGAATTTCCTCATTGGATATATAATTGATATAATCCATATCGTTGGTGACGCCTTGAATTCCGTTGGAAACAAATAGATCCTTAAAGCCATCATTGTCATAATCTGCAAAAAGGGCTCCCCACGACCATTCAGTGGCTGCGATACCACTCAAATTCGCAATTTCCCCAAAGTTTTCGCCATCTAAATTTAAATGTAGTGCATTTGACATGTATTGGGGGGCAAACCCGTTTTTTAGGTATTGTTGGTACACAGGGTAGGGGTGTTCCAGCCCCGATGTTTTGTAGGCCTCCAAATCTTCTGGAAGCATGTCCAGGGATAAAATGTCCGTCAAACCATCGTTATTAATGTCGGCGATATCATTACCCATGGAAAAATGGGTGGTGTGGCCTAGTTTCGTATCATCTTCAGAAATAATCTCTTTAAACGTACCATCTTTTTGGTTGATATAGAGGTAATCGTTTTCAAAAAAATCGTTGCCGATGTAAATATCGGGGTATCCATCGTTGTTGATATCACTTATAGCGAGTCCCAATCCGTACCCTATGGTTCCTTGGAAGATGCCCGCTTCTTTTGATACGTTGATATATTTTCCATTTTCATTCTTAAAAAGAATATCACCAGACATGGAATCTACGATTTTACGTTTGCTTCCTTTGCCATAGGAGCGGTTTGGATTTACCGAGTGGTTCATAAGGTACATATCCAAATCACCATCCAAGTCATAATCAAAAAAAGCAGCTTGTGTGGAGTAGCCAATAAAATCGAGCCCATAATTGGCAGCTTGTTCTTTAAATATGGGAATGCCTTTTGAGTTGTTCCCTTGATTTATGTAGAGCAGGTTTTGACCGCGAATGGTCTCGTGGTCTCCCACTTTGCAAACGTATATATCCAGAAGGCCGTCGTTGTTCACATCGGCGTGGGTGACGCCGGTGGTCCAGCCAGTATCGTTCACTGGGTTTGATGCAACGGTTACATCTTTAAAGGTAAGGTTGCCTTGGTTTAGGTATAATTTATCTTCACCTTGGTTGGAAGTGAAGTATAGATCCACCAATCCATCTCCATTAAAATCGCCCGCAGATACTCCTGCACCATTATAAAAATATAGGTAGTTTAGGATGTTGAGATCCGGGGTCTGTTTTAGGCTATTGTTGAAGGTGATGCCTGTGTGCTTGGCGTCCTTGAGAACAAATAATGTTTGCTGCTCTTGAGTGCCGCAGCTTATCAAGATAGACAAGAATCCAAAAATTATCCAGAACTGTCCTTTCATTTCTTTTTTCAATAGCAGGAGTAATATAAATAATTCCTTGGCATGGCAGACACCAAATACATTAATGTTTTGCTAAGAAAGAATTAATAATTGACTAATATGCTTCATATCAAAAAGGAAAGACCACCGATCGGTGGTCTTTCCATATATTAAACAACTTAAACTTTATCTGTTCTAATAGCCTGGGTTCTGAACCAAGTTAGGGTTAAGAATAAGTTGGGCGGCTGGAATCGGAAACAATTGACGGTTCACGTCTCCGACAGCGTCATCTTCTTTAAAGTCCCAATCTTTGGTGTATTGTCCAAAACGAATCAAATCGTTTCTTCTCCAACCTTCTGTATACAATTCACGAGCTCTTTCGTCCAAAAGATCTTGCTCGGATACTGTTCCAAGAGGTGCGGCTCCCCTAATTGTTCTCAATTCGTTGATCATGGCAGTTGGATCTCCACCACTTCTCAGCATAGCTTCAGCTTTCATCAAATAGGCATCTGAATATCTAAAGAAGATGATGTGGTTGTTGAACGCCCCATTCCTTGGGTTGTACTTAATTACTCGAATACCGGTAACTTCATTATTATCTACCAAACTTGGCTGGCCATCTACAGCACTGGTAAACTCTCTTGTAAAGCTCAAAGGATTACCACCCCTGTCTTCAAGAGCAGCACCATTAGGTCCATATTGTTGTCCGATTAGGAAACCATTTCCTACATTGGAACCATCAACAATGCCATCATCGTTATCATCGGTACCAAAACTACCATCAAAGGCAATACCGCTAGGAGGAACAAATCCTCTACGCTCTTCTTGGCCATCTAGAAGTGTGCCATCGTTAAGCCCTTCATTGCTATTGGCATCACCTTCAAAAAGGTCGTAGAATTCAGCCAGTGTGCTAAAACCATTCCAACCACCACCACCGAGCTCGGTAGAGTTGTAGTGCAGTGTATTGAAAATTCTGGTACCAGTGGATGTTTGTGCATACCAAATGGTTTCGGTATCGGAACTTGGTTCAAAGATGTTAAAGTAATCGGAAGCTAATTCATATCCATCTCCCTCAATCGCATCAACTAGTGAAATAACCTGATTCATATCTGCAGAATCTGCAGTTCCTGAACCGTTATAAATATGTCTGTTCAAAAGTACTTTGGCCTTTAAGAAACGAGCAGCTGATTTGGTACCTCTGAAATTGTCATCACCTGCAGCAGATGCTGGAAGATTGGCGATTGCCGTGTCCAAATCACTCAAAATAACTGCAAGGGCATCTTCTCCGGTAAGTACGTCCGGGTCTCCCAATGGATTTGTAGACTCGGTATCTCTAAAAGGTACTTGACCAAAATTATCAAGGATTATGAACATGGATAAACCTCTTAAAAAAGCTGCATGACCAATGGACTCATTGGAGGAGGCCGATCTAGAATCCAAAACCTCACTGGCACTTAATTGAAGACCATTCCATTCGTTCCAAACACCTAAGATATACTGGTGCTCTGGAGTCCATGAGTGTTGGTGCATTTGTCGCCATATACCATTATCACCCCAGTCAGAACCTCTAGTCGGCACCAATAGGGCGTCTGTGGTCACTTCGGTCAAGGCATATAGATTCGCTTGTGTACCAAAATAGCCATTTACATTATTGTACATTGCAGTAATTTGACTGGCTGCTAATTCAGCAGTTTGTATACCAGTAAATCCTTCCGCTAAGCGGGAATCTGTTGGTTCTACCTCCAAATCTGTACAAGAGGTTACCAGAATACCCACGAATAGTGTGAGTGTCAAGTATCTGTTGGTATGTTTTAAAATATTTTTCATTGCTTTTTTTTTTAAAATTTAGCGTTGATTCCCAAAGTTACCGTTCTAGGTCTAGGGAATGCAGTGTAATCTATACTAGCACTTGGAATCCCAGTACCAAAATCTCCAGTGGTTGAGGATACCTCTGGGTCTAAACCGCTATAATCCGTAATTAGGAACAAGTTTTGCCCTGTAAGTGAAAATCTTAAGCTTTTTAGAGCACCTTCGCCACTTAATGGTACATTGTATCCAATACTAGCATTTTGAAGCCTTACAAAATCTCCTTTTTCCAAATATAATGTTGAAACCTCTTGACTTATGTTCGTGTCCACAGCTCTTTGAGTTGCGTTTCTTGTCGTTTCAAAGGTAGGTCTATTTAAGAATGCATTGGCCGTGTTGTTGTATACAGAGAATCCAAACTGTCCTGCAAAATAAGCGGCAGCGTCCCAGTTTTTAACCCTAAGGTTAAGGGATAATCCAGCGTTCACATCAGGAAGACCGTCTTCATCGACAAAATCTTTCTGATCGGGATTAAAGTCGGGGTTTCCGCTACTGTCTTCAGAGTATTCAGCCATGTAGTAAGAGAATAAGGATCTTCCTTCCCCAAGACGTTGAGCAAAGGCATCGGTTAATCCTGGTCCGTTCAAAGCACCAAAATTAGCGGTAATACCATTCAATCCTTCTACGGTATTCTTGTTGTACGCTATGTTAAAGGAGGATGAAAATGTTACGTCCTCTGATTGAACAAAATCATAGTTTACTCCAAGTTCAACACCTTGGTTGATCACTGTCCCCTCTTCTAAATTTTTAAAGACAAACGGGTCGGCAGCTGGAGCTGCTGCTCCCTGTCTGAACAATAGGTCGTTGGTTTCTTTTCTATAAAAATCAAGAGAACCACTGAAGCGATCGTAGTTGAAACCAAAGTCTACACCAACGTTTAAATCTAAGGTTGACTCCCATTTAAGATCTGGGTTTTGTACGGCTACAACATCTGAACCAGGACGGAGTATATCTCCGTTGTCAGAAATGCCAGGTCCATTAAACCTTTCTCTTCTAAGGTAGTTAGCGTACCCCAGTCCTTCTTGGTTACCAGTTACACCAGCACCCAATCTAACTTTTAAAGTGGAAACATTATCTCCTATAAAGTCTTCTTCGTTAATTTTCCAAGCGATAGCACCGGAAGGGAAATAACCATATTTGTTGCTCCCTCCAAATCTTGAAGATCCATCCGCCCTAACAGTGGCCGTGAATAAAAACTTATCCATTAAGCTATAGTTGGCTCTTGCAAAGAAAGATTGAATTTCGTCCGTATTATCGAAAGTATCTATCCAAACAGAAGTATATTGACCTGATGATATCCCCAATGCAGCCGTATCATCAAAAGGGTTGATGCTGTTCAAAAAAGTACCATTAGGGGCAAAACCTGCCTGTTGGTACGGACCATCGATACTAGCTTGAATTTTGTTGACATCCTCGATTAAAGCTTCACCCATTTCGTTAAGGTCCGTAGTGGGGGCTCGCCAACCTTGAGAATTGAATCCACTTCTTTGGAAGTCTTGAAAAGAGTATCCAACAAGGACATCCAAAGACGAATTGTCAAATTCTTTACGATAATTTAGCGTAGCTTCCAATAATTTGCTAGTTGCATTCAAGGTGTTGTATGCACTTTGACCATTCCCGGTAACACGGTTAAAGTTGTTGGCATTTGCTGAAATGGAAGTAACTGCTGCAGCATCCGAATCATCGTAGCCAACACTAACTTTTCCGGTTAATTCCGGGATAAAGTCATATTCCGCTGAGAAATTGATCAATGCACGGTCCGTATTGGTTACGGATTGAAAGTTTTGCAAGTAATTGGCAGGGTTCAACTGATTTCCCTCCAAGAAAAAGCTAGATCTTGCTGGCCAAGTTGGGTTGGCTGAATATGCCGCACCAATTAAGTTTCCACTTGCTCCTGAAGTACCACTAATAGGTGGTGCATCATCATTAACACGCGAAATGGAGGCCTGAAGTGTCAGCCTTAGTTTGTCATCTAGAAAACGTTGGCTGGCATTAAGCCTTCCGGTTATTCTTTCTTGCGCGGATTTTTCTATAACACCGAATTGTTTTCCGTAAGAGAAAGTGGCTCTCACGTTACCGCTACCATAATTTCTTGAATAAGAAAGGTTTTGGTTTTGAGAAGCAACAGTTCTAGTAATATAATCTTGCCAATTTGTATTGAATCCAAAATCATTGGCATCTGCAATCTCTTGACTTCTTATTTCAGCTGTTGTTGATAAGAATTCATTCCGATCAAAAAGGTCATATTCATTAGCTGGGGAAGAAATACTTAGATTGGAGTTGAATTCCCAAACACCGCCTTGACCCGTTTTACCACTTTTAGTGGTAATGATTACAACACCATTTGCACCACGAGATCCGTAGATAGCAGTAGCGGAAGCATCTTTAAGAATGGACATACTTTCAATGTCATTCGGGTTGATAAAGTTCAAGGGGTTTCTGGTGGCATTACTACCATTGATTACGTCACCACCTGAAGGGGTTGTTGATTCACCGGACAACGGCACACCATCCACAACAAAAAGTGGGTTGTTGTTGGAACGAATGGAGTTCGATCCACGAATCCTAAGGTTCATTCCGGCTCCAGGCTCACCACTTGCTTGAGTAATCTGTACACCAGCGGTTTTACCTTGAATCAATTGTTCAGGTGAGGCAATTACACCTCCGTTAAATTCTTCCGAGGTTACAGCGGCTACAGAACCGGTTGCATCCTTTACAGTGGTTTGACCATAACCAATAATTACTACCTCATCCAAAGCCTGTGCGTCTTCTTCCAAGGAAACATCGATACTGGATTGTCCATTTACCGCTATTTCAACGGTCTTGTAACCGATGTAGCTAAACACCAATGTTGCGGTATCTTCCACATCGTTAAGAGTATAGTTCCCGTCAAAATCGGTCTGCGTACCATTGGTAGTACCTTTTACCAATACGCTTGCTCCTGGCAACGGTCCATTTGCGTCCGAAACGGTACCTGATACTGTTTGAGCTTTAACCAACCCAAAGCATAAAAATGCTCCAAGCAAAAGAAAGCTTCTTAGTAGCGTAATCTTCATAAATAATTAATTTAAGTTTAGTTAATCTTAATTCAAGTGTTAAACATATATAAAAAAAAGGTTAATCTAAATTTAAGTATATTGCAAAATATAACGAAAACGGTTTCGTGTTGATAACTTTAATAAGTGTAGATTTCACAAATTTCAGTTTACTTGTTTGCTTAATCCTTAAATATGTTGGTAGGAATTGTGAATTTAGTAATAACCGAAGGAATAAAAAAATTTAATTTTTAATCGGTAACTTTTCAATAAATAACTTGAAAAAAGTGTTGTTCCCCAATTGTTAAAAAATCGGGAGTTGTGCAGGGCTTTGTATGATTATTAAGTAATTTTCGACCTGGAATAAGTTTGTCATAAAAATTTTATCATTGAAAGCCAAGATTACCTTAAAAGATATTGCCCGAGAACTCGAAGTGTCCATTTCCACAGTTTCCAAAGCACTAAAGAATAGTGAGGAAATCAGTAGGGATACCAAAGAGAAAGTACAGGCCTTTGCTAAACTTTACAATTACAAGCCCAATAACATTGCCATAAGTTTAAAGAACAAGCGCACCAAAAACATTGGGGTTGTCATTCCCGATATTGTACACCACTTTTTTACCACCGTAATTCGCGGAATTGAAAAATATGCCAATGCCCGTGGTTATAATGTAATTGTATGTCTGTCAGAAGAGTCTTTCGACAAAGAGGTCATAAATATGGAAATGTTGGCCAATGGAAGTATCGATGGTTTTATCATGTCCCTTTCCTCCGAAACACAACAAAAGGGCGATTACAATCACTTGAAAGAGGTGACCGCGCAGGGTATTCCCGTAGTACTTTTTGACAGGATAACCCACGAAGTGGATTGTGACAAGGTAATCATAGACGATGAACTTGGCGCCTACCAGGCTACCAAAAAATTTATAGATCAAGGGAAAAAACGAATTGCTTTGATTACTACCGAGAACTACCTTAGCGTAAGTGAAGCTCGCACAAAGGGCTACCGCAAGGCACTTGGAGAAACCACAATGGGTATTGATGAATCCATGATTTTGAAAATGTCTTCCATGGAAATGGACGAAGCTTCCATCAAAAACTTTTTAAATACCAAAAAGCCTGACGCCGTCCTCTGCGTAAACGAAATATTTGCAGTGTACAGCATGCGATTGGTGCAGGAGAAAGGGTTAAGAATCCCCGAGGACATTTCTTTTATAGGGTTTACGGATGGTGTTTTGTCCAGATATGCCAACCCAAGCCTTACCGTTGTGGCCCAGCATGGTGAGAAAATGGGGGAAGAGTCAGCAAAAATGTTGATAGATAAGGTAGAGAGCGAAGCCGAGGAAGAAACCTATCAAACCAAAATCTTGGAACCAACTTTAGTGATCAGGAACTCCATTGTACATTGACCTTATGCGCTATCTAAACTTTGGAATGAGAACAATTTCTAACTTTATTCTATTCCTAACCACTATCGTACTAATTTCATGCAAAGATAAACCAGGCCAAACGTCTACCCCTCCATCTATGAAAAAGAAAGAAGTAGTCTACCAAGTATTTACCCGCCTTTTCGGAAACATCAACACCACCAATAAACCTTGGGGCACGATTGAGGTAAATGGGGTGGGCAAGTTTGCCGATTTTTCAAAGAAAGCCTTGGCAGAGATAAAAGATTTGGGCGTTACGCACATTTGGTACACAGGAGTTCCGCATCATGCCGTAATTAACGACTATACAGCCTACGGAATTTCGAATGATGACCCCGATGTGGTCAAAGGCAGGGCAGGATCACCCTATGCCGTAAAGGATTACTATAACGTAAATCCCGATTTGGCAACCGACCCATCAAAACGATTGGAAGAGTTCAAACAATTGATTCAAAGGACCCACGATGCTGGCTTAAAAGTAATCATTGACATTGTTCCAAATCATGTCGCAAGAAATTATGAAGGGTTGACCAATCCTGAGGGCGTGGAGGATTTTGGTGCTTCGGATGATACATCCAAGGAGTACGACGTCAACAACAACTTTTATTATATCCCCGGGGAACCCTTTAAAGTTCCGGAATGGCAGGATGATTATCTGCCACTGGGCGGAGATAGAAATAGGTTGACAGATTCCAGATTTGAAGAAGTTCCTGCCAAATGGACCGGAAATGGCTCCCGACTGGCACAACCTCATTTTAATGATTGGTACGAAACCGTAAAAATCAATTACGGAATACGTCCCGATGGCACCAAGGACTTTGAAGAACTTCCCGAGGAATACCGGCAAAAAGATCACAAGGCCCATTATGAGTTTTGGAAGGACAAAACTTTGCCCGACTCATGGCATAAGTTTAAGGACATTACCCAATATTGGTTAGATTTTGGTGTGGATGGATTTCGTTTTGATATGGCTGAAATGGTACCGGTAGAATTTTGGAGCTATCTTAACTCCAATATCAAAATGAAAAACCCCGATGCTTTCCTATTGGCCGAAGTGTATAACCCAAGTTTGTACAGAGCTTACATACATCAAGGTAAAATGGATTATTTGTATGATAAAGTTGAGCTCTATGACAGCATCAAACACATTATGAAGGGGTATGGGTGGACAGACCACATACCTGTGGTGCAGAAAAGAATGACGGACATAGAGCACCATATGCTCCACTTCTTGGAGAATCATGACGAGCAACGAATCGCTAGTTCCGATTTTGTTGGAAATGCCCAATTGGGAAAACCGGCAATGGTAGTTTCCGCTACCATAAGCACCTCGCCCACCATGATCTATTTTGGGCAGGAAGTGGGGGAGCCTGCTGCAGAAGATGCCGGTTTTGGCAGTCCAACACGGACTTCCATTTTTGATTACATCGGAGTCCCGCATCACCAGCGATGGGTCAACAATAAAAAATTTGATGGCGGTCAACTATCCGAAGAGGAAAAGAGTTTGAGGGAATTCTACAAACGACTTCTGAATTTCACTATAAATAGTGAAGCCTTGATGGGTGAGTATCAAGAAACTCACTTTTATAATAAGGATAATACAGAAGGGTACGACCATAGGGTGCTATCCTACGTAAGATGGTCCGCCGATGAAAAACTCATCATACTGTCCAATTTTGATGAGCATAAAAGTTATTCCTTTGAATTCAAAATACCTGAAGATGTAACGGATAAATGGCTGTTGGCCGATGGTGAATATCCATTGACTGAGGAACTTTACGGAGCGGTGCAAAAGAAAATGTCCGTGATCCATGGGCAAGGAAAAATCCAGATAGAACTGGAACCGCTTCAATCCTATATCTTTAAGGTAGGGAATTGATATTTTTCATTTGCAAATTGTATTTTTAGCCTTCAAAACCGAACCAAAATGAAGAAAAATATACTCGTAGCCCTTGGAGCTACCCTACTCTTAACTAGTTGCGAAATGACAAACTCCAAACCATTGGTCATTGGACATCGTGGAGCCATGGGCCATGAGACCGAGAACACCTTGGCATCGGTACAAAAAGCCATGGAACTCGGTGTTGATATGATTGAAATCGATGTGTTCAATATTTCCAGTGGGGAAACCGTTGTATTTCACGATGAAAAAGTGGATAGATTGGCCAATTCCACGGGAAATATTGAAGAGTATAACATTGTTCAAGTCCGCCAGCTCACCTTGCAAGGTGGGCATAAAATACCAATGCTGCAGGATGTATTAAAACTGATGAACAATGAGGTTGCTTTGAACATTGAGCTTAAGGGTGGGGGAACTGCCAATAGGGTCAATCATATTGTTAACTATTATATAGAAAAGGAAGGATGGAGCCTGGAAAATTTTGTGATTTCCAGTTTTAAATGGGATGAGCTTAGGGCAATTAGGGACATAAATAAGGATATCAAAATAGCCGTATTAACGGAAAAAGACCCTCTGAAAGCCATTGAAGTTGCAAAAGAACTCAATGCGGTTGCCATAAACCCACATTTTAAAGCACTTACGCGAGAAAATACGGCAAAAATCCAGTCAGAGGGATTTAAGGTATACACTTGGACGGTAAACGAACCCGAGGATATTAAGAGAATGATTGAGTTCGGGGTCGATGGAATAATCACCAATTATCCGGAACGTGTGAAGTAATGTACGATGTCATAATAGTAGGAGGTGGGGCAGCAGGATTCTATGCGGCAAATCAAATAGCGGAACTTTCCCCTGATTTGAAGATTGCCATTTTTGAAAGGGGTAAAACCGTATTGTCCAAAGTAAAGGTATCAGGAGGAGGGCGATGCAATGTCACCCACGGAGCGTTTTTGCCCAAAGAGTTGACCACTAATTACCCTCGCGGAGAAAAAGAACTCTTGGGCCCTTTTCATAAACATGCTCCTATGGATGTCATGGGTTTTTTCGAGGAACGGGGAGTACCACTCAAAATTGAAGAGGACGGACGCGTATTTCCCAAAAGCGATTCTTCACAAAGTATTATAGATTGTTTGGTGGGCGAAGCAAATCGCCTAGGGATTCAAGTTTTGAAGAATAGTTCTGTAAAGGACATCAATAAAACGGATGAAGGGTGGCAGGTAACCACAATGAACAAGCATTACCAAACCAAAAAATTGATGCTCACAACGGGCAGCAACCCAAAAATCTGGAAGCAACTGGAAAATTTGGGACATCACATTATTCCACCTGTGCCCTCATTGTTTACATTCAATATTACTGATGAAAGAATCAAGGGTATTCAAGGGATAAGCACTTTTGCGACGGTGGAAGTGCTTTCCAAAAAAAAATTCCATACCGATACAAAAAATCTGAACCTAAAAAGTAAGATCAAGGACGATGCAGTTCTTTATGCCGATGGTCCACTTTTGATAACGCATTGGGGTTTGAGTGGTCCGGCCATTTTGAAGCTTTCTGCCTGGGGGGCCAATATGCTCCACGATTACAATTATTCTTTTAGAATAAAGGTAAACTGGTTGCCCGATTACACCACAGAATCCATGGAAGCTTACCTAAAGGAACTGAAAGGCGTGGAAGCTAAAAAAACCGTGATGCGTACCAATGTAACCGAACTTCCCAGGCGCTTGTGGAAACGTTTGGTGGAAGCAGCGAACATAGCGCCCGAGGAACGTTGGGGCGACATTAAAAAAGAGCAGCTTCAAGCATTGGCGGAACAATTGACAGCCGCATCTTTTAAGGTGGAAGGCAAGAGTACCTTTAAAGAAGAATTTGTTACCGCCGGCGGCGTGGATTTAAAGGAGATCGACTTCAAGACTTTCGAAAGTAAATTGCACCCTAACCTGTACTTTGCAGGCGAAATCATCAATGTGGATGCAATTACCGGCGGGTTTAATTTTCAAAATGCATGGACAGGAGCGTACATTGCCGCTCAAGCCATTGCGTCCTAAAGGGATTATTGCAAAGCTAGCGCAACCCAAGCGGCTATTGCCGCGCCCAAAATAGGACCAATAACAGGAATCCAAGCATACCCCCAACCATTACCGCCTTTATTTTTTATGGGCAGTAGCGCATGGACAATACGAGGTCCCAAATCCCTTGCTGGGTTTATGGCATAGCCCGTAGTCCCCCCCAAGGACAGACCAATACCCCAAACAATAAGGGCAACAGGTAAAGCACCCAAAGAACCTAAACCTATAATTGCATTATCGGTAGAAAGTACGGCATCTGTAAAATAAAGCACGGAAAACACCAACACAAAAGTGCCCAATACTTCCGAAAAAAGGTTCGTAAATGTATTGGGTATCGCAGGCGCAGTGCAGAAAACACCTCGCTTGGTCCCGCCATCCTCAGTGGCATTAAAATGCTCTTTGTTTACGAGCCATACGCAAAATGCAGCGAACATGGCGCCGATGAACTGGGCCAAAATATAGCTTGGAACCTCGCTCCATGGGAATTCACCAGCTACAGCAAGCCCAATGCTTACTGCAGGATTAATGTGCGCACCACTGTAAGGGCCGGCAACAACAACGCCGGTGTAAACAGCAAAGGCCCACCCCGTGGAGATTACGATCCAGCCCGAACCATTTCCGTAGGTTTTTTGTAGGGAGACATTGGCATTTACGCCACATCCGAGTACCATCAGCAAAAAAGTACCTACAATTTCAGATACAAAAGGAGTCATATAAGGGAATATTAGTGTATATGTTATTTGAAAATTAAGCGTTTTCTGTCCAGAATTCCAGTGCTTTGATGGCCTTGTACCAACTTTTGATGCCTTCATCGATTGCTTCACGCGCTTCTGTGGGCTTAAAATGCACATCGGTCTGCCATATATCTTGGATTTCTTCCGGACTTTCCCAGTAACCAACGGCCAGACCTGCCAAATACGCAGCACCCATCACTGTGGTTTCCACAACCTTAGGTCGAACCGTAACAGTATTTAATACATCGGCTTGAAACTGCATTAACATATCGTTTACCGTAGCCCCGCCATCAACACGCAATTCTTTTATGGAAATTCCCGAATCGGCCTCCATGGCTTTTAGAATGTCCATGGTTTGGTAGGCAATGGACTCGAGAGCGGCGCGTGCTATGTGGGCATCGGTGCTTCCCCGGGTAAGTCCAAAAATAGTGCCTTGTGCTTTCTGGTTCCAATGTGGAGCCCCCAAGCCTGCAAAGGCAGGAACAAAAACTACTCCTTCGGAACTGTCCACGGAACTGGCCAGTCTTTCCACTTCGGAAGAGGTTTTTATAATATTCAAGCTATCCCTTAGCCATTGTACCACCGCACCTGCTATAAAAATACTTCCTTCGAGCGCGTAGCTTGTTTTACCGTTGATTTTCCAAGCAACTGTGGTAAGCAGGTTGTTTTTGGAAACAATCGGTTTTTCACCAATGTTCATCAACATAAAGCAACCTGTGCCGTAGGTGTTTTTTACCATGCCCTGTTTGGTGCACATTTGTCCGAACAATGCAGCCTGCTGGTCACCCGCAATCCCCGCAATCGGAATTGGGGTTGCAAATAAATTGGGCGTAGTGTGTCCGTAAACTTCACTGGATTGTTTTAATTCGGGAAGCATACTTTTGGGAATGGTCAACAGTTCCAAAAGCTCATCATCCCAATTCATAGTGTTGATGTTGAACAGCATGGACCGACACGCATTGGTCACATCTGTAATGTGAAGTCTTCCATCGGTCATTTTCCAAATCAACCAACAATCGATAGTGCCCATTACTAGATCACCCGCTTCGGCTTTTTCACGGGCGCCCTCTACATTATCCAAAATCCATTTTACCTTGGTGCCCGAAAAATAGGAGTCAATGACCAATCCTGTTTTTTCTCGGATTAGATTGGATCTGCCTTCTTTCTTTAGTTCATCGCAATAGTCCGAAGTACGTTTATCTTGCCAAACAATGGCGTTGTAAACAGGTTCCCCCGTATGTCTGTCCCAGACCACTACCGTTTCTCGCTGATTGGTAATGCCGATAGCGGCCAATTGTGACGCCTTGAGTCCTTTTTTGCTCACAGCCTCCGCGGCCATCCCCGCTTGTGTGGACCAAATCTCATCGGGATCGTGTTCCACCCAACCAGGTTTTGGGAATATTTGTGTGAATTCTTTCTGCGCTACGGAGATAATGGTTCCCTTTTTATCAAAAACCACGGCACGGGAACTGGTTGTACCTTGGTCCAAAGCAAGGATATATTGATTCATTTTGTTATTTTAAGTGCGTTTGAAATTACTAAAATAAATCCGAGTGCTGAATTAGTCATTATGGGGAATACATATATAGGGTTGCTTAGGGGTATTAACGTAAGCGGTCAAAAGAAAATAAAAATGGCGGAGTTACGAGATGTTTTGGAAGAAATTGGCCTAAAAAACGTAAAAACATACATCCAAAGCGGAAATATTGTTTTTAATAGTGAACGGACCGATCAAAACAAACTTCAGGAAACAATTGCAACTAGCATTCGTAAGCATTTTGGATTTGATGTGCCGACTTTGGTGATCCAGGAAGAGGATATCAAACAAATTTTGGAAACCAATCCTTTTTCAGGAGAAGGGGAAGCAAACAAATTGTACTATGTTTTGCTCAAAAATGCTCCAAAGGAGGATTTGGTCAAGGAGTTCAATCAACTTCATTTTGAAAATGAAGGACACCATATCACGGACAAATGCGTGTATTTACGTTGTAAAAATGGCTATGGCAAGGCAAAACTCAACAATAATGTTGTTGAAAAGAAGCTAAAAGTGGAAGCGACCACCCGAAATCAGAAAACGATGTTGAAGCTTTTGGAAATGGCCTCGGGTTAAGCATTAAGTTCCCAGATTTTATAGTTTAGTGCTGAGGCAAATGCCACCCAAAGCACATAGGGAATCATCAAAAGTGCAGCAGGTTTGCTAATGACCTTGAACCATTTTATGGTAAGTATGATCATCGTCAGCAAAGCCAAAATAATCACCATTCCACCAAGAGGATTTTTCAATCCGAAAAAAACAATGCTCCACAAGGCATTGAGCAACAATTGAAAAACAAAGTGATAAAGTGCTGTTTTTACCCAAACATGATGGTAGCCCTTGGACCAAACTATCCCTGCGGCAACCCCCATCATAATGTACAAGGCGGTCCAAACGGGAGCAAAAAGCCAGTTTGGAGGCGTAAAGGATGGTTTATTGAGCGTAAGATACCAATCGTTTACCGAGCTTTGGGTCGCTATGCTGGAAAGGAATCCGATAGCCAGGCAAATCAAAACGCTTATGGTTATGTAAACAATTCTTTTTTTCATGGTCGGTGCAACTTCGACTAAAATAAGAATTTATTTGAATCCGATTTCCAGTAAGTTTGCTGCTGCTTATATTTGTTCAAACATCCACTCCAAATGACGGAAAAAGATTTTTTGCCCGGTGCCTATCAAAAAATGCCCGAAAACGGCAAAGTAACTTGGAAAGCACCTAGCAATATCGCTTTGGTTAAATATTGGGGAAAGCGCCCAGTTCAGATTCCCGCCAACCCCTCCATCAGTTTTACTTTGGATGCCTGTGCCACCACAACATCCGTGACTTTTGAGAAGAAGGAAAAAAACGATGGGTTTTCGTTCGATTTGATTTTTGAGGGAAAGCAAAAAGCAGATTTTAAACCAAAGATTCAGACTTTTTTGGAGCGTGTTGAAATGTACCTGCCTTTTTTGAAAGCGTATCATTTTACGATTGAAACCTCCAATTCTTTTCCGCATAGTAGTGGGATTGCGTCATCAGCAAGTGGGATGGCAGCCCTTTCCCTGTGTTTGATGGATATTGAAAAAGAACTGAATTCGTCTATGGATGAGGCTCTGTTCCACGCAAAGGCGTCCTATTTGGCCCGTTTGGGCTCGGGGAGTGCCTGCAGAAGCATTAAGGGTGACTTGGTGCAATGGGGTGCGCACAAGAACATTCCCAATAGTTCCGATTTGTACGGCATGGAATATCCGTTTAAGGTTAACCCAGTTTTTAAGAGTTATTGCGATACCATTTTGCTGGTACACAAAGGACAGAAAAAAGTGAGCAGCACGGTGGGGCATCAATTGATGCACGGTCACCCCTATGCCGAAAACCGATTTGAACAGGCATTTTCCAATTTAGACAAGCTAAAGCCCATTTTGGCCAATGGAGATTTGGAAGAATTCATTAAATTGGTGGAAAGTGAAGCATTGACCTTGCACGCCATGATGATGACGAGTATGCCCTATTTTATGCTGATGAAACCCGATACGCTGGAAATCATCAATAAAATTTGGGAATACCGTGAAGCAACCAAAACACCTGTTTGCTTTACTCTGGATGCTGGGGCCAATGTGCATTTGTTGTATCCATCTTCCGACAAGGAGAAAGTACAGATTTTTATTAAAGATGAATTGGCGGAACATTGTGAGAATGGTCAATACATTCACGATCAAGTAGGGTCGGGAGCCATCAAAATAAACGACTAAAAATGAACAGCTAAGCTGTTTTTTTACGTTATTTGCCAAGATTTTAGACCGTGTAAACAGGTTTTTAAGGATAAAATCGATTTGTTTATCGAAATTTATCAAATATTGAACAAAATTTGTTTGTATCTTAGTAGACACATATGAAAGGTCCTTTATTTTATTCCAAGATTTTATTGTTTGGGGAGTATGGCATTATCAAAGACTCCAAAGGCTTGTCCATACCCTATAATTTTTTCAAAGGGGCGCTTAAATGGGACAAAAACGATTCCGAAATGGCGCAAGAATCCAACAAAAGCCTAAAGGCTTATGCCGAGTATTTAAAAGTACTCGAAATAAAGGAAGAAGGCTTGGTTTCTTTTGACATTGAAGCGTTGGAAAAGGATGTGGCCGATGGAATGTATTTTGATAGCTCCATTCCTCAGGGCTACGGTATTGGAAGTAGTGGTGCTTTGGTTGCAGCTATTTACGATCGCTACGCTACGGATAAAATCACGGTTTTGGAAAACCTGACCCGTGAAAAATTACTTCAATTAAAGAAGATTTTCGGGAAAATGGAATCTTTCTTCCATGGGAAATCCTCTGGATTGGATCCATTGAACAGTTACTTGAGTCTACCTATACTTATCAATTCCAAAGATAATATTGAATCCACCAGTATTCCTTCCCAAAATACCGAAGGAAAAGGTGCGGTGTTCTTATTGGATAGCGGTATGACCGGCGAAACTGCGCCTATGGTGCAATTGTTTATGGAGAATATGAAGCAGGAAGGTTTCCGAAATATGGTTAAAGATCAGTTTATTAAACACACCGACGCTTGTGTGGAGGATTTTTTGAACGGGAACGTAAAATCGTTGTTCGGGAACTTAAAACAACTTTCGCATGTGGTTTTTGATCACTTCAAACCTATGATTCCATCCAAGTTTCACCAACTTTGGCAAAAAGGCATCGAGACCAACGATTACTACCTTAAACTTTGTGGTTCTGGCGGCGGTGGATATATTTTGGGGTTCACCCAAGACTTGGAAAGAGCCAAAAAAGCACTTGAAGGACACACCTTGGAAGTAGTGTACAACTTCTAAAAGCAAAATCATGCTTAGCAGAAAAAACAAACTCTTGCTTTTTAAGCTGTTGAGTCTGTTTTCAGTTGTGAGAGGATATAATATCCTTGTAATTACCTTGGCCCAATATCTGGCCTCCATTTATATTTTGGCCCCGAATATTCCATTAAGGGATGTGGTTTTGGATTTAAACCTATTTCTTATCGTTACTGCTTCAGCGCTTACCATTGCCAGTGGTTACATCATCAATAATTTTTACGATGCGGAAAAGGATTTGATAAACAAACCCGCCAAAAGTATGCTGGACCGTTTGGTAAGCCAGCGCTTTAAGTTGACCACCTATTTTATCCTCAACTTTTTGGCCGTTTTTGCGGCGAGCTATATCTCGTTCAAAGCGGTGCTGTTTTTCTCGGCCTATATTTTTGGCATCTGGATTTACTCTCATAAACTCAAGCGTATTCCACTTGTGGGGAATTTGGTATCTTCCACCTTGGCTATTTCCCCGTTTTTTGTGGTGTTTGTGTACTATCAGAATTTTGAGACCGTAATTTTTGTACACGCACTGTTTTTATTTTTGTTGATTTTGTCCCGTGAAATGATCAAGGATTTGGAAAATATGGCTGGCGATATGGCACAGAATTACAAAACCATCCCTATTATTCACGGTGCCAAGGTGTCAAAATTCATCATTACCTTTTTGATTGGACTTACGCTGGTGCCGGCACTTTTGCTCATCAAAACTTTTGATGTGGGTTACATGCACCTTTATTTTAAAGCCTGTATTGCATTGTTGATATTGTTCCTTGCCCTGCTTTGGAAGGCCAACGGAAAAAAGCACTACGTTTGGTTGCACAACATCATCAAATTTATCATCGTTGTTGGGGTTTTCAGTATCCTTTTGATCGATGTGGATGTGGTACTGAACCGAATTTTGTAATTCTTTGTTCTTTAGGATTTTTGGAACTTAAAAAGAGTACATTTGCAAAAAATTAGACTGATGGCGAAATCAGACAATAACAAAGGCAGAAGACCTTCCAAAAACTTCAAGGGCGGGGACAGAAAGAAACCGTTTGATAAAAAATTCTCCTCCAAACCAAGGCAGAACGCTCCAAAAAAACCATCCAATCCAGATGAAATTCGATTGAACCGTTACATTGCCAATGCGGGCATTTGTTCCCGTAGGGAAGCAGATACCTTTATTGCTGCTGGAAATGTTACGGTAAACGGAAAAACGGTGACGGAGATGGGTTTTAAGGTGAAACGCTCCGATGATGTCCGTTTTGATGGCAAACGACTCAGCTTGGAAAAGAAGGAATATATCCTGCTGAACAAACCCAAAAACTTTATCACCACTACAAGTGATGAAAAGGGACGCCGTACCGTGATGGAACTGATTTCGAGTGCCTCGAACAACCGTTTGCTGCCGGTGGGCCGTTTGGACAGAAATACAACTGGACTTTTACTGTTCACCAACGACGGTGACCTCACCAAAAAATTGACACACCCCAAGCACAACGTGCGTAAAATCTACCATGTGCATTTGGACAATAATCTAAGTTTGGCCGATCTCCACAAAATTGAAGCAGGCCTGGAACTGGAAGACGGAGCCATTACCGTGGATAGTGTCAGTTACATTCAAGGAGCACCAAAACGCGAAGTGGGCGTAGAGATCCATAGCGGGCGTAACCGTATTGTACGCCGTATTTTTGAGCACTTGGGTTATAATGTTACCAAACTGGACCGTGTTATTTTCGCCGGACTGACCAAAAAAGATCTACCACGTGGGCATTGGCGGCACTTGACCGAGCAGGAGGTGATTAATTTGAAGAATATTAAGTAATCCCTTTGAGTATTTTAGGTTATCTGGTATAGTTATCAGTTCCAAATATTGATTATTGGTACTTGGACTTGGTTTCACCTTACGGTTATTTCATGTCCAGATGAATTCCCTCTAGAAGAAAATCAACCAAGCCTCCCCAATCTATAATGCCCCAGAAAATGGGTAGAATAAAAAGAATGTAAAAAATAAATTTATATCGTTGATTGTTTTTTAAGAATCTGATGACGAAGTATATCAGCGCGTAGTATAAAAACAGAAGCCCAAAAGCAATACTGAAAATAGGCATAAACCCGCCCATTAAAAGCGTGGTAATGATACCTATCAATAATAGTATCAGAACTATTATGGTTAGTTTTTTTATTGTGTTCATTGCTTATTTTTAAATAAATTATATCCTATCCTAAAGCAATTTCGAGAATTTAATTGGATAGGTAACCGCAGAATTGACCAATGCCCCATTTGGGTTGACGGATTCAGTGAAACTGGTCAAAATTTAAAATAATCAACGATTAAACCAATACGTAAATTTGAGCGTCAACGACCATAGATTACCTTCGAGTGGGGATAGTTGCTCGTTGTTGTTAAAAACGAGAAACAGGTCGGAGGCAGGTGCGTAGCGCCATTGCAACCTGGAGTTGATACCAAAATTGTTGCTCTGTTCATTGTATTGGAACAGCGTATTCCAAAATAATTTGTTGGTAAAGGTAATGTCAGCTTCGGTGCCCACCAACCAAAAATCCGTAGTGTACCAAGGTTCGGGCAAGTCCAAATTGTTGTAGCTGAGGTTGGCGCCCAAACTCACGTAGGGCTGAAAACGGTAGCCCAACTGGCCGTTTATATTGGTTCGGTAACCTCCCGAAAAATAACGGCCCAGTCTGGTGGTCATATTATAGGTAAACAGACTTTTGGGACGGGAATTGTATGAAATATAGATTCCGTTCCAATGGTGTTGCGTACCTGCTGCCAATTCCTCTTTGCCCGTGTTGGTGGGATCAAAAGGCGCCAAAAGCTGTACATATTCATTAAATACGTCCACACTTAAGGAACTACGATCCATAAAATTTACCGCATATCCTAAAATGGACACATAATCCGTGGATTTCATATGAGGGTCGAAGTAGTAAAAACCTGTGAACTGGGGACCATGGCTTACCACTTTTTCACTCGCGGGCAGAAACAGGTGACCTACGGAACCTTCCAATTTGATGTAGTTGTTCCGTGGTACAAAACCCACTTCCGAGGTAAAGTTCTCTGAAATATATTCTTGTTGAACACGCCAGTTCCATTTACGGCTGCTATAGGCCAAATGGGCACCTTGTGCAAAACCGTTGTATGATGAATCAGGACCAAAAGATTTGAGCACAAAAGCCTTACCGTTGTATTGGTTGTCCGCTGAGGCCAAATTATATTCCAGTCCCAGATTTCGGTTGAATTTGGTGTATTGGGTCTGTAAACTGTCGGCAAGCGAGTTATAATCCAAGGACTCTTTGTTCACGAACATTAATCCAATATTGGAACGCGAAAACACTTTTTGCTGCAAGGAAAGCACAGCGAAGTTTTGACTGGGTAGTCCTGTTTCGTCCACTTTGTCGGTTTGCATATCCATCACCCCCAAACGAAGGTTACGGTTTAGATTCCCACTTACCCGTGCACCTGCAATAATGGGTACGCCCAAACCAATTCTACGGGAGAAGAAAGGACGAATCTCGTTGTATCCGAAACTGGCAAAGAGGTCGGCATTTTCAAGGAAAAACTGCCGCCTTTCGGGAAAAAAGAGCTCAAAACGGGTTAAATTGGCTACTTGGCGGTCCGCTTCAACCTGTGAAAAATCGGGATTAATGGTTAAATCTAAATTTAAGGATGAGGTAAGTCCCAATTTTAGATCGCCTCCCACTTTGAATTCATTATCATAATCAATATTATCGATTGTCGAATTGCCAACAGTACCCAAAACGTAGGGAATTAGGGAGTAGTTTAGCCCTTGTTTTGGTGGGGGATTGTCCCACACCATTGTGCCTGTGTAGGCCAAAGAGGCCGTCGGAAACTGCCTTGGAATGGGTGTCCAGCTCGATTTTTCGTTGGTACTCAGATCCAGCCTGGAGAAATTAATGCCCCATTCGGTTACGTCTTTTTCATATCGGATGGATTTAAAGGGAATTGCCATTTCCACGACCCATTTGTCTTCATAACTCTGTACTTCGGATACCCATTTACTGTCCCAGTTGAGGTCAATACTGCCACCGTTGGACATGGTGCCATCCCATTGGGCACCATAGGCGTTTGCCCCAAAACTAAAGCCCGTGGTCTGATTATTGAACGGGTCCATGAACAACAAAAAATTATCGTTGCCTCCAAACGAAAAATCCCTACGGAGCGATTCCACCACGTAGGTGTTTCCCGGCGTTTTGTAAAATGTTGCCAAAAGGTAGAGCTGTTTGTCGTCGTAGGCCATCTTCACCTCGGAGGGTTGTGTGGCCTTGCGGTCGTCCATCGGCAATACCATAAAAAAATCTTTGGCGGCTTCTGCCTTTTGCCAAGTGGCTTCGTCGCCGATACCGTCAATGGTAAAGGCTTCGTCGGTTTTGAACAAGTGAATTTTGTAATCGGCATTTTTCTTTTGGGCATAGGAAAGCGCGCAAAAGAATATGGCTAGGGCCATAAAAACGGGGGATAAAAAGGCTCGGTTGATCATTGTTTGTTTAGCGCGGTAAAAGTAATGATTTACTTTGTTTTTAACAATGAAGCACAATTGTCCCGTTTAAATTGTCAAATAGCTATTTTTAAGGGGATTTAATCCTCCAAACTACTGAATTCCACAAACTCATACTGTGGGGAAGCCTCCAACAACTGCCGTAGAATGGCTGCATGTCCGTTGCCAAAAATCACCAAAATCCGTTCCTCGGGACTTTTTGTGATATTAATGAGATTGGAAAAAATTCTAGCATTGCGATTGTACCACCAAATGGATAGTTTGTCGGCTCCTTGTCCGCCACCTGTGGCAAAGGAACCAGTAAGATATAAACCAAAGTTAAAATTATGGCCTTCACGGGTGTTCAAGGCTTTTATAAAGTCCAAAAGATGTACATCCTTCATTTTTTTGTCCCGATAATCAAAGTATGTTTCGGCATATTTCCAAAAAGGATCTTTCACATTCCAATCTATTTTATTTAAGAGTTTTTTCAAGTAAATAGAATCCTGGTCATACAAATCACGGTTTAGCGAGTAAGTGTCTATTCCATAAATGGAATCCAATTTTAAATCCGAAGCAATGCGCATACCCAGCTGGTAGCGTTCGTCACGGTTGTTTCTGTGTGCTCCATTTTTGTATTCTTCAAACTTTTGCATGGACTTCCATGAGGGTCGTGCCTCAATAGCAATTTTGGTGGGGTTGAACTTTTTAATATAGGTTACCAAGTCTTCCAATTCTGATTTTTTTGGTTCTTTTAAAACGTCGATTTTGTTTTCATCAGCTGTTTTTACCTCATCCAATCCCGGGAAATTAAAATGAAAGGTGCCCACCACCAATACCTTGGTTTTTTGTGCGGGATAAAATTCAGAAGGTGATTTTAATTGGGCTTGACCAAAGGAGAAAACAGAAAATAAAACGAAAAGTACGGAAAACGGGCGCATGGTTATGGTTTTCTTAATAGATGACCAAGGAAGAATAATTGTTACAGTTTACAAATAAAATGTCCTGATTGATAATTCAAGTTATCGGTTGGTTTATATGTCTGTATCCTAAATTGAAGCTGCTTAACAACTTGAAATCAGCCTATGGCGAAGGCACCGTAACATCCATGATGGGTTAAGCTAATATGGAACTGTTCTTTTCCGTTATTCAAGGTGGGAATGTCCAATTCGCTCTTTTGTAGCTGATAAGCGCTACCGACATAGTTCAACAGTCTTGTTTTTAGTTCTTCACTTTGGTCTTGTTGATCTACGGTTTTAAATTTTACAACTTTGGAACTCCACTTTTGTATATGCAGTCTTGCTTCGGAGATGATATAGTTTGAGGTTTCCTTGGTTTCAACATAAGATTGGAACCCCTTGAATTTTACGGTTCCGGAATTATTCTGAAAGGTACATTCAAATCCCTTGGGATCATAAAAACGCCTAGGATACTGTTGCGTGTATAATTTATACGAAGCCTCTTTCATGCTCCATAATCGCCAAACCATTTGAAATGGGTTTTTGGCATCCTGGATATACCGTTGTTCGGATTCCGTAAAAAGTTTATTCAAGAACCGTGGCCGTTGCCAATTTGAAGCATATCTCGCTTCAGCAAGATCAACGATATCATTGCCGACCATTAGTTTTCAAGTTTTGAAGTAACAATGCCCATGGCAGACTTTACGTTCAGCATTTGCTCCATATCCTCATTTTCCAATCGAATATCAAATTCGTCCTCAATATCCAAAATGATATCCACAAGGTTCGCCGAGTTTATCTTGAGGTCCTTCACAAAATCCGTGTCTTCGGATAAGTTTTTGAAAGCCTCCTCATCTTGAATGTAGGGTTCAATTATAGGTTTTAGTTTGGCAATTAATTGTTCCTTCGTCATATTTTTTGAAATGTAAGTTACGGTATAAATTGCTTAAATAAAACACAGGCATTCACATCTCCAAAACCAAAACTGGCTTTGGCCACTATATCAACATTGCCATTTATGGATTGTGTAGGGACTTTGGAAGTGGGTATCAGTTCCTTGATGTCTTCATGAAGGTCTTCGCAATTCAGGTTGGGCGCCACAAACTGTTCTTTGAGTTGAATAACACTGGCCACGCATTCAATAGCACCTGCTGCGGCCAAACAATGACCTACCAATGATTTGGTAGAATTGATGAAGGGGAAATCCCCGTCTTTTCTCCCCAATGCCTTGGTCCAATTTTCAATTTCTAGCGCATCCTTGGAAGTAGCCGTAAGATGCCCATTTATGACATCTATTTCACTCGAATTTATTTTCGATTGCTTCAGGGCATTTTTTATACATCGTTGTACCGCTTCCGGATTTGGTGCGGTCAAGGTACCGCCTTGGCGTTGCCCACCAGAATTGACTTCACCGCCAAGAACTTCGGCATAAATGTTTGCACCGCGTTCCAAAGCGGATTCCAAAGACTCCAAAACCAAAGCCCCTGCGCCACTCCCAGGCACAAAACCTGATGCAGAGGCGCTCATGGGTCGCGAACCTTTTTCAGGATCACCATTGTGTTTGTAGGTCATCACTCGCATGGCGTCAAAACCTCCCCAAACATAGGGACCATGATCGCTACAACTACCTACGAGCATACGTTTGGCTTTTCCACTCTTAATCCGGTCATATCCCATTAAAACGGCTTCGGTGCCGGTGGTGCACGCGGAGGAATTTGTGGTAACCTGATTGCCCAGTCCGAGCATGCCACTTAAATAAGCACTAATACCACTTGCCATGGTTTGTATAACAACTGTACTGCCCAAACGTCTTACCTGTCCATCATCGAGCTTGTAAATCGCTTCCCTGAATTTTTCCACACCTGATGTTCCCGTTCCAAAAATGAGTCCTGTATCATAATCTAGCTCACTATCTGGATTCATATAAAACCCTGCATCTTTCCAGGCATCTATACCAGCTATACAACCATATAATATTCCAGAACTATTAAATCCTCGTAATTGTAAATCTGTAAAATATTTTGATTGTAATTCATCGGTAACATTAGGAATACCACCTATTTGACACGAAAAATTAAGGTCCTTTAATTGTTGATGAAAAGTGATTCCCGAGGTCCCATTTTTTAGGGCTTCCGTGAATTGAGAAACACCAACACCGTTTGGCGCAACCACTCCCATTCCTGTTATTACGACTCTGTTTTTCATTTTTTTAGACTACGCTTCAATATGCTCAGCATGACATTTAGTTCCTTGATTATCCATTATATGTTTCTCGTAATTACAATTGATTGCTCTTATGTCAGTCTGAGCCTGTCGAAGACTTTCTCCTTTAATTAAATCGTTCTTTCTATGATACACTTCGCCAAGCTCAGTGTGATATATTACTTTTAATCACATAATTACACGATGACTAATCTGGTTTAATTTTGTTTCCATGTTCTTTATAATTCTTTGAAAACTCAACCAAGTCAGTCCAGTTTTCTTCAATCAATGCTTTCTTTTTTCTGCGGGACCAACCCTTTATTTGTTTTTAAATCTTTATTGCTTCTGATGGATTGGTACATTGTAAAGACCATTTCAGCTCTACGGGTAATCTTGTACTGGTATAATTGAACTTTCTATGTCCAGAGTTATGCTGAGTTATTCTGCGGTCTAAATCATTAGTCATACCGGTATAGTATGAATTATCCGAACAAAGCAATATGTATACATAATAAAATTTCATCTCAAAATTGTACGCTTCGACAAGCTCAGCGTGACAACGGAATCTTTTTTTGACGGTTTAGAATTATTATACCTTCAACATTCCTGAAATTAACCCTCTTGCCACGAGTTCTCCGTCCTTGTTGAGCAGTTTCACCTTACATTTTAATTTATTAAATCGAAACACTTCCTTTTCGGAATGCACGTGGACTTTTTCGCCAGGTAAAACCGGTAAATAAAAATCCATTTGATGCGAGGTCAAGGCTATTTGTAGTTTTTCGGCTTTCATTAATTCATTTTTCGTCAGGTAAATTCCTAAACAAACCAAACCAATTTGTGCCATACATTCAGTGAGTATTACACCTGGCGTTATTGGATTATTTTTAAAATGTCCTTCATAAAAAAACTCATCATCTTTAAATGTATAATGCCCCACTATGCTGTTTTCCGTGACGGAAACAATATCGTCCACAAACAAAAACGGTCTTTGATAAGGTAATAATGCTATGATTTCCGATACTTTCATTTTAAATCAAATGTTCCCCTCCATCCACCGGAATTACCGTTCCCGTAATCCAAGCGGCTTCGTCCTTTGTTAGTAAATAAACCACGTTGGCCACATCCTCAGGGGTGGTCAAACGTTTATTTGGATTTCGTTTTAATGTATGTTTAATAATCTGTTCACTACCAGGAATCATTCGTAACGACGCGGTATCCGTTACCCCCGCTTGAATGCAATTGGCCTTAATTCTGTAAGGTGCAAACTCCAATGCTATATTTCGGGTGATGGCTTCCAGGGTCGCCTTGGCTGCCGAAACGGCGGCATAACTCTGCCAAGCTTTGGAGTTGCCTTCGCTTGTAAAACTTAGTATATGTGCATCTGCTGCGAACAATTGTGCTTCAAAAATTGATTTGGTCCAGTCGTACAAACTAATTCCCATGGCCTGTATGGTCAATGTGAAATCATCATGATTCAGTTCCGTTTTTTCTTCTGAGACCATTGGTTTTAGGTTGCCCTTTGCAACGCTATGAACCATTGTTCGTATTTTTTGGTCATCACCTAAAATTGATTTTAACTCTTGTACAATGGCCTCTCTTTTCTGATGATTGAATGCATCGCTGTTAAAAGCCTTGAATTGTACACCTTCTTGCTTTATCGCCTTAAACTCCTTGGAAATGGCTTCTTCTTGCATTCTAGGATTGCGATGTACAATACAAATGTTCATACCGTGTTTGGCCAATTTTTTCGCTGTTGCCAATCCTAGGCCGCTGCTACCACCAAGCACCAAGGCCCAATAATTTTTATCTGTAAATTCTTTTATCATAGTTATCTAAAAATGAAATGCTTCGACAGGCTCAGCAGGACAAAGTATATATTTTTTCACCACTCCAAAAGTATTCTCTGGGCGGAAAAACCTGGTCCAAAACTCAGCATAATTCCTTTATCTCCTTTAGGCAGTTGCCGGTCCATAAATCGTTCCAAAACATAGAGCACGGTAGCACTGCTCATATTGCCGTATAGTCTTAAAACTTCTTTTGTGTCATTTATATTTTTGCCAAGAGCACCGAATAGGTCTTCAACCGTTTGGACAATTTTCTTACCTCCTGGATGAAACACCAAATGATCTATATCTTCAATGGTTAGGCCATTTTTCTCTAAAAAGGGATGAATTATATCTGGAAAGTGGTCCGAAATGGTCTGCGGAACAGATTGGTCCAAAACCATCTGAAGTCCCGAATTCCTTAATTTAAAACCCATCATATGCTCGGCATCATAAAAGTGGTACATGGCTTCATCCTTGATTTCCGGACCAATTTCATCTTCATGGGACGATAGAATAACACTGGCACAACCATCGCCAAATATGGCCGCACTCACAATATTGACCATGGAATAATCATCTAGTTGAAAGGTTGCAGTTGGTGACTCAACAGCAATAACAACAGCCCGTTTGTTGGGATTGGCTTTTAAAAAATTCTTTGCATATAAAATACCTGAAACTCCTGCGGCACATCCCATTTCGGTTACTGGCAAGCGCACAATATCCTGTTTCAGCTTTAAACGATTGATTAAATAAGCATCTAAAGATGGAATCATTATACCCGTGCAACTCACTGTAATGATGTAATCTAAATCTGTTGGTGATAAATTGGCCTTGGCCAAAGCTTTCAGCAAACTTTTTTCGGCCAGTTGTATGGATTCTTTGGCGTAGATATCATTCTTTTCTTCAAACGAAGTTTTTAAAAACACTTCGTCAGGGCTCATGATGGAATAACGCCTATCAACAGCTGCGTTCTCGAAAATCTTGAGGACCTTGCGTTTAAAACGCTCTTCTTGCCCATCAAGCCAAAGTTCCACATACGGTAAAATATCTTTGGTTTCCCTGGTATATTTTGGAAGTTGCTTTGCAACCGATGTTATTCGTACTGCCATATTAATTTTCTGCATAGACAGGAATCTTTTTTGTTTCCTATTTTGATACGCTTCGACAAGCTCAGCATAACAATTTTCTTCTTAATTAACTCCTTATTAGCCATTGGTAGCGGAATGCCCATTTCCAACGAATTTTTGATTTGAGGTTTAGTTCTTTTGAAATGCTTTCCAATTCCCGGCGCTTAAATGCCCTTAAAATAGAGGTCAATCCATCTTGCACTATCATCTCGTTGGAAATTACCAAGCCCAAAGATTTAAACAACCCATAAGCAATGCTGTTGCGATGTAGATCATTGATAACGATGCCAAGCTTTGCCTTTGATTGTATGGTTTTTAGTAGGGTATGGATTTCATCTTGATTAAAATGATGCAAAAACAAGGTGGAAAGTGCAATGTCATAATCCAAACTTTGAAATTCATCGGAAAAAACATCCAATTTTTTGAATGATAGTTCATCATATCCTTCG
>Ga0070727_10000844_pt1 | contig 34891 bp, 30 predicted proteins | sample tdAd472_FD_66722 | JGI IMG/M metagenome (GOLD analysis project Ga0070727, IMG submission 66722) | Marine sediment microbial communities from the Atlantic coast under amendment with organic carbon and nitrate - tdAd47.2 | ecosystem: Environmental > Aquatic > Marine > Coastal > Sediment | place... | reverse complement strand
CGACGAGACGAAGGGGACGCCGTGTTCGGTGCGCGTGGCGATGACGGAATCGTCGTCCGGCACGACGTAGTAGCTGTGGACGAAATAGACGTACGAGCCCTCGTCGAGGCCGGCCAGCAGCGGATTCGGCGTGGCGACCTGCAGCATGTTCCAGCCCATGTGCGGAATCTTCAGGCCGGGCTGATCCTCGAAGCGGACGACCTTGCCTGGGACCAGGCCCAGGCCTTCCCACTCGCCGTCTTCGTAGCTGACGTCGAACAGCAACTGCAGGCCGAGACAGATGCCCAGAAACGGACGGCCGGAGGCGACGTGGTCGCGGATCGGGCCGACCATGTCCTGCCGCTTGAGTTCGTGGATGGCGTCGCGAAAGGCTCCCACACCGGGCAGCACCATTTTCGGGCAGTCGGCCAGTTCGGAGGCTTCGGTGCAGATGGCGGCTTCGACGCCCAGGCTCTCAAAGGCCTTCTGGACGCTCCGCAGGTTTCCCATTCCGTAATCGACAATATGAATCATCAGTGGCGGCTCGTCTTTGTTTGTCTGATGCCTGGAGGTCTGGTGGGTCTGTAAATAACGATGCTTGACCGGACGGCTTGCGTCCTGTGATCCCCGATTTCTCCGGAACGACGGGTTTCCATTCCGAGTTGGTTCTTGGGTTTGACGTTCTTTGGGTCGACGGACCGGAAGTCCTCGCTACGTTCAGGGCGACAGAATTCGGGGGGATCGGGACTTGCGACTGAGCGCTTTGCGACTCAGAACGGCGACTGACTCTCGGCAGTCCGGGCTTTGGATTCTGAGTCAGGAGTCGGTTGGACGGACCGGGGTTCGATCCGTGCGGCAGTTTAGGGGCGTCGAGGGAAAACGCACACGGTGGCAAGCGGCTTTCGCCAGTGTCTAAGATGGCCAGCCCGCCTGCGAATCCCGCCTGAGCTGTCTGAGCGTCTCGTTGACCTGCCCGTGTCGGGATGTCGCTGCCCGCCTTGAACCGCTGAAGAATCCGGAGACGAACCATGCTGCGCCTGACCGTTGTCGCCGCCTGCCTGCTCACCAGCGTTGCTGCTCTGCGTGCCGACGAGCACGAACTGGAGACGATCGACGAAGTGCCCAAGGGCCTGTCGCCCGCCATCGAAAAGCAGATCGATCCGGAAGGCTATCGGGTCAGTAGCGAAAAGGGGGCCGTCGTGGATCTCTGGCTGCTGAAGGATGTGGCTGTCGAGCCGGGCTTCAAGTCGAGCCTGCTCAAACTGTATGCCTTCAAGCCGGGACAGTTGATTGGAGCGCTCCGCATTGCTGACGGAGCCGAGTACACGGACTTTCGCGGTCAGGAAATGAACGCCGGAACGTACACGCTGCGATATGGCCTGCAGCCGATGGACGGCAATCATGTCGGGACGAGCGAGACGTCGGACTTTCTGCTGGCTCTGCCGGCGGCGATTGACACGAAGGCCGACGGGATTGCAACGAAAGAGGAGCTGTCGGAAGAGAGTGCGAAGGCCGCCGGTTCGACTCACCCGGCGATCTTCTCGCTGGTCGATCCCAAGCGCGCATCGCGGAAGGCGAAGCTCGAATTCGACGACTTTACCGAGCACACGATTCTCAGTTTCACCGGTTCCGCCAAAGAAGGCGACAAGTCGGTCAAGCTGAAGGTCCGCCTGGTTGTTGTCGGGCAGTCCGAAGGTTGAGCAGAACCCTGTAGGATGGCTGAACACGTAGGGCCGGTTCCCACCGGCCGGGATGGCGTTGATCTTGTTTCAGTTCGGCCGGTAGGAACCGGCCCTACGCGAGACTGACACCGCAGACTGGAGCGTTCCATGATCCGCAGACGTCGTCATGATGGCTTCGTCGCCTGGTTGCTCGCTGTCGTTCTCGTCGGCAGTGGGCTCTTCTGTGCGGCGATTGCGCAGGACCAGAAGGGTGGCAAGCCGGCTGCAGACGATGCAGCGGCTGCTCAGGACGATAATGAGCGAGCTGATAATAAGCAGAGTGACAACCAGGCCGATGCGGAAGCCGAACCGGAAGCTCCTCGGCGGCTGTATCGCGGCAAGGTCGTCCTTGCCCAGGAGGCTCTGAAGAATCGCGGCATTAAGGTCGCAGAAGAAATGAAGGAGCAGGCGGTTCTGGAGACGCCGGACGGCGATCTGATTCCGATTGCGGCGGACTGGCGTGGGCGGGCGTTTTTCCAGGACAAGCGGTTGCGGAATCGTCGCGTTGACCTGGTCGGTTATCAGCGGCCGGGAATTCCCTGGCTGCAGGTGCTGATCATTTACGTGATCAATGAGCAGGGCGAACGCGAAGTGATGGATTACTGGTGCGACATCTGTGCGATCCCGATGTACGAGATCAAGGACTGCGAGTGCTGCCAGGGACCGATTCGCCTCCGGTTTCAGCCGGGCAAGCTGCCGGATTATCTGGAAAAGACGGACGCCGCTCCGACCGGGGAGAAGTAGCAGGGGCCGTCACTGTCGCTGGATTCGCAGGAATTCAGATGTCCTGCCTGCGACTGAATTCCTGCGAATCGAGCTACTCGATTTGGGGCGAGCAACCAGTTCGGAATTCTCTGCTGTCTCGACGACGGCCCATCAATTGACTGTCGCCTGATGCCACCAACCTCTTCCGAACCGTACCTCGTGCGACTGGCCAACCGGCTGGCCGTCGGCATCGCGCCGATGGCTGCTGAACGGCAGGCGCGGCATCGGGCGTTCGTGCTCAAGCAACAGCAGCACGACGGCGGGTTTGGCGGACGGGAAGGCGATTCGGATCTCTACTACACGAGCTTTGCTGTCCGCTGCCTGGCCATGCTGGGCGGGATGAGCCGCGGCGAGTGTGATTCCGTCGCCCGCTTTCTCCGCGAGTTCGACTGGCAGACGCTCGGCACGGTCGATTTGATGAACTGGCTGTACTCGGCCCTGGCGATTCAGATTTTCGGCGGCACGGATCTGCTCGCCGACGCTCCTCCCGACTGGGCGGATCGAATTGCCGCGAAGCTCGAATCGGTGCGCACCAGCGACGGGGGTTACGCGAAGTCGACTGAAGGCGCCGCCGGGAGCACGTATCACTCGTTTCTCGTGACGCTGACGTACGAACTGCTGGGCCGCGAGTCGCCACGGAAGAATGCGCTGATCCAGTTTCTTTATGACCGGCAGCGTGATGACGGCGGGTTCGTCGAGATCGCTCCGATGAGGAACAGCGGGACGAATCCGACTGCGGCGGCTGTCGGACTGATGTCGGTGGTCGGCGGATTCGACGACGACCTGAGAGCGGACGTGCGCGACTTTCTTCGCGAGACGTGGAGCGCCGAGGGCGGATTTCAGGCCAACAAGCGGATCGCTTTTGCGGACGGGCTGTCGACGTTTACCGGACTGCTGACGGCTCAGGATCTGGACATTGCCGATCTTGTCAGCGAACCGGCGATCGAACGGTTTCTGACCGAATGGCTTGAGTTTCCCGCTGGCGGGTTCCGCGGGGCGAGCTGGGATACGCAGGCCGATGTTGAGTACACGTTTTACGGACTCGGTACGCTGGCTCTGATCTGGTCAGCGCGGGCCGATCGTGAGAAGGCGGGTGACGCTGCCGACGGAACTCAGTCTGAGGGAGCGTGATCATGGCGATGCTCCCGCTGCGACTGCCGACGATTCAGAACTGGAGCTGCCACAACTGTTCGGGCTGCTGCCATCAGCATCTGATCGAGATTACCGAGGAAGAACGTCAGCGGATTCTCGGCCAGAACTGGCAGCCAGCTGACGGGATTCCTGCCGGACAGCCGGTCGTCGTGCCGCATCGCAGTTCGCTGTTTCGGAAGAGCTACCGTCTGGCTCATCAGGAAAATGGGGCCTGCATCTTTCTGCGCGAGGATGGCCTGTGCCGGATTCATGCGAAGTTCGGCGAACCCGCGAAGCCGCTCGCCTGCCGCGTTTATCCGTACGCGTTTCATCCGGCTGGCGGTCGCGTCACGGTCAGCCTGCGATTCAGTTGTCCGTCAGTTGTGGCGAACAAGGGCAAGTCCCTTGTTGAGAACCGTGACGAACTGAAGTCGCTGCAGAAGCTTGTCGTGCCGGAGGGAGCTGAGAAACTTCCGCCGCCAAACATCAGTCGCCGCGAGAAGGTCGACTGGAAAGACTTCATGCGTTTCGTCGATTGTCTTGACGACGTCATGTCGGATGAAGACGAGCCGTTCATCGAGCGGCTGTTTCAGTGTCTGCAGATTGTCGAACTCATCGAGCAGTCGCGGTTTCATCTGGTTGGAGGTGCGCGGCTGTCGGAGTTTCTGAACGTGATCTCCGAAGCGACGTCCGAGGGGGATCTGCCGGACGCTGAGAGGCCGAGTCACGCGGCGATGATTCAGTTCCGACTGCTGGTCGCGTATTACGCTCGAAAGGATACCGTTGCGGATCTCGACTCCGGTCTTGCCGGTCGCTGGCGTCTGTTACGGGCGGCGACTCGATTCGCGTCCGGTCGAGGCAGTGCAACGCCGCTGCAGGACTGCTTTCGCGAGGTTCCGTTCGAGACGATCGAGCAGTCATTCGGCGAGGTGCCCGACGGAGCGGACGAGATCCTGACGCGGTATGTGCGCGTCAAACTGCAGGGGCTGCATTTCTGCGGCGCCGCTTACTACGACGTGCCGTTCTGCGAGGGCTTCCAGAGTCTGACGTTGATCATTCCGTCGGTCTTCTGGCTGGCCCGCTGGCTGGCCGCGACTGCTGGCCGGTCGACGCTGATCCTCGATGATGTCTCGCGAGCCCTCGCCATTGCGGATCATCATCACGGGTATTCGCCGGTGTTTGGGTCGGGGAGTTTTCGACGTCGAGTGCGACTGCTGGCAGGCTCCAGTGACATCGCCCGGCTGCTGCTCTGGTACGCGCAGTAGCGGGCAGTCTCGTCCCGCCTGGTGGACGGTTCTGGTGGAAATTCGGCGGAAACCGATATTGACCACGCCTGCGTCTCTGCTCAAATACCGGCGTTCCATTCGTCAGCAGAGTTGATCGCCCCTTTTGGGTTTTCTTCGCCAATCAACGATCAACCGCGGCAGCCCTTCGCCAACGACTGCCTGCAAAGCTGACTCACAAGACTGATCCAGTCTTCACGAAGACGCGGCGTTCCGGTCCGTCGGGAATCACGATTCCGCGGGCATGTCGACCGGGCGAGCGAACTTCGAACGCTTCGGTTCCGCACGCTGCGATGGAGATCGCGTCGAGAAGCCTGGCAGAAATGCTCAGGGAATCTTCGGGTTTCCGTTTTTTCCCGTTTGTTTCCCGAAAGATGCGTAACTGGAGTACGACTCTGAGGCTCAGAGTCAATCAAAGTTTGAGAATCTGGCGGTAAGGGCTGACCTCAGAGCCGCGTCACTACTCAACGGTCAGGCAGCCCATCAAGTTGCCCAGGGAGGGAATCGAAATGCTGGTACTTTCACGACGTAAGTCTGAACAGATTCGGATTGGGGACGAGATCCTCATCAAAGTCATTGACGTCAAGGGAGGGACGGTCCGCATCGGGATCGACGCTCCGCCGGAAATCCCGATCATCCGTTCGGAACTGCTGCCGGATATGGTGCCGGGGCGTGCGTCGACCGGTCGGCGTGTCGGCGAGGCTCAGCCTGTCGCCGACGAATGTGCGACTCCCGACGTCACAGTTTCCCACCAGAACTGAGTGTGACCGGCGGTTGCAACCGCGTTTGAAGCGACCCATCATCCTGTCGTGATCTGGCACTGTTTGCTGCTCGAAATCTGCTTTTCGAGCGGCTCCGCACGACAGGATGATTCATGGCCCGGTGCTTCGTTTTTCTGGCGTTGTTTCTGCTGAGTATTCCTCGACTGGCGTTTGCTGGTCGCGATGGCGTCGTCGAATCTGTCAATCGCCGCAGTGACGCAACGTGGCAGATCGCCCGCCGTATCTGGGAACTCGCCGAACCCGGTTATCAGGAAACCGAATCGGCGTCGCTGCTCACGAAGACGCTTGAGCAGTCCGGCTTTCGGTTGCAGACCAACGTTGCCGGTATCCCGACCGCCTTTTCGGCGACGTTCGGCAGTGGTCAGCCCGTGATTGGGATTCTCGGTGAGTACGACGCGCTGCCAGGGCTGTCTCAGGACGCCGTCTCAGCCCGGCAGCCTCGGGAGGGGCAGTCGTACGGGCACGGTTGCGGGCACCATCTTTTTGGAGCGGCTTCAGCTTCGGCCGCCATCGCGATTGCCGAGCAGATCAAGGCTGGCGAACTGAGCGGCACGGTTCGGTTCTACGGCTGCCCGGCCGAAGAGGGCGGCAGCGGCAAAGTCTTCATGGCTCAGGCCGGAGCGTTTGAAGACTGTGATGCAGTGCTGCACTGGCACCCCAGCCACGAGAACTCAGCGGGCGATCGGTCATCGCTGGCAAGGATGGCCGTCAAGTTCCGCTTTCACGGGATGGCGGCTCACGCGGCCGGTGCTCCGGAACGCGGACGCTCGGCCCTCGATGCTGTCGAGTTGACGAACTTCGCCGCACAACTGCTGCGCGAACACACGCCGGACTTCACACGGATTCATCATGTGATCACGTCAGGCGGTCGTGCTCCGAATGTCGTGCCGGATTATGGCGAGGTCTACTACTACATTCGCCATCCCGACGGTGACGTCGTGCGGAATCTTTATGAGCGGTTGTTGCTTTGCGCGAAGGCCGGGGCGCTCGCTACTGAGACGCGGCTGGAGATCAAATTCGAGGGCGGTATCCGCGAGATTCTGCCGAACAACGCACTTTCGCAGATCACGTTTCAGAACCTGCGGGAGCAGCTCGACCTGAGTTATACGGAGGACGAGACACAGTTCGCCCTGCGGATTCAGGAGTCGCTCGACAAGCGACCAACGCTCGACCAGATCGCGAAGATTGAAGATCGCAGTGGTGAGATCGGCAAAGGTTCAACGGACGTCGGCGACGTCTCGTGGCTCGTCCCGACGACGGGGTTCACAACGGCCTGCTGGGTGCCTGGCACCTCAGCACACTCCTGGCAGGCCGTCGCGGCAGGCGGCATGTCGATCGGTCGAAAAGGCATGAACGTTGCCGCGCGAGTGCTCGCCGTTTCCGCCTGGGACCTGATGACCAAACCCGCCGTTCTGCAGGAAGCGCAAGCGGAACTCGACCGCCGGCTTGGCGAACGCAAATATCAGTCGCTGATGCTCGACGGCCAGAAACCGCCGCTCGACTACCGCAACCCATCAAGGTGATCAATCAATCGACGCGGCGAGGGACCAGTAGCCGTCCCTCGGTCGGAGCCAGTTCGATGGTGCACGGCGTTGTGCCGCATGGATCGCCGTCGATCTGCACTGGAACCGGGACGTCGGATTCGATGCGCAGCTTCCGACCGGCGGCTGCCGGGATGTCCGGATGATCGATGTGCCGGTGCCCGCGCAGCAGGCGGCAGTATCGCAGCAGCGAAAACGCTCCGGGGTTGGGAAATACGCGGACGCTCAACAGGCCGTCAGACGGAACGGCTTCTGGGACGAGCGGCAGCCCGAACGCGTATTCAGGGAAGTTGGCGATGACGACCAGGCAGCCCGTGATCGGCTCCGATGCGTCATCGACGAAGACTCGCAACGACGGAAACGAATAACCGGCAGCGGCGGACAGAATAGGCCAGGCGTACGTCAGCCGTGAGATGTTGCCGCGTCGCGAGTTGTGCAGCCGGTGAATGACATGCGCGTCGAAGCCGACGCTGGCCATCAGCAGAAACCGGCGGTCGCCGAGCAGTCCGACGTCGATCGACTGACACTCGCCTTTCTCGATCTGATCCGCAGTGAGAATCGGATCGTCGATGCCGAAATGTCGGCAGAGCAGATTTTCGGTTCCCAGCGGAAACGGACAGACGGGAAGATCGGGATACCGGTTGATGACGTCGCAGACGGTGCCGTCGCCGCCGGCTGCGACGATGCATCGCAGGGAGTCGCGTTTTTCTGGTTGCCGCAGCACGCGGTCAAGGCGGTGTCGCGAGCGGAACAGGCGCGGGTGGAGATTTCGACGTTGCAGTTCCCGTATCAGAATCCGGAGCTTCGCTCGTCGGCGACCGCTGCCGGAGCGCGGGTTTCTCTGAATGGCGACCCAGCGCTCGATCACGAGACCAGCTCCAGCACGTCGAGCAGGGAATGAATGACGGTGCCTCGCCCAGTCGCCGCCTCCGACTCGGACGCCTCGGTGCTGAAAAGTCGAGCCCCGCCTCGGTCGATCAACACGCCGCGAATGCCCGACTGTTCGGCACCTTGCACATCGTTGATGGCGTCGTCGCCGATCACCATGACTTCATCGGGCGACGCGTCCACAAGCCTGAGCACGGCGTCGTAAAAACCGCGCGAGGGCTTGTTGAAGCCGACCTCCGACGAGACGACTCGAACGCCGACTTCATTCAGAGGCGGCAGGCCATCGCAAACGGAATTCAGCCGACTGTCGAAGTTGGACGCGACGGCGATGTTGAATCCCTCGCTGCGCAGCGTGGCGAATGTCGGGGCGACGTCGTCGAAACACGCCCAGGCTTCCGGGCGCGCGAAATGATCGAACAACTCGCGGAAACAGTCGTCCGCAGCAGATGGCGACAGATCGTCAAAGACCTCGGCGACAATCTGTTGCCAGCGTTCGACTTCGTCGGCTTCACAGGTTCTCATGCCGGACTCTCCGCTGCCGTCGCTGTTTTCGGTCCGGCGAAACGCCGCTCGAAAACGATCACGAACCGCGTCCTGCGAGAGGCGGGAACCGTGAGCGGAACCAACGCGGTGATAAGCCGTCGCGACGTCAGGCGTCGGAAAAATCAGCGTGCCGACAGCGTCGAAGACAATCCAGCGGAGACTCACGGTGACTTGCTCCGACAGTGTTCCGAAGAGTGGGATCACTTCTGGTAGCGGAGCGGCGCGAGCCGCCCGGTCTATATTTCCGATAACGTCGCGACCGGACGGCTTGCGCCGTTCCGCTACCTCAAGGCGGACAGCTAAACGGTCACTTCGCCGGACAGCTCGGCGTCCGACGCATACTTGTCGCGGATTGGCTGCACGATGTCGCGGAGAAACGCGTCGACCTGTTCCGGGGCGCGACCGATGTATTTCCTGGCGTCGAGAGCGCCGGTCAAATCGACGGTGGCAAACGCCGGATCGTCCTGCAGTCGCGAGATCAGATCGTTGGGCAGTCCCTCAGCCTTGACCTGACGAGCTGCTTCCTGACTGTGAACGCGAATCCGCTCGTGCAAGTCCTGCCGGTCGCCGCCAGCCTGCACGCCGGCCATCAGGATTTCTTCAGTCGCCATGAACGGCAGCTCTTCGGACAGATGCTTCTCGATCGTCTTCGGATAGACGACCAGTCCGTCGGCGACATTGCGGTACAGAATCAAAACGGCGTCGATCGCCAGAAAGGCCTGCGGGATCGAGAGCCGTCGATTGGCGCTGTCGTCGAGCGTTCGTTCGAGCCACTGCGTGGCAAACGTCTGATCGGCACTGTTCTGCAGACTCGTGACGAAGCGAGCCAGCGAGCACATTCGCTCGGCCCGCATCGGGTTCCGCTTGTACGCCATCGCCGACGAGCCAATCTGCTTCTTCTCGAACGGCTCTTCGATCTCTTTTCGCGACTGCAGAATTCGCAGGTCAGAGCCCGCTTTGTGTGCCGACTGAGCGAGCCCCGACAGCGACGCGAGCAGGTGCGAGTCCACCTTGCGGCTGTAGGTCTGCCCGGTCACCGCGTACGCCTCGTCAAAGCCGAGCTTCTGCGTGACGAGTGCGTTGAGCTGCTCAACCTTCGCGTGATCGCCCCCGAAGAGCGACAGAAACGTCGCCTGAGTTCCGGTCGTTCCCTTCACACCTCGGAACCGCAGCGATGCGATGCGGTGCTCGATTTCTTCGAGGTCGAGAACCAGGTCGTAACACCACAGGGTCGCCCGTTTGCCGACGGTTGTTGGCTGAGCAGGCTGCAGGTGCGTGAAGCCGAGCGTTGGCAGGTCGCGGTACTGAGCGGCGAAGTCGCCCAGCGCACTGATCACACTGACCAGTCGCGAGCGGACCATTTCGAGGCCCTCGCGGATCAGAATCAGGTCGGCATTGTCCGTGACGTAACAGCTCGTCGCGCCGAGGTGGATGATGCCCTTGGCGCTCGGGCACTGGTCTCCGTAAGCGTGAACGTGGGCCATGACGTCGTGCCGCAGCTCGCGCTCATACTTCGCTGCCACGTCGAACTCGATGTTCGACACGTTGGCCTGCAACTCGGCGATCTGCTGCTCGGAGATGTCGAGCCCAAGTTCGCGTTCGGCCTCGGCCAGCGCGATCCAGAGCCGCCGCCAGGTCTCATGCCGCCGCTGCGGCGACCAGAGCTGTGCCATCTCGCGGGATGCGTAGCGGGTAATGAGCGGGTTGGTATAGATGTCGTGACTCACGGTTTCAGCGTTTCCTCTGTGGTTGGTTTTGCAGTCTTCCTGAGTTGTTTAACGCCCAGCCGCAGGCGCCGGCTACCACTGACGTCGTTTGTGGCTGGTGGCCGGCGCCTGCGGCTGGGCGTTAAACGATGACAGTGCCTGGTCGTTAGCGCGTCAACACTCGACCAATGCCGATCCCGATTCCGACGGCGGCCAGTCCGATGGCCATGTTGGCTAGCACGTAGACGGCTCCCAGGCCGGGTTTGTCTTCTCGAAACAGGTTGATCGTATCCAGTCCGAATGTCGAGAACGTCGTCAGCGAGCCCAGGCAGCCAGTGACCAGAAGTCGTTGAGCATCGACCGACAGCCGCTTGTGCTCGGCGAGCGTCATCAGCAGGCCAATCAGCAGACAACCGAGCACGTTCACGGCCAGCGTCCCAATCGGATAAACGCGTCCGTGGTACTTCTCCGACCAGGCACTGCACCAGCCGGACAGGTAAAACCGGGAGATCGCACCGACGAACCCGCCGATTCCGACTGCCAGCCATGCAGGCATGATAACTTCCGTTGCTCAGAGACGATTCCACCAGTCGAACGGCACGGGGCTCGACACACCTCACGCTTCACTCTCCTTCATTGGATGGTCGCGAGGAAAGAGCGGGGAGGCTTGTCCGGGATTGCCACCTGAGGACTCAGAATTCGAGCTGACAGGCGGCGTCCCTCCCCGCGGCTGAAACCGCGACCCTCCCAGAGGGCGGGTAAATGGACGTGTTGGCAGGGGGCGTCGAAACCATTCGCCGAACGGACGCGGAGTTTAGGTCGCTGGAAGGTCTCGGGCGAGCGAGTGCGAACGAGCGCAGACAATCGCTCTGGTTGCTGCTATGAACCGTGCCGATTACCCGAATTACTACTCGCCGCAGGGAGGCCGACAATGGGGGTCCCCGTCTCACAGATGTGGACGGTCGCGTCGTACGTTCTTCGCAACCGACTGCGAGGCGTTACGAAGTATCCGCTGGTGCTGATGCTTGAGCCACTGTTTCGCTGCAACCTGGCCTGCGCCGGCTGCGGCAAGATTCAGTACCCGGCCGAGATCCTGAAACGAAACCTCTCGCCCGAAGAGTGCTTCAACGCGGTCGACGAATGCGGCGCTCCGATGGTCTCAATCCCCGGCGGCGAGCCCCTGCTGCACCCTCAGATTCACGAGATCGTTGACGGACTGGTCGAACGCAAAAAGTACATCTACCTTTGCACGAACGCGATCCTGCTCGAAGAGCATCTCGATCGCTTCACGCCGTCGAAGTACCTGACCTTTTCGATTCACCTCGACGGCCCGCGCGACGAACACGACCGGGCCGTCTGTCGCGACGGCATTTACGACGTCGCCATTCGAGCGATCCGCGCCGCCGTGCATCGTGGCTTTCGAGTGACGACGAACACGACGCTGTTCAACGACGCCAACCCGGACGCGTACTTCGGCTTCTTCGACGAGCTGATGGCCCTGGGCGTCGAAGGCATGATGGTCTCGCCGGGGTACCCGTACGAGAAAGCTCCCGATCAGGAGCACTTCCTGCATCGCAACGAAACGCGACGGCTGTTCGGGCGGCTGTTCGACCGAGCGAAACGGTCGTGGCGGTTCAACCAGTCGCCGCTGTTCCTCGATTTCCTGCGCGGCCATTACGACCTCGACTGCACGCCGTGGGGCAACCCGACCTACAACGTCTTCGGCTGGCAGAAACCCTGCTACCTGCTTAATGAAGGCACCGCGGCGTCGTTCCGCGAACTGATGGAAACGGTCGACTGGTCGAGGTACGGGTGCCGCAGCGGCAACTCAAAATGTACTGACTGCATGGTGCACTCCGGTTACGAACCATCGGCGGTTGCCGACACCTTCGGTTCCCTGCGCGGCTTCCTGAGAACCGTTCGCCTGACCCTCCTGGGCCTCGGCCCCAGCCGCATCGACGACTCCGACCCGCCGCGGTCGACAACTCCGGGCGAAGGTGTCCCGACAGAATCCGGTGAGTCTGATCTCGCTCCTGAATGGGAACTCCCGGTCGCCGTTTGAATGCAATTCAGACAGCGGCGACATAGTCCTTCTTCTAAATCACCAGGTTGCAATGGATGGGCAGGCTGGGAGGCCAGGTGCGTCAGGGGACTCGGCGAGCTGAGCTTCCGGAACCGGATATGCCGATGGTTGACCATTTACTGCTACTATGTACTATTCCGGACAAATGGCTCTGAAATTCGCCATCGATTTGCCAGCAATCAGTCACGCAACTCACCCGGTGGTCGCATGAAGATCGGCATTCAGACAATTGCGTGGGAAGACCATCCCAGCGCTGGCTCATTGAACAAACTGTTGCCTGAGATGACTCGGGAAATCCGTGAGGCAGGCTACGACGGGATCGAGCTGTTCCAGCCTGCAGTCGGCAAGACTCACATGCATTTCCTGCAGGAACAATTGGAGAAGAACTCACTTGAGCTGGTTGGTGTCTCAGCGGGCTCATTCGAGGATCGCCTGAACTTCGTCCGTGCCTATCGCCCATTCGCTGGACCAAAGCAGACGCCCTACATCTACACCGACGAGTGGCCGGACGACCTGGCTCGACAGGCCGTCTCCGAGGGCTTTCGGATTGCAGTTCACCCCCACATGTTCAAGCCAATCCAGACGGTAGCAGAGGCTCTGCCGCATCTCGCTGAATTTGGAAACGATCCGGCAAAGGTCGGACTCCTGCCTGACTCTGCCCACCAGCAGATCGCTGGCGAGCCATTCCTGGACGTACTTGAAAAGCATTATGACAAACTGACGGCGATTCATCTCAAAGACTGGACTCCCGAATACGGAAGATCATATCAGTTCTATGCCCAAGGCTTTGTCGCACTCGGAGAAGGCGACGTCCCGCTGACTAAGATCATCGAATACTTGCGCTCGCGGAAATACTCCGGCTGGGCAATCGTCGAAGTCGACGTGATGGAAAACCCATTTGATATCGCCCGGAAGTGCAGGGATTGGCTGAGAACGCAAGGAGTCTGATAATGCCGACACTGAATGGTTTCCGGCAGCGATTTCCCTTGCCTCCAACACGGCAAGCCTACCAAGACATTGCCAGGTATCTGCAAGAAGAGTCTGGCGCGATTCTCGTTACGGTCTGGTCACTGGACCCGGTTTCCCGCCAGTTGATTCTGACTGCCTGGGCTGGAGGAGATCTGTCTGATCAGAATCCTGTAATGCCATGTGACGGTTTCTTTTCTGGTATGGCAACTGACGGTCGCCAGATCAGAGATGTACCTGATGTCTCGAAGCCACTCTTGCGACGTGATTTCTTTCATCCGGAGATTATTTCTCGCCTTGGCCTTAGGAGAATGATTTCTGTTCCTGTCAGAAACCGGTCAAATCCCCATCAGGTCTTGTTTGTCGTTAATGTCTTCCCCAACGATGGTGAGTTCGCTCACGAGACTTGCATCGATGAATTTCGAACGATCGCTGGGCAATATATTGAAAGTTGTCTGCAGCAGGAATGTCTACGAGCCGCCAACCGGATGAGTTATGTCGTCAACGCGCAAGGCACCAGCAGCTTTAGGTCGACGTCGATGCTGCTCGCCGAGACGATTGGCCGAATGACGGACAATGAGTTTAGCGCCGTATTCATCGAGACGCCTCCTGACGCGTCAGATCTCGAGATGCTTGGCTTTCTCGGTGACCACAAACAGCTCATTCCGTACTACGAACCCTTCGAAGAAAAAGCCCGCCTGGTCTGGAAAAAGAATCGTGAGCTTCTGGTGACTCCCAATTGGGCTCCGGATTCAGATGCGCAAGAGGTTAGTGCGGCAATTGTGCCGTTGAGAGATGCCTTTGGATTTGCTCGTGGAGCCATTCTCGCATTTGATCCGCGCGGGGTGCGACGGTTCACATATGAAGACATTGCCGTAATGGAATCGTTGGGCAGTGCTTTCGTGACGCGATTACAGGTCCTGCTCGCTGAACGTCGAAAGGAAGCGACGATGGCCAGACTGACGCACGAAATGCGAGTTCCTATTACGGCATTCCGCGCTGCCATTGAACAGATCCGGGATGAGATCTCGATACACAATTCGCAGTTTGAAAACGACTCAGAAGAAGAGCAGTTTGGCTTTCAGTTTGAACACGCTTACTTGGATGACTTGGACATTTACGCTGAGACGATGCTTCGCAATGTTCGGGAAATGCGCCTGATTCAGCAGGATATCAAGCTCACAAAATTAAGATTCGAAAAGACGTTCTTTGAAAAGTCGATCATCCGACCTGCAGTCAGATTTGCGCAACCGCAAATCGATGACCGTGGATTCAGAACGGGTAATATATTCATTTACGACGTCGCATCGGTTCTTCCACCGTTACTGGTCGACAAGGGAGTGATGACTCAAGTCGTGTCGAATCTAATCGAGAATGGCATTAAGTTCGCTAAAGAGGCGCCCGCCGAATTCAGAATACAGATTGAGGCCCGCGAATCTGATGACAAGGCGTATTACGAAATCCTCTTCAAAGACTGGGGTGTCGGCGTCACAGAGGGGTTCGAGAAGCGAATTTTTCAGGAAGGCACACGTGGTCCGGGGGCGTGGATTCATGACGTACTGGGCGACGGCCTTGGACTGTTCGTGGCGCGTCAGTTCGCGCAGTTGCACGGAGGAGATGTGGTCTTTCGACGGAACCCGAAGTGGACAGAATTTGTCCTTAGGTTGCCGAAAACACTCGACGCCTCCAGGCAGGCATAGATTTCGACGGAAATCACCGGTCGACTAATCAGGACAGGTGGATGTGAAATGCGAATTCTGCTCGTAGATGACGAGGTTTCGTCAGACCCAGCGTTTCGGCCCGGACACTACATGTGGTACTATGCAAACGCTCTGCGGAAGGCTGACCACGCGCTAACCGTCATCGACAACGTCGATGACGCAGTCGAATGGCTGCAGGAGAATGGTGCCGATGTCGACTGCATCATCCTTGATGTCTTGATGCCGCCAGGCAAGTCGTTTCGCGGTCACCCTGACGTGAAGGAAGGGACGAATTCAGGATATCTGTTGGCGCAGAAATTGCCTTCGATTGTAGATAATGTCCCCGTTGTTGCTCTTACGCATCTTCTTGGGGAAGACACGGAGCGTCTTTCTGGCTTGCCTAACGTGCAATGCGTGTTGAGTAAGCACGACTGCACGCCAAAGCGGCTTGTCGAAGTGCTCCACAGAATTGTGATCAAATAGTCTGGACTTTCAAAGATGCCGGGTGACGTCACCTCCCAATACGTCGATAACCACCTTTCCTGGATCGACGATTCATCTGGAGCTGCTGTCCTTGACAGCATGGAACCGCCTGTTAGCGATGAAGGGCTGGCCGCTAGCGATGAAGAGTACATTCGCTGCTATGAAGGTGCTGTCGTAAAACCGGTGTCGTCATTTACGGATGACCTGACGGGGTTGGTGTTTGTCTTGAAGCGTGAGTACTCTCCCGCTTCTGGCTGGTGTGACAGCGATGACGTGAGTTTTCACGTCGCGACTTTTTGGGTCAGTCGTGATTCTGAATTGCGTGGCGAAGGGTGCTCTCGGGCGAAAGCAGTACGGGACCATTGCCGGAAGATTGCACGGCGGTTTCAAGAGCTGTATCGGAAATTGCCCGAAGAGATGGACGTTAAAGAAGCGAGCGACTGGAACCTGCTTCTCGAAGGCATTGATATCGAGAAGACGCTGGCGGCGTGGCCGACGCGGGCTCGGCAGGCTGTGGAAGTGGTTGCGGACCATCCCTGGAAGGTTCTGCCGTACGGTGGTGTCGAAGCGGACATCGAACTTGAGGATGCTCCCGACGGGTTTGAGCGTCTGAAGGCTGGCGACTGGATTACGGCTGTTTGCGTCTACGACGCCGAGACGCATGAACTCATCGGAATCGAGTCAATGCGGCCACGGGAACCGATGCCAAAACTGACCGCTTCGGAAGCAAAGGAGATGCTGAAATCGATGCGCAAGACCAGTGGCTTGCCCCCAATTGACTGGAGTGACATCTGACCAAACCGCCGCTACCCTGCCTGTTCTGACGCAGGCAGTGTTCGCCTGTGTCTACTCCTGGCGACGAGTCGTTGATGAAAGGGCTGGCGGAGTGGTTCATCGCGTTGAATGTCTTGATGTCGGGCAGGGAACCTGCAATCTGATTCAGCTTCCGGGCAATCGGTTTATCGTCATTGACGTTGGCCCGCGTGGTGGCGGCTGGCAGGTGCTGATTGATCGCCTGCGGCTCGATCCAGATTTGCCACAGGAATCGTTGCCAGTGATCGAAGTGCTGATCCTGTCACATTCGCACGAGGATCACATCGGTGCGTTGTCGTCCCTGCTTGAATCCGGGGCTCGCATCGAGCGGATTCTGTTTACCGACGATCGGCCAATTCGAGATGATCATCCAGCGCTTCGAGTCATCCAAGACGCTGCCCGTCGCGGCAAATTATCGATGGACTGTGTCTGGTCGACGATCGAGACCGATGCAGATGGCCCCAGGACAGTGTTTCAGTCCGCTGATCCAGATGACGAGCCGAACGGCCGGGTTGCACTCACCCTTCTTCACCCCGATGGCATTTATGCGAAAAAGGCGAGGGAGAGAGGGCAGCCGAATCTCGCATTCGCGATCCTGCACATGAGAGTCGGTGATCATCGGTTTCTCTTCCCGGGCGATGCACCACTGGATGCCTTCGAGGTTGTCTCGGATAACTTTGGCAGGTCGGTGGAGCTGGAACTTATGGCCGTCCCGCATCACGGTGGAAAGACCTGGAACGGCAAACTTTCGCCAGGGCGTCGTACGCGGCTTCAAAAACTGTTTCAGGAACGGTTCCGCGTGAAGTCGGCTGTGATTTCGATCGGCAGTGCGAACTCAAATAAACACCCATTCGAGTCCGTCATCAAGGCTCTTCTCGAAGCTGGCTCGCACGTATTGTGCACAGAGTTGACGTGTCGGTGCTGGGTGAATGATCTGGATGAAGCCAGAGAGTTGACGCTCGCACACGACCCACCGCACTACCACGGGTTGAGCAGGAAGACGAGGCCTGTGGGGAAGGCCACCAATGTCGGTTGTGCATCGACGGTGGTGGTGAAGTTCGAGAACCGCGTGCCGGTCATCGAGCGACGTAGCGAACTCCGTGGAGTTGTTGAGAACCTGAAGCGATCGGGCTCCCCGATGTGTACCGTCAACTGACTCGATCGTCACAGGTTGATGGAATGAAAAGGGAATGAAAAGGGGACGGGAATGAAAAGGGGACGCAGCTCATTGTCTGGCAGGCCTGTGGTTGATATGTCGTCGGGATGCCTCGCCGCCCCCGTGTCTGTCCTGCTGGAATGTGTTTTCATGTGCTGAACCGCGCTGTCGCGTTGGGATAGGGGTAAGGAAGCCTGATTGATTTGAGGCTCCCTTCCCTCCGAACCGTGCGTGCGGGTTTCCCGCACACGGCTCTCCGGTTGATGGTGTTACCTGCGAGAGGATTGACAGGCCGTGGCATGGGCGGCGGCCAGATTCAGCAGCCCATGTTTGGCAAAGAAGGCGTTCGGCCACCGAAGACTGTCCATGCCGCTTCGCGCACAGCCTTTCCGTTTAGGCAACTGTGTCCTTCTAATGCACCAGCGGTGACGGGGCGATTCTGAGGCTCCATTTGGAGAGTGTTTCACATCGCTGCAAGCGTTCCTGAATCGGCGCGAAGGCCTTGGGGGCAATCCGCACGCCGCGTTCGTAGGTGGCTGTAAGTTCTCGGACGATCGAAGAGACACCTCGCCACGTCGAGGTCGAGGCCCAGTTCAGAACAAGGCGAACACTGCTCAGCAGCGTGCCGTTCCAGTGCTGTTCCAGAATTCCCTAGAAGCGTTCGATCGGATTGTATTTGCTGTGGTACGGGGGCAGATAAACCAGTTCGATCTCCAGTCCCGTGCGGTCGGCGAACTCCACCAGACGCTTCATGAACTGTGTCCGCGAGCTGCTGATCTCCGGCTCGTTGTCCAGCTCGATCTGCAGCTTCCGCACGCCAGCGTTGTGCCTCTTCGCGGTCACCCCACCACTGGTCCAGACCATCGGCAATGAAGTCGGACGTCTCTCGCGAGTGGCCGAACGTGATCCACGGCTGGTCGATCGCTCTCGTGCCCCGCGTCAGTTCCAGAATCCCCAGGGGCACCAGCAAACAGTCCGGACGAATGTCGTGATCGAGCGCTTTGACGGTGGCGGCGCCTCGTGCGCTGCCACCGCGGGAGAACTCCGAGACCTTCACTTTGGCCTTCGTATCCAGCAAAATCCGTAGCGAATCCGGTTCTGACCGAGCACGCTCACGCGACTGCTGCACGTTCTCAAAGATGGCGTCGGTCTCAGGAGTTTTTTTGAGGACGCGCCTTCTGCACGCGTCTGAGCCGATAGCCCATGCGATTGAGGATCTCGCCCACCGTCTGCCGGGTGGGGATGTTCTGACGGTCTTCCTCGGAGAGGTCCGGATGCTCCAGCAGTTCCTTCCGCACGCGACTGGCGGTGATGCGGGTGTACGCCTCGGCCGACTGAAACTTCGGGTCGGCCTGGGCATGCGGCTCGACGATCTGCGTGATGACCTGTGCGATCCGCGGCGTTTTGTCTTCGGTCTTCTTCCGCCCGCGAGCGGCGGCGTTATCAACGCAGCGGATGCCGGTTTCGCGCTCTTTCAGTCCGGTGCGGACGTTATCTCTGCGCCACCCGAAGACAGACTCGGCTTTTCTGGCAGAGCGGTCACAGTACTTGACCGCCATCTCCGCCTGAAACTCCCGTCGTCGCCATCCGGAAAGCCGTTTCGCAGCATCCCGGATGGTCTCGATCACATCATCAGTCAGCGAGCCAGCCATCACTCATCCTTGAGTTAAAGGACATCATTGGGACACACTCCTTATAACCACATGATCCCTATCACGGGTACATCATTTCCCCGCAGTTGCCTGAGCCAGGGGCTCGCCAGACTGACAGGCCGAATCGAGTTCACTTACGTTACGGACTGGTCACTCTCCTCCAGTTGTTTCCCACCCCGCCTCACAGCGACGCAGTTACCTTCAGATACAGGCCGGAGAACGCATGCCAGAAGAGGACTCACACCTCTCTGACCAGATACACTCACAGTCACACTGGCCCGACCACTCGCAGCGTGGGACGAAGCACTCGACCATCTGAGAAAGGCGTCAATCGGCGAGCCTCGAAGCGAAGCAGCTGCCTGGGGTGCGTACATCTGCGAGACGCTCTATCCCGTCACTGACGAGTTCCACATTGCACTGCGCGAGCACAGTGACCGTGCGGAAGCATGTTTCCTACTGTGTGAACAGGCTCGGCACGCAGGTGACAACGAGTCTGCCAGAGAGTGGCTGCATCGTTGCCATCAGATCGACCGCTTTCCAAATTCGATTTACGTCGAATGACTCTTCTGCACGGACCGTTCAAGATCGAATGACCTTCTGCGAGAAGCGATGAACGCGGTCACCGACCGTCAGGCAGAGCTTCGCTCACCGCCACGGGACCGAGCCGACCTGCGCAGACGAAGCTGGAACGAGCTGGTTCGCGGCGAGGAGATCACCACGCTCGTCTGGGAAGACAAGTACTGCAAACACCTGGAACGGAAATAGATCACCGCGAGTCAGGGGACACACGGTCTGGAGTCACAAGACAGGGCAGGTCTACGGGATGCGTCCGACTCTCGCTGCAGCATCCGACAGCCGTCCGTAGAACGTCGCGGAGTAGGGCAATCGGAGAGGCACTCTGGGGCGGTCGTCGCTGGCGGAGTATGCTGGCCTGAGTGGTCGGGAGGCTTGCTGGGCTCGGTGCCTGATTCTGGTGCGACGAATTGCGGAGAACTTTGATGACAGGTCGTTTCTCCGAGACGGAATGGACACGGCGGCGGTTTGGGCAGGCGGTTTCCGCCGGCCTGTTGGGAACTGGGCTGCCGGAGATGCTGGCGTTTGAGGCGGCAGCCGGCGAGCGAACGATCGATGCTCGCGCGAAGCAGGTGCTGGTCGTCTATGAAGAAGGCGGAATCAGCCAGATGGACTCGTGGGATCCGAAGCCGGCCGCGCCGATCGACCATCGCAGCCCCTTCGTCCCGATGTCGACCAGCGTCCCCGGAGTGCAGTTTTCGTCGCTCATGCCCATGATCGCGCAGCAGGCTCATCGGCTGGCGGTCGTTCGATCGATGACCTCGGCGGAAGCTCCCAGCCACCCGAACGGCTGCAAGGAGTTCTTCAAGGGTTACCGCTTCAACGCGCCGCTGGACTTTCCCGATATCGGGTCGGTCGTGACGCATCTTCTGGGAACGGACTGCCCGCAACTTCCCGGTTACGTGTTCTGCCCCGGCGTCAACATGCCGAACGCCGTGACCAGTCCCGGATTCCTGCCTGCGGCTCGCGCGCCATGGAAGCTCGGCACCAGGGGACTCGGCGAGAACGTGGCCGATCCCGACTGGAAGGTCGCCGCACTGACACCGCAATCCGGACTCAATCACGGGCGGATGGGAAATCGACAGCGGCTGCTCGACGACCTCGACCGAACAAACTCGCTGGCCATTGAAAACGCCAGGCCGTTGCAGCAGTACTACGTCAACGCGTTTGACCTGCTGACCAGCCCGCGAGTGCAGAACGCGTTCGATCTTTCATCCGAAACCGATCAGATGCGGGACCGCTACGGACGCGATCATCGCGGCTGCTGTTATCTGCTGGGACGAAAACTCATCGAAGCCGGCGTCCGTTTCGTGAGCGTCACGATCGTCCAGCCGCCGGACCTGGTCGGGCGTCCGAACTACGGCCAGCCGAATGGCGTGTTCCTCAACTGGGATCATCACGAAGGCATCTACAACAACGGACCGTGCGGCGGGCCTCAGGGAATGCGAAACCAGGAGCGTTATGGCCTGCCGCATCCCGTCATGATGCCCAGCCTCGACCGCTCGTTCAGCGCACTGCTTGAGGACCTCAGCCAGCGCGGCCTGCTCGACGAAACGCTGGTCTGCTTCGTCACGGAAATGGGCCGCACGCCGCGGATGAACAAGTGGGCCGGCCGTGATCACTGGGGACGAGCGATGTCGATCGCGTTTGCCGGTGCCGGCGTGCCAGGCGGAACGATCATCGGAGCAACGGATGTTGAAGGCGGCGAGGTCATCGACCGCCGCTACACACCCGCCGACTACGCCGAAACGATTTATCACAAGCTCGGCATCGAAACAGCCGCTCGCCTGAAGAAGGCCGATGGCCGGCCCGTCGATTTTTCCGATGGCGGAAAGCCAATCGTCGAGGTGTTGTGAGGAGCACCTCTTGTGCCGTGAGAATCCGTCCTCAACGAGTTTCCGAGATTGGCCGGCACGGGATCGTTACCTCGTTGCAGGCTGACCTCGTCGCGTTCAACCGGAAGGGCATCATGATGCGGACACTGGCCGTTGTTGTAAGTTTGCTCGTCGTCCAATCGAGCATTGGCGCTGACGCCCCTCTAAAGTCCGCGGCAACGATCGCGGAAACGGAGACGCAGAACCTGCTGGAACTCGAATTGCGGAACGCGATCGATGCGAGTCTCACAGCGCGACGCGATAAATTTCTGACGATCAAGAGCCGAGCCGAATGCAACGTCTGGGCTCGCGAGCGGCGGGAATTCTTTGAGCGGCAGATTGGCGGATTTCCCGAACGAACACCGTTGAATGCTCGCGTCGTGCGACGTCTGCAGGGAGACGGTTATCGAGTTGAGAACGTGATTTTCGAAAGCCGACCGCAGCATCACGTCACGGCGAACCTGTACCTGCCGGAAGGCGACGGCCCGTTCCCTGGCGTCATCGTTCCGTGCGGACACAGCCACAACGGCAAAGCCGCGAATGGTTATCAGCGAGTCTCGATTCTGCTCGCCAGACATGGCATGGCGGCTCTGTGTTACGACCCGATCGGTCAGGGCGAGCGCTATCAGATGCTCGACTTTGAGCACGATCACGAGCATTTCGAGCAGGTGTCGTATCCGCTGGCCGTGCCGCATCCGCGAGTGCAGTTCCTCTGCACGACCGAGCACACAACGATGGGCATCGGCTGCATTCTGCTGGGCACGAACGTCGCGCAGTACCGCATCTGGGACGGAATGCGGGCCATCGATTATCTGCAGAGCCGTGACGACATCATTGCGGACCGGATCGGCTGCACGGGCAACTCGGGCGGCGGCACGCTCACGGCCTATTTGATGGCACTCGATGATCGCATCTTCGCAGCAGCCCCCGTCTGCTACCTCACAACGTTCCGCAAACTGATAGAAACCAAAGGTCCGCAGGACGCCGAGCAGAACATCTTCGGGCAGATCGCCTTCGGCATGGACGAACCGGACTACGTCATGATGCGGGCTCCGAAGCCGACACTGATCTGCGCCGGACGGCGCGACGCCACCTTCCATATCGACGGCACCTGGGATCTGTTTCGACAGGCAAAGTCGTTCTATTCGCGGCTGGGCTTTCCCGAACGTGTCGCAATCAACGATGCCGACGTTCCGCACGGCTTCTATCTGCAGCAGCGCGAGGCCGTCGCCCGCTTCATGCATCGCTGGCTGCTCGGCGAGGACAAGATCATTCACGAGATCGATCCCGCGACGCTCCCGGATCCGGTCTCTGACCAGCAGCTTCGCGAACTGGGCAAGGGTGACTGGACTCAGGAAGAGCTGTACTGCACTCCGGACGGCCAGACACTGCTGATGGACGGAGAGAAATCGGTGTTCCAGCTCAACGCCGAACTGGCTCAAGGGTTGAAAGCCGAACGAGTGCCGCGCTGGAAGGCGATGAGCAACCAGAGTCGTCGCCAGCTGATTCGGACAGTGATCGGCGCGCGGCCGGAGTCGGACCTGCCGAAACCGGTGGTGCGTTCCGTCGGGACGATGCCCCGGAAGGGTGTCGAGATTCAGCAACTGACGCTTGAGGGAACATCGCCGGAACCGATGCCGGTGTTCGTGCTCCTGCCGAAGAAGGCAACGGGCGATGTCTGCCTCTACCTCCCGGAGACCGGAATTACGGACGACGTGCTGGAGCAGTCGCCGATCCGAACTCGCGTCGATGCCGGACAGATTGTTGTCGTGGCTGAGCTGACCGGAACCCGTTCGCCAGAAACCGGTCGCGGCAGCGGTGACTGGGCTCGCGGACGATTCGGCCCGGACCTGAGGGAGATCCTCATGGCCTACCTGCTGGGACGGTCTTACGTGGGGATGCGTACTGACGATGTCGCCGTGCTGTCGCGATTTCTTGCTGATTACGAACCCGCCAGGACGGCGCCTCAGCCTCGCCGTCTGCATCTTGTCGCGACCGGTGAGGCGGCAATCCCCGCGCTGCATGCAGCCGCCCTGCAGTCGGACAGTGCCCTTGAGTTTTCGACAGTCACGCTGCGTGGCATGGTGCCTTCGTGGGAGCACGTCGTCGCAGAGTCAGAGCACATCAATCAGCTCGTCAACGCCGTCCACGGAGCACTGCGACACTACGACCTGCCGGACCTGATCAATCTCGCCGGTCGCGAGCGTGTCAAAGTCGAAGCCCCCGTCGATGGACTGGGCAATCCGATTGCGACAGAGAAACCGCAATAAGGAACGCGTCGAAAACAACTTCCCGGTTTGAAATTGCAGTTCATTTGCCCCGTGCTTCAGCACGGGGTTTCGCCTTTCGACACGATTCTTACTTCAGTTGCCCCTCAGCCCACGGGGCGAGTTTCTCGCGAAAGATTTTGACATTGTGGCGAATGTCGACAGGCAGCGATTTGTGAAAAAGGATCGTCTCGATCGAACTCGTCAAGTCGTTCGCCCGACCGAGGTCTCGGAGTTCGGACTCAAAGCGCGCGCGCTCGGCGTCAGACTCCGGGAAGTGGCCCGGTTCGGGCTCGATGATGATGACCGGTTTCTGCTGCGGCTTCGCACCGACACCCACCAGAGCCGAACGGAACACATGCGGGTGCTCGTTAACGATCGCCTCGCACGGAATCGTAAACATGCGACCTGCAGCCGTTTCGACGATGTGAGCCCTGCGACCGCAGAACCACAGTCGGCCTTGATCGTCGAGCCAGCCGGTGTCGCCCATGCGATGCCAGAAGCGCCCGTCCGCGTCGGCGATCTTTGCGCCGGCCGTTGCGTCGGGCAGGCGGAAGTACTCGCGCGTTGTCGACGGCGCCTGCACGATGATCTCACCGATCTGTCCCGGCTCGACGTCACGAACCTCGTCAATGTGTGCGATCGGGCCGTCAGTGATCTCGATGATGCGGGCCTTCACCTGCGGGAACAGGCGACCGACACAGGTCCCCGCTCCACGGCGTGACTGCTCGGCGGTATCGCTGAGCACTTCACGGCCGCTGATTGATGCGACGGGCAGCGACTCCGTGGCTCCGTACGGCGTGTGAATGTTGGCGTCGTCGTGCTCGAACGCCGCCGTCATGCGCTGCAGAACGTGAATCGGAACCGACGCCCCGGCCGACAGTACTCGTCGCAGCGAACCGAGTTTCTCGCCGGTCTGTTCGCAGTGCCGGCCAACTCGGTTCCAGATCGCTGGCGAGCCGAATGCCTGCGTGACGCCCTGATCTCGGATCGCTTCCAGAATCTTCAGCGGATCGACCTGAGCCGGCTTCGTCGGATCCATGTCCGGAATGACGGTCGTGACGCCCATTGCCGAGTTGAACAGCGCGAACAGCGGAAAGCCGGGCAGGTCCACTTCGCCGGGCTGGATGTCGTAGAAGTCGCGGAGCAGATCGACCTGCGCGGCGAACATCCCGTGCTCGTAGGCAACGCCCTTCGGCGGACCTGTGCTGCCGCTGGTGAAAATGATGGCCGCCGGATCCGTCGCCGCTGTCTCTGCGGTTCGAAATTCTGACGAGTCGGCCTGCAGCAGATCGGCGTAGCTTCGACCGCCCCAGAACCAGCGGGCTCCGTTGACGGTGACGTTGAGTTTCGCCTGAGGAAACTTCCGGCGGTTCAGAACGCGGATCGCGTGCACGATCGGAATCGCGATGAATCCGTCGGGCTCGACCGTTTCCAGACAACGAAAGATGTTCGATCGTCCCATGCCGGGATCGATGAGCACGACGACGGCCCCAGTCTTGAACAACGCGAACGTCAGCGCGATGAACTCAAGACTCGGACGCACCATCAGAACGATGCGCGTTCCCGGTCGGACGCCGTAATTCATCAGCCCCTGGGCAAGCCGGTCACTCTCGTCGTCGAGCTGCTGAAACGTGAGGTGCGAGTACGTGACTCGCCCGGCATGATCCCGGCCCTGTGGAAAAACAACGGCTTTCTGCTGCGGCCACTGGCGAGCCGACTCGCGCAGCCGTTCGGCAATATTGACGACGTCGGCCATCAGTTCTGATCGGCCCGGATGAGGATCTCGCCCTTGCCAAGTTCCAGAAAGTCGCCGATGTGCCGCTGCCAGGCGGCGCCGGCAATTCCGTCCGGAACGGGAAAGCCACAGTCGGCCAGGTGCTTCCAGTAGAGCTGCAGAAACACGGGCTGCCGAGCGAGCCCAGCCGGTCGAAACGTCGGCAGCATCTCCGGAGCAGAACGACCGTCGGCAAACAGAATCATTCCGCGTTTCATCCCCGGACCAGGGCGGATCCCGGATTCTCCGAACAGCAGAATCGAGCCGGCGATCAGACCGACGCCGGGTGCGTCCCCCGACCTTCCGCCGATCGCGATCAGGCCGCGACGCATCGAATGGCCAATTTCGTTGCCAGCGTTTCCGTCGATCAGAATCTCGCCGCCGGTCATGCCCTTGCTGCCGCCGCGATAAACCGCGCCGACCAGGTGTCCCGCGTTGCCGTGAATGCGAATGCGGCCGCCATGCATCTCGGCACCGACCCAGTCAGCCACGTCGCCCGTGACTGTGATCTCGCCGCCGGTCATCTCCGCGCCCAGGTGCATCCCGGCGTTGCCTTCAACTCGGATCGCCCCCGAAGACAGATGCGTGCCGATCAATTTGACGTGCGAGCAGTCGCCTTCCCAGACGATCGTTTCGTCGTCCGCCGCTGAACCGCTGACGTCGAAGAACTCGCCGAGTTCGACCTGCTTGTTGCCGTTCTGGACGAGCGTCGCGCGAACCTCGTCGGCGGTCTGCTCCCGCACGGTTTCCATGCGGATCGAGTCGACCTCGACCGGGATCGTCGTCTTCTGGCGAAGCTGAATTGTCAGCGGCATGAGCGGTTACTCGGCTGGTTCGCCAGTGAAGTACTCGGGAGCGTCGACCCACTTGATGTTGCAGCCGATGCTCGGCTTCTGTTCGGCGGGGACTTCCTGCCCGGCGAGAACCGCGTCACAGGCGGCTCGCAGGTCCGCACCGGTAATCGGCTTGTCGTTCCCTGGCCGGCTGTCGTCAAACTGCCCGCGATAGGCCAGAGCCATGTCGCCATCGAACAGGAAGAAGTCCGGCGTGCAGGCCGCCCGGTAAGCCTTCGCGACGCTCTGCGTTCCGTCATACAGGTAAGGGAACGTGTAGCCCGCCGAAGCCGCTTCTTCCTTCATCTTCTCCGGACTGTCGTCGGGATGCGTCGACACGTCGTTCGAGCTGATGCCGACAATGCCCAGGCCCTTCGCCTGGTACTCGTTCGCGAATGCCGCGAGGTGCTCACGCAGGTGAACCACGAACGGGCAGTGATTGCACATGAAGATGACCAGCAGCCCCTTCTTCCCGGCAAAGTCGCCGAGAGTCACCTGGCTGTCGTCAACGTTCGGCAACGAAAAGTCCGGAGCCTTCGTCCCCAGAGGCAGCATTGTGGAAGCAGTCTTGACCATGGGAAGTTCCTCTCCGAGGAGTTGTCGGTGTTGGGTGTTCTGTCGAAGTGCTTCACCAGAGCCGCCGTCGTGGACGAGGTCGCAAGTCCGTCCTGGTGTCCACCGGTTCGGGACTCGTGACCTCGTCCACGACCGCTCACGTCGGGCTTGACGCAGGACTAGCCGCGCTGATCGACCGGCACAAAATCGCGTTCGACGGCACCGGTGTAGATCTGCCGCGGGCGGTTGATGCGGCCCTTGGGATCCTCGCGGAGTTCCTTCCAGTGGCCGATCCAGCCCGGCAGTCGACCGAGCGCGAACATCACGGTGAACATGTCTGTGGGAATACCCATCGCGCGGTAGATGATGCCGCTGTAGAAATCGACGTTGGGATACAGATTTCGCTCGACGAAGTACTCGTCCTCGAGCGCGATCTCTTCGAGCTGCCGGGCGATGTCGAGCGTTGGATCGTCAACGCCCAGCCGGTCGAGCACGTTCGTCGCAGCCTTGCGAAGAATCGTCGCTCGCGGGTCAAAGTTTTTGTAGACGCGGTGCCCGAAGCCGAACAGCCGGAACGGGTCGTCCTTGTCCTTCGCCTTGTCGACATACTTCTTCAGATCACCTCCGTCCGCCTGGATCATCGACAGCATTTCGATGACCTTCTGGTTGGCACCGCCGTGGAGCGGCCCCCACAGAGCACAGATGCCGGCGGAAATTGACGCGTACAGATTTGCCTGGCTGCTGCCGACCATGCGGACGGTCGACGTCGAGCAGTTCTGTTCGTGATCGGCGTGCAGGATCAGCAGCACGTTGAGAACGTCTTCGAGCACCGGGTCGACTTCGTAGGGCTCGGCCGGCACAGAGAACATCATGTGCAGGAAGTTCGCACAGTAGCTCAGCGAGTTCTGCGGGTAGACGAAGGGCTGGCCGATCGCCTTTTTGTAAGCATACGCGGCAATGGTCTTTGTCTTGGCGAGCAGGCGGACGATGTTGAGGTACTCGTCGTCCTCGTCGGTCTCCGGATAATAACTCGACATCGAGGTGACCATCGCCGACAGAATCGCCATCGGATGGGCCGTGTGGCGAAAACCCTCGAAGAACTTCTTCATGTCTTCGTGGATCATGCTGTGATAGGTCAGGTCCTGCCGGAATTTGTCGAGCTGCCCGGCGTTTGGCAGTTCGCCATAGATCAGCAAATAGGCGACTTCCGGAAACCGTGCCTTTTCGGCGAGCTGTTCAATCGGATAACCGCGATACCGCAGGATGCCTTGTTCGCCGTCGATAAAGGTGATCGCACTCTTGCACGAGCCGGTGTTCGCATAGCCGGAATCGAGCGTGATGGCCCCGGACTCGCCTCGCAGGCGGGAGACGTCGACGCCGACTTCGTTTTCGCTCCCCACAACAACCGGCAGTGGATACTCCTGCCCGTTCAGAACCAGTTTCGCGGCGTCGTCCATTGTCAGCACATCCTTCCAGCGTAGGTCGATCAACTCAAAGCGGCGGCGGCGGGTATTCTGGAAGCCCGGTTGCCGTTTAGCAACTCGCGGACTCCCGATCCGAACACTGCGTTTACCGCGTTACGGCGGTCGCAGAACTTCGGGCTATTCGGCAAGCACGGTGGCAACAGCAGAGGTCAGGGCGTCGACGTTGCCCTGCGAAATTCCGGCGACGTTAATGCGCCCGTCCCGGACGATATAAATCGAGTGCTCCTCGCGAAGCCGGTCGACCTGCTCGGGAGTCAGCCCGGAATACGAGAACATGCCGCGCTGCTGTTCGATAAAGGAGAAGTCCCGATCCGGCAGCCGCTCGGACATTTTCTGCGTGAAGAGCTTCCGCATTCCATTGATCCGGTCCCGCATGGCCGCGAGTTCGGCGTCCCACTGAGCGGTCAGGTCGGCATCGTTCAGAATCGTCGAAACGATCGCCGCTCCATGTTGTGGCGGATTCGAGTAGTTCGTGCGGATCGTCGTTTTGAGCTGGCTTTCCGCCGTCTTCGCAACGTCGCTGCCACTGGTGACAACCGTCAGCGCTCCGACGCGCTCGCTGTAAAGTCCGAAGTTCTTCGAGTACGACGAGGCCACAAGCAGCTCAGCATCCGGTCGGGCAAACTCCAGAAGTGCTGTCGCGTCCTGCTGAATTCCGTCGCCAAAACCGAGGTAGGCGAAGTCGAGCAGCGGGAGGAGCCCGCGTTCGTAGACGGCATCCGCGATCTGTTTCCACTGGTCGACCGAAGGATCCGCCCCTGTCGGGTTGTGGCAACACGCGTGCAGACAGATGACGTTGCCCGCCGGCATTTTGCGAATCGCTTCGAGCATCGCATCAACGTCGACACCGTGCGAATCCGCGTTGAAGTACGGATAATTCTTCACCTCAATCCCGCCGGCCTTGAACACCTTCGGATGGTTCGGCCACGTCGGCGTGCTGCACCAGATCGTCCCGGATCCGAGATTCTGCTTGAGGAAATCGGCGGCGACGCGGAGAGCCCCCGTGCCTCCAGGCGTCTGCACCGTGACCGCTCGACCGCTGGTGACAGCCTCGTGATCCGCTCCGAAATAAAGCTGCTGCGTCTGACGGTTGAAGTCAGTGAGCCCGCCGATCGGCAGGTACGACTTGCTGGTCTCGGATTCGAGCAACCGGCGTTCCGCTTCCTTCACGGACTCCAGCACCGGCGTCAGACCGGATTCGTCCTTGAAGACGCCGACTGTCAGGTTGATTTTGTTCGGATTGGCATCGCCGCGGAAGACTTCCATCAGGCCAAGAATGGCGTCAGGGGCGGCTGCCTCAATCGTTTCAAACATTCGTTGTGACTTCGTGAAGCAGGACTCAGAAAGCGGTCGGACAGCGCGTGCGCGCGGACCTCAACCGGGAGATTTCATCGTGCGACACGCCAGCTCCGGGGTGGAAACTGAAGCGCCGGACGATTGTTGAAGCGGCCTTTCAGCGCGTCAAGCATCGGCGGCGCCGGTTCAACTCGACAAAACCAATCGATTGCGATCAGCAGAACCCAGATCACGCAACCAGCGCCAACCGCGCATGAAACTGCCCGAGTCGCTCAAGGAAGCGAATCGGGCAGTTGAGGATTGACCGTTCAGCCAGCCGTCGAAAATTCCGGTCGATCGCTACTCGGGCAGATTGACTCGTTCGTTGCCGTTTCGTGTGGCCAGAGCCGACAGCGTGCGAAAATCGATCGATTTCGACAGCGTGCGGGTTGAGCCGTCGGCAATCCCAAAGACCACCACGTCGGCGTGCCAGGATCCGTAACCGAAGAACAGGGCTCCGTTGGCATTCAGGTAATTGTCGAACACTTCCGGCTGGGCCGAGGGATTCTGGCCATCGCTGCCCCAGTCAGGAATCTGGTTGTAGTCATCGTCGCTGACTCGAGCGAGGGCACAGTTCTCATCCGCCCAGAAGCCGTACAGACTTTCGCCGAAACAGATCGTGTTGGACTCGCCGTCGATAATGTCACGGAACTTTGTTGAGCTGTTCCGGTACATGATTCCGTTGGTGGTCGGCGTCCCCGCCGGCACGTTCTGCGGAGGACTGGTCCCGGCGTTGCCTCGATAGGTCAGGTAGCCCCAGCCTCCCAGGTTCGACACTCCAGCCCCGGTCGGATCAACGACGGGGCGACCGCTGGGCAGACTGGCACTCGGGCAGGCGTACGATTTAATCGAGACCTGAGCGGCTTCCAGATTGTTGACCGACTGCGACTTATTCTCGCTGAAATTCACATTCACGGTCCCCGCCCCCATCTGACTCATGATGAGCGCCGGCCAGCCCCAGTATTCGGTGAATGTCCAGGTCGTGATCGGCGGTACCTGAGGCTGCAGGTTACCGGTCGCGGCGCTCGGTCGTCCGACGCGAATCCCAACCACCGGCTCGGGCAATGTCGTCTGGGGAAATGGTGGCGCGAGACCCGTGGCGGGATCGGGCGTCACGATTCCCGACGGAAAGCACTTGTGAGCTTCCTCGTAGTTGTGCGTCGCCAGCAGGATCTGCTTCACATTGTTGACGCACTCCGTTCGACGCGCGGCTTCGCGGGCGTTCTGAACGGCCGGCAGCAGGATGGCCGCCAGGGCTGCGATGATTGCGATCACCACAAGGAGTTCGATCAGCGTAAAACCAGTGCGCCGAGCACCGGTGGCCGGGGAAGCAGTCGGTCTTTCCGAACAGATCATCAGCTCAGCTCCGAAACCTGAATGTCAGGGCCATCTGGCCGCCGCGAAACTCGTCATTTGTCAGCCGGATCCGGCTGACAAAAATTGAGGCCCCCGGCACGCAAATGCGGCCCGTGAGGCTAGCACCTGGTGACAGACCGTGCAATTCGTGTCCCCGCTCCAGAACGCCTGCGAACTGTCGCGCAGCGCCGCCTTTCGGGCAACTCTGATTTCAGAATACGCGAACCCGGCTCGATCACTACCGCGATTCCGCCGTCAACCGAGCGATTCCTCAACCGAGCGATTCCTCAGCCAGCCGGTCGAGCACCTGGCGATTCGCATCCGGAAACTCCATCCGCGCGAGTTCGTTTCGCTCTGCCCAGCGGAACCCGCGGTCGGAGACTCCCGGCAGGGCATCGTGTTCCAGCCCGTCGATCGCCACTCGACACAGCCAGAACTCCAGAGCAACCCGGCCGTGCGCGTACTCGTGCTCGGTTTGATTGAGCAGCCGTTCTGCGACGACTGCGATTCCGGTTTCTTCGAGGCACTCGCGAATCGCGCAGTCGCGCGCGGCCTCGCCGGGCTCACACTTGCCTCCGGGAAACTCGGCCTTCCCGGCCAGCACCTGATCGGACTGCCGCACGCCGACCAGAAACTGACCGGCGTGCTCGACCACCGCAATCCCGACACGAGTCGTTTCCATGAAATCTCACCCGCTTTCTCAACTCGAAACGCCAGTTTGCCGTACCCGCGACGACGAACTACATTGCCGCGCCGTTCCACCACAATCATTCCGCTTCGCTCAGAAGACACGCATGTCGCTATCGATACGGAACCTGCAAAAGAGCTACACAGAGCCGGGCGGGCATCGGTTGCCGATTCTTAACGTCGAAGCATTCGACATTGCCACCGGAGAACAGGTCGTCCTCGTCGGCTCCAGCGGCGGCGGGAAGACGACCCTGCTGAATGTCATCGCCGGAATCACTTCGGCCGACTCTGGCACGGTGACGATCGATGGCGTCAATGTCCGGTCTCTGCCGGAAGCGGCCCGCGACCGGTTTCGGGCCGAGCGAATCGGCTATGTGTTCCAGACGTTTCATCTGCTGCCGGCTTTCTCGGCTCTCGAAAACGTCCTGCTGGGCATGAGCTTTTCCGGCAGGAAAACCGACCGGCATCATGCCGCGGAACTGCTCGACCGTGTCGGGCTCGGCCATCGGCTGCATCATCGACCGACGAAACTGTCCGTCGGTGAACAGCAGCGAGTCGCCGTCGCGCGGTCACTGGCCAATCGCCCGTCGCTGCTGCTGGCGGACGAACCGACTGCCAACGTCGACAGCGCGAATCAGGACGTGATTCTGGATTTGATTCGCGACGCCTGCTCGGAGAACAACGTGTCTTTGCTGATGGTCACGCATTCGCCGGACGTTGCGTCAAAGTTTGACCGCGTCGAGAAACTCAGCGATTTCAACAAACCGGAGGGGGCCGCATGACTCTGCTGGGCATCGCCTGGAAAAGTATGCGGCAGCGTTCGCTGTCGTCGTCGCTGACGGCTCTGAGTGTCGCACTCGGCGTGATGCTGATGGTCAGCGTGCTGGTCACGAACGCGATCATCACCGACACGTTCCGCCAGAAAGGGACCGGCTTCAATCTGATCGTCTCGTCGCCGGGCAGCGATCTGGCGACCGTCCTGAGCTGCGTTTACCGGATCGGCCTGCCGGGCGAACCGCTGCCCTGGCGGTTTTACGAGGAAGACATCCTCAAGCACCCGTACGTCGAATGGGCGATCCCGATGACGATGGGCGATTCGACGCAGGAAGGCAGCTTCCCGATCGTCGGTACGACGGCCCAGTACTTCGGAATGGAGTACGAACCCGACAAACGGTTCCGCATCAAGGGTGACCTGCCTCGCGGACCGTTCGACGCGATCATCGGTGACCGTGTCGCTCGCGAAAATGGCTGGGATCTCGGCAGCGAGTTCTCCCTGATTCACGGCGGGCAGGACGACCACGTTCACGATGAGAAGTTCAAGGTCGTCGGCATTCTCGGCCTGACGGGCACCGCCAACGACAAGACCGTGTTCGTCAATCTCGACGGTTTCTTTTCGATGGCTGGGCATGACAAGCCGGCGACAGAAGCGATCAAGCGTCTGAAAGACTTCGGCTATGAAGTCACTGCTGAGCAGGAGCAGACACTGCTGAAGGCCGCCGCAGAACTTGCACATCACGGCGAGGAAGAAGAGGGGCACGACGATCATGCCGGGCACGATCACAGCGGCCACTTCCACTCGCTGCCCAACGATCTGAAGGAAGTCTCGTTCCTGCTCGTCCGGACAAAGCGTCCCGCTCAGGGAATCGCACTGACCGCTCAGATCAACGAGGGCGTGCGAGCGATGGCCACGAATCCGATCCGTCCGATGGCCCGCTTCCTCGACAACTTCGTCGGCAGCATCCGCACCGTGCTGCTGTTTCTGACCGCTCTGATCGTGATCGTCGCTGGCGTCGGGATCTTCGTGAGCATTTACAACTCGATGGCCGACCGCAAACGTGAGATCGCGATCATGCGGGCGCTGGGCGCGCAACGCGTCACCGTCATGCTGATCATCCTCGGCGAGTCGCTGCTGCTGTGTCTGAGCGGCGGACTGCTCGGCTTTCTGCTCGGCCACGGACTCGTCTTCATCGCCGCCCCGTTCATCGAAGCGACGGCCGGCATCCTGGTCGACCCGTTCAAATTCGAGTTGCTGGAATTCGCCCTGCTCCCGATGCTCCTCGTGATGGCGATCGTCGCCGGCGTCCTCCCCGGCCTGGCCGCCTACCGCACCGACGTCGCCAGCTCGCTGTCGGATTGAGACTCGTCAACAGCCGCGAAGCGGCGGCAGAAGTCACACACCGGCTGGGTGGCTGGGGTCGAGGAGCGAGGTACGAGCGACGAGCCCCCAGATGGCGCGAAAAGACTGGGGGGGCTCGCTGCACGCGACCACAGCCACCCATCTCCGTTGCACTTCGCAATTCATCGAGCACAAGAGACACGATGTCGCTTCTGAATCCGGCACTGGTTTATGGACTGCTGCTTGCCGCAGTGCCGGTCGTTCTGCACCTGCTGATGAAAACGAAGCCGAAGCGCGTCGTCTTTCCGGCGCTGCGGCTGATCCAGAAGCGCAAGCGGCAGAACGTGCGCCGCATCCGACTGCGGCACCTCTGGCTGCTGCTGCTGCGAACGCTGGTGATTGTGGTCATTGTCGGGGCTCTGATCCGCCCCTCGCTGCCCGCCGCGAATTACTCGCTGACCGGAACCGAATGGGCAACGCTGCTCGGCATCGCTGCCGTCGCGCTGGCGGCCTACTTCGGCGTCATGCACTGGTGGAAGCAGCAGCGGCTGGCGAACCATGAACTGGCGAATCGCCGCACGTCTTTGCGTGGCGGGCTGGGAGCCGCCGCTTTTCTGCTGTTCGCTCTGCTGATCGCCCTGCCCTACCAGAAACGGATTGCCGGCGAGATCACCGCCCCGCTGCCCGAGGTCACGCCGGACCTGCCCGTCGCCGCGGTGCTGCTGTTCGACACGTCGCTCAGCATGGAGTACCGGCAGCAGAATCTGACGCGGCTCGACGTCGCTCGAAACATTGCCGCCGAGCATCTCTCGTCGCTGCCACGAGGCAGCCGGATTGCCATC
>Ga0070727_10000841_pt1 | contig 34957 bp, 32 predicted proteins | sample tdAd472_FD_66722 | JGI IMG/M metagenome (GOLD analysis project Ga0070727, IMG submission 66722) | Marine sediment microbial communities from the Atlantic coast under amendment with organic carbon and nitrate - tdAd47.2 | ecosystem: Environmental > Aquatic > Marine > Coastal > Sediment | place... | reverse complement strand
CGCCCGGGCTATGGCGCCGGAGCCGGAGATGATTTTTGCCGACGAGCCCACAGGCAATCTCGACGGCAAGACATCGCAGTCAATCGCGCATCTGCTGTTTCAACGCCAGAAAGAAACCAAAGCGACGCTGATGCTGATCACGCATGACAGGTCCCTTGCCGGGCGCTGTGACAGGATCATCGAGATAGTCGATGGCCGCATTGCCGATGCGCAATATGCCTGATCTGTCAACGCAAGGTCTGGGCTGGCGGCAGAGCTGGCGTATCGCGCGGCGTGACCTTCATATGCGCTTGATCGGGCTACGGCTGCTCTTTGTCTGCCTGTTCCTTGGCGTTATGATGCTCGGCGCGATCGGCAGCCTGACATCAGCGGTCACCAGCGAGATATCCGAACAGGGCCAGACGATATTGGGCGGGGATATTCAGATCGAAATGAGCCAGCGCGAAGCCAGCGCTGTGGACAAGCGCCTGTTTGCGCAGCTGGGCGATCTCAGTGAAACGATCCGCATGCGCGCAATGGCGCACCGCATTGATGGAGCCGCCGCCAAAGATGGCCCGGAAGCTGTACTGACCGAATTGAAAGCTGTGGACAGCGCCTATCCTTTGTTCGGTACGTTGCAGTTGGAAGGAGGGGTATATGTTGCGCCACTCGCTGACAACGCGATCATCATTGGACAGGCGCTTGCAGAAAGGCTTTTGCTCCATCCCGGTGACCGGTTGCGATATGGCGAAGCGGAGTTTCGGATCAAGGATATCATTACCGATGAACCCGACAGGGTTGGCGAAGGTTTCACTCTTGGTCCGGTAGCGATAGTGTCCATGGAAGGCATGCGTCGCACCGGCTTGATACAGCCCGGCAGCCTGTTCAGCAGCAAATATCGTATCCGCCTTGCCTCTGGCGAAGATGCAACTGCACTGCGCGAGCGCATGGAGAAGCAATATGCCTCGTCGGGCTGGGAGATTGATGATCGACAGAATGCAGCGCCGGGTACCAGCCGTTTTCTTGGACGAATGGGCCAGTTCCTTTCGCTTATCGGACTGACTGCGCTGGCCGTGGCGGGTGTCGGCGTGAACAATGGTATCACATCCTATTTATCGCTCCGGCGAATGAGCATAGCGACGTTCAAGATTTTGGGCGCGACCTCTGCTGACATCATGCGTATCTATTTGTTGCAGATCGGCGTTGTATCGGCTGCAGCCGTTGCGCTGGGTATGGTGGCCGGTGCGCTGACAGTGCCACTCATTCTGGCCGTTGCAGGCGATGTCCTGCCGGTGCGGCCCGGCTTTGCCTTTTATCCGCAGCCACTCATCACCAGCATGATCTATGGCGGGCTCATTGCGTTTATTTTTGCATTGCCACCACTGGCAAGGGCAAAGCGGGAGTCCGGGGCGGCGTTGTTGCGTGCCACTGTGGATATGATGCGCAGCGGTCTGGACAGGCGCACTATGGCGCAGATCGGAATTGCAATTGTCCTGCTATTCGCGTTGATCCTGTTTGGTGAGCGCAATATCATTTTCTCGCTGTGGGTTATCGGCGCGATATTGATGGTGCTGTTGCTGCTTTTGGGGCTTGGCGCCGCCACGCGCTGGACGGCACAAAAGATGCCGCGCCCGCGCCGCCCGCTGTTCCGGCTGGCGCTCACCAACCTCTACCGGCCCGGTGCACAGACGACTGCACTTGTAGTGGCGCTTGGTTTGGCACTGACATTATTCGTCACGCTGGCGGGTATTCAGACCAGCCTGAGCAGTGAGATAGACACCAGCGTACCGGATAAGGCGCCGGACCTGTTTGTGCTCGACATACCATCAACTGAGGGAGACAGGCTGCGCGCTATTGTGAAAGCCGGTGCCGCAGATGCTGCGCTCAATATCGTGCCAACATTGCGCGGTACGGTGGTCGCTTATGCTGGTCAACGCGTTGCAGACCGTGAATTTGTACCCGACGGCGCCTTTCTTTTGCGCGGGGAAAGAGGGGTCACCTATAGCGCGGCCGTGCCAGAAGGCAGTGAACTGGTGAAGGGCAAATGGTGGCCCGCAGACTATGCAGGGCCGCTGTTGGTGTCGCTGGATGTCGAGCAAGCCGAGCTGTTGGGTCTGGACATTGGGGATATGCTGATCGTGAGCATACTCGGGCGCGAGATGCAGGCCAGGATAGCATCTCTGCGCCAGGTCAGCTGGGACTCTATGGGCTTTAATTATGTCATGGTATTTTCGCCCAGCGGACTGGCTCATGCGCCGCATAGCCTGACCGCAACAATAACCCTGAGTGGGGATGAAAAGGGGGCGATGACGCGCAGCTTGCTCGCCGGATTTCCGAGCGCATCGGTCATTGATATTGGCGATGTGCTGTTTCAGGTGCGCGCTTTGCTCGACCAGATGGCAGCGGCGATTGTGGCGGCAGCTTCTATCACCATATTGGCCGGTATGGCAGTGCTGATAGGGGCGATTTCTGCATCCCGACAGATGCGCAGCTATGACAGCATCATCCTGAAGACTCTGGGCGCAACCCGGTGGCAGATATTGGGCGCGCAAGCGCTGGAATATGGGCTGATCGCTGGCGTGCTTGCGTGTATTTCGCTGTTCCTTGGCATGGCAGCAGCATGGTTTGTCATCGTGCAGGTCTTTGAGTTCGGCTGGGCACCAGATTGGGGTATAGTATTGGCCACCTTATTGGGTGGCGCAACGGTGACACTGGGTATCGGGCTGATAAGCTCGCTCCCTCTTATGGCGCTGCGCCCCGCCCAAGCGCTCCAGAAAGTGTGAGTGTATGGGACTTGACCCTGGCTGAGGGCACCGTTGAGGTAGGAACTTGGCGCAGGCGGGGATTGTGCATTGTGAAATGATCCAGCGACAGGCGCGATGCACCATATTGATGCAGGTTATGATATTGCGCTCGGCTGTGCGCGGGGAAATAGGCCGGGCTTGTCAGGCAATTGGGATGCAGAGGACCGCCCCTGTGCGCTACAAGGTCATGCCATGATTCTGTGAAAAAATGGCGATGGTTTCGCGTAGGACATCAGGGCTTTCTCGCACGCTGTTGTTTTCTCGCACGATGTTGTTACGGGCATTTTGAATTTCTATATAATTCAATAATTTCAGTTTTTATATGGTGCCGGCTGCAGGATTCGAACCCGCGGCCCCCTGATTACAAATCAGGTGCTCTACCAACTGAGCTAAGCCGGCTCGCCTGTGGCGGTAGTTGGTGTCGCCTCCATGGCGAAAGCTGCGTGGAAGGTCCAGTCAAAAATTAGCAGGGATCATATGTGCGGCCAATAAATTTGTATTATTGCCGCCCATATGGCCTGATATTCAGCGGCATTGGCGTTTCGAGTCGATTTCCTTGCCGAGGAGACCACCTGCGGCGGCACCCAGTAATGTTCCTGCAGTTCGGTCGCCATGGCGATCTATCGTGCGACCGAGCAATGCGCCGCCAATGGCGCCGACGACCAGACCCGTTGTACCATCCGACTTGCGGCAATAAGTTCGTCCGTCGCGCCCACGCCACTCCTTATATTCATAATGTTTGTCGCGGCGTGCCTCGGCTGCCATGGGTGCAACGGCAACAGGCGCAACAAGCAGTGCTATCATCGCGGCCTTCATATGCTTTTGCATGATCTGTCCTTTCTTTGTCTCATGTCATGTTATGGACCAGAAACACGTCTAAACTAACGAAACTTACATGAACGGTTCACAACCAGATGATGCCGCTGGGGTCATCTCATGCGCTATTTGCAACGGTTCGCCTGATTGATCGATTTTTTCAATCTGTGTGGAGCAGAAAAGCAATTTTACCTTTGAAAAAACTGCTGGTAGCACCAACATGAAATTATTCCCCGAGCCAACCAATGGAGACCAAAATGGCTGTCATTAATACCGAGATTAAACCTTTTAGCGCGACTGCTTTCAAGGAAGGCAAATTTGTCGATGTGACCGACGCAGATGTAAAAGGAAAATGGGCTATTTTCTTCTTCTATCCGGCCGACTTCACATTTGTGTGCCCGACCGAACTGGAAGACCTTGCTGGCATTTACCCGACATTGCAGGGCATGAACACAGAGGTGTATTCCGTTTCAACCGACACGCACTTCAGCCACAAGGCATGGCATGACAGCTCGCCTGCTATCGGCAAGATCAACTATTATATGCTCGGCGATCAGTCTGGCCAGATCACCAATAATTTTGACGTGATGCGTCCGGGCGTTGGCCTTGCAGACCGCGCGACATTCCTGGTGGACCCTGAAGGCGTGATCCAGTTCATGGAAATCACCAGTGAAGGCGTTGGCCGTAATGCCACGGAGCTGCTGCGCAAGGTCAAGGCTGCACAATATGTCGCCAGCCACCCCGGCGAAGTATGCCCGGCCAAATGGGAAGAAGGCGAGAAGACGCTGGCTCCCTCACTGGATCTTGTCGGCAAGATTTAAGCCGATAGCTGCCTGAATCAGGTTCGCTCAGATATAGCGAACCTAACCAGTACCGCCTGCCACTATATGGCGACACCATATGACCTTTTTGATTAAAGGGGCAGGCGGTTTTTTGCGCCCATTGAACTGGGCATAAGGAGGATGAAAATGCTCGAACCTGCAATGAAAGATCAGCTCAAGGCCTATCTTGAAAATATCCGCGAACCGATCGAACTGGTCGCGTCGCTGGATGACAGCGCAAAGGCGACAGAGCTTGGTGAGCTGCTTGATGAGATAGCCGCACTCTCTGACAAGGTGAGCACGCGCCGCGATGGTGTTGATGCGCGTAAACCCTCTTTCCTTATCCGCCGTACAGGCACCGATATTGGCGTGACCTTTGCCGGTATTCCCATGGGCCACGAATTCACCTCGTTGGTGCTGGCCTTGCTGCAGGTTGGCGGGCATCCGTCCAAAGAAACGCAGGAGTTGATCGAGCAGGTGCAAGAGCTGGAGGGTGATTATGCCTTTGAGACCTATTTCTCGCTATCCTGCCAGAATTGCCCGGATGTGGTGCAGGCGCTCAACCTGATGAGTGTGCTCAATCCGCGCATCAAGCATGTTGCGATTGATGGCGCGCTGTTTCAGGACGAGGTCGATGGCCGCAAGGTGATGGCTGTGCCCACGATCTTCCTCAATGGCGAACAATTTGGTTCCGGGCGTATGGATCTGGAGCAGATCGTTGCCAAACTCGATACCGGCGCGCAGGCCAAGGCTGCCGAGAAGATCGCCGTCAAAGAGCCATTTGACGTGCTTGTTGTCGGTGGCGGACCAGCGGGCGCGGCCTCGGCCATATATGCGGCCCGCAAGGGCATCCGCACGGGTATCGCGGCCGAGCGTTTCGGCGGACAGGTGCTTGATACGATGAGCATCGAGAATCTCATTTCCGTGCCTTATACCGATGGACCAAAACTGGCGACTGCGCTGGAAACGCATGTGAAGGAATATGATGTTGATATCATGAACCTTCAGCTGGCGAGCAAGCTGGTCCCTGCCAGTGCGCCGGGCGGATTGATCGGCATCGAACTGGAAAATGGTGCGCGCCTGAATGCCAAGACGGTGATTCTCTCCACTGGTGCCCGCTGGCGGCAAATGGGTGTGCCGGGCGAAGAAGAGTATCGCAATCGCGGTGTTGCCTATTGCCCGCATTGCGATGGCCCGCTGTACAAGGGCAAGCGCGTTGCCGTGATTGGTGGTGGCAACAGCGGTGTCGAGGCGGCTATCGATCTGGCAGGTATTGTCAGCCATGTGACGTTGATCGAGTTTGATGACCAGCTTCGCGCAGATGAGGTGTTGCAGCGCAAGCTCAGGAGCCTGTCGAATGTCGATGTGATCGTCTCGGCGCTGACGAGCGAAGTGTTGGGCGATGGAGAGAAGGTGACAGGCCTGAACTATAAGAAGCGCACAACGGACGAGGTTCATCAGGTCGAACTGGAAGGTATTTTTGTGCAGATCGGCCTGGTCCCGAACACCGAATGGCTCAAAGGCGACATTGCACTTAGTGCGCGTGGTGAGATTGAGGTTGATGCGCGGGGCGCGACGTCTCTGCCGGGGGTATTTGCGGCGGGTGATGCCACGACGACACCCTATAAGCAGATTGTTATCGCCATGGGAGACGGCGCAAAAGCCGCCTTGTCAGCCTTTGATTATCTGATCCGTCAGGCACCTGCAGAAGAGGCTAGCGGGGCTACCGAAGCTACCGCTTCAGCCGCCGCTTGATTGAACAGTTCCCGGCCCATATCGATTTCGACAGGGATATGGGCCGGATCCTCAAATAGCCGGATCATTGTGGAATCGATCAGCGTTGCAATGGCTGACTGGCTCGCAAAGCCGCCTGCAACAAGGCAGCGCTTGTGCAATACGCTGCGAAAAGCGTCATATAGCTCCATATCCGGGGGAACAGGCGCAGCCCAGAAATCATCGAGCTTGCCCTGATGGGTAATGCCCGGGATATCATATATAGCGCTGCCCATCACAAATACCGGTGTACCGGCCGAGAGGCCTAAAGTGCCAGATGTGCTGTTCACTGTAACGATGCCATGGCTGTCACGGGTCATGCGATTTAGGTCGCCGCCAGCGATATGAATGATACGGTTTTCTATCATCAGGCGGCGTGCGTGCTTGATGACGAAGCGGCGCCAGCTCCGATATTCGCAATCGAGTGGATGCTCTTTGATGACCAGATTCATATGTTCTGGCGCATGCTCTGCGAAATTCTCCATCACATAGAGTGTGGCTTCGCGCATCGTTGCAAAAGGAGAGTGAGTGCGGATCTGATAATCGGAATTGAGCTGAAGCGGGAACAGGAAATATTCCGCAAGCCTGATGCGGTCTTCGGCGCGTTGGGTGGTCGAGCGATTGACCTTCTTCCGCATGAATTTGATCAGCCACCCAATCGCTTCGCCCAAAATAGAGCCGGGCCTGTGTGAACGGTAAAAAGGATATTGCCAGCGCTTGAAGAAATCGGACGCATAATAACGTAACGCATCGCGCATTCTGCGGCGGAAGCTGGCCGTAATGGGCGTAGGACGTGGTAATGGCGGCAGGCTGGCTGCTTCCCTGAGAAGGGTGCTCGGATCACGTGGCAAGCTGGAATGGCCATTGACACCATCTGGCTCCATCGTGACCCAATGGGGGCGAATATAGCCTTCTTCAAACACATGGATGCTGATGCCATGCAGCTTGGCCAGGCCATGTGCTGCGCTATGTAAGGGACGGCAATCGCCGAATAATAATATGTCGGTAATTTTGTTCTCGCGAACATAGCGATCAAAGAAGCGACCCCAGCCATTTTCATTGCCGCGATAATTGATCGCTTCGCCGGGCCAGTCGGCCTTGTCGCCTCCATTGAAATTGATACGGGAGACCGAATATTTACGTGCTACAAGCTCGCGGGACAACAACCAGAAAAATGGTCCGGTTGGCCCTTGAAGGAACAGAAATTTTCGCTTTATCGGGCTATATGCCTTCATTATTTACGCCTAGATGCCCAAGCCGATATTATGGGTGACATTGCCCCCGGGTGGCAGGGGGCAAGTTGGAGTGTAGCGAAATATGAATATTAAATGCGCTCGGTTCATCATTATATATATCCAACCCTGCACAATATTGTTTTGACCTGCAAGATACCCGGCCGCAATAGACTAGGGTGAACAGACCAGTAAATGATTAAATCACCTACACACCAAATTGGATGAAATTAGTACCGGCGGGCACCAATATTGCGACTAACCGTTGGAATTTGGCGGTATTTTGCCAACATAACGCCATGGCTGGCCCATCCATTTTTTCAAATGGTCCCGAATAGTCCATAACCAGCCTATGCGTCGCTCGGCTAGACCCGGCAGGCTCAACACATCACCGCCCAGCCAGGGGATGAACGGATTGCGGCGACTATAGGCCCATATCTCGATGCGCATGGAGGCGCGCGCGGCCGGGCTGCGCGCATGAAAGCCGCACGTATCAGCCACCACCAGCGTATTGGCGGGCACTGCAAAACATGTGGCTGGCGAGAGGCCAAGAGCTGGCAGTTCTTCTGGCATGATGCGCATGGAGCCGCGTGCTGACAGCCTGTCTACGCCTTCTGGCGCACGCACAGCGCGCTCGCGCTCCCATTGCAGCCGCTCGGCTGTCATTTTGTGCGACCCGTTCACATAGCAGAGCGGGCCATCTTCTTCCGCAACATCAGTGAGGAAGAACCATGCCTTCATCGTCGGGTGAAACGTATCGGCGTGCAAGGTGTTTTGCGGGTCCGCTTTTTTGCTGCGCTTATGCGTGAGAATGGTCTGGATATAATAAAGGGGCTCGACATTGAAGCTGGAGACATAGCGCATCAGCCCGGACCAGCGTGGCTGGCGCAACAATGTCCTGAGGGCCGGTATGTCGCGCATCATTGCGCCATCAATTGCGATACGGCGGGTTATGGCATTGCCCTGATGCATCTCACGCGCATCTGACACACGTTGTATTATGGCATCGCGCAGCGCTTCGAATTCCTCTGCGGGCAGATACTCCGGGATCAGCACATAGCCTTGCTCGGCAAGCTGCGCGCGATCAGCAGCGCTGACCCGTTTCGTCAGGCGGGCGCGGCGGCGCTGCGCCAGCTTATGGGTGATGCGCACGCGCATTTCATGCAGCCCAAGGCGGTTGAGCCGTTTGGAACCGATAAGCGGATTATCGCTATAGCTCTTTGCGCTGGTGATGAGCTGTATGGTCCACCAGGGCAAGGCGAGCCAACGCAATGGGGAAGAACGGGAGGCCTTACGCATATGCCCCCTTTGAGCCGGAGGGCAGCCTGTGTAAAGAGGGCTTTCATTCTAACTATGGTGCCCGGCTGATGACAGCGCCCCCTGCTTCGAGAGTTTCCGCCGTTCCGCGCCTTGTCAGCAAGGAAAAGGCGCGTCTGTGCCTCTATTTTCTGGGCGTGTCGCTGGATATATGTGCGCTGCTTGCCAGCTTTGTTCTGGCAAACTGGCTTGTGCTGGGGTCATTTTGGGGTGAGCCGGGCAAGCCACATGGCTTTGTCATGTTCGCCATGATTGGCCCGGTTTATGTCTTGCTGGCGATTAATGGCGGGGCTTATGGCATTCGTATGCTGGGCGCGACGCGCAAGAGCATCGGCCATGCATTGCTCGCTTTTGCACAGGCATTGCTGGTGATGCTGTTGCTGGTGTTTTTCGTAAAGATTGCCGAACAGCTTTCGCGACTGACCTTCATGGTCGGTTGCCTGTTTTCGGTGTTTGGCCTGATAAGCTGCCGCTTCATCATCACCCGCCTGGCGCGCACCATGTTGGGCGGTGTGCCGCGCATTGAGCTGTTTATTGTCGATGGTGTCGACAAGCCCGTATTGCCCGACCATATGACTATCATTGATGCGCAGGCCATGGGGCTGGACCCGGCGCGGCACGATGCTGCGATGGCGGAGCGGCTGGCAGAGGCGGTCGGTGGAGCAGAACATGTGATTGTTTCTTGCCCGAGCGAACGCATAAGCGCATGGAGCATCGCGCTCAAATCGCTTTCTGCACGGGGCGAAATACTGGTTCCGGAGCTGGCGCGTTTTGCCCCTGCGCAGGGCGGAACTTTCCAGCATCAGCCAACGATTATTGTGGCAGGTGGCCAGCTGGATTTTCGTGAGCGTATCATCAAACGCCTGTTCGATATTGTTGCGTCGCTATTGGGTATCATCCTGTTCTCGCCTCTGTTGTTGCTCACGGCGATTGCTGTCCGGCTCAGCACTCCGGGGTCCATTTTCTTTCGGCAGGCGCGGTTGGGCAAGGATGCGCGGCCGTTTCACATCTATAAATTCCGGTCGATGCGCACGGATGCGACAGACCATAGCGCCACTCAGCTAACACAGAAAAACGATCCACGTGTTACGCCTGTCGGCGCGTTTATCCGTCGCACAAGTATCGATGAATTGCCACAGCTTTTCAATGTATTGCGGGGTGACATGAGCATGGTTGGTCCAAGGCCACATGCCGCAGGCGCCAAGGCTGCGGAATCCTTATATTGGGAAGTCGATAGCCGCTATTGGGCGCGCCATTGCATTAAGCCGGGGATTACGGGACTGGCGCAAATTCGCGGCTACAGAGGCAGCACAGATGCGCATGAGGATTTGGTTCTCAGGCTGCAATCGGATCTGGAATATGTCACGGGCTGGTCGATCTGGCGCGACATGGCCATTATCGCGGCTACCGCGCGCGTGCTGGTACATGATAAGGCATATTGATATGAAGCGCCTGATCAGGGTGTTGGGAGAACGCAAGGGATGATTACGGTGCAGCGCGCGCTCAAGGCGGTGGGCAAGCATGGCTCGCGTGCGGCACTGGCGTTGAAATCATGCCTTGGCGCGCAGAGCAATCATTATTGCCCGGCATGCAATGCGCATGTAGTCGGTTTTTTTCGCTATGGCGATTGTGCCAGTTGGGGCTGCCCGAAATGCGGCGCATCGCCGCGTGAGCGACTGGTCAACCATCTGATCGACAGCGGCGCGCTTGCCTTGCCCAAGGGAGGCGCTGTGTTGCATATGGCGCCCAATGAGGCGAGCCTTGTTGAACGGTTTCGGGATAGCACGCGTGACTATATTCCTGCTGACATTGCCCCTGCGCGCTATGCTGTTGAAGGTGTCAGGCGTGTCGATCTGATGAACATTGGCGAGGCGGAATATTTCGATCTTTTCTATGCCAGCCATGTGATGGAGCATGTGCCGGATGATACGGTAGTTCTCGCGAATATTTTCAAGGCTTTGAAGCCGGGTGCTGAGGCATGGTTTATGGTGCCGCTCTGGGATAAGCCCACCGAAGATGGCGGCGCAGAGATGAGCGGACGCGAGCGAGAGCGGCGCTATGGGCAATGGGACCATGTGCGCCAATATGGCCCGGATTTTGCGGACCGTATTGCACGGGCGGGTTTTGAGGTCAGCCTGTTGCGGGCGCAGGATTTTTCGGGTGAGCTGGTCGATGCCATGGCGCTGGACGACATAGTCTTCCGCGCGCGCCGACCCGACCGCAAAAGCAAGGGCTGAAGACGGGATGATGCGATCCCTTCTGGCAGCGGGCGAAGGGTCCGCACGGGTGCTGGCGACGGTCAAGCTAGCCAATGTGGCGCTTTCCATGCTGTGGGGTTTTGCTGTCACTTTTGTTTTTGTCCGGGCGCTGCCGGGAGCTGAGTTTCGTGCTTTTCTTCTGTTGGTGGCGTTTAATAATTTTACCATATCTGCCGAATTCGGGCTGACCAATATCATCTATTCGCGCCTGCGCCGTTTCTGGTTGGGCGATGAAACAGAGGGCGAGCAGCGGTTTCGTCATGAAGAAATTGGCGTGCTGATCCTGTTTCTGGGCGCCCTGATTATTGTTGCCAGCCTGTTGGTTGCGACAATGATTGCACTGGGCTGGATCAACACCCAACTGCCTGCAATCTTCCTCATATTCTTTCTCGCTGCAGCGCTCAATGTATTGTTATTGCTAGCCAAAAAAACCCTGGCGGCGATGGATTGCAATCTGGCGTGGGAGATGGTGGACATCAGCCGGCGTGTGCTGGGGCTTGTGGCGCTGTTTGCGGTGCTCGGCGGGTTCAGCCTGCTGCATTCTGTGGCAGTGCAATTGCTGCTCAATGCGAGCGGCGGGCTTATCGGTATGATAGTCATTCACCGTCTGTCTGGTATGCGCCTGCGCCAATGGTTTGCCTGGCAGGTTGGCGGCAAGCATATTCATCGTAATTATCTCGCGGATATTGGAAGGTCTGCGGCACTGACAGCCAGCGAGATCATTGCCTATAATGCCCCCTATTTCCTGATTGCCGCATGGAGCCATGATCCACGGCTGCTGCTCATTTTCGATTTCGTTTTCAAGATTGTCCGTGCGGTTGCCATGGCGATCCGTGCGACAATAGAGGCAGCGCTTCCGGTGCTGACCCGGCACTGGTTTTCGCGTGACGGTGATAGCTTCGGGCGCGCCTTATTACTGGCGGGCGGCGTAGCGCTGGCTATTGCCCTATGTGCCAATTTGCTGCTGATCGCTATCGGACAAAAAATATTTGCCTTTCTTTATAACGGCGCTGTGATGCTGCGTATGAACGAGATGCTGCTTTTGTGCACATTGCTCTTTGCCCTGGCGGTGATGAGTGTCTCTGGCTATGTGCAAATGGCGTTGGGGCGTTTTGGTGCGCTATTGCGCTGTTCCTTGCCTTTCATGAGCGGTGCGCTTTTGGTCACGCCGTTGACGACCCACTGGCTGGCTGTGCCGGGGGAAGGTGATGCCTTGATATTCATGCTGCTCTATACGCTGCTTTTCATTGGCGCTGCGACATTGCATATGCGTTCGTTGTTCCGGTTGAGGCGCATTCCATGACAATCATGCCGCTGAAAACCCTGGCCGGCAGTCCATCATTATATGGTGGATATATGGCATTGGCAGATGGTGACAGACGCAGCGCTTATATCGCGCCTGCTGATGACTGCCTGTGTCGAATGGAGGCATGAGCGCGTGACACAAAAAATGCTGCCGGGTTATACTGCACTGTTTATTGCCCTGTGGGTCTTAGCGACATGGTTTGTCGAAATATTGTTGCCGAACAAGCTTGTTCTGGCAGGATTTCTCTTTCTTTCTCAGGATATGATTGCGCTGCTCTTGGGCTGTGGTGCGCTGCTCCTGTGCGTGACATTGGTGCCTGCCCGCCTTGCCGGGAGCAGGAGGCTGTTTTGCGACACACGATTCATGATCGCTATATTGGTCGCGTTTTCGTTGCTCGCATGGCTGGGCCGCTATTATCTTTTCAATGATTACGCGCTCTCACGGGACGAAGAGGTCGCGGAATTTGCTGCACGGTCTTTCTCTTTGGGGTGGCTGGGCAGACCCATACCGCCAGAGTGGATTGCATATCGCCGGGCGATCATGCCTGAGTTCTTCTCGCCTTATGGTGCGGACAGTTTCTGGACGGCGGCTTATTTGCCTCTCAACGCCGCATTTCGTGCACTGTGTGAATGGATCGGGGATGCCAATCTTGCCGGGCCGATATTCCTGCTTGTCGGTATGACTGCATTGTGGCGAATTGCGCTGCGCCTGTTTCCGGATCGTCAGGACGTTGTGGTGGTGGTCATGCTGATGGCGCTGACATCGAGCCAGCTTCTGGTCACAGCGATGACGCCATATGCAATGACAGGCCATTTCGCGCTCAATATGGTCTGGCTGGCGCTGGTGCTGCGGGATGATCGCGTCGGGCATTTGCTGGCTGGCGTGACCATGATATTGATCGCCGGGCTGCATCAATATCATTACCCATTACCGCTTCTTGCACCCTTTCTGCTCTGGTTTGCGCTGGGCAGGCGCTGGGGCGTGCTGGCTTTTCATGGCATGGTGCTCTGCCTGACCCTCTTGCTCTGGGCGAAACTGTGGCCGTCCATGCTGCTCGACCTATATGGTCCTGCGGCGGATGTTCCCGCGTCTGCGGGCGTTGCGGACAAAATGGGCAGCCTGCTTGACCGGCTCGATAAATGGCACCCTTTGCTCCATCTGTCGCGCTTTATGGCGTGGAATAATCTGTTGTTGATACCGCTTGCGATTGTCGGCTTGTGGCGCATGGATTGGCGCAAGGCCCTGCGCGGTGAGGCGGTTGCGCTCCCGCTTGGTCTTGGCGCGCTGGGGATGGCTGCGCTGGCGATTGATCAGGGCTATGGCTGGGGATATCGCTATCTGCACGGGTTTATCGGCAGCTTTGCTCTGCTGGCAGGCTATGGCTGGGCGAGCATGAGGCCTGTCGCCATGATGCGCCCGATATGGGTGTCGCTATTGGCAGCGGTTTTGACCAGTGGTTTCCTGATGATGCGCGCGCATGATTATGTTGCGCCTTATGCGCAGAGTCACCAACGCATTATGGCGAGCGGCGCGGATGTCGTGCTCGTTGATACGCGCGGTGGGCGCTATGTCACTGATGTCGTGCGTGGGGCATATGGCGAGCCTTTGGGGCGCCCGGTGGTGATGAATATTGCCATGCTGGACATTGCGCGGATTGGCCGCCTGTGTGACCGTTATGATGTGGCGATTTTTGACAAAAGTGTGTTTTTGCCGCTCGGTGTTGGTGCGGTAAGAACCGGGCGTGCCAGCACAGAGGCAAAACGCGCACATATGGCGGCGCGTGGCTGCGGTCGGCTTATCGCACCGTTTTAGCCTCGCCCTTCACCCAGGCGCGCCTCCCGGCAATCCAATGCTCCAATATTTGTGCATCGCCCGCTTGTTGCGCTGTTGCATCGTGTATGTCGCCGTCGAGGATCAGGAAATCGGCCCATTGCCCCGGCTCCAGCGCGCCAATTCGTGTTTCAGCAAAGGCGTTGTAAGCCGCTCTGCTCGTGGCTGACAGGGGCGTGGCCTGTTGTACGCTCTCCACGCGCCAGCGCCGGTCGCCCGTATAGCTGTCGGCGACCTCCGCTATCGTATCGTGAGCCTCTTGCTCGTTGGCGGGGCTATCGGGAGACAAGGCAATCTGAAACCCGTCCATCGCCGCACGACTGACCTGATTGCGCAGGCGGGTTGTGTCGGCTTGGCTATTGACCGGCAGATGGACGCCGACCAGCCGCAGCCTGTCTTCATAAAGCCAGGGGGAGGGGCCTGGGCCGGCAATGGTGACCATATCATCAATCCCGTCCGCATAGCCGATAATGCGTATCCGTAGCGCCCCACGGTCGCCCGCGCGCCGATAGGCCTGCCAGTCGTCGATGCTGGTGCCCATATCGGCGACCATCGATATGCCGCGCGCAATATAGTAGCGCTGCGCTTTATCGAGTGCGATGTCCCGGTCCTTGGGCGAGGGGCGCGGGATGATGCGCTCCATCTGCTGTTTCGCTGCGCCGGATAGCGTGCCGGGAGCTTTCAATTTCGCAAGGCGCAATGCTGCACTATTGGCCCAGCCGTGCCGGCCATCTGAACTTGTCAGCCATGCGGGAGTGTCTGAAACAGCCGCGTCAAGTTGTGCGGTCGCGGGCTGTTCTGCCATGCCCCAGTGCGCAGCATCCCAACCACCGCCCAATATCCATTTGTTGCCGGGGTGAGCCTGTGCATAGGCTGTAATTTTTGCCTGTGCTTCGCCGATTGAGCGGGTTTTGGACAGATCCAGCGTCATCAGCCGGAGGCCGGTTTCGATTACGCGGCTATGGCCATCTGCCAATGAAGGGAGGAGAGTTTTGCCCTGTGCGTCATGGCGGTAGATGAGGCGGTCCGGGCGTTTTTCGTCAGGCGACAGGCGGCGTTCGACCCGGCCATCCTGTCCGATCAGCAAGCCGGTGAAATGCGTAAGTTGCCCGTCTTTACCGACCGCCAGCCCATTCACATTGTCGATCAGGCCTGTTGTTGGTGGGGGCAATTCTTCGCGCTTCTTGCGCGCACTGGCTGGTGTAGCGCACAGGCCGAGCGCAATAGTTAGGGCGAATGCCATCATGCTGCGCCGACCCATGGCGTGGTGCCTCACTTGCGGGTGATCCTCCGCACCAGTGCGCTGGTATCCTGCCGCCCGCCGCCCATGGCTTGCACATCGGCATAAAATTGGTCGATCAGGGCCGAGACTGGTAGGGTCGCGCCATTGGCACGCGCTTCTTCGAGCGCAAGACCCATGTCCTTGCGCATCCAGTCTATCGCAAAACCGAAGTCGAATTCATCTTTCGCCATCGTCGCCCAGCGGTTGTCCATCTGCCAGCTTTGGGCTGCACCGCCCGATATGGCTTCGAACACCTTGTCGAGGTCAAGGTCGGCGGCCTGCGCAAAGCGCATGCCCTCGGCGAGTCCTTGCATGACACCGGCAAAACATATCTGATTGACCATTTTGGTTGTTTGCCCGTCGCCAGCGCCGCCGACATGGACGACGCGCTTGGCATAGCTTTTCATGGCCATGCGTGCCGCGTCTACCGCCGCCTCCGTACCGCCGCACATGACGGATAATGTACCGTTTTCTGCCCCCGATTGCCCGCCGGACACAGGGGCATCCACGCAATGAATGCCCTTGCTTTCGCCTTCGACGGACAATTGCCGGGCGATGCGCGCTGAAACGGTGGTATGATCGATGAAGAGGGCGCCCTTCTCCATAGTGCGGAATGCGCCATCGCGGCCCAGTGTGACGGCGGCAAGATCATCATCATTGCCTACGCAGGTGATGATGATTTCTGCGTCCATTGCCGCTTGCGCCGGTGTGACCGCCACTGCGCCGCCATGTTTCTCTGCCCAGGCGTTCGCCCTGGACATGGTACGATTGAATATTGTGAGATCATGGCCTGCCTTGGCGAGGTGACCCGCCATCGGTCCACCCATTACCCCCAAGCCTATAAACGCTATCTTTGCCATATCTCGTCCATAGACATTCTTCTCCCGCACGCATAGGGCGTGTTTTCATCATATTTATATTTTTGGGAACAGAAGAAAGGACGATTGCACCAATGGACCATGGAACCAGCCTTCGCAAAACGGACACAGCGGCAGCGATGCCGGTGTCGATTGCTGATGTGCGCGCGGCCCATGACCGAATTAGCGGTGCAATAGTGCGGACGCCCACGTTGCATAGCCGTACGCTCTCCGAGCTGGTTGGCGCAGATGTTTATCTGAAGTTCGAGAATTTGCAGTTCACAGCGGCGTATAAGGAGCGCGGTGCGCTCAACCGACTGCTTTCACTAAGCGATGAAGCAAGAGCGCGTGGTGTGATCGCTGCATCGGCGGGCAATCATGCGCAGGGCTTGGCCTATCATGGCGCGCGCCTTGGTGTGCCGGTCACAATTGTGATGCCCAAGCCTACCCCGACCGTGAAGGTGACGCAGACCGAAGGCCATGGCGCGACTGTGGTGCTGCATGGCGAGAAGTTCGAGGAAGCTTATAAATATGCGCGCGAGCTGGAAGCGCAGCAAGGGTTGACCTTTGTGCATCCGTTCGATGAACCCGCTATCATTGCCGGGCAAGGAACTGTTGGTCTCGAAATGCTTGAGGATGTGCCAGAGATTGATACGCTGGTTATTCCTATCGGCGGCGGTGGCCTTTTTTCCGGCATGGGTATTGCCGCGCGCGCGATCAAGCCGGACATAGAGCTTGTCGGCGTGGAGGCTGAGCTTTACCCTTCCATGTATGGCTTTGTGAAGGGCAAGAATGTCCAGTGCGATGGCGATACGCTGGCAGAAGGCATCGCCGTTAAAGAGCCGGGGCAGGTGACCCGCCAGATTGTTGAGGCGCTGGTAGACGATGTTCTGCTGGTGGCTGAGCGTCATCTCGAAAAGGCGGTCAGCCTGCTTGTGCAAATCGAGAAGACAGTCGTTGAAGGTGCGGGCGCTGCTGGATTAGCGGCATTACTGGCGCATAAGGAACGCTTCGCCGGGCGCAAGGTCGGGCTGGTGCTGACCGGCGGCAATATGGACACGCGCCTGCTGGCCAATGTGCTGCTGCGGGATCTGGCGCGTTCTGGCAGGCTGGCGCGTTTGCGTATCCAGCTACAGGACCGTCCGGGTATGCTCTATCAGGTATCGCGCATCTTTGATGAGCAGGCGGCCAATATATTGGAGCTGGCGCATCAGCGAATTTTCACAAACTTGCCGGCCAAGGGATTGTCGCTTGATGTCGAGTGTGAGACGCGCGATGCAGCGCACCTTGACAGGTTGATCGTGGCATTGCGCGATGCAGGCTATCCGGTCACGCAAATTGAACTGGAATAATGCCCGAAGCATTTGAAAACGGAGCGTAAATCTTTTTGTGGTAAATCCCCTTTTAATGGCGGGAGATGCTCGGCATATTAGTCAGACCATTTGAGGGTTCGTCCAGAGTCTCAGCAAGCAAAAGAGGGTGTCAGAGTTGACCGCGCCGTTTCGTTTTCCCCGGTTTTTTGTGACCAGCCCAAGCCCTTGCCCCTATTTGCCGGGCAAGCAGGAGCGCAAGGTGTTCACCGAATTATCGGGCGCGAATGCAGGTGAACTCAATGATGCACTTGGCCGAATCGGTTTTCGGCGCAGTCAGAATGTTGCCTATCGCCCGAGCTGTGCGGATTGCACGGCCTGTGTTTCGGTGCGTGTGGTTGTGGATGAGTTCAAGCCCAATGCGACCCAGCGCAAGCTGCTGAAGCGCAATAATGATCTGGTAGTGAGCGTCTGCAAGCCATGGTCTACCGATGAACAATATGCCTTACTTCAGCGCTATCTCATGGCGCGTCACCCTGGTGGCGGCATGACCGAGATGGACGAGCTGGACTATGCCGACATGGTCGAGCACTCGCCTGTAGACAGCTATATTATCGAATATCGTGAGCCATCGGTGGATGGGTCGCCCGGCCGTCTTGTGGGTGCCTGCCTGACGGACAAGCAGGGTGATGGCCTTTCGATGATTTACAGCTTCTTCGAGCCGGATACGGAAAAGCGCCCGGGCATGGGCAATTTCATCATCATGGACCATATCATGCGCGCGCGAAAATCTGGCGTGCCTTATGTCTATCTCGGCTATTGGGTCGAAGGTTCACCGCGCATGCAATATAAGACCAAATATCAGCCGCTTGAACGCCTGAGCGCAGGCGGATGGGCACGGTTTGATCCGAGGCGGGGAGAGGGTATGCAGCAGCAGGGCAAAGCCGCTGCCGCAGCACCTAAGGCAACACCTCATATGGACGGCCAGCCTACCGATATCCAGCCGCGCCAACTCGCGGAACTGTTTCGGAAGTAGAAGCCGACAGTTACATATACCTGCTTTTGGACCGATTTCAGACAGACATCATTAACGCCAACCCTCAAGCCGCAATGTCATACGGCACGATCTCACCTTCGAGATAGAGCTTGCGCGCTTTGGAACGGCTGAGCTTGCCTGACGATGTGCGCGGCAATGTGCGGGGTGGGACGAGCTCCACGACGCAGTTCATGCCGGTGATGGCGCGGACGCGGTCGCGGATCTGGTTGCGTAATTTGGTGCGCTCGGTGCCGTCGGAGGTGCGGCAATGGACCAGCACGGCGGGGGCTTCTTCGCCGCCCGGCGTGGTGATCGAGAAAGCGGCGATGTCGCCCTGTTTGAAACCGGGGAGCTGCTCCACAGCCCATTCAATATCCTGCGGCCAGTGGTTCTTGCCATTGATGATGATCATGTCCTTGGCGCGGCCCACAATGTAGAGATAGCCGCCGGACATATAGCCCATGTCGCCGGTATCGAGCCAGCCATCGGCCATGCATTCCTGCGTGGCTTCGTCGTCGCGGAAATAGCCGGTCATCAGCGACGGGCCGGTGGTCCAGACCTTGCCGATCTGGCCTTCACCCAAGACAGCGCCGTCTTCCTCGCGGATTGCGACAACCATGTCTTTGGCGGGCCTGCCGCAATTGACGATAGCACGATAGCGCTGGGGGCGTTCTTCGCTTGCTGCGCCGCCGGACAGGTCTGTTTCCTCGACGAGTTGTACCTTTATGCCTTCACCGGGGGGCATGATGGTGACGGCGAGGGTGGCTTCGGCCAGACCATAGCTGGGCAGAAAGGCATTGGGTGAGAAACCGGCATCGGCGAAAGCATCGACGAAGCTCTGCATCACATCCGGGCGAATCATGTCTGCGCCATTGCCCGCCAGACGCCAGCGCGAGAGGTCGAAGCGGTCTGCCGCCTTGGTCTGGCTCGACATGCGGCGCGCGCATATGTCATAGCCGAAAGTTGGCGAATAGCTGATCGAAGTGCCTGTATTGCGGCTGATCATGTCCAGCCACGCTAGCGGGCGGCGGGCAAAATCTTCGGTTTTGAGATAATCGGTCGTCACCTGATTGGCGACTGGCGAGAGGAAGCAGCCGACCAGGCCCATGTCATGATACCAGGGCAGCCAGCTTATGCAGCGATCGCTATCCTGAACCTGCATGCCGTGGCTGTGGGCAGAGAGATTGGACATCAGCGCCTTGTGCGTGATGATGACGCCATGCGGGAAGCGGGTCGAGCCGCTTGAATATTGCAGATAGGCGATGTCGTCAGTGTGCGCTTGCGGCAGGCGGCAGGGGGCTGCGTCACGCGCGATGAAGCTCTCAAAATCAAGGCCTTCCACGCCATTTTTGCGCGCTGCTTCACCTGCCATTTCGGACAGCTCTGATGGGAAAAACAGGGTTTTTGGGTCAGAGCTTTGTAACTGGACTGAAAGCTGGTCGATATAGCTTTCCTTGCCGCCAAAGCTGGTGGGCAAGGGCAGGGGCACAGGCCATGCACCGGCATAGATGATGCCAAAGAAGAGCTGGGCAAATTCTGCGCCGGTCTCGGCGACGAGGGCAATGCGGTCCTGCGGCTGGACGCCATGCGCGATCAGGCGATAGGCGCATTCTATCGCGTCTGTGCGCAGTTCGCTATAGGGATAAGGGCGCGAAAGATTGCCACGCGCGTCATGAAAGTTAAACCCGCGTGTGCCACCTGCAGCATAGTCAAGCGCTTCGCCCAATGTGGGGAAGTCCGAAAAACGACGCGGCAGAGCATCCTGCGTAGGCAATGGCCCGGGTGTCTGCACTGCATCTGCATGCGCCCCCTTGTGCGCCGAAGCAGGCTTTGCCAGAACCGCAATATCTGTCATTTCGCCGTTAGCCAATGGCAAATCCTTTATCCTTATAGCGTCCCGTATCCGCTTGTAGCGGCTATATTATTGAATATTAACTGGCCCTTGCCAATTGGCACCATATCCAGATTGGTGCATGTAGCGCATAACTCAAGTTCAAATTCTGACCCGAGTGTGGCACAAAAATGGCGCATGGCACGATATAACCCACAAAACAAGCGGTCTGGCCTTAATCAGCAGAGCTTGCGAGATCTCGCACTGACCTATGTCGGGCGCTTCGCAACAACGCGTGTGCGCCTCATTCGCTACCTTGAGCGCAAGCTGCGCGAACGGGGCTGGGAAGGCGAAGACGCGCCGGATGTTGAGGCGCTGACCGAGTCTTTTGTAGAGCTGGGCTATATAGACGACAGCGCCTATGCGCGCATGAAGGGGGCGTCCATGGAACGTCGGGGGCTGGGCGCGCGGCGTATTATGGCGACTTTGCAAGCTGATGGTGTGGCCGAGGGAGATCGCACAGAGGCGCAAGCGCAGGCGCGCGATGGGCGCTGGGAAACCGCAGAAATTCTGGCACGCAAGAAGCGCATCGGGCCGTATGCGCTCAATGATGCGGCGTGTCATGATCCGAAACTGCGTGAAAAACAGATTGCGGCATTTATCCGTGCCGGTCATGATTTTGCAACTGCGCGTGCATGGGTGGAATGTGCGCCTGACGAATTTCCTGAACGGAGCGAGTGAATGCGCATATTTTCGAGCCTTTGTCTGCTGGTACTGGCAGGTGCCTGTTCGCCATCAATGGACGATCACACAGCGGCGGATGGTCAGGCGCAGCACCTCGCTACTGTCCCGCTTGTAATCGAACATGGCGAAGATATGCCTGATACGCGGTTCGACATAGAAATTGCCCTGAGTCCCGAGCAGCAGGAAAAAGGCTTGATGTATCGCGAGGATATTCAGGCTGGTGACGGCATGATCTTCCCCATGGTGCCGCCGCGCATAGCGAACTTCTGGATGAAAGACACGCCTACCTCGCTGGACCTCATCTTCATCCGCACTGACGGCAGTATTGCCCGGATTATCGAACATGCACAAGCGGGCAGCAAGACACCATTATTTGCCGAAGTGCCGGTGGCCGCAGTACTGGAATTGCGCGCTGGCAGCGCTGCGGCGCACGGTATTGATACGGCCGATCATATATTCTGGGGCGCATGTACGCTGACCCCGAAAGCGCCGCCGACAAGCGCAGCAGATAATTTTTGTCCCGGCTGAGAGTTTGTTTGGAAAAGCGGGTAGTGGGCTGACGCTGAAGCCGGGCATGGGGCTTTTACGCAATTTCCAAACAAACTCCCGGCGCTATTTAGGTGCTTGCCAATCGCACTATACCCGCTTAATCGGGCGCTTATGGGATTGCTGATGAAAATCTTCACCTGGTGGGAAGGTGCCACCATAGGCACATCGCTCTTCAGCGCGCTCAAAGGCACGCGCGTGGGCGAGGATCATATGGGCAATGCCTATTATGAAGGCGGCAAGGATGTGCACGGCAATCTGCGTCGCTGGGTGATCTATAATGGCTCCAATGACGCAAGCCGCGTTCCTGCAGAATGGCATGGCTGGCTGCACGGCAGCCTTGAGGGTCCACCAGAGAGCAATTTGCCGCCCGCCCGCATCTGGGAAAAGGACTATGTCCCCAATCAGACCGGAACGGCGCAAGCCTATCGCCCCAAAGGCGCCATAGAATCGGGCGGGCAGCGTGCCATGGCTACCGGGGATTATGAGGCGTGGACGCCCGACGCGTGAGCATCAGAGGCCACAGGGGCAGCCGCGCTGTTCTGGCCACGTCACTATTGTTACCGCTGGTGCTGACCGCGTGTGATGATGGCCTGAAACAACTGCCTCAGGGCAACGCCTCCCAAGCTATCATAGAAGCAGAGGGCGGGGCGCCGCTGGCTACCGCCGATGTGTCACAGGCCGGTGCAACACCAATGCGTGACCGTGTTGCTGTCATCGGCTTGCTTAACAAACGCAATGGTGAAACGCGCGATCTGGGGTTGAAGCCCGGCGAGGCGCTGCGTGTTGGCGATGTGATTGTCCGGCTGCGGGCATGCGAAACCACCGCGCCCTGGGAAAATAGCAAGGAAACCGGTGCGTTTGTACAACTGGATGTGCGCGCCCGCCAGAGTGAGAAAATGGACCGCGTCTTTTCCGGCTGGTTGTTCAAGGAACGTCCGGACCGCAATATTGTGCAGCATCCGATCTATGACATCTGGGTCAAAAGCTGCGATATGAGCTGGCCGGACACAGGGCCGGACACCATCAAGGCGGGTGATAAATCAGAAGCAAAGGCCCGCTCTGCTTCGGTGCCGGGGCCAGCGGACAATGCTGTGGCTTCGTCGGTCAGTGAAACATCGCCAAGCGCGACGGAAAGCAGCGATTGATAGTCCCGCTGCCCGATTTCTACTGCGCCCAATGATTGCAGATGGTCGGTCATGAACTGACAGTCGAGCAAGTTACAACCGCCCAGGCGCATGCGCGCGACCAGCCAGGCCAGCGCGACTTTGGAGGCATTGGTGCGCCGTGAAAACATGCTTTCGCCAAAAAAGGCACGGCCCAGCGATACGCCATATAGTCCGCCAACCAGCTCATCCTTGTCCCAACATTCGACCGAATGGGCGAAACCGAGGCGGTGCAAGTGACTGTAGCTCTGCTCAATCTCATGGTTGATCCATGTGCTCGGACGGTCTGGCGCAGCCTGGGCGCATAGTTGGACAACAGCGGTAAAATCTTCATTCACGGTCACACGAAACCTGTCGGCGCGTATTATTCTGGCGAGGGAGCGGGACATATGAAAGCCGTCGAGCGGCAATATCGCCCGCTTTTTTGGCTCGACCCAATAAATATCCTCAGCCTCCCGGTCATCCGACATCGGGAAGAGGCCGATGGCATAGGCGCGCAGCAGGAGGAAAGGGTTGATAGGCATGCGCCGCGATAGTGACAGAGGGGCGATGCCACTCCAAGCCTCATTTTCCTGTCCGGCGGAGTATCTCCTGATTTAAGCGGGAAGAAAATGAGCGTCAGTGCCGTTTCGTTTATGGGGTTTCCTTTCAACCGTATCGAAACAGCGCGTGAAGCATGACTCATTGCTTGCACTTGGAGAAAGGGGAAGCTAATGCGTGCGCCTTCGCTATGCAGGAGTGTAGCTCAGCTGGTAGAGCGTCGGTCTCCAAAACCGAATGCCGTGGGTTCGAGTCCCTCCACTCCTGCCAAAACTTGCGCAATGTAAGGCGCGGGTCTATGGCGAGATTATGTCTGTCGCGGGGTTGCGACTTTTCTGGCTCGATTTTGGGGCCGGGGAGTCTTGTCACTCTGCGGCATGTCTTGTTTGTCGCTCTGCGACGAGCTTAGTGTGTTAAACTGTTTTTGTATGGGTTGAAAAAAGCGTGGCCAAAACATCCCCCGGTGAATTTGTTCGCCAGGTCCGCCAGGAGGCATCGAAAATTGCATGGCCTACAGGCCGTGAAACGATGATGACTGCGGTGATGGTTGTCATCATGACCACGCTGCTTGGACTGTTTTTCTTCGGAACCGATACCATTTTTGGATGGGTAGTCAGCTTTTTGCTTTCGTTTGCCTCCGGGCAGGGCTGAGCTAGAGGATTTTGGAACGATATATGGCGCGTTGGTACATCATTCATGCTTATTCCGGCTTCGAGAACAAGGTACGCGATTCGATCGTGGCTGAGGCTGAGCGCATGGGCCTTACGCAGCTCGTCGAATCGGTCGAGGTGCCCACTGAAACAGTGACCGAAGTGCGGCGTGGCAAGAAGATACAGTCTGAGCGGAAATTCTTCCCCGGCTATGTGCTCGCCAAGCTGGGCATGAACGACGATGTTTATCACCTCGTCAAGAATACGCCCAAGGTCACCGGGTTTTTAGGCTCTTCGGGCAAGCCGCAGCCGATCAGCGAGGCGGAAGCCGCACGCATCCTCAACACCAAGGAGGAAGCGGCTGCCGCGCCCAAGCAGAAGATCACCGTCAATTACGAGATTGGCGATACCGTGAAGGTGACAAGCGGCAATTTCGCCAGCTTTACCGGTACAGTGGAAGAGCTGGATTTCGACAAGAACCGCGTCAAGGTTTCCATCTCCATCTTCGGCCGCGCGACGCCGCTGGAGCTGGGCTTTGAGGATGTTGAGCTGGTCTGACAGCCGTTTGCAGGCCGTCATAAGATATTAGAGTTTCCGGGGTAACAGCCGGGAGTAAGCGCGGGAGGAGGCTTATAGCCTCTGTTACTACCGCTAAACTTGAACCGGGAAGGGGGCTTTAAGCACCTGACCCAGCAACAGAGTGAGTAAAATGGCTAAGAAAATTACGGGCTATATCAAGCTCCAGGTGCCTGCTGGCACCGCCAATCCTTCGCCCCCGATTGGCCCGGCACTGGGTCAGCGCGGCGTGAACATCATGGAATTCTGTAAGGCGTTCAATGCGGCTACAGGCGACATGGAAAAAAATATGCCGATCCCGACGACGATCACCGTCTATGCGGACCGCAGCTTTTCTTTCATCACCAAGACCCCTCCTGCAAGCTTCCTGATCAAAAAGGCCGTGAAGCTGAAATCCGGTTCGAAAGAGCCGGGCAAGGTTTCCGCTGGAACCATCACGCGCGCACAGCTCGCCGAGATTGCGGAAATGAAAATGCCGGACCTCAATGCCAATGACATTGAAGCGGCGACGAAGATCATTGCAGGCACCGCCATTGCGATGGGCCTTGAAGTGGTGGAGGGCTAAGACATGACCAAGCTGAGCAAAAAAGCAAAAGCACTCGCCACCAGCGTTGACCGCGAAAAACTACATGGTGTTGATGAAGCGATTGCGATCATCAAGAGCAATGCAACAGCCAAGTTCGACGAGACGATCGAAGTCGCGATGAATCTGGGTGTTGATCCGCGCCACGCTGACCAGATGGTGCGCGGCGTCGTTACCCTGCCGGCTGGTACCGGCAAGAGCGTTCGTGTCGCTGTGTTCGCCCGTGGCGACAAGGCCGAAGCAGCTACCGCTGCCGGTGCGGATGTTGTTGGCGCAGAAGATCTTCTGGAAACCATTCAGGGTGGCACGATTGATTTCGAGCGTGTGATCGCAACGCCTGACATGATGGGCATTGTTGGCCGTCTCGGTAAGGTTCTTGGTCCCAAGGGCCTGATGCCGAACCCGAAGCTGGGCACAGTGACCCCCAATGTTGCCGAAGCCGTGAAAGCGGCGAAAGGTGGCCAGATCGAATTCCGCGTCGAAAAGGCAGGCATCATCCATGTTGGCCTCGGCAAAGCGAGCTTTTCTGAAGCGGACCTGCGCAAAAACTTCGATACGTTCGTCGATGCGATTATCAAGGCCAAGCCGTCTGGTTCCAAGGGCAAATATGTTCGCAAGATCGCCCTGAGCTCCTCAATGGGCCCGGGCGTGAAAGTCGATGTGGCTGCCATCGAAGGCGCATAGCTGATACAGGCGCTCCTGCGGAAAGCATGAGCTGGAAATTGAGAAAATCCCCCTTGGGCCACGCCTGAGGGGGATTTTTGTTGTCGGGTAATCTATAGGAGCAGGGCCGGTGCAGATCCAATTCTCATAAGACACGGCAATATGGTTGCCATATAGGGTGTCGGTGCTTAGCAGGCTCTATGGAGGAGCCATGCGCCCAGGGGATTTCTTTTCTGTTTGCATCACCATCTCGCTGGCTATTGCTGGCGCTGGCAGCGCGCGCGCGGCGGACGAGGCATCTGCCGGAGAGGTTGCGGCTGCCCAAACCGAAATAGACAATATCGCTGCGCAGGAAGAGAAGGCGTATACTGCTGGCGACTATGAGAGTGCAGCAAAGCTGGGCTTGAGGCTCTATGCACTGCGCAAGGCCATGCTGGGAGAGCGTGACCCTGTCACTATTGAAACCCATGATAATTATGCTGTTGTTATCGGTGCACTCGGGCGAACCGAAGAAGCCTATGCTATCCATGCTGTTACCGCGCCACTGGCCCGCGAAGTGCTGGGAGACCGGCACCCTGATACGCTGTTCTATATTGCCAATCTCGGCTCGTCTCTGGCGGAGCTTGGGCGGCGCGAAGAAGCACTGCCATTGCTGCGCGAGGCGTGGGAAGGGCGCCGTGATGTTCTTGGACCTGCCAATAGCGAGGCGCTGTACAGTCTGAAGACTTATGCCGATCTGCTTGATGAATTAGGGCAACTGGCCGAGGCTGAGCCGTTGTTTTCGCAGATTGTTGAGATACGCAAAGCAAGTGCAACGCCGGATATATCCGAGCTTGACGCTGCGTTTGATAAGCATGCGTCTGTTCTGGAATTTCTGGGCCGGCTGGATGAAGCGGCTGCACGTTATGCGGAACTGGCGGATCTTCGTGCGCAGGATTTGGGAGCATCCCATGCACAAACGCTCGATATACGCCTGCTGCAAGGCAGGATACTTGATTCCAGCGGAAAGTCAGCGGAGGCCCTGGCGCTCTATACCGATGTGCGGGGCATGGCTGCGGCGGCTTTAAAGCCGGATAATCTTACCCGTCTGACCGCCGATAATAATTATGCACAAGCCCTGACAGGGCTTGGTCGTACGGATGAAGCAGAGCCGATCCTGCAGCGAACCATCGCGCTATTGCGTGCGAGCGCTGGCGCTGGGCATCCCACTACGCTGAAGGCACTGGGGAATTATGCGGCATTGCTCAGTGCTCAGGGGCGCGACCGTGAGGCGATACTCATCACAGCAGAAATATTGAAAACACTCACCGAGCAGCCTGATGCAGACGACAAGATGGTAGCCGTTGCGCATAATAATTACGCCCGGCTGATCCTCAACACAGGCGATACTGCAAAGGCAGAGCCTCTGCTGGCACAGGCGGTCGCCAAGACCAGTGCAGCCTTGGGACCAAACCATCCTTATACGCTCGTGAGCCTGTTCAACCATGCGACGGCATTATCTCTTCTTGGGCAACATGATGAGGCAATTGCGCGGCTCGACCGGCTGATAAAAGTCTATAGTGAAGCAGGGGAAACAGGGCTGCCGGTAGCCCGCGCGCGCTATCAATATGGCGTGACCCTTGCTTTGCGAGGGCAACATGAAAAAGCAGGGCCGCTGCTCAGCGCTGCCTATAAGGCTGTACGCGCATTTTATGGAGACACGCATCAGGAAACGCTGAATGCCTTGGGGTCATTGGCCATGAGCCGTTTTGCATCGGGGCAGGCTGAGGAAGCGTTGAACCTTGCGCGGCGCCTGGCCAGTGCTGTTCGGCTCCGTCGGTCTACTCTGGGCTTTGATCCGCGCTCTCAGGCCCAGTCTGAGCGGGATATCGCCCTCCGCAGCAATGAGTTTATGTTTCTGGCGACGCTGGACGTGCTGCTGGCCGAGCGTGACCCGTCACGCGCGCCTGAGCTTCACGCTGAGGCGTTGCTGGCCTTGCAGGAGATTTCCGGTGGTTCCACCAGCCGCGCTCTGGCGCAAATGGCGGCGCGGCGTGCGGCACAGAAAAGTGGCGGTGCGCTGGCGAATCTGGCGCGTGAACGGCAGGCTTTGGCGGACCGTTGGCAGGAAGCGGAAGCCGAGATAACCGCTATCCTTGCGGCTTCGGATGCGCAGTCCGGAACGGCGCGGGCTGTTTTGGAAGATGAGATTGCCCAAATCGAAAAGCGGTTGGCCAAGGTTGATGCAACATTGCGTAAAAAGGCTCCCGAATATTATGCGCTGACCCGCCCTGAAGCACTGGGTCTGGCGCAGATACAGGCATTGCTCGCGCCTGACGAAGCGGCGATTTTGTCTGTGCCGGGGCCGTTTGGTACATTGACGATTGTTGTTACGCGCGCAGGATTAACCGTGAGGCGGTCTGACCTCGCAGTTTCGGACATTGCAGAAAAAGTGCGCACGCTGCGCGCTGATCTTGACCCGACATCCCGAAACTGGACGGAGCGTGATATGCCTCGGTTTGACCGGGCAACGGCATATGCATTGTACCAAGAGCTGTTTCAGCCATTGGAAGCTGCGCTGGTGGGTAAACGGCATGTGTTTCTGGCAACTTCTGGCCCGCTGGCTTCTCTGCCGATTGCAGTGCTGGTGACGGGCAAGCCTGAAGGCGCGGATGATGACCCGGCAGCATTGCGTGATACACTCTGGTTTGCGGACCGCCATGCGTTGATCCAGATACCTTCGTTGCAATCGCTACAGATATTGCGCGTCGCAGCGGCGCGTGCGGGGCATGATTCAGATGATGCCGATACGGCACCCTTCATGGGCTTTGGTGATCCCATATTATCGGGCAAGGGACGTTTGCGGGGGGCGTCGAGAGGGGCTTCAACGGCAGATCAGGGCGCTATTGTACCGGACAATATGAAGGCGTTGCTTGCCGGGACAACGCGGGGTGGGGGGATGATGGCGGACCCGGACATGTTGCGCCGTCTGGCCGAGTTGCCCGGCACACAGCGCGAGTTGGAGGATATTCGCGTCGCCCTGAAAGCACCCGCATCTTCGCTTTATGTAAGAGGCGCGGCGACCGAAAAAGCGGTGCGAACCGCTGAGCTGGCCAATGTCGCGGTTCTCGCCTTTGCGACGCATGCGCTTATGCCCGGTGAGCTGGATGGGGTGGTGGAGCCGGCTCTGGTCCTGTCTCCGCCTGTTGTGGCAACGCAGGAAGATGACGGGCTGCTCTCTGCCTCGGAAGTTACGACGCTTGATCTGGGGGCAGAGTGGGTCATATTGTCGGCCTGTAATACAGCGGCAGGCGGGCAACAGGGAGGAGACGCTCTGTCCGGCCTTTCGCGGGCATTTTTCTACGCCGGTGCGCGTAGCCTGCTTGCGTCGCACTGGCCTGTTTTTGACAAGGTTGCGCCAATATTGACGACGCGCACGATCCAGCTACGGCAGGAAAATCCCGGTATGAGCCGGGCAGAAGCGTTGCAGCGCGCCATGCGTGAAGTGCGCGAGTCTGCCCAGGACCCTGTTTTCGCGCATCCTTCTGTATGGGCGCCGTTCGCGTTGATAGGGGATGCGCAATAGGATAGGCGAGCAGGCTTTGGGAGCGCCTACCGCTTGGCCAGTCTTTTCTCGATCACGCGCCAGAGGAAGTTGAATTGCTTTGCCGCTGGCGCATTGGGAGCGAATTCGCCGATGGGCAGACGTTTGGAAGCCATTTGCTCTACCGCGCTGGCCATCGGAATGACTGGCCAGTTGGGGTTTTCTTCCATAGATTCACGATGCAGCTTTCGTCTGCGGTCCACCATGGAATATACCGGTAATATCGGCGCATGGCCGCCGCCGCGCTGCACCAGATAGCGTGCGACTTCGCCCAGAGCGCGCTGAGACAAGGGCGAAGGAATGACCGGCGCGACGACGATGTCGCAGGCGCGCAATACCTGCTCGCTGGTTTCGGTCAGGCCCGGCGGACAATCGAGAATGATACGGTCATAGGTTTTGCTCAGCCCTTCGATCAGCTTGGCAAGGCGCTTCTTCTTGCCAATCTCGAAGAACAGCCGGTCAAGCCCGCGCAGTGATGTATCAGCGGCAATCAGATCAATGCCCTCAATCGTCGAGGGGCGGATCAGCGAGTCAATATCGACATCCCGGCTGAAAATGGCTTGCGCTTCATCCCGGCCCTTCTTGTTGGCTGAGAGCATCCATGTCGCAGCAGCTTGCGGGTCGAGATCCCACAACAAAGTGCGCCGTGCGCTCTTTTTGGCTGCTGCCCATGCCAGATTGACCGCAAAAGTGGTTTTGCCCACACCGCCTTTCAGCGAATAGACCGCTATTGTTCCCAGTTTCACATTTTTACTCATCAGGGTGAGGCTAAACCGCCTCACAGCTATCCTGCAAGATATTAGATCAGTGATATGTTACACTTTTGGGACAGGTGGATTTACGCCGTCAGCACATGGCTATAAAATCTCGCGTACCACTTCCTGTGGGCGGCAATAGCGCACGCCTTTTTCTGTTTCGACAAAAGGGCGGCCAACATAGGCGGAGTTGGCGACCATTTCGTCAAGAATGGCGTCTTCGCTCATATCGGGCAAGCCGCGTTCCTCGGCGTCTGTCCCGCGGGTGCGGACAGCCTCTTTGGGTGCCATACCGGCATCACGGATGATCTGGACCAGCTTGTCGCGCGTATAGGGCGTTTTGAGATATTCGATCACCTCGACCTCTACGCCGGGCGTTTCCTCAAGGATAGCCAGCGTCTTGCGCGATGTGCCGCATTTCGGATTGTGCCAGATGGTTGCTTTCATTGTGCTTCGTCCTTCAAAAGCCGATGTAAATCATGATGCTCCTAATGTGGTGGATTTGAAATTCGCCACATTGAAACGGCCCGCTGCGGTGCGCATTTCAAATCCTTAAACCGCACCAGATTCATTTAGTTGCTAGTGACCCTTATGAATCTGCAGCTCGCTCAGCCCTATCCCAATAATGTGACGAATTTCAGATTAGGGTCACTGACGCACCTGTACATTGAATGGCAATGAAGGTTGCGCGTGAAGAGGAGCGCAGGCAAGTGGCGTGCGCCACTCATGTTGTCCGCACCAACTATTCCGCCTTGGCCAGCCACTCTTCCAGCCATTTGATTGTATAATCGCCATTTTGGAAATCGGGCTCGTTGAGCAGTTTTTGATGGAGCGGGATTGTCGTTTTCATCCCTTCGATCACATATTCTTCCAGCGCGCGGCGCAGGCGCATGATGCAGCCTTCACGGGTGCGGCCATAGACGATCAGCTTGCCGATCATGCTGTCGTAATAAGGCGGTACCTTATAGCCCTGATACAGCCCACTATCGACGCGCACATGCATGCCACCCGGGACATGATAGCTGGCCACAGTGCCCGGAGAAGGTGCGAAGGTTTCAGGGTCTTCGGCATTGATGCGGCATTCGATGGCATGGCCGGAAAAGACCAGCTCCTCCTGTTTGACCGAGAGCGGGCGACCTTCGGCAATGCGGATTTGTTCGCGTACGAGGTCAACGCCAGTGATCATCTCGGTGACGGGGTGCTCGACCTGAAGCCGGGTGTTCATCTCGATGAAGTAGAACTCACCGTCTTCCCACAGAAATTCGATTGTACCCGCACCGCGATAGCCCATATCGGCCATCGCCTTGGCGACGATGCCACCCATGCGTGCACGGTCTTCGGCCGATATGACGGGCGAGGGCGCTTCTTCGAGCACCTTCTGGTGACGGCGCTGGAGCGAACAGTCGCGTTCGCCCAGATGGATCGCGCTCTCTTTGCCATCACCGAAAACCTGAAATTCAATATGGCGCGGATTCCCGAGATATTTTTCCATATAGACGGTGTCGTCACCGAAGGCCGCCTTGGCTTCATTGCCCGCCTGTTTCATCAGGGTTTCGAGCTGGCTTTCTTCCGGCACGACCTTCATGCCGCGGCCTCCACCCCCGCTGGCTGCCTTGATGAGCACCGGATAGCCGATGTCCTTGGCGAGCTTTTTGGCTTCTGCGACATCCTTGATCGCGCCATCTGAACCGGGCACAAGCGGCAGGCCAAGCGCGCCCGCGGTGCGTTTTGCCTCAACTTTGTCACCCATGATGCGAATATGCTCGGGTTTGGGGCCTACGAAGATCAGGTCATGGGCTTCGATTATTTCGGCAAATTGTGCATTTTCGGACAGGAAACCATAGCCGGGATGGATGGCGTCAGCGCCGGATATTTCGGCAGCGGAAATGATATTGGCAATGTTGAGGTAGCTGTCCTTGGCCGCTGGTGGACCAATGCAGATCGCTTCATCGGCCAGACGCACATGCATCGCGTCTGCGTCCGCTGTGGAATGGACTGCAACCGTTTTGATGCCCATTTCATGACAGGCGCGGTGAATGCGCAGTGCGATTTCGCCGCGATTGGCGATCAATAGTTTTTCGATGCCCATATTCGTGCCTTATTCGACAACGATCAGCGGCTGGTCAAATTCTACCGGCTGGCCGTTTTCGACGAGAATTTCTTTCACTGTCCCTGCGCCGGGCGCTGTGATCGGGTTCATCACTTTCATTGCTTCAACAATCAGCAGCGTGTCTCCAGCTTTCACCTGACTGCCCAGTGTGACAAAAGCAGATGCCTCCGGATCGGGGGCGAGATATGCGGTGCCGACCATCGGCGATTTAACGGCATTGGCAGAAACTGCTGCGGGCGCAGCAGATGCAGCGGCGTCTGTTGCAGTCGCCTGAGGCTGGGCTGCAGGTGCCGCCGGAGCGAGCGCCACAGCCGGGGCGGCCTGCAGCTGCCGCGCAACGCGGATCTTGCGGTCGCCATCTTCGACCTCGATTTCGGAAAGCTGCGTCGTATCCAGCATGTCCGCCAGTTCGCGGACCAGATTAACGTCGATTTGCATGGCGCCCTTGTTTGTCTTGTCGTTCATATGACCTCAAAATCAGGTGATCAGCTGTTTAATTTCTACTGCGCCTATTGCGCTTTGCATGTGAGCGCAACAGGTTAAAGCTCTAATGCGGCTTCAAGAGCCAGCATATAGGACATAGGTCCGAATCCGGCGATGCTGCCCTTTGCGGCCATGCCCACATAGCTGTGATGGCGATATTCTTCGCGTGCGGCAGGGTTGGAAATATGCACCTCGATTACCGGAACAGTAATTGAGCGAATGGCATCACAGAGTGCGAGCGATGTATGTGTAAGCGCGCCGGCGTTCAGTATGACAGCATGCGCATTGGCAGCACCGGCTTCATGCAGCCAGTCGATCAGCTCGCCCTCATGGTTGGACTGGCGCGATTCTATCTCAACATGCGCACGCGCGGCGACATCTTCCATGCGCGCGGCAATATCATCAAGCGTGTCATAGCCGTAAATTTCCGGCTCTCTTGTGCCCAGCAGGTTGAGATTGGGGCCGTTGAGCACCCAGATTGTTCGACCCTCTGACATAAATTTCCCCTATTTGCATGGCGCACTGTTGCGATAGCGCACCATCCGCCCCTATATCCAAAGCCTTGATATGGTTGTTTTGGCGGAAGGTCCAGTGTGAGCGTTGACGGTAGTATATCAATCCGGCTGAATGGCGAGCATCGCCAGCTGCGCGAGAGGATGAGTCTTGCAGCCATGGCGAGCGAACTGGGCTTTGTACCAACAAAAATCGCCGTGGAACGCAACCTTGAGGTGGTGCCGCGCTCAACGCTGGCTGATGTGATGGTCGAAGATGGCGATCAGCTGGAAATCGTGCATTTTGTCGGTGGCGGGGACCATATTGCCAATAGCGATGATAGCTGGAGCGTGGCGGGCAAGACCTTCCGCTCCCGCCTGATCGTTGGTACGGGCAAATATAAGGACTTTGCGCAGAATGCGGCGGCGGTTGAAGCCTCTGGCGCTGAGATCGTGACGGTTGCGGTGCGCCGGGTGAATGTGTCTGACCCCAATGCGCCAATGCTCACGGACTTTATTGACCCCAAAAAAATCACCTACCTGCCTAATACGGCGGGCTGCTTTACCGGCGATGAAGCGATCCGCACCTTGCGGCTGGCGCGTGAGGCGGGCGGTTGGGATCTGGTGAAGCTCGAAGTGCTGGGCGAAGCGCGCACGCTCTACCCGGATATGGTCGAGACGCTGCGGGCGACAGAAGTGCTGGCCAAGGAAGGCTTCAAGCCGATGGTCTATTGCGTGGATGATCCGATTGCCGCCAAGCGCCTTGAAGATGCGGGGGCTGTTGCGATCATGCCGTTGGGCGCACCAATTGGCTCTGGCCTTGGCATCCAGAACAAGGTGACGATCCGTTTGATTGTCGAGGGCACGAAGCTGCCCGTGCTGGTGGATGCGGGTGTTGGTACGGCATCGGAAGCGACGGTGGCGATGGAGCTGGGCTGTGCGGGCGTATTAATGAACACCGCTATTGCCGAGGCGAAAGACCCGGTGCTGATGGCGCGGGCGATGAAGGCAGGCGTAGAGGCCGGGCGCATGGCCTATCTCGCCGGGCGCATGGGCAAGAGGATGTATGCGGATCCCTCAAGCCCGCTTGCGGGCTTGATTTAACAGGAGCGCGCCCGCTTGCGGGGCTAATATAACAGGTTGGTCGCGCGTACATCGAGATGGCTCGCGCGTTCGAATATGGTGAGGATGAGCGGGTCCATCTCTGCTGCCCTGATTGCGACCTGAAATTCGACCGAGGGAATATCGGCAGTGCCAGGAACCGGCGCAAGCAGGTTCGCCGCAAGCTGTCGCTGAACCATTGTATGTGGGAATATGCCTATCCCATTGCCCGACATCACTATGTCAATCATGGACCGGGCATTGTTGCACAGATTGACTGTCTGCGCTGCCATATTGGATTGGCTGATAGCATCCCGCATGATCTGATACAGGGGCGAGTAGCTGGAAAGTGACCAGATCGGGAGGCCTTTATTATGGTCTGCATGCCGCATGCCTGCTACGGTTTCAGGGCTGGCCAGCCATAACAGATCGACAGAACCGATAGGCGTGGTTTTCAGGGCAGGGTGGGCTATGCGCCCGGCGCCAAAGACGATGTCCATTCTGCCGTTTAATA
>Ga0070727_10000840_pt1 | contig 35027 bp, 38 predicted proteins | sample tdAd472_FD_66722 | JGI IMG/M metagenome (GOLD analysis project Ga0070727, IMG submission 66722) | Marine sediment microbial communities from the Atlantic coast under amendment with organic carbon and nitrate - tdAd47.2 | ecosystem: Environmental > Aquatic > Marine > Coastal > Sediment | place... | reverse complement strand
CGGGCGCGGCGGGCAACCTCCGTGGCGCCGTCCTCGCTCATATCGAGTTCGAGCAACGCAGCCGCGCGCCGCACAATCGTCGTCAGGTCTTCCGGCGAATAGAATTCCAGCCGAAGATTGATGCCAAAGCGCTCACGCAGCGGTGTGGTCAACAGACCAAGCCGCGTGGTGGCGCCGACCAGCGTGAAAGGCGGCAATTCGATCCGTACCGAGCGCGCCGCCGGCCCCTCACCGATAATCAGGTCAAGTTCACCATCTTCCATGGCCGGGTAGAGCACCTCCTCGACCGCCGGGTTGAGCCGGTGAATTTCGTCGACAAACAACACATCGCGCGGCTGCAGATTTGTCAGCACCGCCGCCAGATCGCCGGCCTTGGTGATGACCGGGCCCGATGTCGCACGAAACCCGACCCCGAGCTCCTGGGATACGATCCGCGCCAGGGTCGTCTTGCCCAGCCCCGGCGGACCGTGAAACAGCACATGGTCAATAGCCTCGCCGCGCTGCCGGGCGGCGGCGATGAACACCGAGAGATTGTCGCGCACAGCCTTCTGACCGATGAACCCGTCGAGCTCTTGCGGGCGGAGCGCGACATCGACCCGGTCGTCACCATGGTCTGCCGGATCGACCAGCCGATCCGCCGGAGAGACTTCGGCACCGTCGCTCACTGGCTCAGTTCCTTGAGCGCGGCCGGGATGAGCCGGTCCAGATCAGACGCATCACCCGCCGCCTGGGCCGCCCGACTGACCGCGCTGAACGCCTCGGCGCGGCCATAGCCGAGATTGACCAGCGCCGAGACGGCATCCGCCGACACCGCGCCCCCGACCAGATCCGCCGGACCGTCGGTCCCGGCATTGACCTGGGCCGCGGCCACAGATGGCGCAAACTCACCATTCAGCGACAGAATCTTGTCCTTCAGTTCAGTCATCAGGCGCGCCGCCAGGCGGGGGCCCACCCCGTCGGCCCGCGTCAACAGCGCCTTGTCTTCGGCCACAATTGCGGTTGTCAGATCGTCGACCGACAGGGTGCCCAGTATCCCCAGCCCAACCTTGGCACCCACCCCCTGAACGGTGGTCAGCATCCGGAAGCATTCGCGTTCACGCGCCGAGGCGAAGCCGAACAGATGGATATGGTCCTCGCGCACATGGGTCTCGATATGCAGCGACAACGGCTCGCCGACCGCGGGCAGCGCGGTAATCACGCGCGCCGGGCAGAACACCTGATAACCGACCCCGGCGACGTCGATGACGATCCAGTCGAGGCCAACCTCGTCGAGGATGCCCTTCAGGCGCGCGATCATTGGGCGGCCTCGTATATCGCCTGCGCGCCCATATGGTGGGCATGGCAGATGGCGATTGCGAGCGCATCGGCGGCATCGGGGGATTCGACAAGCGCGCCCGGCAGGAGCACCCCGATCATGTGGCCGATCTGATTCTTATCCGCATGGCCGTAGCCGACCACGGATTTCTTGACGCTGTTGGCGGCATATTCGGCCACCGGGATGCCCGCCAGCGCCGGCACCAGCAGCGCGATACCGCGTGCCTGGCCCAGCTTGAGGGTCGCCTGGCCGTCCCTGTTGACGAAGGTTTCCTCGACCGCAGCACTGTCGGGCCCATGTTCAGCGATGACGTCCTGAAGCCCCTGATGCAACCGGACGAGCCGTTGTGCCAGCTCTCCGCTGCCTGATTTGACGACCCCGTTGGCAACGTGACGCAACCGGTTACCGTCCATATCGACGACACCCCAGCCGGTGAAACGCAGACCCGGATCAACGCCCAACAGCCGCATGCTCAATCCCCGCCGCCGGTCGGTCCGCTGCGCATATCAGCCCGTGAGTTCCGCCATGACGTCGTCGCTGACTTCGAAGTTGGCAGAGACCCGCTGCACATCGTCACTGTCATCGAGCGTGTCGATCAGCTTTAGCAGCGTGCGCGCCGCATCCGCCTCAACATCGACCGAGGTCTGCGGTTTCCATGTCAGACTGGCCGATTCCGGCGCGCCGAAACGGCCGTCCAGGGCCTCGACCACCTGTCCGAAATCATCGGGCGCGCAGGTGATGTCATGCCCGCTGTCGGAACTCGCCACATCCTCGGCGCCCGCCTCGAGGGCGGCCTCGAACATGTCGTCGGCGCTGGCCACATCCGCCGGGTAAACAATCTGCCCGACCTGGTCGAACATGAACGACACGCTGTTCGTCTCGCCAAGATTGCCGCCATGCTTGGAGAAGGCAGACCGGATTTCCGACGCCGTCCGGTTCCGGTTGTCCGTCAGCGCCTCGACAATCACCGCGACCCCGCCAGGACCATAGCCCTCGTAGCGAATCTCCTCGTAATTGTCGGCATCGCCGCCACCGCTCGCCTTATCGATGGCGCGCTTGATACGATCGTTGGGCATGTTCGCGCCGCGCGCCGCCGCAATCGCGGTACGCAGACGCGGGTTCTGGTCGGGATCGGGGCTGCTCCGGGCCGCGACTTCGATCTCGCGCGCCAGTTTCGCGAAAGCTTTCGCCCGCTTGGCATCCTGTGCACCCTTGCGGTGCATGATGTTCTTAAATTGGGAATGGCCTGCCATGCCCGAGCACTCCGAATGTCTGCAAAACCAAATCGAATCGTGCAGCCCGGTCCGCCAACAAACGCGTCGTGGCACCAGTTGTGCGGATCGCTGCAAAACAATGTCCCGGTTTACCGGATTGTCGCCCGCGTCGAGAAGCCCTGTTTTCCGACCGCGATCAAGCCGTCGCCTTGCGCGGCGGCAGAAATTCGGGCCAGGCGGGGTGCAACCGGCCCCCCAAAACCAGCGGCGCCACCCCGGTCGCCAACCCCGTCGCATCATCGGTCTCCACATAGACCGCGCACAGGCTCGCCGGGCCACGCGCCGGTGACAGGCGCTCGGTCACGATCTTGGTCCGGAATTTGGCGATCGCGGTTTCCTTCAGCATGCCGATAACCGAATCATAGTCACCGCACATGCCCGCATCCGACTGATAGCCGGTGCCGCCCGGCAGCACCTGCGCATCAGCGGTCGGAATATGGGTATGCGTCCCGACGACCAGGCTGGCGCGTCCATCGCACATATGCCCGAGCGCCATCTTCTCCGACGTCGCCTCGCCATGCACATCGATGAGGACCGCATCGACCGTCTTGCCGAGCGCGTGGCTTTTCAACACATCGTCGATCGCGGCAAACGGGTCATCCAGGAGCTCCATGAACAGGCGGCACATCACATTGACGACAAGCACGGAGCGCCCGTCGCGCGCCTTGATCACGGACGCACCGCGGCCCGGTGTCCCGCTGGTGTAGTTCAGCGGACGCAAAACCCGCGGATCGGCGTCGACGAAGGGGATGACTTCGCGCTGGTCCCAGACATGATTCCCGGTGGTGATCGCATCGGTGCCCGCCTCGAACAGCTCCTCGCAGATTTTCTGCGTCAGGCCGAACCCGTGCGCGGCGTTCTCCGCATTCACGACCACAAAATCCAGCCCCATCTCCGCACGCAGGGCGGGCAGATGCTCCAGCACCACATCCCGGCCCGCACGGCCCACCAGGTCTCCGCAAAACAAAATTTTCATCGCAACTTCCTAAAGTCCCGTGCCCTTAACGTCCCGTGACGGGCAGCGCCGCGGATTCCGTGACAATCCAGTCGAGGCGCATATCGTGCGGCGCCACCGGCAAGTCGTCGCGGACCTGGCCCGAAAAGGCAAGCCCGACCGCCACCACATGACCCGCATCACGCAGGCGCGCGATCGTTCGATCATAGTATCCGCCGCCATAGCCCAGGCGATGCCCCTGTCGATCGAACGCCAGCATCGGCACCAGCACCAGATCGGGCACCAGAACTTCGGCGTCCGGCAGTGGAACGGCGATACCGTAACGCCCCGTATCCAATGGTTCGTCGGGCGCCCAACGACGAAACGCAAGCGGCGTTCCTTCGGCGACGACATCGGGCAGACAGAGGACAGCGCCGGCGGCGGCCAGCCGATCCATCAACAACCTTGGATCGATCTCGCTACGCATCGGCATGTATCCGGCGACCACCGCACCGGCACCGGCAGCAAGCCCTGGCAACGGCGACGACATGAAACGCGCGGCGACCCCGGTCGCGGCGGCAGCGCCCAACCCCGAGGCCAGCGCATCGCGCGCATCGCGGGCCCGCGCGCGCACTTCTGCCTTGCGCGCATCGAAATCAGCGGTCGAATCGCGAATCGGAGGAGCCTTTCAATGGGCCAGGTGGAGGAGAAAGTGGACGGCGCCAAGTGAAGGTCGACGAACGGGAAGTCCACCGAGACCTGCTAAAAGCAGGTGGGCGCCGTAAGTACCGAAACCTCGATCCCGGCAGGGACAGCTCCCTAGTGGATTAGTAAGGTCTCCGGGACTAATTGCCGCCTGACGCGACACCCAGCAGACCGTCCGCCTATGAACGTAGGCGCGCACCGCCCCATCTGCAACTGCGGGCGCAACCGTGCAACGCAAATTCGTCAGCCGGTGATGTATTCCGCGGTTTATTCTGCGGCGAGGAGCGCGGCGAGTTTCTCGATCCGCTCAGACAACCCATCGACTTGTGCCGCCACGCGCTCTTCGGTCGTGTCGATCGCAGATTGGGTTTCGCGCGCGGTCTCGTTGCGCGCCTCTTCGAGTTCATCACGCGTGTCGGACAGTTCATCGGTGATCAACAGACCCGCCATGACCATGAGGCTGGTATCGCCGATCTGGCCAACCTCTTCGACAAGCTCATTCACCTTGCCGTCGAGATATTTGGCCAGATTAGAAAGATGCGATTCCTGGCCGTCCTCGCATGCAATGCGATAGTCACGCCCGTTAATCTTGATCTCGACCTGCGCCACTTTGTATCCCTGCTATTCCGCCAGCATGTTTCGCAAACGGCCGATCGCGTCGTCAAGACGGCTCGAAACCGTGCCCGACGTTTCCTGCAGTGCCACGAAATCCGTACGCAATTGCGCCAGCTCATCCTGCAGGCGCTTATTGTCCGCGACGGCCCCGACGGCCTGCCCTTCTGCCTCACGCCGTGTCGTGACCGCGGCTTCAAGCCGCGCCAGTGCCGCGTCGAGGCGTACGTTCGCATCATTGAGTTTTGACATGACCCTGTCTCCAGCCGCGCGCATCGTACGCGGGCGCGAGTCGCACGGTCAACAGGCAGGCGGTCTGGAAACCCCTGTGAATCCGCGGTGGACAACCCGCCGAAGTAGGCGTTGACGGCCCGCGGGCTGAACGGCATGTTGCCGCCGCGTGACCCAGCCCGGCATTTGCCGCCATCTCCACCATTCGCCGTGTCCGAAGGCGCATAAAAAACATGAACAACGTCGTATCCGAAACCGCCAAAAGCGCCCATGCCCAGCTGGCCAATGCCATCCGGGCCCTTTCGATGGACGCGGTGCAAGCCGCCAACTCCGGGCACCCCGGCGCCCCGATGGGCATGGCCGATATGGCGACCGTGCTGTTTATGCGCCATCTCAAATTCGATGCTGCAAACCCCGACTGGCCCGACCGCGACCGGTTCATCCTGTCGAACGGTCACGCATCGATGCTTCTCTATTCGCTGCTGTATCTCACGGGCTCGCCGGACATGACCCTCGACGAGATCAGGAATTTCCGGCAACTCGGCAGCCGCACCCCGGGCCATCCCGAATACGGACATGCTGCGGGTGTGGAAACGACCACCGGCCCGCTCGGCCAGGGCATCGCCAATGCCGTCGGCATGGCGCTCGCGGAACGCATGATGAATGCCCGCTACGGCGACGAGATTGTCGACCACCACACCTACGTGTTCGCCGGTGACGGCTGCCTCATGGAAGGGATCAGCCACGAAGCCATCTCGCTGGCCGGCCACCTCAAACTGTCGCGCCTGATTGTCCTGTTCGACGACAACGACATTTCGATCGACGGCGGCACCGAACTTTCGGTGTCGGACGACCAGCTGGGCCGGTTCGCGGCTTGCGGGTGGGATGTCACCCGCGTGGACGGACATGACCCCGCGGCGATTGACGGCGCGCTCACGGAAGCGAAGGCGAGCGACAAGCCGTCGCTGATCGCGTGTCGCACGATCATCGGCTACGGCGCGCCCAGCAAGCAGGGCACATCGGCGACCCACGGCGCACCGCTCGGCGATGAAGAGATTGCCGCCACCCGCGCCAAGCTCGGCTGGAATCACCCGCCGTTCGAGATTCCCGACGATATCCTCACCGAATGGCGCGCGGCCGGTGCGCGCGGCCAGGCCGAACGTGCCGCCTGGACCAAACGCCATGACGCCCTGCCGGCCGGCCGACGCCAGGCCTTTGACGACGCCATAGCGGGCGCGCTGCCCAACGCGTTCATGACCACGGTCAACGCCTACAAGAAACAGCTTTCGGCCGACGCGCCGAAATGGGCGACGCGCAAATCGAGCCAGGAAGCGCTCGAGGTCATTACCCCGCTGGTCGAGACCATGATCGGCGGATCGGCCGATCTGACAGGCTCGAACAACACCAAGACCGCCTGCATGGACCCGGTCCAGGCCGATGCCTTCGACGGTCGCTATATCTATTACGGGGTGCGCGAACACGGCATGGCGGCCGCGATGAACGGCATGGCGCTGCATGGCGGGTTCATTCCCTACTCGGGCACCTTCCTGACCTTCACGGATTACTGCCGCCCGTCGATCCGCCTTTCGGCGCTGATGGGATTACGGGTGATCTACGTCATGACCCATGACTCGATCGGTCTGGGCGAAGACGGCCCCACCCATCAGCCGATCGAGCATGTCGCGAGCCTGCGGGCGATGCCGAATGTCAACGTGTATCGGCCGGCCGACGCGGTCGAGACCGCCGAGTGTTGGGCATTGTCGTTGCAAAGCACAAACACGCCGTCCGTTTTGGCGCTGACCCGTCAGGGGCTGCCGACCGTACGGAACGAACATACGGACGAGAATCTGTGCGCACGCGGCGCCTACGTCCTCGCCCCGGCCGATGGCGAACGCGCGGCGACAATCCTGGCGAGCGGCTCGGAAGTCGAGATCGCACTGGCGGCGCGCGACGCGCTGCAGGCGGACGGGATTCCGACGGCGGTGGTGTCCATGCCCTGCTGGGAATTGTTCGACGCACAGGACGCTGCCTATCAGGCCGAAACTCTCGGTGACGGGGTTCGCGTCTCCGTCGAGGCGGGCGTCACTTTCGGATGGTCCCGCTACGGCGTGGCCGAGGCCGATGTGGTCGGTATGCGGAGTTTCGGTGCGTCCGCGCCGGCGTCTGAGCTTTATGCGCATTTCGGAATAACCGCGGAAGCCGTCGCGGCCCGCGTCAAGGGTGCGATGTCCTGACCCACGGGTGGACACGCACGGATCAGAAGACGAACTAATTTTGAGAATGAGGAGAAGGTGATGGCGGTTCGGGTAGCAATCAACGGGTTCGGGCGCATTGGACGCCTGGTGATGCGGGCGGCGTATGAATCGGGCCGCAAGGACATCACCTTCGTGGCCATCAACGATCTGGGATCTGTCGATGCGAACGCGCATCTGCTGCAGTATGATTCCATCCACGGTCGCTTCCCCGGCATCGTGAAAGCCGGCAAGTCGTCGATCAATCTCGGCGCCAAGTCGACCATCGGCCGCTCGGTCAAGGTGTTTGCCGAGCGCAATCCCGCAGATCTGCCCTGGGGTGACCTGGGCATCGATGTGGTCCTGGAATGCACCGGCATCTTCACGTCGAAGGAATCCGCCGGCGCCCATATCGAGGCCGGTGCGAAGAAAGTCCTGATCTCGGCTCCCGCGACCAACGCCGACCTGACCGTCGTGCAGGGCGTCAACGACAAAAAGCTGCGCAAGTCGCACACCGTCGTCTCGAACGCGTCGTGCACGACCAACTGTCTCTCGCCGGTCGCCGCGGTGCTCAACAAGACCGTCGGCATCAAGCGTGGTTTCATGACCACGGTACATGCCTATACCGGCGACCAGCCGGTGCAGGACACGTTGCACAAGGACCTTCACCGGGCCCGGGCCGCGGCGATGTCGATCATCCCGACCTCGACCGGTGCCGCCCGCGCGGTTGGCCTCGTGCTGCCGGAACTGGCGGGCAAGCTCGACGGCACCGCGGTACGCGTGCCGACGGCAAACGTCTCCATGGTCGATCTGGTCATCGAGGCCAAGCAGGCCACGACGGTCGAAGCGGTCAACACGGCGATGATCAAGGCCGCCGAGAAGGGCCCGATGAAGGGCATCCTCACCGTCAACAGCGCACCGCTGGTGTCGTCGGACTTCAACCATGATCCGGCGAGTTCGGTGTTCGACCTGACCCAGACACAAGTCACGGACGGCCGTATGGTCCGCATTCTGAGCTGGTACGACAATGAATGGGGCTTCTCGAACCGCATGAGCGACACCGCGGTCCAGATGGGACGCCTCGTCTAACCATCAGCAATTTTAGGATATTTACCCGCCGCGGACCGCGGCAGGCGGATTTCAAGAACCCACATGTTCCGGATTGGAACATGTGGGTTTCTTTTGCGCCCATTTAACCCGGGGTCGGCACACCCTACATTCCCGACACGTTGGCGCGGTGCCAACACGACATTCCCGATCGATTCCTCCCTGAACCGATCTTGACCTCCGGCCCGGGCTCAGTCCGGGCCGTTCTTTTTTGTCGGGTTACTTGGCGGCGGTCCCGAGCGGGCGTTCCTTGAAATGCCCGGCCAGGAAATCGACGAACGCGCGCACCTTGGCGGACAGATGCCGGCCCGGCGGATAGATGACATGCACCGACGGCTCGGGCTGGGCGTATTCATCCAGCACTTCGGTCAACCGCCCGGCTTCCAGATCCGGCCCCACCATCCAGGTTGGCAGGTTGACCACGCCGAGCCCCTCAACGGCGGCTTCGAGCAGCGCCTCACCATTGTTCGATGCGAGATTTCCCGTCGCCTGAATCACATGTTCCTTGCCCTTGGAATCCGTCATGCGCCAGGTGTTGCCGCTCGATAGATAGGAATAGGTGAGGCAGTTGTGGGCGCGCAGATCCTCGGGCTTCTTGGGCGTCCCATGTTTCTTCCAATAGGCCGGGGTCGCGGCGACCACGCGGCGCGCCTCGGCCAGCTTTCGGGCGATCAGGCTTGAATCCTTGAGCTCGCCGACACGGATCAGCATGTCCGCGCCCTCCGCGATGGGATCGACGAACTGATCGGACATCGACAATTCCATCGACACATAAGGGTGGCGTTCGAGAAATTCGCCGAGGATCGGGACGATGTGCCGACGGCCGAACACCACCGGCATATTTACCCGCAGGGCCCCACGCGGCTCGGTATTCAGTTCCGTGACCGCCGCCTCTGCTTCCTGGATGTCCGCCAGGATTTGCTGGCAACGCTCATAATATGCACGCCCCTCTTCGGTCGGGGCCAACTGGCGGGTGGTCCGATTGAACAACCGCGCCCCGAGCCGGTCCTCGAGCCGGGAAATCTGTTTGCTCACGGCGGACGGCGTCAGGTTCATCGACCGCGCCGTGGCCGAGAAGCTGCCGGATTCGACGGCTTTCACAAAAAGCTCCATCGACGTCAGCGTATCCATTCAATTCCCCTATATGTTCCAGGACGGCACAATTCTTGTAATTGCATTTGGCGTCCACGACAATGCACCGCGACAACATGAACACCCGCAAAGGCGTGTAATTTCTCTAGGTGCGCAGACCAACCCAACGGAGATCGTCGGCGGATGGCCGAAGTCAATCCTCACAATGCCCCCGCCCGGATCATCGTCCACGAACTCGGCCACGCGTTGGCCGCACTGACCGCCGCGCAGGCCCATCAGCAGCCACTTGTCATTCTCAGCGCACCGGGTGCGGTGCGTTCGGCCGGGGCTGGATGGTGGCGCGAACTGGTCACGCAGGCCGGGGCCGGCAACCCGGATCAAACCGCGGAATGGATTCTCGATTGCGGCGACGAACCCGGCATGGCGCTCGCGGCCCTGCGCGAGGGGGTCACGACAATCGCGCTCGATGCGGGGGAACCGATCTGGTCGCGGGTGGCACAAATCGCCACCCAGTGCGATGCCCGCGTCTTGCGCGTCGATCGGACCGGCGCACTCGATCTTGCCGGCTCAAACAATCCACAGCGTGATTGTAATCTGTACCTCTCGAATGCCCCGGACGGCGTTGCAAAACCGGGCGTCGTCGGCTAATTCACTGGTGATCAAAGTCCTGCCCGTGACTTGGCTGCGCGGCGTGATGGACCGGCTCCGACAACGGGAAACAGCGACATGAAAGTCACGCAGCGCGTCCGGAAAATTCTCTCCTGGTACGAAAGTGATAACCCCGGCACGAAAACCAACCTCGCCCGCATCCTGATGACGGGCAAACTTGCCGGCACCGGCAAGATGGTGATCCTGCCGGTGGATCAGGGCTGGGAGCATGGGCCCGCCCGCAGCTTTGCGCCCAACCCGCCCGCCTATGATCCGCATTATTTCCCGCAGCTTGCGATCGATGCCGGCCTCAACGCCTATGCCGCACCGCTGGGTCAGCTCGAAGCAGCCGCCGACAGCTTCGCCGGCTCGGTTCCCCTGATCCTGAAGATCAATTCGGCGAACTCGCACGCCGTGACCAAGGACCAGGCCATCACCGGCTCGGTCGAAGACGCGCTGCGCATCGGCTGCTCGGCCGTCGGCTTCACGATCTATCCGGGCTCGGAACACCAGTTCGAAATGATCGAAGAGATTCGCGAGATCACGCTCGAGGCAAAATCCCTCGGACTGGCCGTCGTGATCTGGTCCTATCCCCGTGGCGGCGACATCTCCAAGGACGGCGAGACCGCCATCGACGTCTGCGCCTATGCCGCCCACATGGCCGCGCAACTGGGTGCGAATATCATCAAGGTCAAACCGCCGACCGATTTCATCGAAAGCAAGGATGCGCAGAAGGTCTACGACGCCGAGAAAATCGACATCTCGACCCTCAGCGCCCGCATCGCGCATGTCATGGAATCCTCGTTCGGCGGCCGGCGTCTGGTCGTCTTCTCCGGCGGTGCCGCCAAGGGCACGGACGCGGTCTATGAGGAAATCCGCCAGCTTCGCGATGGCGGGGCCAACGGTTCGATCATCGGCCGCAACAGCTTCCAGCGGTCCCGCGAGGATGCGCTTGAGCTGCTCGCCAACGTCATCAAGATTTATCAGGGCAAGTTCTGAGCACGCCCGATACAGATGCGCTGCGGGCCGGGACCGCAGACGGGACAGGGAACGGCGACCTGGGTTGCCGCCTGTACCTGATCAGCCCCCCCGATCTCTCGGCCGAAAAGCTGACGGCGTTTGCTGCGTCGCTGGATGCCGCGCTCGCGGCCGGCGACGTCGCATGCCTGCAACTGCGCCTCAAGGGACCCGACGAAGCACCCGCGCCGGATGAGGAAATCCGCCGTGCGGTCGCCGAGTTGCTGCCGATCACCCAAAAACATGACGTCGCGTTCATTCTGAATGACCGTCCCGACCTCGCCGCCGAGCTCGGGTGCGACGGCGTCCATGTCGGCCAGGAGGACGCCTCCTATGCCGACGCCCGGCAATTACTCGGGAATGACGCGATTGTCGGCGTGACATGTCATGATTCCCGGCACCTTGCCCTCGAAGCGGCAGAGGCCGGCGCAGACTATGTCGCGTTCGGCGCATTCTTCGACACGGGCACCAAATCTCCCAAGAGCCGCGCCGGCCAGGACATCCTCACCTGGTGGTCGGACATCACCGAGGTGCCCTGCGTCGCCATCGGCGGCATCACCGTGGACAATTGCGCGCCCTTGATTACGGCCGGGGCGGATTTCCTCGCGGTATCCGCCGGGGTCTGGGCGCACCCGGACGGTCCGGGCGCCGCGGTGCTGGCGTTCAACGCGGCCTGCGCCTAGCGCGGGCTGGAAAAGGGCGGCCGCACCTGCTAGAGACGCGCCGCACACCCAATCCACAGGCGCATTTTCTCACGCGCAATGCATTAGGCGACGAAGACCATGAAGATCGATGGCAACGAAATCCGACCCGGCAACGTGATCGAGCATCAGAACCGCCTTTGGCGCGCGGTGAAAACCCAGCACGTCAAACCCGGCAAGGGCGGCGCGTTCCTGCAGGTCGAACTGAAGGACATTCGCGACGGCACCAAGCTCAACGAACGCTTTCGGTCAGCGGAAACCGTCGAGCGGGTGCGGCTCGATCAGAAGGAATATCAGTACCTGTTCAGCGACGGCACGGCCCATACGTTCATGGACCAGGAAAACTACGAACAAATTACCCTCGACGAAAACATCATCGATGCCGACCAAGCGCGCTTCCTGCAGGACGGCATGGTCGTGCAGATCGAATCCTATGAGGAAGAGCCGATCGGGGTTGAACTTCCCGAGCGCGTGACGCTGACGATTACGGAGGCCGACCCCGTGGTCAAGGGTCAGACGGCGACGTCGTCCTACAAGCCCGCAACCCTCGACAATGGCGTGCGCATCCAGGTGCCGCCGCACATCGAGGCAGGCACCGCAGTCGTCGTCAACACGGCGGACGCGACCTATGTCGAACGCGCCCGGAGCTAGGATCTTGGCGCAACGATCACACATGATTTTCTTCACCCGCACCCCGCGCGGCTAGATATGCGACCAGCCATTATCAACGTCATGGACAAGGCCGCCCGGCGCGCCGGGCGCGACCTTTCGCGCGACTTCGGCGAGGTCGAGCAACTCCAGGTGTCCCGCAAGGGCGCCGCGGACTTCGTGACAGCCGCCGATCGACGCGCCGAGGAGACGGTTCGTTACGAGTTGATGCGGGCGCGTCCCGAGTTCGGGTTTATCGGCGAGGAAGGCGGCACCCAGGCCGAAGGGGACGGCGTTCATCGCTGGATCGTCGATCCGCTCGACGGGACCACCAATTTCCTGCATGGCCTGCCGCAATTCGCGGTCTCAATTGCACTCGAAGAGCGCGGCCAGATCGTCGCCGGCATCGTTTACAATCCGCTGACGGACGAACTTTTCTGGGCCGAACGCGGCACCGGCGCATATCTCAATGACACGCGCCTGCGGGTCTCGGCCCGGCAACATATGTCCGAAAGCGTGATCGCGACCGGCATGCCGTTCCTCGGGCATGGCGACCATGAACGCTATCTTGAAACCCTGAAAGCCGTGATGGGCGAAGTGGCCGGTGTCCGCCGCTACGGCTCAGCGGCGCTCGACCTCGCCTATCTGGCCGCCGGCCGTTTCGACGGGTTCTGGGAGTTCGATCTCAACATCTGGGATATCGCCGCCGGAATCCTGATCGTCCGGGAGGCCGGTGGCTTCGTCAGTGATATTGCCGGGCGCGACAGTGTGCTGACGACCGGTGAGGTCGTCGCCGGCAACGACAGGATCCAGGAAAAGCTGCGCAAATGCCTGAGCGAAGCCGACCCGGGGCCAACAGCCAGGGCCGCGGCGAGTTAATCCCGGGCCGGGAAGCAGTTGTCGATTTCGCCAACGTTACGGTATGTTCGCACCCGCAATGGGGCTGATTCGGCCCATGTGGAAAAATAACGGGCTGAGCGATATGACACGGCAACAACCAAGTACGGCCCTGAAGGCCATCCGCGGTGCGGTGATCGCATCGGTCGTGAGCGTTTCGACGGGGCTGATCTTGACGGTACCTGCCGATGCCCAGCAGCGGTTTTTGGGCAGCACCAGCGGTGTGATCATTGACCTCAGCGTACTCGATGGCGGCAACGGCCGCCTGCCCGTCGGCCCCGGCGGCCAGCTCGCGCCAAACGCAGGCGGCGGGTTCACCCAATTTCCGCCCGCACAACAGCCGGTATCGCGCCTTGAGGGGCCCCTTGCCAATCGCAGCCTAAGCCTCGCGCCGCCAACCAGCCGCCCGTCCCTGCCCACAAGCCGGACAGCATCTGTGGCTACGCCGCCCGCCGCAGCCCCGAAACCGCCGGTCGTTCAGGCACCGGCACCTGCACCAGCGGCCGTCGCGCCGCCGAGCCCGCCGGCACCGGAACCCACGCCGGCACCCACGCCGGCACCAGCCGCAGCAACACCGCCCGCGCCTTCAGTCCCGGCGGCCCCGCAGGTAACCCCGCCGGCGCCACCGCCGGCACCGACCGCCACAGCCTCGGCAGAAACCCCGCCGCCGCCGCCCACGCAAACAGCATCCCGGCCGAGCGCGGCTGCGACCGACGGCGAGGCCCGCATCATCTTCGAATCGGGATCGGCGAACCTGAACGACGCGGCAAAAGCAGAGTTGGATGCACTCGCATTGCTGCTCAAAGGCGACGCGGACATTCGCGTACAGCTTCAAGCCTATGCCGCCGGCACGGACGAAACGGCACCCGACGCGCGGCGCCTGTCCCTTTCGCGCGCGCTCAAGGTTCGCTCACACCTGATTGATCAAGGCGTTCGCAGCACCCGCATGGATGTTCGTGCCCTCGGCGTGAAAGCCGAAGGGGGACCGGCCGACCGGGTCGATGCCGTCATCGTTCGACGATAGCGGGACTCATCGCCTTCGCCCTAAAGTCGTCACATAATTGCGACACCGTCGTGTCGTCTCGCGGCACGACGTCGTGACGCGAACATACGTGACGGACGCAACGAGCCGTATGTGCAACCGGGCAGAGAAGCCATGACCAACCCGCGCACCTACCTCACCCGCATGGGTATTTTCCTCGCACTCGCCGTTGCGATTGCCGGTGTCCTGCACCAGCCTCTGCTCGAAGCCTTCCTTGCCAACCCGGCGATCAACGGCGTCATCATCCTGGTTTTGTTGTTCGGCCTGCTCTTCGTCTTTCGACAGGTCTTGATGCTCAATATCGAGGTCCGCTGGATTGAAACCTATCGCAGCCAGCGACCCGGTGCTTCGGTAACCGACCCACCGCACCTGCTGGCGCCCATGGCGGCCATGATCGGCGACCGACAGGGGCATTTGCGGCTCAACACCACATCCTTGCGTTCGATCCTCGACGGCATCAGCGCGCGCCTCGATGAATCGCGCGACATCTCGCGTTACATGATCGGGCTGCTGATCTTCCTCGGCCTTCTTGGCACATTCTGGGGCCTCCTCCAGACGGTCGGTTCGGTCGCGGCCGTCATTGCCGGCCTGCAGGTCGGCGGCGGCGATTCGACACAAATCTTCAGCGATCTGAAGAGCGGGCTGGAAGCACCCCTGGCAGGCATGGGAACGGCATTCAGTTCCTCCCTGTTTGGTTTGGCAGGCTCCCTCCTCCTCGGGTTTCTCGACTTGCAGGCCAGCGCAGCACAGAACCGGTTCTACAATGACCTGGAGGATTGGCTGAGCAGTGCCACACGCGTATCCGGCGGCGGCCCGCTGAGTGGCGGCGAAGGTGACCAGTCGGTCCCGGCCTATATCCAGGCGCTCCTTGAGACGACGGCCGACTCGCTCGACAATCTGCAACGCACCGTGGCGCAGGCCGAAGCCTCGCGTAGCCATGGCGACCAAAGCCTCATGACCCTGACCGATCGTTTGTCCACGATGACCGATCAGATGCGGACCGAGCAGGAGCTGATGGTGCGACTGGCAGAGAATCAGGCTGAACTTCGGCCCGTGCTTCAGCGCCTCGCCGAACCGCGTCAGAACGACGACTTCGATGATGCGACCCGGAACCATATCCGGAACATCGACAGCTACCTGTCGCGCATGCTCGAAGATCAGGTGAATGGGCGCAACCAGATCGTCCAGGAAATCCGCTCCGAAATCCGACTTCTGGCACGCACCATCGCCGCGCTTGCCGAAGACGACGGCCGCTAGCGGAAAGCCCCGTGCCCGGCTCTTCCTCGCGACGACGTCAATCGGCCATCAACTACTGGCCTGGTTTCGTCGATGCACTTGCCGCGTTGCTGGTCGTCGTGGTGTTCCTGATCATGGTATTCGCGCTCGCGCAGTTCTTCTTGTCGGAGGCGCTGTCGGGCCGCGACGATGCGTTGTCGAAGCTGAACCGGCAGGTCGATGAACTGGCGCGCATGCTCGATCTCGAGCGTTCCGCCAACACGGAATTGCGATTGTCGGTTTCGCAGCTCTCGGCCCAGCTCCAGAATTCGATTTCCGAGCGCGATTCACTGGGTGCCCGCCTGACGTTTATCGAAGGCCTGCTCGAATCGGCCCGGCAGGAGAATGCCGAGCAGCTTGCGGCTCTGCGCACGCAAGTGACCGCCGACCAGGAGACGATCGATGCGCAACGCCGCGATCTGGCCCGGCTCGAAGCCGACATCGAGGATCGCGAGGCCCGTTTGGCGACGGTGACGGAACGGGCAGAAACCGCGGAAACATCCTTCGTCGAGCAACGTGAGATCTCACAGCAGGCGCAGGACCAGGTGGCGCTGCTCAACCAACAGCTCGCCGCGCTGCGCAATCAGCTTGCCGCACTCAACGATGCCCTCGAAGCGTCCGAAGCGAAGAACAAGGACCAGGAAGTCCAGATCTTCAATCTGGGCTCACGGCTGAACGAGGCACTGGCAACCAAGGTGCAGGAACTCGCCCGCTACCGGTCCGAATTCTTCGGCCGGCTGCGCGAGGTTTTGGGCGATCGGGCGGACATCCGCATCGTCGGTGATCGGTTTGTCTTCCAGTCCGAAGTGCTGTTCGGGTCCGGCGAGGCCATTCTGAATCCGGAGGGCGAAGCACAACTCCAGCAATTGGCACAAACGCTGGTGCAGATCGCCGGTGAAATTCCCGATGATATCGATTGGATTTTGCGGGTCGACGGGCACACGGACGAGCGTCCGATCAGCACGTCGCGATTCCCCTCGAACTGGGAACTCGCATCCGCGCGCGCCATTTCCGTCGTCAAGTTCCTGGTGCGTTCGGGCATACCGCCCGAGAATCTCGTCGCCGCCGGGTTTGGCCAGTTCCAGCCGATCGACGGCGGGCAAGATGAGATATCCTATCGGCGCAACCGGCGGATCGAGTTCAAACTCGACCAGCGCTGAGCTTCTCCCCGCACGCTACTGCGCGGCGGCGCTTGTGCCCTCAAGGTCAAACTGAAGTTCTGCCAGGCGCGCATACAGCCCGCCCTGACCGATAAGTTCCTGATGCGTCCCCTCCGCAACAATCCGGCCCTGATCGATCACCACAATACGGTCGGCGGCAATGACCGTCGCCAGCCGATGGGCGATGACCAATGTCGTGCGGTTCTGCATCAGCCCAGTCATCGCGGACTGCACCGCGCGTTCCGATTCGGCGTCGAGCGCGCTGGTCGCCTCGTCGAGCAACAACAATTCCGGGTCGCGCAGTATCGCGCGGGCAATCGCGACCCGCTGGCGCTGACCGCCCGACAGGCGGACGCCCTTTTCGCCCAGGAATGTGTCGAAACCGTCGGGGAGCGCCTCGATGAATTCGAGCGCGGAGGCGGCATCCGCGGCGGCCCGCACTTCGGCATCGCTCGCGCTCGGCCGGCCGTAGCGGATGTTTTCCCAGGCGTCGGCGGAGAAAATCACGGGCTCCTGCGGCACCAGGCCGACATGGCGGCGGAGTTCTTCGGGGGCCAGATCACGCAGATCGATCCCGTCGAAACTCAAATGTCCCGAAACGGGATCATAAAAACGCAGCAGCAGCTGGAAGACCGTGGTCTTGCCGGCGCCGGACGGCCCCACCAGGGCCACCGTTTCTCCCGGCGCCACGTCGAGAGAAAAATCCGACAGCGCGGGAGTTTCAGGGCGCGAGGGATACCGAAAGGTCACAGCTTTCAGTGCGATCCGTGCCGTCGCCCGGTCCGGCAGGGACTTGGGCGCGTCGGGTGCGACGATCGCGGGTGCGACATCCATCAGCTCAAACAGCCGTTCGGTCGCGCCCGCCGCGCGCTGCAGCTCGCCGATCACCTCGGAAATCGCGCCGACCGAACTGGCGACAATCACCGCATAGAAGACAAATGCCGAGAGATCGCCGGCGCTCAAACGCCCGGATATGACATCCCGGCCACCGATCCAGAGGATGATCCCGATCGCCCCAAAAATCAGCAGGATGACAATAGCCGTCAGGAGCGCGCGGGCACGGATGCGCCGGACCGAGGTCGCAAACGTATCTTCCACCCGCTCGGCGAAACGCGCCCGGTCGAGGCCCTCATGCCCGAAGGCCTGGACCGTACGGATATTGGCGATCGATTCATCGACATACGCGCTGACGTCGGCAAGGCGGTCCAGGCTCTCTCGGCTGAGCCGGCGCACCTGGCGTCCGAAGACCAGAATGGGCACCAGCACGAGCGGCACCACGACGAGAACCAGAAGGGTCAGGCGTGGGCTGGTGATGGCGAGCATCACAAGTCCGCCGCTAACCAGAAGCACATTGCGCAACGCCATCGACGCGGAAGTACCGACAACGGCCTGGATCAACGTGGTGTCGGCGGTGAGACGCGACATCACCTCGCCGATCCGCATGGTCTCATAGAACGCCGGATCGAGCCGCAATGTGTGCTCGAAAACCGCCTTGCGCAGATCGGCCATCACGCGCTCGCCAATCCATGACACCAGGAAAAACCGTGAATAGGTTGCCGCGGCGAGCACCACCACCACCACGAGCAGCGCGACCAACGCATCGTCCAGCAGTCCGGTATTGCCCGCCGCAAACCCGTCATCGACCAAACGGCGCAGGCCCTGGCCAATCACCAGCACCGTGCCGGCCGCAATTGTCAGGGCAATGCCGGCCCCGACCATCGCCAAACGGTATGGGCGCAGAAAGGCTCCGAGCCTGCGGAGTTCACGCAGGCTCCGCTTCGGCGGCTGGGCCTCGGTCTCTTCGGAGCCGGCAGACCCGCGGTTTGATCTGGGTTTCAATGCCATCTTGGGAACAGGGTTTAGCAGGCCCGGCAAACCCCGCCAAGAAACCCCTGCACACCTGTCGAAACTGTGTCCGGCAGCCCTTGCGGTCCAGCGCAGGCTTGGCTATAACCACCGCCTTCCGAGCCGAAAGAGCATGAGATGAAAAAAGATATTCATCCCCAGTATCACGAGATCACGGTCGTCATGACCGACGGCAGCGAATTCACGACCCGTTCGACCTACGGCGAACCCGGGGACACGCTGCGTCTGGACATCGATCCGAAGACCCACCCGGCGTGGACCGGCCAGCATCGCCTGATCGACACCGGCGGCCAGGTCGCGAAGTTCAACAAGCGCTACGAAGGCATGGGCCTCGGCTGAGCCGAACGCCAAAAAATTCGAGTGTTTTCCGGGCGTTGCAGTTGCAGCGCCCGTTTTGATTCCGGGCTGTAGAACGGCGTTTTCCTCCCTTGAACCGAAAAATCATCCACCTATATCGATAGTATTGCGGGGAATGCCGAATTCGGGTTCCAGACCGCACCAACCCGGCACGTCCCGGCCTATGGCGGGATTGCCGATGTCACAGTTGCTCTCAAAGGAGGACAAGTGAAATGCGTACCTACAATCTCGATTTGACCCCATTGTTCCGCTCTTCGGTCGGTTTCGACCGCGTCGGGCATTTGCTGGATTCGGCCTTCAACAGCGAAGCGCCGTCCTATCCGCCCTACAACATCGAAAAGCTTGCGGATGACGAATATCGCGTGACCATGGCGGTCGCGGGCTTCGGCACCGACGATATCGATATCACGCAGACCAACAACTCGCTGGTTGTGAAGGGTGAGCAAACCAAGGCCGGCGATGACGATACCTATCTTCATCGCGGCATCGCAACGCGCGCATTCGAGCGCCAGTTCGATCTCGCCGACCATGTGAACGTCACTAAGGCAGATCTCACCAATGGCCTTTTGGTCATCGACCTGAAACGTGAGGTGCCGGAGGAACTGAAGCCGCGGAAGATCGAAATCGCCGCCGGCGCCGATCCGCGCACCATCGACCACCAGAAAAAGGCGGCGTAACCCCGCCGCGACGGTTTCGCGCCGTCGACAAACGCGCGAAGGGCCCGCCGGAAACGGCGGGCCCTTTTCGTTTCCCGCAGTGTATAAACAACCCGAACTCGGTCACATCAGAACCGTTGCAGACACTTACCGGAGGCTCCCATGAAACACAGCAAAGACCGTATTCTGACAACCCATGTGGGCAGCCTGCCCCGCCCCCAGGATCTCGAAGACCTCCTGTACAAGGTGGAGTTCGGCGAGGATTATGACGCGGACGTGTTCGACGCGACCGTGACCCGTGCGGTGGCCGATATCGTCGCCGCCCAGCGCGAATGGGGCCTCGATGTCATCAATGACGGCGAGATGAGCAAAACCGGCTACGCGACATATATTCAGCAGCGTCTGGACGGATTCTCCGGTGACAGTCCGTCGGTCCGCTTCGATGACCTCTCGGGCTTCCCCGGTTACCGCAAGATGCTCGCCCGCATGGCCGACACGCGCCGCCTGAACCGGCCCTGCTGCACCAGCGAGGTCGTCATCCGCGACCGCGAGCCCATGCGCAAGGATCTGGAAAATCTGACGGCGGCCACGGATGGCAGCGACGCGACCGAATTTTTCATGAACGCGGCCTCACCCGGCGTCATCACCGTGTTCCAGCACAATGAGTTCTATCCCAGTGACGATGCGTATCTCGAAGCACTGTCCGGCGTGATGCGCGAGGAATATGAGGCGATCGTCAATGCCGGCTTCGTGCTGCAGATCGACTGCCCCGATCTCGCCATGGGCCGCCACACCGAGTATCGCGAACTGTCCGACGCAGACTTCCTGAAACATGCCGAAATGCAGATCGAGGCGCTCAACGCCGCGCTGGTGAACGTTCCGGCCGACCGGGTGCGCATGCATATCTGCTGGGGCAACTATGAAGGCCCTCACCATCTCGACATTCCGTTCGAGGCGATCTTCGAAGTGATCATGAAGGCCAAGCCGCAAGGCATGCTGGTCGAATCTTCCAATCCGCGCCACGCCCATGAATGGCGTGTGTTCGAGGACAAGAAGCTGCCCGACGACAAGATCATCATCCCGGGCGTGATCGACAGTGTGACCAACTATATCGAGCATCCCGGCGTCGTCGCCGACCGGATCTGCAACTACGCCAACGTCGTGGGCCGCGAGCGCGTCATGGCGGGCGCCGATTGCGGCTTCGCAACCTTCGCCGGTATCGGCAAGGTCGACCCGGAGATCGCCGTCGAGAAGTTCAAATCGCTGGTGCGCGGCGCCGAGATTGCATCCGAACGCCTTTGGGGATAGCGCCCCTTTCATCGCCGCGCGGCGGCGGCGGCACCTGACGGGAGTCACAAGATGCACCTGGGAATTCTGACCGGGGGCGGCGATGTGCCGGGCCTGAACCCCGCCATCAAGACCGTCGTCAACGAAGCCGCCCAACGTGGCTGGCGTGTCACCGGGTTCCGCCGCGGCTGGGCGGGCCCCCTCAACTACAATCCGGCCGACCCGAGGGGCTCCGAGGCGTTCATCATGCCGTTGTCGGTCACCGATGTGCACGCCATCGACCGTTCGGGCGGCACGATCCTGCACACGTCGCGGACCCAGCCCTCGAAGATGCGCCCGGCGGATCTGCCGGCGTTCCTGCAAACCGCGGAAAATGCAACGGCCGAGATCGTGGACTGTACCGATCATGTCCTGTCGGTTTTCGAGTCGCTGGAAATCGACGTCCTGATCGCCATCGGCGGCGACGACACGCTGTCCTATGCCGCGCGTATCCATGGCGCGGGCATGCCGACCATCTGCATCCCCAAGACCATGGACAACGACGTGTACGGCACCGAGTACTGCATCGGCTATTCGACCTGCGTCACGCGCTCGGTGGAGCTGCTCGACCGGCTGCGCACACCCGTGGGCAGTCATGAACGCTTCCTCGTGGTGGAACTGTTCGGGCGCAACTGCGGGCAGACGGCTCTGATGGCCGGTTATCTGGCCGGCGCAGACCGGACGCTGATCGCCGAAGTGCCGTTCGACCTGGATCGGGTGACCGCGCTTTTGGTCGGGGACCGGCGCGCCAGCCCTTCGAATTATGCCATGGTCGTGGTCTCGGAAGGCGCGCAGGCCCTGGGGCAGGATGTGTTCGAATCCGGCGATCCCGATGCCTACGGCCACCGCAAGCTCGGCGGCATCGGATATGCCGTGGGCGAGCATCTGAAGCAGGCAACCGGGGTCGGCGTGATGGTCCAGTCACTGGCCTACCTGCTGCGCGCCGGCGCACCCGATGCGGTGGATCAGCTGGTGCCGCGCAACTACGCGACCATGGCGGTGCGCTGCATCGAAGAAGGTCGGACCGGTTTAATGATGGCGGTACAGGACGGCCACTACACCACCGCCCCGGCCGATATTTCGACCCAGGGCGAACGCCGCGTCGATGTTGCGAACATGTACGACGCCGACAGCTACATGCCGCGCATCGCCGCGCTCGAGGGCATGCCGATGTTCGGGCGCTGAGCCGAGACCCGGGGACGTTTCAGGCGTCCACCACAAGCGGCGCCAGCCCGGCGCGGACATGGTCGGGGACCGGGATCGGCTTCATCTCGCCCGGACGCACATAGACATGCACGAAATGGCCGGTCGCCGACGGCGTCTCGGCGCCGTGCTTGAAGATCGCGATCTCATAGGTCACCGAGGAGTTGCCCAGCCGGCGCACCCGCACGCCCACGTCGAGGACATCGGGGAACGCGATCTCGCTGTGGAACCGGCAGCCGGTCTCGACCACCATGCCCACCGGTTCGCTCTTGCGATAATCGAGCCCGGTGTGCCGCATCAGGAACTCGTTCACCGCGGTGTCAAAGTAGGAATAGTAGGTCACGTTGTTGACGTGGCCGTAGACGTCGTTGTCCATCCAGCGGGTCGGGATCTGCAGGAAATGCGGATAGTTGCCGCGCCGCTCGTCACGCTCGTTCTTCTTGTCGCTCATCGAATGTCGTCCAAAAAACCGGAAATAATATCGATCGTCTCGTTCGGCCGCTCGACCATGATCATGTGGCCCGTGTCGGGCAGAATTTCCGACCGCGCATGGTTGATCGCGCTGCGCAGGCCCTTGGAGGCGCCGACCGGCGTCATGCGGTCGCCCGTGCCCATCAAGAACAGGGTCGGGCACGTGACCTTCGCCGCCGCATCGAGCGCGCCGGTCCAGTCATTGCACGCCGCCAGGTCGCTGCCGAGCACATCCGTGGGGCACGATGCCAGCAGCGCACGCCCGCCGCCCCGCAACCAAAGCCCCGGCGCCTGATGTCCGCCCTTGTGGGCCGACTTGCCGAAGCCCCAGTCGGTGATCATCTCCCACGCCACCGGGTCATTGGCCGCCGCGGCGGCCAACAGGTCGGGATGGACCTGCATATGATCCGACGGGCCGATGAGGACCAGCGACGATGCGCGGGCGGGCGCCTGGGCCGCCGCGGCCAGCACGATGAGCGATCCCATCGAATGCCCGGCAAGATGGGCCGCCTCAACCCCGGCCGCATCGACGAACCGCCACAGCCAGTCACCGAAGGCCTCGATCGTGGTTGGCGTGGCACCGCCTGAACGCCCGTGTCCGGGCAGGTCGGGCACCAGCACGTTAAAGCCGTGATGGGCAAAATAGCGCGTCTGCAGCCCCCAGGCGCTGTGGTCATTCCCGCCGCCATGCACCAGCACGAGGGTCGGCTGACCACCATCGAACGGGCGCCCGCCCGTGTGTACAAAGACAGCCGCGCCGTCGACGTTCATCTCCATGACCGCGCTCCTATTTCTGCGAGGCGCGCAGCGCCTGCTTGAGGTCCGCAACGATATCGGCCGGATCCTCAAGGCCGACCGCGAGGCGCACCATTTCCTCACCGACGCCCGCGGCGGCCAGATCCGCCGCGCTCATCTGCTGATGGGTCGTGCTGGCCGGGTGGATCACCAGCGACTTCGCATCGCCCACATTGGCCAGATGGGAGAACAGCTCCAGCGCCTCGATGAATTTGGCGCCCGCGCGGCGCGGCCCCTCGGTGCCGGGCTTGACGCCGAAGGTGACGATGGCGCCCGCTCCGTCGGGCAGAAGCTCTTGCGCCAGCGCATGGTCGGGGTGATTCTCGAGCCCCGGATAGGTGACCCATGCGGCCTCGTCGGCGCCGTCGAGGAAATCCGCCACCGTTTGGGCGTTCGCCACATGCCGTGCCATGCGGATCGGCAGCGTTTCGAGCCCCTGCAGCAGATAGAACGCCGTTTGCGGGGCCATGCAGGCGCCGAAGTCGCGCAGACCCTCGGCGCGCGCGCGCATGATGAAGGCGGCGGGGCCGAACTCCTCGGCAAAATCAAGCCCGTGATATCCGGCATAGGGCTCCGTCATGCCCGGGAACTTGCCCGAACCCTCCCAGTCGAAATTGCCGCTGTCGATCAACACGCCGCCGATCGCGACCCCATGCCCGCCGATCCACTTGGTGGCCGAGTGCATGATCAGGTCCGCCCCATGTGCGAACGGGTGCAGCAGCGCCGGGGTCGAGAATGTGGCGTCCACCAGCAGCGGCAGGCCGGCGGCGTGGGCCACCTCCGCCACCGCCGCGATATCGAGCACTTCGAGGCCCGGGTTGCCGATGGTCTCGGCGAAGACCAGCCGCGTCTCGTCGCGAATGGCCGCCTTGAACGCGGCCGGATCGCGCGGATCGACAAAGCTGGTGGTGATGCCGAAACGCGGCAGCGTGTGGACGAACAGATTGTGGGTGCCGCCATAGATGTTGCGCGAGGCAACGATGTGCCCCCCCGCTCCCATCAGGGTCATCACCGCGAGGCTCATGGCTGCCTGGCCGCTGGCGGTCGCGATCGCACCGACCCCGCCCTCGAGCGCCGCCATGCGTTCCTCGAACACCGCAACTGTGGGGTTCGATATCCGCGAATAAATGTGACCCGCCCGTTCGAGATTGAAAAGGCTCGCCGCATATTCGACATCCGGGAACACATAGGAGGTCGATTGATAGATCGGCGTGGCGCGCGCGCCGGTCACCGGGTCGGGATGCTGCCCCGCATGCAGGCTGAGGGTCGAAAATTTCAGATGCTTGGGATCGATCATGGGGCTTGTCCGGCGGCGATGGGAATTCGCTGCGGAACTTATCCCAACCGCCCATGGGCCGGAAGGGTGGCCTGAACCGGCCCCGCAATTGGTATCGGCCGGATCGGCAAAAGAAAACCGCTTCGGAAGGGGATCCGAAGCGGCTCGAAGTCAAACAGGGAGGCAAAAAAGAGGATCTAGGTCAGATCCAAAGATGGTCTATGGGAGGAGCCATCACACACACAATCGCAGCCAATGTCTAAAAATTGGTTAACGCGGCCCACGGATACGAAAAACGGGGCCCGAACCCGGACCCCGTTTGCACTTTTATTATTTAATTCAGAGGCTTAGTTGTCGCCCTGATTGTTTCCACCGATCCGCACATCGGCCATCCAATCGGGGATACGGCTCTGTGTCGGCTCTTCTTCGGGGATCAGATCGGCGCTGATCGGGCGGCGATCGTCGGCCGCGGGTTGGCGGCCGGCCTTGCGGCCCTTCTCGATGGCTTCGTCGAGATCCACCTGCCGGCAAAGGCCGATCGTCACCGGGTCCCGGGGCTGGATCTGCGAAGAGTTCCAGTGGGTCCGGTCGCGAATGGCGGTGATCGTGGGCTTCGTGGTGCCGATCAGCTTGCCGATCTGGGCGTCGCTGAGTTCCGGATAGTAGCGCACCAGATAGGCGATACCGTCGGGCTTGTCCTGGCGCTTCGACACCGGCACATAACGCGGCCCCTTGGTGCGCTTGACCGGCGCCGGGTTGTCCGATTCCTGAAGCGTCAGGCGCGCCGCCGGATCGGCCTGGCAGCGTTCGATCTCGGACCACTCGACCTGACCGTTCGCGACGGGATCGAGCCCGCGCATGCCCACACCGACTTCGCCGTCGGCGATGCCCTGAATTTCAAGCTGGTGCATACCGGTGAAGTCCGCGATCTGCGCGAACGACAGCGATGTATTCTCCACAAGCCAAACCGCCGTGGCCTTCGGCATCAACGGAGGTGCCATGATATCTCCTTTCGCCGGTCGCCCGCGCTGCGCGCGGCCGATACGGCCCAATTCGTCATCCCTGAGGGGGTTGCGCCACTATATATGCGGCGATCCGCCGAAATGCAAAGAACACAGCACACAGACTGCATATGAGCGGCTATGACAATTCAAGGATGATCTTGCCGATATGGGTGCTGGTTTCCATCAATTCGTGCGCCGCGGGCGCCGCATCGAGCGGAAATGTCGCGTGAATCACCGGTGCGAGTTCACCCGCCGCGAACTTCGGCCAGACCTTTTCCCGCAGCGAAGCCGCGATACCGGCCTTCGTCGCCACCGATTGCGGCCGCAGGGTCGAACCGGTCAGGGTCAGCCGGTTCATCATGATTTTCGCGAGATTGATCTCTGCCTTGGCGCCGCCCATCAGGGCGATCTGGACAATCCGTCCGTCGGGCCGCAGTGAGGCGATGTTCCGTGGCGTGTAGTCTCCGCCCACCATATCAAGGATCACATCGACCCCCTTGCCGCCCGCCTCGCCACCGGTGAGGGATTCGATGACCTCGTCAAAGGCCTCGGTCTTGTAATTGATCGCCTTCGTCGCGCCGAGCTGCTCACAGAACGCTGCCTTCTCCGCACTGCCGACAGTGGTGTAAATCGCCGCCGCGCCGAACGCCTTGCACAGCTGGATCGCGGTCGTGCCGATGCCGCTGGAGCCGCCATGCACCAGAAACGTCTCGCCCGCCGCGAACCCGGCGCGGTCGAAAACATTCGTCCACACGGTGAAGAAGGTCTCGGGCACACCGGCGGCCTGGATCATGTCGAGGCCCTCGGGCACCGGCAGGGTCTGTGATCCGGGGACGGCCACATATTCCGCATAGCCCCCGCCCGATACCAGCGCACAAACTCTGTCGCCCGTCTGCCAGTCATCCACGCCGGCGCCGGTCGCAACAATCTCGCCCGACACCTCAAGTCCCGGCAGGTCCGATGCGCCCGGCGGTGCGGGATAGAGCCCCTTGCGCTGGGCCACATCGGGCCGGTTTACCCCGGCCGCGGCGACGCGAATCAGCACCTCCCCATCGCCCGGCGACGGCGTCGGGCGCGCCGTCGGCTTCAACACCTCCGGCCCGCCCGGCTCGGAAATTTCAATCGCACGCATCGTTTCCGGCAACGCCATGGTCAGCCTCCGCTTCGGGTCTCAGTCTTTCTGATGGTTGCGGGCGCAATCTAGGCGCGTCAAACTTGATGCACAATGACAAGCCGCCAGCACACAGGGCGGCATCGGCAGGGAGAGGAACATGATCTCGGAAGACGATCTGGAACCGACCTTTCAGGGTCACGAGAGTGATTTCGATAAAATCAATGTCGAGGCTCTATCGACCGAGGAGCTCAGGGCCTATATCGAGCATGCAAAGCAGGAGATCACGCGCGCCAAGGCCGAGATTTCAGGCCGCGAAGCGCTGCGCGGCGACGCTGACGCACTGTTCAAGAGCTAGGCGCAGGAATTAGCATTCAAAAAACCAACGCCGGTCAACGAACGCCGGGAGGAAAGCATGGCCAATCATTTCGAAACCGATCTCGACAAGAACGCGGCGAATTTTACGTCGCTGTCGCCGCTCAGCTTCATACGCCGCACGGCAAAGGTGTATCCGAGCCGACCGGCGGTGGTGCATGGCGACACGAGCTTCACCTATGCGGAGTTTTACGCGCGCTGCCGGCGGCTTGCCTCGGCGCTGAGCCAGCGTGGTATCGGCGTCGGCGATTGCGTGGCCATCATGTCGCCCAACACGCCGCCGATGCTCGAATCCCATTTCGGCGTGCCCATGACCGGCGGTGTCATCAACGCGCTGAACTATCGCCTCGACGCCAAGGCCATCGCATTCATCCTCGATCATGGCGAAGCGAAGGTGCTGCTGACCGACACCGAATTCGCGCCCGTCATCAAGGAGGCGCTGGCACTGGCCAAGGTCGATCCGATCGTGATCGACATCGACGATCCGGAAGGCCCGGGTGGCGAGAAGCTGGGCGAGATGGATTACGAGGCCTTCATCGCGACGGGCGACCCCGAATTCGAATGGTCCCTGCCTGCCGATGAGTGGGACGCCATCGCGCTCAACTACACATCCGGCACCACGGGCAATCCCAAGGGCGTGGTCTTCCATCACCGTGGCGCCTATCTGAATGCGGTCGGTAACGTCTTCACCTGGGGCGCGACCGGCGGTCCCGTTTATCTGTGGACCCTGCCGATGTTCCACTGCAACGGCTGGTGCTTCACCTGGGGCGTGGCCGCCGTGGCCGGCACCAATGTGTGCCTGCGCAATGTGAACTCCGCGAACATTTACGAGGCCATCGCGACCAAGGGCATCACCCATCTGTGTGGCGCGCCGATCGTCATGCAGATGATCGTCAACGCGACGGAGGCCGACCGGCGCCCGTTCGATCAGCAGGTCGAATTCATGACTGCCGCGGCCCCGCCCCCGGCAGCCGTGCTCGCGGCCATGTCCGAGGAAGGCATCAACGTCACCCATGTCTATGGCCTGACGGAGATTTATGGCCCGGCCATCATCTGCGCCTGGCAGGATGAATGGGATGCGCTGCCGCTCGAAGAGCGGGCCCGCCTGCAGTCGCGCCAGGGCGTGCCCTATGAAGTGCTGGAAGACATGATGGTCGCCGATGCGGAGACCATGGTCCCGGTCCCGCAGGATGGCGAGACCATGGGTGAGGTCTTCACCCGCGGCAACGTGACGATGAAGGGCTATCTGAAAAACCCCAAGGCCACCGACGAGGCCTTCGCCGGCGGCTGGTTCCACACCGGCGATCTCGGGGTGTGGCATCCCGACGGCTATATCGAACTCAAGGACCGCTCGAAGGACATCATTATCTCGGGCGGCGAGAACATCTCATCCATCGAGGTCGAGGATGCGCTCTACAGGCACCCGGCGGTCGCGGCGGTGGGCGTTGTCGCCCGGCCGGACGAGAAGTGGGGCGAAACGCCGTGCGCGTTCATCGAACTGAAGCCCGGCGTCGAGGCCACGGAGGAGGACATTCTCCAGCATTGCCGGGACAATCTCGCCAGCTTCAAATGCCCGAGATATGTGGTGTTCGGACCGTTGCCCAAGACATCGACCGGCAAGATCCAGAAGTTCAGGCTGCGCGATCAGGCGAACGAACTCGCGAGCGCGGCCGAATAAACCGCGGCCAAGCCCACAAACAACAAAGGCGGCTCTTTCGAGCCGCCTTTTCGTTTCCCTACATCCGTTCGAGACCGGAACCGGTTCAGGCTTCCTCGAGGCTCGTAATGGCATCCTTCAGTTTGAGCTTTTCTTTCTTCAACTCGGAAATCGTGGCCTGATCGGGAATGGGGCGCTGCGCTTCGCCTCCAATTTCCTGATCCAGATCGGCATGCTTGCGCTTGAGATTTTCAATCCTGGCATCCATCGGCACGTGAAGTATCTCCCTGTCTAAAAGCTGCGCCCGAAAGTCATGGTGACGTCGGAATGCTAAGCCGATTCACCCTGGCTTGGAAAGGGACGATGCCAGACCCGCCGGGACCGGGACTGCTATACTGCGATCCGGAGACCAAACCAGCCACGAGATCGGACGCCCGAATTGTCGGACGACAACACACCGGATCAGGATTCCCTGCGCCATCGCCTGCATGAGCTGCAGAGCGAACACCGTGATCTCGATGACGTGATTGCGCGCATCACCGACGAGCAGCCGTTCGACCAACTGCAGGTTCAACGGCTGAAAAAGCGCAAACTCGGTTTGAAGGATGAAATTCTGCAGATCGAGAACGAGCTGCTGCCCGACATCATCGCCTGAGAGCCGCGCCGACGCCGCGCATTTGACGCCTCACCGCCGCCTAGTCACCAACGGCGCGACTGTTCTTTTGTTCATACATCGCCTGATCGGCGCGCTGCAGCGCTTCGCCCGCGTCCTCGGTTCCCGAGAAGGAATACACACCGTAGGACACCGACAAGTTAATCGCATTGCCTTCCCAATCCAGCGGCGTGGCGCCGATCAGCGCCGAAAGGGAGGCCGCCTTCTCCGCTGCGACCTCGGCCGTTGCCTGCGCCAGGATCACGCCGAACTCGTCGCCCCCCAGACGCCCGACAACATCGGACTCACGAACATTCTCGGCCAGCAACTCGGCGATCTGCCGCAACGCGGCATCGCCGGCGGCATGGCCATACTTGTCGTTGATTTCCTTGAAGCCGTTGATATCGAAGTAGAGGACACTCGAGCCGGAACCATACCGCTCGGCATAGGCCACCATGCGGCTCATCTCGCGCACAAAGGCGCGGCGGTTGGCCACCGGCACCAGCGTGTCTTCATCCGCCAGCTTCTCGAGATAGTTGATCCGGTGGCGCGCCTGGCTCAATTCCTCGCGCATCCGCTGGACTTCCGTCATCAGCAGATCGAGGGCCTGTCGCACCTTCGGTGTGAGGTCCGCTTCGGTCAGCCCGGCAATCGTCGCGACGTCGCCGGCCGGCGCCGGCGCGCTGGCTTGTCCCGCACCCGTGGCGCCATAGGCCTGCGCGGCCTGGGCCGCCTGCTCGGGGGCGCGAACCGGTTTTGCCGCGTTGGTGCGGCCGGGCTGCGTGCGTTCGATCTTCATCCAAACCCCATCGGGGTAACACCTAAAGCCGGCAAACAACTGGATTGCCACAAAAATACGCTGCTCGACACTATTCCGAAAGTGGTTAACAAATCTTTGCACATTGCAGCGAAACCGGCGGAACGGGCACCGCCGCGCTTGCCACACCGGTCCGCGCTCCTATAATCCCCGCTTTTCCGGGCCAGGGGCCCAAAGGAGACGCAGATGGCCGATGCGCCGGTTGTCGGAATTATCATGGGAAGCCAGTCCGACTGGGAAACCATGCGCCATGCCGCCGAAACCCTCGAATCTCTCGGGGTTACGCATGAGGTCAAAATCGTCTCCGCCCATCGCACCCCCGACCGCATGTCCGAATATGCGAAGACGGCGCGCAAACGCGGCCTGAAGGTGATTATCGCCGGTGCCGGCGGGGCGGCCCATCTGCCCGGCATGACCGCTGCGATGACCAGCCTGCCCGTCTTCGGCGTACCGGTGGAGAGCAAGGCCCTGTCCGGCATGGACAGCCTGTTGTCGATCGTGCAGATGCCGGCGGGCATACCCGTGGGCACGCTGGCGATCGGCCGCGCCGGCGCGATCAACGCCGCGCTGCTGGCCGCGTCCGTAATCTCGCTCGAGGATAGCGGCGTCGCGACGGCGTTGGACGCCTGGCGCACGAGCCAGACCGACGCCGTGGCCGACACCCCCAGCGACGATTCCTGACCCCATGTCCCCAAACGACAGCGGCAGCCCGATTTTGCCGGGTGCCACAATCGGCATTCTCGGCGGCGGCCAGCTCGGCCGCATGACCGCGCTCGCGGCGGCCAACCTCGGCTATCGCTGTCACATCTTCTGCCAGAGCGCCGACGAACCCGCCGCCCAGGTCGCCGCGCAGACGACGCTGGGCCGGTTCGACGATGCCGACGCCCTGGATTCCTTCGCCGCGCGCATCGATGTCGCGACCCTTGAGTTCGAGAATGTGCCCATCGCGACCCTGGAGCGCATCGCCGAACGCGTGCCGGTGCACCCGTCCCCATCGGTCCAGGCCGTGGCCCAGAACCGGCTGCGCGAGAAAACCTTCGCCAACGAACTGGGCATCGCCACCGCGCCCTTCCGCGCCGTGGGCGATGCAGCCGAGCTGACGGCCGCCATCGCGGAGATCGGCACGCCGTGCGTGCTCAAGACCGTCCGCTTCGGCTATGACGGCAAGGGACAGGTCGGGATCGATGCCGCGACGGACCCCGTCGAGGCCTGGGCCGAAAGCGGCGCGGGGCCGGATACCGACGGCGGAATCCTCGAAGGCTTCGTCGATTTCGCCTGCGAGATATCCGTCATCGTCGCCCGCGCGCCGAGCGGAGAAACGGCCGCCTTCGTGCCGGTCGAGAACCGCCACCGCAACCACATCCTCGACGAGACCATCGTGCCCGCGCCCATCCCCGACACAACGGCGGACAAGGCGCGCGATATCGCCACCCGCCTGTGCGAAGGCCTCGGCGTGGTCGGCCTGCTGGCGGTCGAGATGTTCGTCGCGGCGGACGGCGACGTACTGGTCAACGAGGTCGCGCCCCGGCCCCATAATTCCGGCCACTGGAGCATCGATGCCGGGCGCACCAGCCAGTATGAACAGCTCGTCCGCGCCATCTGCGGCCTGCCGCTCGGCGACCCGACCCGGCGCTGCGACGCGGTGATGAAGAACCTGATCGGCGACGATGTGGAGACCTGGCGGCAGGAGATCGAGGATCCCCGGGCGCGCCTGCACCTCTACGGCAAGACCGAGACCCGCGCGGGCCGCAAGATGGGGCACGTGACGCGGCTGGGCGCGGTGTTCGAGGGATGAGTGCAGACAACTTTCCCGGCGTTGGCGGGCCCGCGGATCGATCCGTGAAATGAACGAGAACACCGCAATGCCTCACAGGGGCTCCGCGAGGGGTCGCCAGACCTGGATCGTTCTCGCCAGTGCGCTGGCTGTCATCGTTGTTTCCGCCGGCATCCAGCAGACCTTCGGCCTGTACATGTTGCCGATCAGTGTCGAACAGGGGTGGGGGCGCGAGATTCTCTCGCTGGCGCTCGCCGGCCAGGCGCTCGTCATCGGCCTGACGACGCCCTTCGTCGCGGCCGTCGCAGACAAATGGGGGGCACCGCGCGTGCTGGCGACGGGCGGCCTGCTGTACGTCGTCGGCCTGGTGCTGATGTCGCAATCGGTCACACCGGTGGCAATGTTCCTGAACGCCGGATTCCTGGTCGGCATCGCCGCCGCCGCCACCGGCATGCCGCTGGTTCTGTCGATCGTCAGTCGCAATGTCAGCGCCGAGAAGCGCAGCGTGTGGCTCGGCACCGTGACCGCCTGCGGCACGCTCGGCCAGTTCCTCATCGTGCCCTTCAGCCAGCAGATGATCTCCGCCTTCGGGTGGCCCGTAGCACTGATAGCGGTCGCCTGTATCGTCAGCCTCATCGTACCGCTGGCGCTGGTCATCCGGCGGATGGCAAGCGCCGGCGTGGAGACACCATCGGCACAGAAGCTCGGTGAAGCGCTTGTCGAGGCGCGCAGCAATTCCGGCTATATCCTGCTGATCGTCGGGTTCTTCGTCTGCGGGTTCCACGTCCGTTTCATCGCCGTCCACCTGCCGGCCTATCTCGGCGACCTGGCCTTCACGCCGAAGCTGGCGGCGACGGCGCTGGTCGTCATCGCCGTGTGCAACGGCATCGGCTCGTGGGGGTTCGGCTGGCTCGGCGGCCGCTACCGCAAAAAGCACCTGCTTTCCGGCCTCTACACGATGCGCTCTCTGGCGATCTTCGCATTCGTTATCACGCCGCCCAGCACCGCCGGCGTGATGATCTTCGCGGCGGCCATCGGCTTTCTCTGGCTCGGGACGGTGCCGCTCACGAGCGGCCTCGTCGCGCAGATCTTCGGCACCCGCTATATGGCAACCTTGTTCGGGATCGTCTTCCTCAGCCACCAGATCGGCGCTTTCCTGGGCGTCTGGCTCGGCGGGCGGGTTTTCGACGCGACCGGCTCCTACGAAACCGTCTGGTGGATCGCGATCGCGCTCGGTTTCATTTCGGCGGCGATACACATGGCGATCGATGACCGGCCGGTGACGCGGCTGCAGGCGGCCCGGTAACGGGCGCGCGCATCAGAACGCCTGGATGTCCGCTCATCCGCGCCATCTGCGGCCTGCCACCGGGCGACCCGCCCAGGCCGCAAGATGGGACATGTGACGCGGCTGGGGACGGCGTTTGAGGAGTAGTCTCGTCTACCCCACCCCGCCCTCGCGCAGGCGCTCCGACACCAGCCGGGCGAACCGCTTCGGGTTGGGGAGAAACCCCGTCGCGCGGCGGAGATTCTCCCGGCGCTGGGGAATGCGCATCACCCCGGCAATACGACGATCGAGGAACGCCCAGCTCGCTTCGCTGCCGTCGGATGCGTCGTCGAGCCAGAACAGCAAGGTCGAGGAATAGACCCCCGCCAGGGTCAGCCGCTTGGTGTAGAAATTGAAGTCCGTGGCGCGGTCGCCGGCCGCGTACCACATCTCGTCCACGGTGCGATAAAGGCAGCGCAGACCCGCGCCGCCATGCTGGGGTTGCGCCAGATAGGTCAGCGCCCGGCGCACGGCCTCGCGATGTTCGGCGATGGCCCCGATCCGGGCCCGCACCAGAAACGTGATCCGCTCGCGAAACCGCATCTCGTCGCCATTCTGCGCGCCATAGGCCGCGACCATCGCCCGATCGGCCTCCGTGCTCCAGAACGCGATCACCTCGGCCGGCCCGCCGGGGAAGGCCAGCTGCACCAGCGCCGGATCGAGACCGGCATCGGCGGCGGCCTGCCGCATGGATTTTTGCGTCCACCCGTCGAAGGGCACATGGGGCAAAGCCGCGGCGAGGATCGCGCGTTTCGTATCCAGATGCGGGTCTGCGGCTGCGTCAGTCGTCATCGGCCTCACCCGTCTCGCCCTCTTCCGGCGTGCCCTGGCCGCGGCTCAGCTCCTCGACGAAGCCGAACTGGGCCATATCCTCGATCCGGCTGGGATAGAGAATCCCGTCGAGATGATCGCATTCATGCTGGATCACCCGCGCGTGGAAGCCCTCCGCGTCGAAGCTGATGTCTTCGCCCGCGAGGGTCTGATAGGTCACATGCACCCGGTCGAACCGGCGCACCGGCCCGGCCATGCCCGGGACCGACAAACAGGCCTCGAACCCCACATTCGTCTCCTCGCCAACCGGCGTCACCACCGGATTGACCAGGACGGTCAGGGGCACGCCCCCGTCCTCGCCTTCTTCTTCTTCATCGGCCGCATCGGCGGCCCGGTCCGCCTCGACCTTGTAGACCACGATCCGCCAGGGCATGTGCACCTGGGGTGCGGCCAGGCCGGTGCCGTCGGCATCTTCCATGGTCTCGATCATCGCATCGACGAGGCGCGACACCTCGGGTGCCGTCGGGTCGGGGACGTCGGCCGCGCGGGCGCGCAGGATCGGGTGCCCCATGCGGGCTATCTTGAGTATCGCCATGGGCGGAATATGCGTTCGTGGACCCCGTGCGTAAAGACCCCCGCATCGTGGCGCGCCCGAAGACAGGGCTCGCGCCCGCCCGAGGGTTGGCGCTATCCTCGGGCCATC